>Ga0315904_10001425_pt1 | contig 37940 bp, 55 predicted proteins | sample LakEriMetagenome_6_FD_203529 | JGI IMG/M metagenome (GOLD analysis project Ga0315904, IMG submission 203529) | Freshwater fungal communities from buoy surface, Lake Erie, Ohio, United States - Buoy 12 MA120 | ecosystem: Environmental > Aquatic > Freshwater > Lake | place: USA: Lake Erie, Ohio... | reverse complement strand
AACATTTTCACACCGTGTTAGCCGACAGTGGTAGGAGTTCGATTCGGCTCCTACGCCACATTGGTTTCACATTCTTTTTAAAGTCCCACGATGTGTGCGGGAGGGATTAGGCAGCTACTGCGTAATCAGCACCAACGAAGGCCATAAGGTCATCGAAGGTCATAGTTGACATTTCGTCATTTATTGTTTTGTTCCGATATTAAAGTGGTTGGAGAACCATCCCACTACGTGTGGTACTACCATTCGCATGGCAATCAATACCAAACATCCCCATATGTTTTTAATAAATAGAACCGGTGATATCGGTATCGGTCTCATCTTCTGGTCGAAGTACCGGTCCATCACCCTTTGCTTTTTCTACTTTTTTCTGAAAAGCAATATAGATTCCTATTCCTACTATTACGGATAATGCTATTGCTACCAAAATAATGTCTAATGTTTCCATTTTATTTTTTATATAACTATTTAAAAATTACTTAAATGTTGACTATCTTTCCATTTTTTCTTATCAATCGGTTTTTTTGCGTTTTTATGAAACTCTTCAGCTTTCATTTTCTTTGGCTTTTTCTTCCCAATTTTCACATCATAAGTTTCTTCTCTTAAAAAACGATCTACATCCTTGATTTTCATTTTTACATTTTTAAATTTTAGAAATTAAACTACCGGTGGGTATTCCATATGTACCACCACCATTTGAAATCTTTAATTTATTTTTGTTTTTATTTATTTTTTGTGCTTCTGCAATAAGTTGAAAATAAGAATAAATTATATTATTCTTTGTAAATAATCTGTTAATTGTATTAATAAATGAATTCATTGTTATCATATCATTCTTTCTCAATACCGCCCTAATTGTTTGCTTATTTATGACTGGCAAAGTATCTATATGAAATTCACATCTCAAATCAAACCAATCATCTTTTTTGTGTAGAATAACATCAAATGTTTTTTTTAAAGAATATGCATCAAAGAAAGATGCTTTGTATTGTGTAGGTATATCTTCTACTTCATTTATAAAAAAGCTACTACCCAATATTGTAACGTTTTCACCGATTAGCTTATTCCAATTTTTTATCTTCATTTATTTCAATATAAAGAAACTTTTTGAATTGGCAAAATTATTTCCAATGTTTATTTTCTCTCTCCCACCAAAAAGTCAAATCTTCAAAAGTATCATCGTAATATTCACCCACAAAATCACTTTCCCATTTTGAACTTATATTTTCAAACATAGCAACGGTTATGATATTGTTATTTATTCCCAACCATTTATTCATATAATTAACAACATATTCATAGTTACTCCCACGTATCACCCCGGCTTCTACCAATAGTATATTTTTACCATAAACATTTTTTGAATTGTTTTGTAAATCAGCCGCCAATTTAGTACGATATATTTCATCCCATTGTTCATCTGGGTACGGAACATCAATACCAAACCCATCCACAATCTCTCCAGCGTGGCTTAATTGATGCCGTAATATTTGTCCGATGATTGAACTATAATCTGTGGAAACGGTTATAATAATAGAGTTAGATGCGTTATATCCTGATTGGATTAATTCCTTTCCAATTTTATCTATGAGTTCAAATTCTTTTTTAGAATCTACAAACTTAATGTTTCTCATTTTTTTTAATTATATCACCACCATCTATTTTTAAGAATCGTTCTCCATTTCTATCAAACATAACCCAATGTGCGGATTCTAATCCAAACCATAGGTTTATTTCATCCAAAACTTCCTTTGCTGTGAATTCAGAACAACTATACAAGTCGAATTGAAACATTGCCGGATGTTCGTTATCCCATACATGAATTGATGCATGTGATGTTGCTAATGTGACAGTTCCAGTCATACCTTCATTTCCAGGTTCCGATACATATACGGATGTAGGTCCTGCAACAACCTTCATCCTAACTCTATTTACCAATTGTTTGAAAAATGTATTTAGAATTTTTTCATTCTTTGGAGGCGATTTTAAATAACCCTTTACTAATAAATGAAGATGATTTGGTACAAACATTGTAGTAATTTAATGTGATATACAAATTATTTCGGAATTTTTCCAACTTATTGTTGGCTTTACATTTTTAAATTTAAAACACTTCCACTTATTTGACTTTTGAAAGTATATATGTTTTATAAAATAAGATGGCACAGTTGCACCCGTTGCTAATAGTTGTGATGTACTATCAAAAAATATTTGAACCTTTATTTTCAATGATTCTATATTATCCCAAACTCTCTCTTGCTCTTCCAATAATCTCCATTCACCTCTATTTAAGTCCTGATGTTGTAAAATACAATTTAGATATGAGAAAGTCTGCTTCATTAGATGTATAGAATCTGCGAAGGTTGCTGCCGGTGCTAAATGCCCTTTATCCCAAACGTTTGCGTAATAATCGGCACCATCCGATGTTTTAATATTTGGTTCTGTGTAGAAATCCAACCCAGATCTTGTCACATTGGAAGGTCTATTTGTGGAATAGTAAACTAACCATTTTGGTTGTTGTAATTTTTCAGAGTAAACAACATCAAACACTCTATTCGTTACCCTAACCGAATCTCTTAATTGTCCAAATGAAAATACAGATACAAACGAAAACAATACCAACAAAAATGACTTCATCAATTCTTTTTGATAAATATAAAAAAAGGGAGAAAATCCTCCCTTTTATTTTTAATTCCCTTTCTGTGGAAATCTAGTCCATCCATTTGTCCATAATGGTTTAGATAAATTTTCCATTTCTATTTTTGTATAAGTCTTTTCCACATTTCCTTCTCCTAAAGCTTTTTCTTTCATTTGAGCTGCTGTAAATATTGTTGATGTAGATTTGAAATTTAATAATGGGTCAAATGCTTGAACTTCGTTATTTTGAAATTTAGATACCCCATCTTTATACGCCTGTGCCGTTTCGTTACTTTCAATAGAAAATGCTCCCTTCTGATAACCCAATATCTTTGAGTTTGTTATTGTGAATTGCGTTGCACGTCTCCATCTTAAACCTAAATTGTGGTTTGCCAATGCGGTTGCATCAAATGGTCCAATAAGAATCATACCATTTAATTTAGGATGCGTAAAAGGTTGTGCCAATGAACCGACTCCATCGTTATCACATTCTATACCATTTCCAGCATCACCATTATCTACAAATTGTGGGTCTCTTTTTGCCACACCATTGGTTAAATTCCCTGTGTATCCAAAATCAAAATCAAAATCATCATCTGCGGTTGCAAATGCATATAAGTTTCTTGGCGATACAGTTCCCCCGAAGAATTCAAATGCATCATCATTAGCGTAAATAGTTTGAACATTCTCAATAATTGTTCCACTACCAACACCACCCAATGTTAGTGCGTTGATTTCAGAGTTTGGTAATGCAGCAATACCTGCGTACTCTATTCTTACATATTTTAGAATACCGCTATTATCGGAATCATTTGTTCCACCATAAGGTCTACCAATACCACCCTCAATGGTTGGTTCGGATGAACGATTTGTTTTTGCTCTGCCCAATATCACAATACCACCCCAATCGCCGGGTGCTTTTTGTCCATCGGGTTTTCCAGATGTAAATACAATCGGGTTGGATGGGTTTCCTTCTGCAATAATTTGTGCGCCTCTTTCAATACATAGTGCACCTTTTTCTGCGATATCGGATACTATTTTTGTACCAGGTTGTATGATTAACTTTGCACCATCTGTTACATATACATAACCTCTTAATGTCCAAACTTTGTCGGATGTCAAAGTTGTTGTGGTATTAATAGTTCCTGTAATAGTTGTTGATGATGGTACGTTAATTGGTTCATCTATACCACCTAAATTTTTAGAGCACCCAAATATGCCAATTAAAATAACTAATCCTAATAATTTTTTCATAAATTCAAATTTAATGTTAATGAAATCGTTTGTTCGTTGTTTGTTTTTATTAGATTTCTGTTTTGTAACTTTTGGTAATAGATTGATGGTTGCGCAAATACATCACCTATCGCCAACTTTATTTCTCCTTTTGGAAGTTTATGTAAAATAGTTATATCCAATACATCTCTACTATTTTCAAATATGTTTGGGTAACCCTGAAATCCCACTGCTGATATTCTATCACCAACTCTATTGTAAGTTAAATTGATAGTATTATTCTTTTTGTGAATGTTTACTCCTGCGTTTAACACATAGTTTGATTGTCCCTGTAATTGTCTTTTCACACCATTTACTTCTACTTCTGAATTCATCACCGAAGCGTTTGTATAGAAATCAAACCAACCATTTATCTTTTTACGAACTTCCAACTCAACACCATATAGGATAGCTGAATTAGGATTTGTATAAGTTAATAAAAGATTAGAAGGAACTGAACCATCTGCTACGATTTGTTCAATTGGTTTGATGAAGTTCTTACCAAATGCGGATATTGAAATATTTTCACCTAATTTTGGATACCATTCGTATTTAAGGTCTACATTATATATGTCCGATTTTTCTAACTTTGAGTTACCCAATATCTGTGCGTTTCTTACAAAATCATAATAAGCAAAATTAGCTACTTCTCTGAATTCAGGTCTTGCCAAAGTTTTACTTACTGAAAATCTATATTTTGTTTTATCTTCATTGAATGAAATATTGATTGAAGGTAACAGGTCCAAATATTCTCTATCCACATTTACCGTCTGTCCACTAAAATCTGCGGTAACTACATCAAATAAATTATATTCACTCCTTAATCCTGCGTTTACTTTCCACTTGCCAAATTGATTATCATACATTGAGTATATATATCCCAATTGAAAATCGGCACTGTATCTATCGGTGTTGTTTGTTATTTCATCCATCATATCAATTGATTGGTAACGGAATACTCTCGCATTAAATCCTCTAATCTTTTTTAGATAACCACCACCGACTTTAATCTTACCAAAGTCTTTATTGATATTACCATTAAAAGAGTTTTCATCCATTACACTCCAAAAACGATAAGTATCTCTCCAAGCGGTTTGATATGATTCATTAATCCCCAATGATTTTGTGATTGGATTGACTCGATAATCAGGTTGTTCTCTAAAAATATAATTGTATCCTAAATTAAAATCAAATGTTTTAATTTTACCATCTAATTGAGAATTAATTACTATTGTATTCAAATGATTTGATGATGTACTTCTAACATTTTGAACATTATCAAAGTTATCACCATTACGCGTTAGATATGTATCATCTGTTTGATAATTTACCAATGTTTTCCAACTATATCGATTCTCACCCAAATAAGTTAAGTTGGCAAGTCCGTTTACGGAAAACCTTTTTGCAAATAAAGTATCTTTGTAATCGTATGCCAATTCAGTTGATGATTGGTAATCCTTTCTATCAATAAAATTAAGTGTATATGTATTTCTAATCGTAGAACTCAATAAAGCATTCCATTTACTTCTCTTATATCCAAATGATAATCCACCATTTAAGTTTGGAATTGATGTAAAATTATTAACATCAGAATTACCAAATTGCTTTGTATATAATCTTTTATCACCATTTCCACTAATTCTGTATTTGTAGGTTGATGGGAATGTGGAAGGGAATTCGGTAGATTGAACTAACTTGAAACTTTTCGAAGTCGAAACCAAACCCCAACCACTTCCCAATGAGATATTAAAAAAGTTATCCGATACATCTTTTGTTGCAATTTGAACCAATCCACCTGCCCAATCGCCAGGTAAGTTTGCTGATGCGGATTTGGCAACAATAATATTATCAATTAATGCTGTTGGTATTATATCAAAAGAGAATGATCTTCTATCTGGCTCCGTTGATGGTAGTGGAGTTTTATTTAACCACGCAGAATTGTATCTATCTGCCAATCCTCTTACTAATACAAACTTATCGTTTTGTATAGTAACTCCACTCACTCTTTTAAGTGCATCACCTACATTTCTATCAGGTGTTTTTTTAATAAACTCAACAGATACCCCATCTGAAACTATGGATGAATTACGAATTGTATTTATTACTGCAATTTCAGTTGTTTTTTTACCGGCAGATCTTATTGTTACCGATGATAATGTTTTATTAAATAAAGTGTCTTGGGAGTGGGTTACAATTGGTAATAGTAACAATAAAAAAAGAAACGCTCTCATAAAGTTATTTTAAGTTAGTTCCCAAATAACTATGATAGCGTTTCTTTAAATTGATTAATTCAATATTAAGAAATTATTAAGAATAATTATCCCAACTCTTCCTCTGGTTCTACATTCAACTTTTCTTTTTCAATTTCGGTCTTTCTGTTAGTCCACTTATCTATTGATGCAATACCAAATGATCCTAAAGTGATAACCATGAATCCATCAAATATGAATTCGTTAATGAGTAATTCTTTACCCATTGCTCCGGTTACCAAATCTACCACCAATGCAATCACCATGCAAGTGAATGATACGAAACCAACTACTGATTTTTCGTTGATATCATTGTTGTCTTTAAAAAGGTCTGTCCAAAATCCCATAGTTTTTATTTTTAATTGTTAAAAAAACTATAACCAAGCTAACAACATACATAATAAAACTAATGCTGTTCCGTTTATTGCGAATAATCTTTGTTCTCTTTTAAAATTTTTATCCCAAAACTTTTCTCTATCCAAATAAATTATCTTATTCTGTTCATACATATATCTAAAACTATCAGAAACGGATTGTGTTCTGATATTTTTGAATGCTAAACTATCCGATAAACTTTTAAATTCTTTAACACCCATTTTCAAAGTAGAAATGGTATCGGACATTTTTTCCATCAATAATTTATTTTCATCAAATTTTTTATTAATGTCATTACCCTGCTTTAAAGTAATTAGAATAACAGAATCGTTACCAATTTTCTTTACTATTGGGTATTGGGCGTAATTCAAATTTGATACCATTATTAGTATTACTAACAGAATCCAATTTTTCATTTTTTTCATTTAGTTCTTGTTTTAATTCCTTTACTTCTTCTCTCAAATTAGTTATCGTACTTGCAGCTTTTTGTATAGTTTTTGCGGTTTGTTGGTCTGCTGCTTTTATAGCAAGTTCACTTTTCGTTTGACTCTCTTTTGATTTTTTCAATAACTCTTGATATTCCGCTTCCTTTTTTGCCTGCTCATCTTGCTGCTGTCCTATACCCAATGTGCAAGAGTACATAAAAAATAATAATACGATGTATACTATTCTCATTTTTATTTAGGTATTTGTTTTAACGATTCTAATACTTCCATTTTTGCTTGCGATGATGCTGCCTGTTGGATAAGTATGTTTACTTGCTTTTGTAAAGTATCTACTTTTGCTGCGTATTGTTGTATAGTAGCATCTTGCTTTGTTTGAATTTCTTTATTTGACATTTTAATATCAACATAAAGATATCCAATTGCTATCAAAACTATAAACAATAATCCTTTAACAGGATCTTTTGAAAATTCTTTAAAAGATATGGGTGGTTTTATAGTTCCTGCCACACTGTCAACAACCGTTGATTTTCTTGCTGCCATTTTGTTATTGGTTTTAAATTTAAAATCTATAACCAATTCACTACTATAAATATAATTTATTTTTGGATTATGTCACTAATTACTCAATGGTGCTTTAATTGTTGGGTGGGATTGGTAGTTTTCTAAAACAATATCATCAGGCATAAACGATTCAATTCCATCTCTAACAAAAACCTTCGGTAGTTCGTATGGCGTTCTACTGATTTGTTCTTTAGCTTGCTCAATATGATTAAGGTAAAGGTGTGTATCACCCAAATTTCCAATTAATTCATCCGGCATCATACCCACTTCATCGGCTATCATTGTTAATAATAAACCATATGATGCAATATTGAATGGCAATCCTAAAAATGTGTCCACACTTCGTTGATTCCACATAAGAGATATTGCTCGTCTTTTTACTCCAATTTTATCCAATACATCGTGATATTGTTTTTCTGTAACGGGTCCTGTGGGGAAATCCATAATGTTTCTATTAGGAATTTTATCCCACAATTCAAGTCTTTCTTTAATAGTTAATTCTCTCGTCCAACATTGGAATCCATAATGACAAGGTGGTAAAACCATTTTATCCAAATCAGACACATTCCATGCACTAACGATTAATCTTCTACTATCTGGATTTGTTGTGAGTTCGTTTATTAAATTTTCGATTTGGTCTATACCCTTAATATGATTTTTCTCAAATTTAAGATAACCATTTTCATCCCTTTCATTTGTAACTTTTACTTCATCCCTTCCACCCCAATCTCTCCACTGCTTTCCATAAATAGGTCCTAACTCACCATCAGTTCTTCCACTCTTTTTATAATCACCATCCCAAATATGATTGTTGTGTTTATGTAAAAACTCTATGTTAGTATCACCTCTTAAAAACCAAAGTAATTCACTAACAATTTGCTTCCATGCCATCTTCTTTGTTGTGAGTAATGGGAATCCTTTTTGCATATTGTGGCGGATAGTATATCCAAATACGGATTTAGTACCCGTACCCGTCCTATCTTTCTTTTCGATTCCAAAGTGAATTATTGTTTCTAACAATTCTTTATATTGCCTATCTAATTCATTTATCATATTAGTTTTATTTTTTGTGTTCTATTTATATTGTTAAAATGATTAAGTAAAATTTCAGATAATTGTTGCTGTCCTTTTTCACTAAAATGCGTATCCATAACTAAACCATTCGTTTCATCTTTTATAAGATCGAGACCGTTTATATGAATAGACATAATTCTACTATCAAATGCAGTCCAATGGATTATATCTACATTTTTAACAAAGTTAGTAATCATTCGTATCCAACTATTAACCTCATCTACATATCTAAAATTTTCTCTATTTATTATAATTTGAGATAAAGTTTCCTCTGTGATATTTTTACACTCCAGGTATCTATTTTCATAATTTGGTAGTATAGTAAGCCAACTACCATTAATGTTCACCAATCTAAATCGTATTGGTGATGACCATCCAAATATAACCAAATCATTTTCTTTTATTTTGTGAGAAACATCACAAAAGGCCTGAAATATTGAATAATTATCGGATCCGCCTACACCTAAATTTTTTAATTGATAACCCAACTTTTCCGAAATTATATTACCATAAACTTTAGGAACGTACCCTTTCCATTTTATATAATCGGCAGACCAAGTATAGGCATAATCAAATGGAGCAGTTAAACTATCACCAAATGTCCAAAGAGTCTTCATTTTTTATGATTAATCTTGCTTTGCAGTGAATGTAAACGCATGATGAATTGGTGTCCAAATACAATAAACGCCAACTGATTCTAAAAAGTTTAAATCCGGAACTACTGATAATAATTGACTGACGTATGATATTGCTAACGCAATCACCGATGTGACTATTAAAATGTTTGTAACAACTTTTACTTTATTCATATTTTTTATTTGTCACTAATATAGGAAAAATTTGTGACAAAACCAAATAAAAAAGGGAGTATTTAACTCCCCTTCTCTTATGCCAATAAATGATAATATTCTTTAAAATGTTTTATTCTATCGGGTAACCCAATAGTTCCACCATTAACACATTTAGTTACGGATGTTACTGCTGCATCAGATGCATCGGTACACCTACCTAAACAATTTTTACTAAAAAACCATGCTGCTGAAAGTAGTGGATATTTGCTTGCAACCAAATCAGGATTACTAACTATATCTTCACCAATTGCTTTACCGAATGCGGTGTAGTTATCCTTTCCGGTCAATTGGATATATCCCCGACCACGGAATTTGTATCCTTCTCCAGATGATTCCGGTCCGTTACCCATGCGATTACCATAAACTAAATTTGCAATTTTTTCAGGCTTACGTTCATAATCCTTTGCTTTTACATCCGTTGGAAAATACTTTTTGAATATACCCATCAAACCCTTTGCTGAATAGTTTAGATTTTCTTGTGTTACTTTAAATCCACCACTTTCGTGTCCACATTGTGCCAAAAAGTGTGCCAATTTTAACGGAGTATCTATTTTGAATTTTGCTGCTGTATCTGGAATCTGTGCAATCACTACATCAGGAATGTGTCCTTTAAGTTTATCTAACTTTAATCCACCGACAGATGCTATCGGTGTAGGTGATGGCGTTGTTGGTGCTACGGGCTTTCCCATAATCATTTCCCAAGTTTTAGGGCCAACTATTCCATCGGGAGTAAGACCATGTTTTAATTGGAATGCCTTAACCGCTTCTTCGGTTTTAGGTCCAAAATTAGTAACTGCTGGAGTAATTCCTAATTTCTCCTGCATTAACTTTACATTTTCGTTATTATCACCTCTTTTTAAAAGCATACTTAAATAATTTTATTGTTATATAATCTATAACCAATTTTCTATAAATATAAAATTATTTTGTTATTGGTGATGGGCCACCCGCTGCGCCTGTATCTGCAGCTTTTGCTCTTATTCCAATGTGTTCTGCGAAATCATTTGAACGTTTTACAAGAGGAACAATTGGTTCATCAATTACTCTAACGTTCATTGGAATTTGTTTATCAGGATTTGCTGCATTGTGTGCAACTACAGCTGCCCATCTATGGTGTCCATCTAAAACATATCCATCATTGGAAACGTATATAGGTGCTGTTATTTTTGCGTATGCTGGGTGTTTTGGATCATCCAACACTTTACTCATACCTGCAACTTTAACCCCTACAAGTTCACTCTGTGTTGCTTTGAGGCGGTCTGGCGGCACTGATTGTGGTTCTGATACTTTTATTCCCTGCTTATTTAACATTTGTTTGAAAAATTCTTCAGTATCTGCTTCACCATTTTCATCCTTTGGAAGTTTATCGGCAGGTGAGCCGGGTCTTGGCGTTCCTTTGAATTGCGGCATATCTGCTCTTTCAATTCCTTTGTTTCCATCGCAATATAAATTTGTTCCAGGAATACTTACTTTACACAAATTAAAGTTAGGAGCCTTTTCACCTTTAGCCTTTGCTTCCGATCCCATTTTGGCTAGGTCATCTATAACGGTTGATATCTTTTGTCTTTCTATTGGTGGAACCTCTGAAAGTGTTTTCTTTGATGTATCTATTCCCGGCATCAAAGATTTTAATTTCATATCATTGTTGCCAGATTTTGCAGGTTCCTTTTCTGCGGAGGATTTGAAGTCAGTTGCACCTATTTTTGGTGCCTGTTTTTGCTGTCCTTGTGGTTTTTGTAATGGAGGTGCTGATGGAGTTTCACCTTTTGGGATTTGTCCATTATTTGCCGCTTTTGTTTTTTCTACCTCGGCCGGTGTAGGTTTGTCGTGTTTAGTCGGGTCCATCTTTTTTACCATATAGACGTTCCCTGTCTTTTTATTTTTTACGACATCATCTTCCCTTAATAGGTCTTTTAATTTTATCATTTTTATCTCCCCTGTCCACGATAGTTTTTTTCTGATCTATCATGTTTGTTATATGATTTTCTTGCTTTACCACCTTTACGTTTGCCGAAACTCATTTTACGGGAATCACCTAAACTCTTTCCTTTTGCCATTATTTTCCGATTTACTTTACACTAAATTCGTTATTGCTTCTTTTTAGCTTTAGGTTTTTTTACCTTTGCTTCAACTTTTTCTGTCACATTTTTAACTTTTGCAGTTGTTTTCTTTACTTTTTCAACTTGCTTTTTTACTTGTGCAGCTTTTTCGTTTACATTTTCAATAACGTTTTCGGCCTGATTTGTTACCTCTTCAACCTTACTAAAGATGTTTTTGATGAATGAAAATAATCCCATTGTTTTGTTTTTTAAGTGAACAATTTATTAGTAAATATAAATATATAAAAAAATTAGTTAAAATCTAATCCATAAAACTCATAATTTTTATGTACGGATTCCACATCCCCCATTAATATTGCTTCATTTTCATCTCTGTATATTGCATCGACGGGACATTCCGGTATACACGCTCCGCAATTTATACAAATTATTGGATTTATGTATAGTTGTTTATCTTCCAAATCTTCTTTCGACATTGATTTAACTTCTTCTGCAGTTTTATCCGTATAAATTGGTCCATTAATACAATCAACAGGGCAAACATTTACACAAGCCGTATCAACACATCCAATACAATTTTTACCAATTATAAAACTCATAAATTATTTTATTAACCAAGACGATGATTGAATTTTATCACCCAATCCAAACACCATTTCTATACCTAATTTTGTACATACATCTTTTTCTGCAATCGTATCAGATGTTTGATCTCCACCATTTGTAAATAAAAATCTTTGATATTGGTCTTTCATTTGTTTATAAATAAATTCTATTGTATTATCAACTTGCCTATTTGTATCTATTGAAATGATTACATCATCAACACATTTTATGTTTTTCAAAATAGTTCTCCTTTCATCCTGATTCATAAACTCTTTAGACCCCTTCAAACTCCTTTGATAATCATTATTTACAATCACAAATAGATAATCACCCAATGATTTTGACCTATTTAGATATTCTACATGTCCTTTATGTATTGGATTAAAATACCCACTAGCTATAACCAACGTTTTAATCTTCTCCATAAAGTGAAAAACGTTTTACAGGTACTTCCACTTCTTCTTCTCTAATTATTTCGACAGTTCCTTTTCTTGCTTCAATGTAAAAGTTGGTATCGCCATTTTGTTGATACCAAGCTTCTAATCCATCTGTTAGGGATGGGTAGATAGTTTTACCCCCATCGGCAAACACCCATCTATCACCCGGTGGTACTCTTTTAAGAACTAACTCTTTTTCTTGTTTAATCTCTGTGTCCATATAATATAAATTCAATTAGTTTATCACAATTTTTAGGCCCTTCTAAATATTTCATAAATTGATTAAAATTATTTTGCATTTTATCACCATACAATTTTTTAAATTCCAAATGCGTTTCATTTAAATCGGAATTATTTTCTTTGTATATATTTAAAACGTGCTCTATACTTTTATCTATGGAATTTTTATAATTTTCAGATATTTCTTCATCTGAATTTACTTTGTCAAATTCAAAAAATTCCGTATTCATAAACCAAAATCCCAATTTATGCAATTCTAAAAAATTATACGGATTCATATCGACTATAAATGGAATATTGAGTTTAGAAAACAAAATAGCTTTTAACGTTTTCTCCGTTATATACTGTCTATTTTTTGAATTACACGGCCAATAGAAATTGGAATAGTTTGTAGTTTCAAATAAAAAAGCACATGCCGATGTTAGATAATCGGTATACGTTGAATAGTGATTCTTTTCCCAACCCGTCGTATAGTGTATCGTTATTAAATCTGTTAAGAACTTTGGTTTAGTTCCTATGGTATCGTAAATTTCTACTAAATCATTTGGAACTCCATTTTTTACAAACTTATCAATGATTTCATTATACAAATCATCTCTTTGGGGTTTATAATTCTTTTTTAAATATAATCCAATTAAATTCTGCTTGTCAACTTTAAAATATCTGTATGATAAAAAATCAAATCCGTAAATATAATAAAAGTATAATAAATTCAAAAATGGTTCATAGTAAAAATTAGTATGATTGTGACCGAATGCACCTGAAGATATAACTTTATGGTTATTTAAAAAATTCAAAATTCTATCATCTGCTTCGTGAAATGCTTCATTTACATTCAGATATATGACTTCTAAAATGTTTTTATCAGGAGATTCAAATTGTGATTCATCAAATCCTATTGGGAAAAATTGTCTAACAAAAAGATATACTTTATCATATCCAAACTTATTTATCTGCTCTTTTGCAAACTCAAAGTTTTCTTTCATAAATCCATATCCTATTTGGGATATTTTATAGTCTATTTCTACATCTTTGAATTTGAAAGAATAATGTCCTTCTATATTTTCCAATAACTGCTCTTTATTTTCGGACCAATTGAGTACAGGTGAGTGAAAAGGACGTTCATCTCTGATAATATCATATCCTCTATTTACCATATATGGTTTTAGATATGTTAACATCATAGAATCTCTATCCAATCCGGATATAAATAATACTTTTTTCATTACTTTATAAAATAACTTATTCCCAAATAATTACTATGAAAAATATCATCAACTTTTATCCTATTTCCATTTGTAAACTTACCATCTCTTATTTCCGAAATCAATTTTGGTACACCTATATTACTTTCGGATAATTTTGTGTCGTGAAATCCAATTATTCCACCTTTTCTCACAAGAGGATAATATAATAAGAAATCACATAAAACCGATTCATAAGAGTGGTTTCCATCAATAAATAAAAAATCTACTTCAGATAGTTTATTATAAACATCTGCTATTATTTTTTCATCATTTGAAAACCCATTGAAAAATTGAGAACGTCCATCAGACAAACACCATTCTCCATAGAATTTTTTCATATTTCTTCCAAACTCTCTAATTCTTTCAAAGTTTTTTTCAATTGTAATTACTCTATCATAAATCTGTCTCCACAAAAAGTGGGTACTACCATAGTGCCCTAATCCAATCTCTAAACAACTATTTGTTTTAGAATTTAAAAGAATATCTACAAATTCTACGATTTCCTCTTTTGCCTGTTGTATAGCAAATTCTTCATTTAAGAAATTGTTATCTACATAAAAATATGGGTTATATGTATTTTCAATATAACCCATATTTCCTTTGTCAGAAATCCACTTGTCTAATTCTGAAAATATTTTTTCTTTCATTAAAATACTTCAATAATTTTTGTTTCGGAAACTTTGACTACCTCATACTCCAATCTAACTGCATCATTAGTAAACTTTTTTACCAATTTAGCTTCTGCTTCGGTACAAGACATAGCATCTACCAAATACTGCTCTTTGTTTTTCTTGATTTTTCCTTTTGCATCTTCTACTTCGACTGCAACTGTAACTGAATAATACTTTGCCATAACTTTTTGTTTTTAAATTTGTTAATAACCAAATATACGGAATATTTTTTTATTTTCCAAATAAAGATAGTTAAGTATTATTGTTTTCCTTCTTCAACAGATGCAGTTCTATAATCAGTTACTAATTTTTTAAGATCACCAATTAAGGTACGTGCGTTCTTTTGTGAAACCTTTGTTGTCTTACCGTGCTCTACTTCGAACTTTACCCATAAATCCTTCATTTGTTCGAATAACTCTTGCTTTTTGCTCATAGTTTTGTTTTTTTTTTTGTTATTTAATTTATCTTCCACGTTTTCTTTTGAGTTCTAATTCTTTTAGATGATGTGCCTTCCATTTATATTCCACAGATATAGGTCCGTTTGGGAATTTTTTAAGGTCATATTTCCAAATTGAAGTAGATTCCTCATCTTCAAATATGTATTCAAATTTTGTTGGTTTTTCCGTTTTACTAATATTTTCTTTAGATGTTTTTATGCTCATAATTAATTGTTTGCATTTTCTAAATCATTCCACGTATTTCTATAAATTCTATAAGAATCCGAATCAAAATGTTCGGTACTAACTTCTAAAATAGTTGCGTTATCATCCAATGCTATCAGTTTATGTGGAAATCCTCTTTGAATGTAAACGCAATCTCCCTGCTTTAATGTGGTGAAATTTCTTTTTCCATTTTCAGTATCAATCCAATCAAATTGAAACTCTCCACTCTGTACATACCATGTTTCATTTTTAATCATATGGTAGTGCATTGAGAAATGATTACCTGCTTTGGTAAATACCAATAACTTACCACAATATTGTGAATCATTGTGAATCCACAATTCATAACCCCATGTCTTTTCTACCTTTTTTGGTTGATATATCATATTAAATTTATTTTATCAAATATAAACATATAAAAAATTATCCAATTTGCCAACTTCTCATACCAAATTTATTAAATGTAAATTTTTGATGATATCCCATATTCAATTTATCTAATTCTTTTATAACATCGTATTTAGTATTATTTGGACAGTAGAAGAACATAAATCCCCCACCTCCCGCACCACTAATCTTACCTCCCGTTGCACCTGCTTTAATTGCAGTTTCATACAATAGTTCTATTTCAGGTGTGCTAATTCCTTTTGCTAACATTTTCTTTTGCTGAAATCCATAATCCAATATCTCTCCCAAATCATCAATATTTCCCTTTATCAAACAATCTTTTATCATCTTTGCCTGTTCTGCCAATGCGTGGAGTGATAATGTTGATGTTTTGTTATTATCTTTCATTTTCTCAACTTGCTCTACCAATATATCAGAACTATTTCGTGTGAAATTTGTAAAATAAAGAACTATATTGTTTTCCAATTCATCCTGAATACTATCTTTTATTCGTAGTGGGTTAACAATTACATCATCACCTTTGAATTCCATATAATTCCACCCTCCAAAAGATGCGGCGTATTGGTCTTGCTTACCACCATTTTCCGCCAATTCAACTCTTTCGATTTGAATTGCCATTTCTGCTATATCATACTCTCCTAATGGTAGGTTAAACAATTCAGTATATACTCCTATAAGAGAAACAATAAGTGTAGATGATGTTCCCAAACCACTTCCGGTTGGAACATCTTGCCATGTTACGATATCATAACCAAACGTATCTAGCTTAAATCTTTTACATATGTGATTGTGAGTTGCTTTAAACAATTTCAACCCATATGAACAATCCAAATCACTACTAAAATCATGCTCTTCATATTCATCTTTATTCACCCATTTAAACGTAACTTTACTATCATCTCTTAATTGTAAAGATGTATGTGTAAATAGACGAATTGTCGTATTAATTACTGCACCAATGTGATGTTTGCAATAATCTGGCATATCAGTACCACCTCCACCTAAACTAATTCTAAATGGAACTTTGCTCCTGTACGTTTTCTTCTTCATCTGGAATACCACCGTTTTCTTCGTACCAATTTTTTACATTCCTTTCTCCAACCAATAGAAAAAAGCAATTGTAGCAAAGTGGTCTAATGTTTTCTAATTTTCTATTATTCAAATTACCATCAAGAAAGTCTATGAGTAACGGCATTTTTCCATCTGTTATTCTTTCTTCACTAAATCCACAACTTGAACAAACTTTTGGAACATACCCACTATCAAATAATTTATTTTTAAACTTATGTAATGGATATTTCAAATGCTTACCTGCTATCAAATCATCAATGTGATATTTTTTATTTTTAATCCGTTTTGCTTTTTCAATTCCGATACCATATGGGTTTTTTAAATCTTCAAAAATACCATATAGTTTTGCATACTTCTTATAGGTATTATATGATACACCCAATGTTCTTGCCGCTTCAAATGCAGATTGTGATTTTTCTTGTGCCGCTTTTATTTGCGATTCTAAAAGAGGTCTTGCACCCACACCCCTCTTACCTTTTGGTCTTTCTTCCAAATTTGGAAAGAAATTATCAGTTTGTTCCATACTTATAACTATTTAATTATACCAATAAGTATATCAAATAAGTTTTTTCATGAAATATTTACTCAATTTATAATCGGATTCAATTGTCTTTAATCTCTCATAATTGTGTTCCATTACATCTAAATTATCATAACATAATTTGTGTAGTTGTTCTATTGGCATTTCATTTAATATTTTAATTTGATTTAAAATCATATCAAATCTTTCATTAGCATTTTCGCATTCATCATAACTCTCATCAATTAACCAATCAAAAGTTTTAAATCCATATGAACGAAGTGTTCTTAAAATGTACGGATTTCCCCAAACTATAAAAGGATGTCTATTGAACATAGGTCTTATAGTTTTTTCTGTTATAAAAGTTGCATAATCATTTATACCCGTTTCATTTACAATAGATACATATGTATCTAAATAGTGTTCCTTTTTTGAAAAATAATTATGACCTCCTGCAGCTGATGATGCTGTTTCATGATCTAATGTGGTCGGACATTTATCAACTAAAAATTTTATAATATCCCACTTATCTTCCAATGCAATATTGAGTGTTTCAAATGTATCAGGCATAAAAATATGATTACCAAATTGAGATTTATTATTAAAATAACCACTTTCATAGTATGAAAAAATCATATTATCAATTATATTCAATTTATATAATTTTGATAACATGAATACACGATGCCATCTATTTCCGGATCTATTATATGATAAGAATCGAGTCTTTCTAATTTTATCAGAATTTAAATCCGATTTTAAAACTATCGATACATCTAAATTATTTTCCAGATTATTTTCCATACTCAATAAAGTCGGTCCCATTTTATGATTTATTAAATAGAATGGAGTTGGTATAGTTTTTACATCTTTGTGATACAACCTAACATTATTACTTATAACAATAATTTTTTCATAAGGTATACCATGCTTTTTACGAAACTTTATCAAACTATTCCAAAATTCATCAGGTATAATTTCATTTCCCTCACGCCTATCTAATACTGCAAAAAATATATTTGATTTAGTTTTTAGTAATTCTATAGTCCGTTCGGATATATCCAAAACAGATGCCATATCCATATTACTTAATGGTGTATGATCAGGATTATTTATTATAATATTAATGTTGTTTTCAAATGTATTTTTATCAATCAAATCATATTTTCTTTCATATAAAATCGATACATCTTTGTATTCTTTTTCAACACTAACATACTTTTGGAATATAGGTTGTTTTGTCAAATCTTTATAGGTTTTATCTGAACCACAATCTTCATTATGGTCTTTTATTCTATCTGAATGAAATATCTCAAGTCCTCTTTTCGCCTGTTCCGGTGTCATATACATATGGTAACCTATGCACGTAAAATCATCATCTACATACATTTTATTATAATCCCTACCATCGTATATCATAGGTCTGGCCCATTCTATAAACTGCTTATCATCTGTTAATATAGCTCCTCCTGTTCCGATATTTAGTATTTTCTTTAAATGAAAGGATAATATCTGATATGTACCTCTTTTGTACATATTTCTTCTAAACCTAGTGGCAGAATCCCATATTGGATATGGATATAACTGATACTCACCCTCCCATTCCAAATCTATGAAATGTGGAATATTACCACTATGTATTATTTGAGATGGAACCGATACATATGTATTTTTTGGTATAAATATTTTTTCGTTTTTTATCTTCAAATACTCAATTACCAACTTTATAGCGTTTGTGTTAGAATCTACCGCCAGCGCATAATTGCATCCACAATACTCTGTCAGAAGTTTTTCAAAATGTGTAACCCATCCCCAGTCATTAATGACCGGATACATTTTTTCTATATCAATCATTTTTCATCTATTGGTACTTTTCCATCAAACCAATATAAACTCCTATGTGGGTTATCATTTGTAGCGTTTGATGTATAGTAAAAAAATCTAAATCCATCTCTAAATTCACCTTCGGGAGATTCTATTGGATTTGGGTGGCCATGAAATCCTAATTCATCATGTTTCCAAATAACACAATTCCCCCACTTTGGAAAGTATCTCTTAACGCAATGAGTATTTTTTTTATCCCATAATTGTATATCACCATTCCATTCCTCTTTCCAATTTTTATTTAAATATACAACTAAAGTCAGTTCTCTATTCAATTTTATTTTATCATTCCAATTAAAGTCCGTATGTATTTTTAAGCTATCACCTCTACCACTTCGCATATATCCAGCACCATGTAAGTGTACATCGGGTATTAATCCATTTATTCCTGTAGTTTTTTCTAAAAACTTAATAAACTCTGAAGAGTGAAATTCTGATATCAAATCAAATGCAAAGGGTGTATCTCTTTTATTATATTCGGTCCATTCATACATCATGGATCCATTTCTATCAAATACTTTAAACTCATCTTTTCTGAATTCAAATAACTCTTCCAACTCACACTTTAAATTCGATGTTGTTTTATCATCTAATAGTTCTGGAAATTCCCAATTGGGAATCGGTGAATCATCGTATGTAAATAACTTATTAAATATCATCTATATTCGGTTTACATCTAAACTAACACAATGTGGTCCCCCACTAAAGGTTCTAGCGTGTCTCATTTTTACCGGCAGAGAATCAATTCCCCACTTATTTAATTCTTTCATTAATTCGGTTTGGTGTTCCTCAACCATAACCAAATTTGGATTAATCGAAAGAATATTCATACCTAACCATGGTGATGCCGGACACCAATCTTCCATCACTTGTGTTGGATATGGTTCGGGTGCCCAAACTTTATCCCAACTCTTTAAGAATTCTGGTAGATTGTTATCGTTTACTCTTGCAGGATTTAATAAAACCAGTCCCTCCCTCAAAAAGACAAACGTTGTATCTATATGTATGTATGCGTATATATTTTCTGCAGTATGTACTTTATATTTTCTATCTACATTTTCTCTCAACCAAGTTTCTAACCATTTTGCACCATCTTTATTTCCTGTGTTGGATACTAAATAAAGAATATCATATCCTGCTTTGATTACATTTGCCGCATCAAATACAGGTTCACCATCCAAAAGAGTTGGTTTACTTAAATCTTCTCTTTGGTAAATGGAATCTAAAAGTTTTGGTTTAGGTGCCTCAAACCAATGATTTTGGTCAAACAATTCCTTACAAGTCTCTGCTTCAAATTGCCTATGCCTCAACGTCATTGGAGTTGCCAAAACTTTATCCTGAATAACTAACATTGAATCCCTTGGGCAGTAGTTGTAATATCCATCTACATTCCAAATACCATTCCCCTTTAATTCGGAGAAATCTCTATCCAAAGGTCTGTGAACCTTTATTCCCATAGATGTTAATTTAGATGCAATTTCATCCAAATCTTCATTGGTTTCATCTATTAATTTTTGTGGATATAATCCATGAGGTCTATTTTTAAATTCATCATCCGATAAGTGGGCATAATCAATACAATGTAAGCATTTATCTCCAACCGATGGAACTCGTGCATTGTGGGCAGTTCCAATTATTATTTCATGTAAGTTTCCCCACTCACTAAATACAAATGGTTTTATTTTTTCCATCTAACATAACATTTTTATTAATTTTGTGAATGTATTATCCGGTGTATCAGATGTATCTAAATCTACAAAAAATTCAATAGGAGGCTCGTAATCTAAAGCAAATTTATCTTCTCTACCTCTAATTTTTTTTGTATGACAGTATATTTCTTTTACTTTGCATTCCGATTTTAAATTATCTCTTAATTCTTTATATGGTGATACCAAACTTATAACAACATCATTTCCACAATCATCCAAATATTTTGCAATATCAAATGCTTTTTGAATATTTCGTTCTCTACCCTCTTTAGTATAATCTTTATTTGGGAATAGTTCTCTCAATTGGTCACCATCAATATGAAATACGGATTTACGCCAGTTTCTTTTTTCCGTTTGTAACCAAAATTGTAACTTTTTTGCCAATGTAGTTTTACCACTACCTGGTTGACCTGTAAATAAATAAATCATAACTTATTTTCTTTTTAATGCAAACTCTGCTGCTTTATATGCTTTTGTATCTTTATCGTATTTTAATGCTGAACTAATTTTTATCATTTTACCTGTATCAGGATTTTTAACCTTTTTATCTAAATCCTTTGGCAATAGTGATTTCAAACTCATATCATTTGCTTTTGGAGCTTCTTTTTTATTTGGCATTTCTTTTTCTTTTTGTGAATGATTGAATGTCTTTTCAGGAGCTTTTGGAATTTCATGCTTTACATGTTGGACTTTCATTTTAATGTTTGGATATTTTTCTTTTAGTTTAGAAACTGCCGCCACATTTTTGTGAGAGTCATCTATGAAAAAAACATCATTATACCCCTTTTTAATTTTATCTTCAATCCAATCGGCCTTTTTTTGAGGATCAGAATCCCCAAGTGCTACCACATATATCCCCTCCAATCCAATATCTTTTAAATATTCTTTAACAGGTTTGTATGCACTCCTTGCCGTAAGTATTACTACTTTTCTTTCACCTTCGGATTTTGCAACCGTCTTTAACAATTTTGTAACCCCTCTAATTTCTTGCGGTTGTTGAACTTTTTCAAAATCTGAAAAATCAAATTTATCGGTTTCTTTTGGTTCATATACTGCATACTCACCCGGTGTTAGTTTGGATTCTTTACCATCACCATGCTTAACGTATATAAAAGAATTCGTTTTTACTAACGTATCATCGAAATCAAAAACTCTTAATTTTTTTGAATCAGCTGCTTCATCAATTTTTTTGAAAGCATTACTATATGGATTGGAATATACTTTTCCAAATTCTACCTTTAATCCATTCCACAAACCTTCAAAGAATCCGTTTTTAACCATTCAATAATTTCTTGTGAGATTTTTCTAACTTATCGTTTTCATGTGTTAAGAACTCAACTTTTGTTCTCAACTCTGCAACTTCTCCGGTCAATTTTAAAATCAACTCACGCATTTCATCTTTCTCTTCTTTACTTTCAACTAATAATGCTTCAAGTTTTGCAATACGATCTCTGCAGTCAATTCTAATAAAATCATCTTCTCTTTCTCTGCGTATTGCACGTTTTTCATAGTATCTGAATGCGGTTGTTCCTCCCAACACAGATATTGCAGTAATAAGTACGGTGTATAAGTTTTCCATTTATTCTTCGGATTTTAATTCATGATAGCCTGTATTTGCTTGGTTTATAAACTGCATGGCTTGTGAAATATGGTCCGATATCCAGCCTGGAATATTTTTTTCTTGTGTTCCTATTTTTCCTTTTAGTTCCGTAGCATTTTTTACAATATCTTCCAATTGTCCCATAGCCATACCAACTTCGTGATCTCCTTCAGGAGCTTCATTTAATTTAAATTTAACAACATCGGTTATTTTATTAAATACTTGTTCACCTTCATTTTCTCCCAACCTATACGCACCTCCCAACTTTTCATAAATTTTTACTTTATGCTTTGTTGAAATATTCTTTTCCGATATTTTTTTCCAAATTTTAGGATTTGTTAATTCTAACTTCATATTGATTATTTTGTACCAATATAAATATTAAATTTTATTATTAAATAGTACATCAACTTATATTATTTATTTCTAATAAGAACCCATTATTTGACTGATTTCTAAATTCCTCTTTTCTATCAATTCTTTTTACCAAATCATTATAGTGGTTTCTATTTCTATATGCATAATTTTCGCAAACTATGTAGTTTTTTAGTTTGTATTGATGTATATCTTCTCCCATTTGATTTAATTTTTCTGCAGCCCACATAATATATGTATCATCGGGTCCATAATGACCCATTGATTCGGGCATAGGAATTCTATCAAATAACTTTTTAGATAAACAATTAAACCATCCACCACCGAATTTCATTTTTGGTTGACCCGGAAATGTATTCATAACACGTTCCAATTCAACTTCACCAATTTCACCACTATCTATAAATGGATTGTTATTTCTACAATATCCAACTTCTTTATCTAAAAAATTACTATTAACCAAACAATCCCAAGTACTATCCCAAATCTTAACACATTCAGGACTAATTACATACTTTTTTATATTGGTAGCATTCTCTATATTATCTATTGCAGATTCGAAATAGTGTAAAATCTTATCATCAAAACAAATATCCGTATCCAGCCATATAAAATGTGTGGCATCCGTACATTCATTACAAGCAACCCTACGCAACGATGTACATCCCATTATATCTTCTCTAACATTGAAAGTTGCTTTACCGACCCAGTCCGTTAGCGGTTTCAATGAATTAAATCTATCAATAAAAAATTGTTTGTTTAATTTTGAACTTTCCCAATCAACCAAATAATCATCAACCGATAGTGCTAAAAATAATTCATAGTTTTTTCCATCTACGAATTTCGATGCTCTGTTTAAATCTCCTAACAACCTTTCCAAATCATCTATCTCATTTGGCATTATAAAAGTTGTAATAACTATTTTTTTCATTTAATAAGATTTTTTGTCAGTTCGTTTCTATCATATTGATGAATTATAACGAATGGATTTTCACCATTAAAAATAATACCATCTTTAATATCAAATTCACACTTCCCTATTAATTCTGGATTTGAAAGTGTTCCGATTTGTAATGCCCAATGACTTTCTAATCCAACCATCTGTATTTTATCTTTTACCAATTTATTATGTATTACAAAATTAAAAGAACTTTGGTCCGTAAAATGCTGTGTGTTCCCAGCCTGCGATACGATGTAGTTTAATAATAAAAGTTCCATCATATCTTCGTGATAACCGGCAATCACACCAACATTACAAGTTTCTTCCGATTCATATCTTTCCCAAAATAATTCGTTATACCCCTCTAATATATTTTTTTTACCCCACGGTTCGTGTCTATATAAAACATTTTCGCTTGAAACGATTATTTTCTTTTTTAGATAATTTTTCAAATACTCCGATGGATTAGTTTGAAATATAACATCTCTAACATCGGTTGTTATTACATACCTATATTCTTTACCCAACTGTCGTAGTATAACATATATATCTATCAAACGTTTCATATGTGGATGTCCAGTCAATTCACCGACGCATACCAACCACCCATTTGATTGTAGATATTTAATAGTTTCATCAGGAACGTTATACACAATCATAACCTTATCACCATTAAATCCACAACTATTTATTGAATTTATATAATTTTTTATTTTATCCACACCATAATTTGCTATAGCGGATATTATTAAATCTTTATTACCTTCCATTTCTTTCATTTTTTGTAAAAACTTATTTGGCATTGATGCTTTTTCTGTATGATATCTGTTGTAGATTTCAGCGTCTACGCAAGATAGTAATGAAAATATAGATTCTTCCGTTCCTAAATATCCTAACTCTAATGTATCTTTTAAATAATACGAATAATCTTCTTTAAATTTTTTCACATACTTTCTATCACAACCAAATATTGTTGCTCTACACAACCACTTCGGTATGATATTTGTATATTTTTTAAAACCAGAGTAATGAAATCCATGAACTTCCGTACTAACGTAATCTATTGATGGAAACAAAACTGATTTTATATTTTTTGCCATTCCATCCAAACTATCATCACAGACTATGTCAGATGATATGTGTTGTGTGATGCCCGCATCCACCCATATAAACTTGCTACTATCAAACGTATTTCTCTCATATGCTTCATGAATAAAAAAAACCTTACTCATTACTATTGGATTATACCACTCTGAAAAACTTTGTGGGGTTCCCGTTAACCAATGAGTTGAGTTATACCAACCAGGATCCAACCTTATGGATTGTAGTTTATCCCAAAAATTTTTAAAATATTTATTTTTTATATCATCCAACTCAACAATAACAATATCCGTTTTATCCAAAAGATTTAATCGGTTATCATAAACAAATTGTTCGTACTTTTTTGGTACAAAAACGGTCATATTATGAGAAAGAGATAGTACATTTTTAAAATTATCCAAATAGACAGATTCACTTCTATCACTCCTAACATTCCAATATCCCGTCACAATATTTATATCGCCCATCCCTATCTTATATTATTATAGTAATGTTTTCCAATCTTTCTAACAACATATTTCATAATATTTTTTTCCAGTATACCAACACCAATATGTTCAAATCCTCTTAATAAGAGATTGTGAGGTGCTTTTAAATGACTATCAGCATATACTGGATTATGAAATTCCGAAATAAAAAAATCAGATAGTTTAATAAAGTTATCTCTAGTCATTCCAAATATTACATCATTTGGAAAAACATTTCCATCACTAATTATCACACTTTTATCATCTATTTCATATTCGAATTTATTGTGATGAATATCTGCTCTAATTTTTATAATATTATCATACTTAAACCCACATTGTTCTTCATACATCTTCAACATTTCGATTGCTCTTTTTATTTTTTTATATTGAAGATATGTATTTGTTTCATCATTAAATTTTGGATTCAAATCAGATTTTATAACATTATATTCGGCGAGTACCTCCGATATATCTTCCACATCTATACCAATTAGATTGATTCCATCAAATAAAGAAATTATATCATCTCCTGATAGAATCGTATCGGATTGTCCTCCCATCCAACCTTGCTGCGCAGGGTGATAGTTAAATTGTAAGTTATAAGTCGAAACAAAAACATCCGGATTTAGATGTCCAAATGCTTCTATAAAGTTATCTTTGCATTCAGACCAAGTTCGAATATGTCCTATTATTAGGATTGCTGTTCTCATTTTTTAATAATAAATGCAGTCGGTGTTTTTAGTTGTGTTGATTCTAATTTTAATCCTCTCTCTTTAACAAACCTATCTACGCCATTTGATTCACTCCAATTGTGATATGCATATTCATCAAATACGACAACACCACCATCGACAACTCTATCCCACATATTATTTAGTGCGTTATAAGTAGGAATATCCAAATCTAAATCCAAATAAAGTACACTAATTCTTAAACCAGGTTTATCTTCTAAAAAGGATTTAGATGTATCACTAACATCCCCTTGCACCAATTCAAACTTATCAGGTTTGAATCCACATTTAATAAGTTTTTTATTGATTCCTTCTTTAGAAATTTCAATTTTATCCAAATCTTCACATCTATCAAACACTTGACTCATAGTTGCTTTATCTATTGCATCATCCAACTCTTTTACAAAATCTGGATTAAAAAAATCAAATCCTATGACCTTTTTAATACTATTTGGTTCATTCATTTCAATTATCTTTAACCAAGTAGCAAGGCCTGATCCTTTAAAAACACCACACTCCACAATATCTCCCATCAAATGTTTTGTCATTTCATAGAATTTTATTCTGCTATAAAGTTTGTTAAAAACGGATCTTTCTTCACTCAATATGAAGTTATTCCAATTACTATAAATGTCCTGATTGTTTGTTATCGATACGCTGCTGTTGTATAAGTTTATCATTTGAATATTTTGTAAGTTTTATTATAAAGTTTTGATTCTGTTGATTGTCCTGGTCCTCCAAGTCTTACTATGGAAATCCCAATTGATTGTAAATAATGAACACCATATATATTTGCTATTACCGTCATACTTCCGTGTGGGCCTTCGTCGTGTAAAACTCTTTTACCATAAATTTTAAATATATCCGTATTACATACTGCGCATAGGTCATTATCATGTCTATGCACCGCCCCCTCACCAATATGTATTAACTTCGAATGTTTACAAGATTCGTATATTTTTTCATAATCAAGTTTTTCATCTAATAAAATATCTAATCTACTTTTAACTACTAAATCATATTTGCCATTCATTTTTTCATATTCTTCATATGTATTTGTTATTTTTAAAATTTTATACATTTGCAATATGGAATGGTTTCCGATTGGAGTCTTTTCAATTTTTAAATCAACTACATTTATACCATCAAATAGTGAAGATATTTCATCATCGGTTTTTATGATGTTCATTTTATTTTCATCATGCAGTTCATAATCAGGCCGGAATATTTCATTATATGTATCTACAAATACATCGATTGTATGGGATTTATCGTAAATTGTATCCATAAAGTTTTGTTTACAATAATCCCACGTCCTAATATGCCCTGGAAGTAATACTGCTATTTTCATTAACTTTCTAACCAAATTTTAACTGGCCCCTCTCTATCTATTTCTCTATTTTCTGATACTATGTCATGATATTTATGAATAACAAAAGATCTATCTGTCGGTATAAAGTGAGTGGTTAATTCACTAAACCAAACTCCTCCCCAACTTTTATTTTCAATTCTTACTAAATCAAAAAGAGATACTGATAAGAAGTGACATGAAAAATCTCTTATCACATAGCAAGATGTAAATAATATACTTTCACTCGTTACATCTACATCACTTCTATTTGAGAAATCATTATCTTGACTTTGATACTGATCTTCTACAAAAAAAGTTATTTCATCCGATTTTATATATGATTTTCTTTTAGAGTATTCTATAATTGTACTATCATCTACTCTACGTTTTGCACATATGAATGGTGCTACGAAATAAACAGGACCATTTTGTGGCAATTTATTTAATATATCATCAAAAAAATTAATCGATGGTATTGTATCCGATTTTATTATCAAAACCCTATCATCTAAATCTAAATTATTTTTACAAAAATCTTTTATTGAACTGATATCTCCACCTAAAGATTTATGAGTTGTTCCAATATATGGAAATATTTTTATTTCTTTAAATAAACGTTTTAAATTAAATTTGTCTGCCAAATCCAATAAAGATTCATTTGGTAACTCATCTTCATGTGAATTATAAATGTAAAGAGAATCAAACGATTTATCACACTCTTGTCTTGCAAATCCGCCAAATGTCATTTCGGCATTTTCAAAATTCAAAGTTTTGTGAGTAATAAAAAATGCAATATTTTTTTTCATATTTTATAGTGTTTTATATAATCCGAACAAATCCCCTTACAATCAAATACTAAATCGTTTTCCAATTCAGGCAATACCGCTATACTACCTTTTATCGGTTGTTTTCCTGGATATGCCCAAATGTAATTTTTTGATGTCAAAGTAACCATATCAGTTTCATGCCAAAAATAATGTATTGCATATTTTTTCATTTCAATCAATGCATCTATATTTTTTGCATGACACCACAATCTCTCATTCATTAAAAACTTATAATCAGTTTTGTATTGTGGTTCATCATGTCCCAACCAAAATTCACCATCAACAAACCAAACATCAACTTCAACATCATAACCTAGTTTGATTGCTCTTTCAATATATTCTGGTTTATTTTCGTACTCACTTAATCTACCATTTATATTTCCTCTATGAGATATTAATATCATTATTTGTGATTTTCTAAATAATAGTTCAAATCTTCCGGAGTACCCAATCCCCACATTTTCTCAATGTTAAAAGTTTTAATCTTTTTACCATCTCCAATCGCTTCATTAAATACAGGGCAAACATAGAATTCATTATTTGTTCTGATATTCTTTTCTATCATTTGTTCTGCATACTTTACATAATCAGAACCTTTTGCCCAATAATAAACACCAACAGTTGCTATATCTGAAATTGGATTCTTCTCTGCTACTTCCGTTACATATCCATATTCATCTACTTTGGCAAATGACCATTTAGGATGAGTTGCCTTAAATGTAAGAATACCACCATCTACTTTTTGCTCAATCATTTTGTACATAAATTCATTTGAGTCCCACTCCACAAATTGGTCAGAGTTAGCCATAACTAATGGAGAATCGTTATCAATGTATTCTTTTGCTAAAAGTGTTGTACAAGCTGCTCCTTCTGTGATACCATCTACCTCTACGATTTTACATCCGGGTGTTATTAAATTCAGTAATGTATCTAAATTATACTTTGCTCTATGTGATTTCTGAACTACATAAATATAGGTTGCATCGATATTTAAATTATCAACTACAACCTGTATCATGGGCTTTCCTTCAACATCAATTAATGGTTTTGGAAATGTATAACCCGCTTGTTGGAAGCGATTTCCTGCACCCGCCATTGGAATCAGAATGTTCATTTTACCACCTTGCCATTTTGGTATATTCATATTTGCTGTTTGTTCTAATTTACTAATAATTTTTGATAATACCAAATCTTTTGGATTATCTACTCTTAATACATTTGCTCTACTTCTACTTGCCGCCAATAAACCATGTGGAGAATCCTCTACGATTAGAGTTTCCTCTGGTAAAAACCCCATCATACTCATTGCCTTCCAATACATTTCAGGATGTGGTTTAGAGTTCTTTACATCCTCATTAGAGAGGATTAAATCCATATACTCAATAATACCTATCTTTGCCAACATAACCAATACAGACCTTCTAATTGAGTTTGATGCAACCGCCAATTTATACCCCATACTTCTCAACTCTCTGAACAATTCAATTTTATCAGTATCAGGTTTTAATTGAGATATTGCTTCGATTGTTAGATGTTGTTTTTTATACCAAATACTATCGTATAATTTAGGGTCTAATCCCTTATTCTTTGTAAGTAATTCTAACTTTTGTGTCGTTTTCAATCCATCATAAATTGAAAGATGTTCAGTTTCTGTGATTACATATTTCTCATCAATTTCTTTGAGTGATTGATTAAACGTATCAAAATGTATTTGTTTTGCTTCTACCAAAACACCATCTAAATCAAAAATAATTAATTTTACCATTACCTTCCGTATTTTTGCCAATCATTATGTGTGAATAATCCTTCACCATGTGCTACTCCATAATCTTGTCGGGCCCACCATTTAGATATGTTACCCTCCAACGCAATACCTTCACCTGCAAATGGTTTTACTATATCTAAATAAAATTGCTTTTTATAGAGACACGGATTATTTGTCCAATTTCCGTACCTAGAATTTGTTAAAAAATATTCACCAAATTGTCCTATTTGTTCAGGAAAAGATTCTTTAGGATTGCACCAGTGTACTGAATCTAAAAGATGTGGTGATGTGCATTCAATCTCATCATCATAATAAGTAAGTTCTTTACCTATATATTTGAAAGAAAAATGTGGATTTCCTGGATTTTTTCTATGCCTATATCTAACCACATCAACACTTCCATTTAATAGTTCTATTCCGGATTGTAATCTTTGATATGTAGTTTCTTTATCTTCAATTAGATTCCAATCATGCTCTAATACTAAAACATAATCTTCCTTTGCGTTTTCGGTTAATTTAATAAATGCTTTTCCAATTCCTATATTAGAATTCATACCAATTACATTCAATCCAAAATGTTTTGCTATTTGATAATCTTGGTCATTAAATTCTTGAAATAGGATAGTGACATCATCAATCATATCAAACAAACCATTTTGATAGTAAGTTGTTAACGTATCTACCAATACTTGCCCACTATGCCAACTCAATATTCCTATACTAATTGGTAATTTTTGCATAATCTATTTTTTATAATGATTTTGTAAAATGGCATTCCAATGTTCTCTATCTTGTAATTTTATATCTTCAAATTTTCCTTCACCAATTGTTGATGACATTTCTGTTTGAACGGAAAAGTTATGTAAAACCCACTTTGGGTTAGAATTAATGTGAACAATCCAATCATCATTGTACCAAATTCTTAACTCTTCAGGAATAGATTGCCAATACTTTTTATTTAACATAAAAAAAGATGCCCAACCCCAAGGACGGGTTTTAATCAATGGTGCTATAAATGGCATTTCGCTGTAATTATTATAGTAATTTCCTGTTGCTTGTCCCACTATACCCTCAACATTATCTCCTACAAGCTGAAATATAACCGGATTAAAATTAACATCGTCATTCACTACTGCCACATATTGGTTTTTAGAAAGTTCTACACCTAAATTCCAAGATGCTGCTATATATAAATTTTCTTTTGGTTGTATTAATTTTACCTTATCAAGTTCGGTTTGATAATGTTCATAATATTTTCCTGCGTTATCTATGAGTATAATTTCATCTACATTTTCAGATGCTATCAAATCGGATAGCAATTTGTGAATTCTTGGTGATTGCCATAAAGTTGGTATAATAACCGAATATTTGTTCATAAATTTTTATTTTTTCCAGAATGAGTAAATTCCTTTTTCCAATTCATATGAAGGCCATACAAATCTATTTCTTTTTGGTTGTTGTTGTGCCCAATCCCACATTTTGGTCAAACCATCTTTCAGAGATGTCGTATGTTTAAATCCTAAAATATTTACAGATTTTTCCCAGGTTGGTATTGAATGCTTAACCTCATGTCTTGCCTCTTTGTATACAACTTCACCACCACCCATAACTTCTCTCAATACTTTATTTGCATCATTTATTGACCATTCCTCTACACCACCAAGATTAATAATCTCTTTAGATGCAGTTGGTAGTATTGCTGATTTCCACAAAGGTTCTACTATATCATCTATATAACTAAAGGCTCTGGTTTGCTCCCCATCACCAAATATGGTCATAGGTTCACCATTCATATACTGATACATCCAAATACCCAATACATTTCTGTATTTATCCCATATATTTTGATTACGTCCATAAACGTTGTGTGGTCGAATGATACACCAATCCAAGCCATGTTGTTCTCCGGCTATTTTAATATCCATCTCACATGCATACTTTGCCACTCCGTAAGGATCTATAGGCCTTTGTTGTTGTACTTCATCGAACATACCACCCTCTCCATAACCATATACTGCAAGTGTAGATGTAAACACCAATCGTTTTACATCATGTGTAATGCATTGATTAACCACACGTGCAGTTGCAATTAAATTATTTTCGTAATTATACTGCCTAATAAATGGTGATAATCCCTCCGCAGCATATGCAGCGAAATGGAATACATAATCAAACTTATGAGTTGAGAAGCAATTTTCAATCGGATGTTTAACTAAATCCATTTGCCATAGTTCAACTTTTGGATTTATATTTTCTTTGTATCCACCACTCAAATCATCTATACCAACAACTTCTGCATTTGGTACATTTTCTATAATGTAATCTGCAAGTCTACTTCCTAGTAATCCTGCAACTCCTGTAATTAGTATTTTCATATTTTATTCTTTTTTAAAAAATCTTCTACTGATATTATGTTCATGAGATTCCATTTATGTATATTATAATATGTGTAATTTAAATAATATTCTTTAGTAATATATGGTATATTTGTTCCTCGTTTGATTACTGCACATCCCAAATCCGTATCTACGACCTGTATATCCAAATCAATTCTTTCAACTCGTAGTTCCGCAATTGCTTTCCAAACATCACCTGTCCATACACCACCATGATCATTTCTCTGTTGCATGTGTTCTGTTGTTGGTAAGCAATCGTGGCATACAATACTACCCTTTTCTGTCAAATGGTTTAGTGAGTTTTCAATATCTTTAAGTACTTGGTCGTTGTGATGCAATCCATCTATAAAAATAATATCAAATTCTACATCATCTGAAATAGATTGAAAGTATTCATCCGATGTTCCAACAAACGTAACCTGTCCTTTTGGAAAAGGATCAATAGAAACTTTTTTTTCTATATTAATTTTATCAAAGTTACTTGCTGGATCTTGTGTTCCAATTTCTAAATAAGATTTGTAATTATTCTTATTTATTAAAATATTAATTAAATCCCATCGATTTAAATACATGATATTTATTTATTAAATTGTTTACTACTTGCTTTTGTGTATAATTGTTTATTACTTTTTGATAACCACTAAATGCTATTTTTTCTCTTTCCTCTTCATTTTCATTATAATAGTTTATCTTTTCAATACAATCAAACATATCATTATAAAAAATGATATCTTTCCCCTCTATAAAGATTTCATGTAGTTTTTTACTATCATTCAATCTATCTGTTATAATTAGTTTGCCACATGCCATTCCTTCAAATATTCTACGTGTAATCTCACCCCACCTACTATTTTGAACTACCATCAGTCCTTTATTTAAGAATTCGGTATGTTCAATTCCAACCATTCCGTTTTTATTACCAATAGCTCCTTCTGCCCAATTTGTAAGATAATCTAAAAATCCTGAATTACCAAATCCTCTTGTAGTAACGGCAACATATTCCGGTGATAGATTCATAGGATATTGTATTGATGTATCTGCAAAGTGCGTAACCCATTCTACATTTATTCCAATTTCTTTATATTTTAAATAAGAATCATAATCAGGAGTAATGGTATAATGAAATTTATTTGCTTTTGGTGAATTTCTTTCCCAGTTTTGTGGATCATCACCACTTTCTTGTATCCAAAATGCATCTACATACTTTTTATCAAGAAAAGGTGAATCAAATCTTCCCCAATCCATAAATAAAACAATATCAGTTTTTGGATTTGATTCTATCCACTCCTTAAGTTTAGTATCGGAATATACTCCGGATTTATTACTACCAATTGATACTATATCAGTTTCCCAACCACATGCTTTAAACTCATTTAACAATGACATAGGTGTGGACCAAATTTCATCAGGTTCGTATGCATATATAAATGTAACTTTCATCATACTACTGCTCTACCTTTTAATTGTTTCCAATCTTGTTCTGGTCTAACCTTTAAATTTGTTTTCCAGGCGGCATTTAATGTATTCATATCAACATTCATTTCTTCAGAATAGTTAATCATAGCATTAATATCTTTGGGAAAACAGGTTCCACCAAATCCTCTTTTGCCATCGTGACCTGGAGTTTGTGAATGGGAATTTCCAATTCTTGGATCCGATACAAACCCGTCAATTATATCATCCCACTTCCCACCTAATTCTTTTACTAAATCGTAGTATTCATTTACAAACGATACTTTAACTGATAAAAAATTATTACACATATATTTTGTAATCTCTGCAGATGTTTCATCCGTTAATATGTAGTGTTTATTTCCAAATCTTGCTTTGAATAACTCCAATACACGTTCGGTATGTTCGGAATTTCCGCCAATTATAATTCTTGATTGTGTCAACATATCTAACTTGGCCGTTTTTTCTGTCAAAAACTCCGGAGAAAAAACTATATTAAATCCATACTTTTGTATTAACTTTTTTGTAGTTGTTGGTAACACCGTCGATTTCAATATAAAAATGGTTTCCTGTTTTTTTAATTTTATAGAACTAAAAAAATTTTCAATATAAGATAAATCCTGTTCACCACTTTGTTTCATTGGCGTTGGTAAACATATAAAGACAAAGTCCTGCATCAATACATCTTCTAAAGTATGTGTTGATTTCATTTTATCAATATCATATATTTTAACATCTGCAACGGATGAAAACGCATATGCCTGCGATTCACCTACAAACCCATTACCAACAATTCCAACTTTAAATTGAATCATAAAAACTGTTTTGTTTTTCTTGTCTTTCTATAGTTTTAGGATGTCTAATACAATATATCTCATCGGCTGGGAATGATGTGTAGTTTTCAAACCCCACTATTCTTTCATGTACCTTTCCACTCCAACCTATCTTATTAGAGTTTTTATAAATTCTTGTTTGAACATCTGGAAAATTAACCCAGCCCTTTTCATTAACCTTCCAACCCCATTTTTGAATGTGTGACTCTGTTAACCCATCCACCGTATTTATGCGTGGAACTACAATCAAATCTTTATCTACATTGTTATCCAAAATATCTTCCAAATTAACAATAAGATTTGAATCTAAATACTCATCAGCATCTAATTGAAATATCCACTCACCTTTGCATTGTGAATTTAATAGATTTTTCCATTGGGCAAAATCGTTATCAAATTCAGATTCAATTAAGGTGATGTGGTCTGCGTTTGCTTGTAACTCCAAATACTCAACCATTTCGGTTGGTGCTTTTGGTGTATCTAAAAGAACTACAATTTCAGAATGCTCACCCTTATAATTTAGTAATTGTGTAACTAATCTAATAATTTCTTCGTGCTCATTACAAGCAGTAATTGCGTAACTTATTTTCATATTAACTATTTGTATAGTGCCAACTACCACTCTGTGGATTCGCATATGTGGTTGATGTATTTAGGTTTGGTATATTTAAAATACCTGTTGTTCCAGGTGTAACGTTCACCGTTCCAAATCCTCCTATTCCAATAGGAGTACCGATTGGTTTTTCTTCATCTGTAACTTTTTCCAATTCTTCTTTTATTTTATCCCATTGTTTTGGGGTTGCAGTGTAATCGTTGCATGCCTCCATAAACCCCCTCATCCATATAACAAATTCTTTAGATGTCATAAATTATTGATTTCTTTTTTGTGATTTTGTGTCTATTCCGGTTACATTTTTGTTTTTTGGTGTAATTTCGTTTACATCCATTGTCAATTCTACAACTTTAGATAAACCGCTTATTTTGTAAGTTCTGTAAGATTCATTGGTAATGGCTGGTACTTTACTAACAACCTTTTCGTATATTGATTTAGCATTACCTCTCATTTGTAATTTTTCTGTATCCTCATTTACAAATTTACCAAAAAATCTTTTTATGACATTTGGATTTACATTAGATACCTTTACACAATGTATTATATCCTTTGCCTTTGATACAAACAATGTAAATACTATCGGTGCGGTTGTCTCTGTAAATTTCTTTTTGTCTCCATCCACATATGAATACTCTTTTATTAGATAGAATTTACCTCTTACCATTTTTTCAGGAACAACTACGTTTCTATCATCTATAAATTTTCTATATATGGGATTATAATTAGACATTTTTTATTTTAACATTTTCAGTTTAGGTAATTCTAATTTTTGAAATTTAGGTTGTATCTTATTATATACATTATAGTGATTCAATATAGTATCAAATAATTTAGTCATTTTTTCTAAACTAAAATTTTGTTTGTTTCGTTGGGCCAATTGAGCTGCAGCTTGTTTATATTTGTCATAATTTTTATAAACATCTTTTATTTTGAGCAAAGCATTTGAAATGTTTACGGTAAACCATTGTGATTCTTTTAGAATAAACTGGTCAGCTGCGGATTCATGAACATTTTTAAGTTCTCCATCCAATAAAACTGCTCCACCACTTTTTAAGAAATCCAAATGACCACTCCAATTACTAACCAATATCGGTTTTCCTGTTAAACTAAATTCCAATAAAGGTCTACCAAATCCTTCACCTTTTGTGAAGTTTAACATTGCTTTTATTTTTTTATGATTATATAATCCATTCATTTCTGATTGTGTTAAATCACCATGCAATAAATATACAGGTACCTTATCATAATCTTTATCCAATGCTTCTCTTATTTTTTTAACTATTTCTTCTCTTCCCATTACACTAAATCCGGCACTTGATGTTTTTAAAACTAACGCTGGTTTTACTTTTTCATTTTTAAATGCAGTGGCAAATGCTTTAATCATCATTCCCACATTTTTTCTATCCTCTCCCAAATTTCCACGCAACCAGTGTCCTACAAATAAAAATGCAAAATCTTCTTTAATTTCATCCAATTCAGAAATATGTGTAACACTGTCCGTTCCAAAATCAGTTTCATCGAATCCTTCAAATAATATTTGGATTGGTTTTTCAATCTTATGTTGCTTTATAAGTTGACCTGTATCTTTGTTTGCTTCATTAAACATTGTAGATGCTAAAATGTTTTTAGAGTGCTCGGATGGAACTATTATTAAATCCATTCGGTTACATCCACCTATCCATTCAAATGCACAATGTGTAGTTTCTATTCCGGCCGTTATTCCTATATTATAGTGGCCCATTGGTTGAAATTCATTTGGTACTGTCACCTGCATGTATATATCAGGCTTTTCTGTTATTTGTGGTATTATTCTATCAACTATCCATTTGTGAAATGGATTGCTATAGTTAAGAGCATCCATCGGTGTTTGCCCCCATCTTGTACTAATTACTTTAACTTCGAACTTGTCTAATTTATACAAAGAATGTAATAAATCTCTACTGTGATCTCCATATCCACTTCTAGTAGATACCGGAGCTTGAAATATTAATGTTGGTTTCATATTGTAACTAATTGATATTTTTTACGTGGTTTCCAATTTTCAAATGCTGCTTCCATTCCGTCTACTAATGTTTTACACATATTTTCTCTATTCAATCCACCTTCACCCATGAAATGCTTTCTTCCTTCTAATCCCATATTTTTTCTTTCCTTTCTTCCCATCTTATACCAATGCATAATCAACGGTGCTACATCTGCAAAATCAACTCTATCATCGAAAATATATGGAGTAGGAACAGAACCTGTTGTTGAACGAACTGGCCAAATTGGTGTAACCCAATCACCCCAGTATAATCCTTCTTTTTTACTTCTATCATGCAAAGAACCAATCTCCACATAATCATCTGCTGTTAATAGTTTACCCGTTTTCTTATCTCTAAATCCACATTGGTCTTGCAACCCACCGGTTACATTTACAATGATAGGTGTTCCTGCCATAACGGATTCCGCAGTTGCCAATCCAAACCCCTCATTAGATGCTATATTTATAGTAACATCTGCGATATTA
>Ga0315904_10001424_pt1 | contig 37952 bp, 30 predicted proteins | sample LakEriMetagenome_6_FD_203529 | JGI IMG/M metagenome (GOLD analysis project Ga0315904, IMG submission 203529) | Freshwater fungal communities from buoy surface, Lake Erie, Ohio, United States - Buoy 12 MA120 | ecosystem: Environmental > Aquatic > Freshwater > Lake | place: USA: Lake Erie, Ohio... | reverse complement strand
ATGGTGCAATGGAACCCGTTACACAGGAAATTGTTCATCCGGGCGGACCGTACACAGATCAACAGGCTGTTTACCAACCTGCTGCAAAACGCCATTGAAGCGATACCCGATGAAAAGAAAGGTGAGGTGATCATATCAGAAGAACTGAAAGACGGTGAAGTGATCATCCGTGTACAGGATAACGGTGGTGGTATACCCGAGGAGATGGAATCAAAGATATTCTCACCCAATTTCACCACAAAGACTTCCGGCACCGGTCTCGGTCTAGCCATGTGTAAAGGCATCGTTGAACACGCCAAGGGCCGCATATGGTTCGAAACCCGCATGGGAGAAGGAACAACGTTTTATATAGCGCTGCCCGTGTATAACTAATGTTTGCGGTTGGTAAGGAAAGTTTCAAAGGCCTGCAGGCTGAAACTGCTCAGGTTCTGCTGTTTGGTCAGCCCACCCTTCTGTGCCGAAAGTACGCCGTAATGATTGTCGTCAAATCCATCCAGTGCATGCGCATCAGGGTCAATGGAAATGAGTACCCCTTTTGATGTGGCTTTCCGGATGAATCTCCAGTCCATATCAAGTCTTCGCGGATGGGCATTCAGTTCAATCACTACACCATTTGCTTTGCAGGCATCAATGATCATTTCGTGGTCCACCGGGTAACCGGGGCGCGACAAAAGCAATCGTCCAGTCAGGTGTCCAAGGATGGTGGTATATGGGTTCTCTATGGCCCTCAGAAGCCTGCTCATGGCTTTCTCTTCCGTCATCTTGAGGTTGGAGTGTACCGAGGTGATCACCAGGTCAAAACTGGCGAGGATATCATTGCTGTAATCCAGGTTGCCATCATTCAGGATATCACACTCAATGCTTTTGAAGATACGGAACGGCGCAAGTTTTCTGTTAAGTTCACCGATCTGCTGGTGCTGTGCCGCAATTCTTTCTTCATTCAGCCCATTGGCATAGAAAGCGGATTTACTGTGATCGCTGATCACCAGGTATTCAAGCCCCCTGGATATACATTCAGATGCCATCTCTTCCAGCGTATTACTTCCATCGCTCCAGTTGCTGTGGGAGTGGATGATGCCGCGTATATCTTCGTAAGTCACCAGGCCCGGTAAAGGAGCATGTTGTGCCTCTTTGATCCAATCGGGATCTTCCCGTAAACAGGCTGGGATAAAATGGATCCCCTGCTTTAAAAAATAGTCTTCTTCCTTTTGCTCGGCGGAGATAGAAAATTTTTCCTTCCAGGCCAGCAGGAATGCTTCGCTGCAACTGGTTTCAAACAGATGCCTCTGGAAATCATCTGCTTCCGTACACATAAAACGAAGGGCCACGTGCTGCTCGCCTTTATACTGGTGGAAGGGTGGATCCGATGTTGTTTTCCCGAGATCCAGTGTTGCGAGGAAGTACGTCAGTTCTGCTTCCGGTATGGTAGTCACCCAGTCGATCTGTCTGATGATCTCAAACTGTCTCCTGAATTCGCCGCTGAATGATATGGCTGCTGCAGGAAATTTCGCCCGCAGGAGCTTGTCGATCTCTTGCGCGTATGAAGCCACTTCTGCATAGAGGAAACTGTCGCGGTTCGAGAAATAGAAGTTGATCGAGTCCCTGACATTCTGTTGCGTTTTTGCGCCGAACCCCTTGTACATCAGCAAGCGATTTTCATCGCAGGCATACAGGAGTTCTCCGAGGCTCTCCACTTGCATTTCTTTCCAAATGGTGTTGATCTTTTTCGGCCCCAGGCCTTTTATGTTCATCATCTCGATGATCCCCGGGGGAGTCTCAGCGATCAACTTGTCAAGTGCCGCCAGTTTGCCTTGCTGCAGGATCTCCAGCACTTTCCTGCCGGTGGATTCACCCATGCCTTTGAGCGCGAAGATCTGTTCAGGCTGCAGGGTGTTCAGTTGAACGGGCAGCTTTTCAATGTTAAAGGCGGCTATGGAGTACGACTTTGACTTAAAGGAATTCTCGCCGTGGATATCCATCAGTTTTGAAAGGAGCGAAAACTGGTCGGCGATATAGTAGTTGTCTGGCATCAAGATGGTTATGGCGGCAAATTAACGGAGTGGCAACAATAAAAAAAGTCCCGTTGTGAAACGGGACTTGATATTGTCGGCTATTAGAAGAATTACTTCTTCTTAGGAGCAGCTTTCTTTGCAGCCTTCTTAGGAGCAGCTTTCTTAGCAGCAGCCTTCTTAGGAGCAGCCTTCTTAGGAGCAGCTTTCTTAGCAGCGGCCTTCTTAGGAGCAGCTTTCTTAGCAGCGGCTTTCTTAGGAGCAGCTTTCTTTGCAGTTGCCATTTTGTTTTGAATTTAATGGTTAGAAATAAAAAAAAAACTTCAGGAAGAGATTCCTGAAGTTTTAGAATTTACTTTTTCTTAGCAGCAACTTTCTTAGCGACGGCTTTCTTTGCTACTTTTTTAACTGCGGCTTTCTTAGCAGCCTTCTTTACAGCTTTCTTTGCTACTTTCTTAACAGCAGCTTTCTTTACAGCTTTCTTTGCTACTTTCTTAACAGCAGCTTTCTTTACAGCTTTCTTTGCTACTTTTTTTGCAGCAGCTTTCTTTGCAGTGGCCATGTTTTTTTGAATTTAATGGTTTAAGTAAATGGGTTACTCACCATAAAAGTAAAAAAAAATTCTTTTCCGCAAAAAAAATTTTTTTGATGCGGAAAAAATCCCTAGACCAAAACTTAGAAACGCTGATAATTACCCAGCTACCTGGACCGGAGCAACGGAGATGAACGTCTTGTTATTCTTTCCTTTCTTGAACTCTACAACACCATCAGACAATGCGAAAATGGTGAAGTCTTTTCCAACTCCAACATTCTTGCCAGGATGATATTCTGTTCCGCGCTGGCGAACAATGATGTTCCCAGCAGCAGCCGGCTGGCCACCGAATATTTTGACACCGAGACGTTTGCTTTGTGAATCACGGCCGTTCTTTACACTACCTTCACCTTTTTTATGTGCCATGGTAAAACGAGTTTAATGATTTTCGCTTACGCGATACTGTTGATCTTAATTTGAGTGAATAAAGTACGATGTCCTTTCTTCTTCCTGAAACCTTTCCTTCTTTTCATTTTGAAAGCGATCACCTTGTCACCTTGCTTCTCGCCAAGGATCTCTGCATTTACTTTCACCTTCACGTCCTGACCCAAGGCAACCTTGCCTTCGTTGTCAGTCAATAAAACCTCTGTGAATTCCACCTTATCCCCGGCATTACCGGTAAGATGAGGAACATACAGGTTCTGGCCTTCCTGGACCCTGAACTGCTGACCGGCGATCTTTACAACTGCAAACATGATATGCCAAAATTTAGGAGTGCAAAGGTAGGGGTAAATTCCTTACTCACAAAGAATTGGGCTAAAAAAAGTTATGTGTGGTAACCTGGACAATGAAATCTAAATTATCTTTGTTTCTGATTCTTGCCATATTCCGATGAAGATCAAATCATTCCTCGCCAGGCCCTTTGCAAATTACGTCCATAAGCAGGTACGAAAAGGTATGACTACCGCCGTGGAGGACCAGAAAAAGATCCTCCGGGACATCCTGAAGGCAGGCAGGAACACGGAATTCGGCAAATCCCATGGTTTTCAAGCGATTAACAGCTACGAGGACTTCAAAAAAGCCGTTCCCATCCGAGACTATGAGCTTTTCAGGCCTTATATTGACCAGATCAAGGAGGGTAAGCACAATGTGCTCTGGAAGGGGCAACCCATCTATTTTGCTAAAACCTCAGGTACCACCTCCGGCGTCAAGTATATTCCCATTACCAAGGATTCCATTTCCAATCATATCAACTCGGCCCGGAATGCCCTGTTATGCTATATTGCCGAAACGGGAAACCACCTTTTTACAAACGGGAAGATGATCTTCCTGTCGGGCTCCCCTGAATTGGAGAGGGTAGCCGGCATTCCAACAGGCAGGTTAAGCGGAATAGTTAACCATCACATTCCCAGCTACTTGCGTACCAACCAGTTTCCCAGCTATGAAACCAATTGCATAGAGGACTGGGAAACCAAACTGGACCGGATCGTGGAGGAGACCAAAGCCGTGGATATGACCCTGATCAGCGGTATCCCGCCGTGGATGCAGATGTATTTTGACAGGCTGACGGAGTTGACTGATAAAAAAGCGTCCGCTCTTTTCCCCAATCTTACCGTATTGGTGCATGGTGGGGTGAACTTTGATCCCTATAAAGCCAGGTTGTTCAATACCATTGGCCGTACCATAGATACCATAGAAACCTTTCCCGCTTCCGAAGGGTTTTTCGCCTTCCAGGATTCCCAAAAACATGAGGGGCTTCTTCTGAATACCGATTCGGGGATATTTTTCGAGTTTGTACCCGCAAGTGAGATCTTTAATGAGTCGCCCACCCGGATTTCCCTGCTGGACGTTAAAGTAGGGGAGAATTATGTGCTTGTCATCAGCAATAATGCGGGTTTGTGGGCCTATAACGTGGGCGATACGGTAAAATTCGTTTCAACCGCGCCCTATCGCCTGGTAGTCACTGGCAGGGTCAAGCATTTTATTTCGGCCTTTGGGGAACACGTGATCGGCGAGGAAGTGGAACATAGCCTGATGAAAGCGGCGGCTGAATGCGGCGTACAGATAACCGAATTCACCGTTGCACCGATGATCCAGCAGGGCGAGGGTAAGTCGTACCACGAATGGTTTATCGAATTTGGGCAGGAACCCAGAGATATGGAGGCTTTTTCGGCTATGGTGAACAATAACCTCAGGGAACGGAATATATATTACGATGATCTGATCCGTGGACAGATCCTCCGGCCACTGGTGGTCCGCACACTCAAGAAGAACGCATTCATCGATTACATGAAATCCATCGGGAAACTGGGTGGGCAGAATAAAGTCCCCCGTTTGAGCAATGACCGCAACATCGCACAGGGATTGGAGCCTTATACGGTTACATCTGAAACCCGTATTTTTAATTGATGAATCCCCCGGGAGGGGCCAACTCCTTAAATATATCAACACAAGGAATGAGGAAACGAATAGGCATTTTCGGTTCTACCGGATCGATAGGAAAACAGGCACTGGATGTCATAGAGGCCAACCCCGACAAATTCTCTGTTGCCATCCTCACGGCATATTCGAATTACGAACTGCTCATTGAGCAGGCTGCCAGGCACAGGCCAGCCTGCGTGGTGATCGTGGACGAAGGAAAATTCAATGAAGTAAAGAGATCTCTTACGCCCCTGGGTATCAGGGTGCTGGCCGGCGAAGCATCGCTCGAAGAAGCTGCCGAAATGGATGTATATGATATGATGCTCGCAGCGATCGTTGGATTCGCGGGCCTTAAACCTACCCTCAAAGCCATAGACACCGGAAAGTCCATCGCCCTTGCCAATAAAGAAACCCTGGTGGTTGCAGGCGACATCGTGATGCAACGGGCCGTTGAAAAGCGGATCCCGATCATTCCCGTTGATTCAGAACATTCGGCCATCTTTCAATGCCTCGTGGGTGAAACCAGGAACCGAATTGAAAAGATCGTACTCACCGCTTCGGGAGGTCCTTTTCTGGGTAAGAAACCCAATTACCTTGTTAACGTAAAAAGGGAACACGCCCTTCAACACCCCAACTGGAGCATGGGTGCGAAGATCACCATCGACTCGGCTACCCTGATGAACAAAGGGCTTGAAATGATCGAGGCTCAATGGCTGTTCAACCTGCGGCCGGAACAGATCCAGGTGGTGGTGCATCCGCAAAGCATCATCCACAGCATGGTTCAGTTCGAAGATGGAAGCATCAAGGGCCAGATGGGTTTGCCTGATATGAAGTTGCCCATCCAGTATGCCCTCGCCTTTCCTGTACGTATATCCAACGACTTTCCCAGGTTCGATTTCACAAGGTCTTCACAACTGACATTTGAACCGCCCGATATTCGCACTTTCCGGAATCTCGCTTTAGCCATGGAAGCCATGAATAAAGGTGGCAACCTTCCCTGTATCCTTAATGCGGCCAATGAACTGGCTGTATATGGTTTCCTAAAGAACCGCATCGGTTTCCTGGATATGACGGAAGTGATTGAACGAACCATGGAGAAGATGTTCTTTATCCAGAAGCCCTCATTGCAGGAATATTTTGACAGCGATGCAGAGGCGCGTAATTTTGCCGCTTCTTTAATTAATTTATAAAAACAGCTGAAATCCATCATCACGCGTTGGGCGTGAACAGATGAAGGAGTAACAAATATGATCACAACATTATTGGATATAAACTGGTCTTCTGTGGGATTACAGGCGGGTCAACTGATCCTGTCCCTGTCAATCCTGGTGGTGATGCATGAACTGGGGCATTTTATTCCGGCCAAGATCTTCAAGTGCAGGGTGGAAAAGTTCTACCTGTTCTTCGATCCCTGGTTCTCTATTTTCAAAAAGAAGATCGGTGAAACGGTTTATGGTATTGGATGGCTCCCCCTTGGTGGCTATGTAAAGATCGCGGGCATGGTGGACGAAAGCATGGATAAGGAGCAGATGAAACTGCCTCCTCAGGACTGGGAATTCAGGAGCAAGCCAGCCTGGCAGCGACTGATCATCATGATCGGAGGTGTTACCGTGAACGTGCTGCTGGCGTTTGTGATCTATGCCATGATCCTGTTCACCTGGGGTGAAACCAAACTCCCTACGCAGAACCTTACCAACGGTATATGGGCAGTAGACAGCCTGACCATGCAGATCGGCCTGCAGACAGGCGATAAGATCATCGCTGTGAATGGCCAGCCTGTTCAGTACTTTGAAGACCTTAACGCCCAACTGTTGCTGGGTGAAACCATCACCGTGGAAAGGAACGGAGAGCGCAAGGACATCGCCATACCTGTAAATTTTATTGAACAGATTGTTGAAAAAGGAAAACGTTCAGCCCTGGTTTTGCCGCGTATCCCCGTGATCGTAGGCGAGGTATCTGATTCACTTTATGCTAAGAAGGCCGGACTCAAAGTCAATGATGTAATCAAGGGTATCGATGGAAAACAGGTAACATATTTTGATGAGATCAAACCATTGCTCGCCGGCAGGAACGGTGATACCATCGCCCTTACCGTTGAACGCAACGGCAAGGACGTAGCCCTGCAAACCATCCTCAGCAAAGACGCTTCCATCGGATTTTTTCCGATCATGCCGGGCATGGACGACCTGCGGAAGATGAATACCTACCAGTTTGAGAAAAGGGAGTATGGTTTTTTTGAATCATTCCCCGCTGGAGTTTCCAAGGCCATCGAGAAACTTGTGTTCTATGTTCAGCAGTTCAAAAAAATACTCAACCCGGCCACTGGCGCCTACAAGGGCATTGGCGGATTCAAATCCATGGGATCCATCTTCCCCAAATACGAGTGGAACTGGGAAGCTTTCTGGAACATCACCGCATTTTTCTCCATCGTGCTGGCCTTCATGAACCTGCTGCCGATACCGGCGCTCGATGGTGGCCACGTAGTGTTTACCCTCTACGAAATGATCACCAGGAGAAAACCCAGTGAGAAATTCCTTGAGTACGCCCAGATCGTGGGCATGGTGCTATTGCTGGGACTGATCCTCTATGCAAACGGGAACGATTGGTTCGGTTGGGGCGGCAGAATGAAATAGTATTTGTTCGCAGTAATAGAAAAAGGGTTGTCAATGACAACCCTTTTTTCGTGGAGCTGGTGGGATTCGAACCCACGTCCAAACATATTCCCCATAAGCTTTCTACATGCTTATCCCTGAATTGATTGTCGGGCAGTAACAGGAACCGGGCAAACCGATCACCACCTTAGCTGGATGGTCTTAAGCAACAATCACAGCCTTTTGTTGCAGCATCCTTTTTCTTTTTGATTAAGCGGGGGAGCTTGGCAAAGGCAAGCCCGCGTCCCCGGCCATAATGGATGCGCTAATCACTGATTAGGCAGCCATGGCGTAAGTAGATTCGCCATTTAGAGTTTTCGTATTCAGATTGAAGTGCTAATTACGCAACGCACTGCATGCTTACTTACAAAGATCTACGCTGTCAAAACCGGTCAGCCCCGGACTGCAAATTTACGGTATTGTGACCGCAAATGGCATTTTCCCTGATTTTACCCGCTTTCGCCTGTAAAAAGAGTTGCCGTTGGCTATTTCCGGGAAATAAAAAAGAGACTGCTTGGGGCAGTCTCGGGGTTATGTTGATATAATGATCTTCCTTATTTATAGCCTACCATGCCTTGTGTTGCTTTGCAACCGCCTTTGGTGCTGCTTTTAGCAGTAGTGCAGGAAGCCATCAGAACAGTTACAGAAGCCATTACAACGAATCCAAAAATTAACCTTTTCATTTTGTGGAATTTAGTACGTTACGGAATTAAGAGGTCGTTAAACCTGAAATTTCAATAGGAAAGGATCAATTCCGGGATCGAAAGGACATTGGAGCCGTTACAGGCGCAAAGTAAGTGATAACTGCTGACAATTGCAAACATTTAGGGCCGTTTACCGCAAGCGCCCATCATATTTTCTTCCTAAAATTTTCTTATTCAAAGCATTAATTCTGCCAATAAGCCTAATAATATAACGGGCGTCGGATAAAATCGCTGACCCTAATTCAAGGATTTCGACAGATTTTAGCGAAGTTTGCAACCTTACAATTCCCCATTTTAACATGAGTATCGAATTACAAAGGCCAATTGCCATATTAGACCTCGAGACCACGGGTACCAACCTGGCCTTTGACAGGATCGTTGAGATCGCCATCGTGAAGGTGGGCCCGGACGGAAGCAGAACAGTTAAAAGAAAACTCATCAACCCCGGCATGAAGATCCCGGATGGCGCGGCCGCTATCCATGGTATCACTGACGATATGGTGAAGGATGCGCCCCTATTTAAAGTGGTTGCTAACGAATTCAAACAGTTCATAGAAGGTTGCGACCTCGCCGGATATAATTCCAATCGTTTCGACTGGCCATTGATTGTGGAGGAGTTTCTGAGGGCAGGTCTCGAATTCGATATTTCTCAACGCCGCATGGTGGACGTGCAAAAGATCTTCCACATGATGGAACCCCGAACGCTGGGTGCCGCCTATAAATTCTATTGCAGCAAATCCCTGGAAAATGCGCATAGCGCTGAAGTGGACGCTGCAGCCACCTGGGAGATTCTGCTCGCCCAGGTAGAAAAGTACCCCCAACTCGGAACCAGCATCGACTCTATTACCCAGTTCCTCGGTGATGAGCCCATTGTCGATTTTGCACGCAGGTTTGTTTTTGAAAATGGTGTGGAAGTTTTTAATTTCGGAAAGCACAAAGGCAGACCGGTTACCGACGTGCTCAGGCAGGAACCCCAGTATTACGACTGGATGATGAAGGGGGATTTCCCGATGCATACCAAACAGAAACTCACCGAAATATTTAACCGTACCTTACTCAAGAAGACTTAGCACACTAACAAAATTTATTCGTTGGAGAAATTAGTTGTCATACCCACGTATAACGAGAAGGAGAATATTGAATCCATACTCAGGTATGTCTTTGGCATGGGGAAGGGATTTCATGTGCTGGTGGTGGACGACAGTTCACCTGACGGAACCGGCAGTATTGTTACATCATTACAAAAAGAGTTTCCGGGTCTTCACCTCGAAGTGCGGCAGGGTAAACTCGGCCTTGGTACCGCCTATATCCATGGCTTCAAATGGGGTATTCAAAGGGGGTATCAATACATCTTTGAAATGGACGCGGATTTTTCACATAACCCGGATGATCTTGAACGGTTATACGAAGCCTGTAAATCCGGCGCCGACGTTGCAGTAGGTTCACGTTATGTGAAAGGTGGAAGGGTTGAGAACTGGCCCTGGAACCGTAATATGTTATCTAAGGGTGGGGCCCTGTATACCCGTTTAATCACCTGGATGCCGGTCAAGGACCCTACGGCCGGATTTATGTGCTATAGGAAGGACGTTCTCAGCGCCATTAATCTGGATGAGGTCACCTTTGTGGGTTACGCTTTCCAGATCGAAATGAAATTCGCTTCCTGGAAACTGGGATTCCGCATCAAGGAAGTACCCATCACCTTCACGGACCGGAAATATGGCGTTTCAAAAATGAACAAAGGCATTGTAAAGGAAGGTATACTCGGGGTGCTCACCATACAGTGGCAAAGCATGTTCAAAAATTACCGCACCCGGGTCAGTAATCCCGCAGTGCAGACCCTCGCATCAAACCAACCATAAAGCTTCATGAGAAAAGCTTTCCTGCAATTACACATTGCGATTCTTCTTGCAGGACTGACAGGTGTATTGGGACGATTGATCTCCCTGAATGAAGGATTGCTGGTTTGGTATCGCTTGTTCTTTACCGTTATTACACTCTGGCTGCTAAGGTTTATTTTCAAATCTATGTCGGGCTCCTCTGAGGCCCCGCTTTGGAAGCCATATCTGGCTGGGGGACTGGTGGCCTTGCATTGGGTGTTTTTCTATGCCAGCATCAAATACGCCAACGTATCCATCGGGCTCGTTTGTTTCTCCGCAGTAGGGTTCTTTACGGCCGTGCTGGATCCCCTGATCATGAAACGAAGTTTCAACACCTGGGAACTGTTTATGGGAGCCCTGGTGATGGCTGGTATTTGCCTGATCTTTCATTTTGATGTGGCCTACAAAACGGGCATCGTTCTGGGCGTCATTTCATCCCTCCTGGCTGCGCTTTTCACCATCATCAATAAGATCCTCCTGAAAGAACACCAGGCACGCGCACTCACCCTGCACGAACTGACCGGGGGCTGGCTGATCCTGACGGCTCTTTTACCCCTCTACCTGTATTTTTTTCCGGTACCGGACCTGCTGCCGGGTTGGACAGATATCGGCTGGCTGACGATCCTGGCCCTGTTTTGCACGGTCCTCGCCTTTAACTTATCGCTGGAAGCCCTGCAAAAAATATCCCCATTCACGGTCAACTTAAGTTATAACCTGGAGCCCTTGTATGGCATACTGCTGGCATTTTTGTTCTACCGGGAGGACAAAGAACTGAACTCCGGATTCTACGCTGGTTTTACCATCATCATTTTTACCGTATTGTTGCAAAGCTTTCGGGTTTGGAAGAAAAAATCTACCTGATATCTCTTAATTTCCATCACTAGCTTTTTTGTATGAAACTATTATCCTGTTCCATCTTCTTGTTGCTTACGATTACTGCATTTGCACAGAAAAAGCCCCTGGATCATACGGTGTACGACAGGTGGGAGCGGGTCAGTGAGTCGGTTATCAGCGCCAACGGCCAGTGGGTGGGATACGTTAAAGCGGTGCAGGAAGGCGATGATGAAGCCAGTATCGTATCTGCGGATGGAGGAAAGAAAACAATCGTACCCCGGGGCTACAATGTGAAATTCACAATGGATAGCAGGTTTGCTGTGATGATGGTCAAGCCTTTTTTTGCAGCCACCCGTGAGGCAAAGATCAAAAAAAAGAAGACTGACGATATGCCAAGAGATTCCCTCGCCGTTATCGATCTGTCCAACGGTAATATCAGGAAGGTCCCTAACGTCAAAACATACAGCCTTCCAACACATGCTCCAGGCCCCCTGGCATACCATGCCCATAAAGTTGCGGATACGTCTAAAAAGGCGGCGGCCGCCGCTGATGCCGATGAAGGTACAGACCTTTACATCGATCACTTGTTCGATACCACTGTCCGGAAGTTCGCCAATATCAGTGAGTATAAATGGAATCCCAAAGGCAAGATGCTGGTCATGGAAGGCCGCCAATCTGCAGCCGTCAAGGGCTCTGCTAATACTGTCCTCATCTACAGGACCGGAGAGGCAAAACTGGATACCATCCTTAAAGGCGGAAATGAATTCGGCAACTTCGCCATCGACTCCATCGCCTACCAGATCGCCTTTACTGCCGAACGGGATAGCAGTAAGAAATCTTTGCAGAAGTTTCACAAGCTTTGGTATTACCGTAACGGAATGGACTCGGCCATACTGATCGCTGACAAGAATACTGAAGGCATGAAATTGGGTTGGACCGTCAGCGAGAACCAGGAGTTGCGGTTCAGCGGAAACGGAACCAGGCTGTTCTTTGGAACGGCGCCCATCAGGCCGCCAAAAGATACCCTTACGCCGGATATTGATAAGGTAAAAGTGGATGTTTGGCATTATAAGGACGACTATCTGCAGACGGTGCAACTCTTCAACCTGTCAAGGGAACTGAAAAGGAGTTACATGGCCATGTATGACCTGAGCACGAAAAAGATGAGGCAGGTGGCTGATGAAGGCTTGCGCGAAGTGATCCTGCCTTCAGATGGCGATGGTGAACTCTTTGTAGGGCTCTCAGATACGGGCCGCAGGGTGCAGTCGCAGTGGACAGGAAGCATGACCCGGGATTTCTATGCGATCGATGCGGCAACAGGAAAGAAAACCCTGATCAGTAAAAACAATAAAGGCTTTCCGCAGTTATCTTCTGCGGGTCATTATATTTCCTGGTACGATGTGAAGGCCAGGCAATACTTTACCTGGCGGAATAATAACCTCGTGAACGTCTCTAAGGGCATTCCGTATAAACTGTTCGATGAAGACGATGATCATCCGGATGATCCACCGTCTTATGGCAGGATGACCTGGCTAAAAGATGATAAAGGTATTTTAGTGCAAGACAAGTATGATATCTGGCGACTCGACCCGGATGGTAAGCAGCCTCCTGTTTCCATCACCAGGGGAATGGGCAGAAAACTCAAAACGGATTTCAGTCCTTATGAATCCCGTTCTTCCAACGATGAAGATCCGTCAGAACAGTTGATCGTGAATGCGCAGGACGAACTGACCAAGAAAATGGGTATTTATGTAGCCGACCTTTCCGGACAACGTGAACCGGCCAGGTTATTCCATGGTCCTTACCTGGTCAGTCCCGTGGCTAAGGCAGCCGAGGCAAATGTCTACCTCTATACAAAGCAATCTGTTTCTGAATCACCCGATCTCTATGTTCTCCCTTCTGCAAGTCCTGAACGGAAGCTGACAGCACTCAACCCCCAGCAGGCTGAATACAATTGGGGTACCGCTGAATTGGTGCGGTGGACCGCATATGATGGTAAAGAGTCAACAGGCATTCTGTTCAAACCGGAGGATTTCGATCCCAGGAAGAAATATCCCATGATCTGTTATTTCTATGAGAAAAGTTCTGAAACGCTGTACAACTATCGTTCTCCTGCGCCAACACCAAGCGCGCTCAATACTATATTTTTTGTAAGTCGTGGTTATCTCGTCTTTGTCCCTGACATCAGTTATAAGATCGGGTATCCGGGTAAGAGCGCGTACGACTATGTGGTCAGCGGCGCCAGGGCTATGGTGAAGAAAGGCTTTGTTGACAGCACCAGGATAGGACTTCAGGGCCAGAGCTGGGGTGGTTACCAGATCGCCCACATCATCACCCGAACTAAACTTTTTGCTGCTGCGTGGGCAGGCGCGCCGGTTGCTAACATGACCAGCGCCTACGGTGGGATTCGATGGGAATCCGGCGTGACGAGGCAGTTCCAGTATGAGAAATCACAGAGCCGCATCGGTGCTACGCTTTGGGAGAAACCACAGCTGTACATTGAGAACTCTCCGCTCTTCCACCTACCCAAGGTTACAACGCCGCTGATGATCATGTCGAACGACGATGATGGTGCCGTTCCCTGGTACCAGGGCATTGAGTTATTCACAGCTATGAGGCGGCTGGGAAAACAGGTATGGCTTTTGAACTATAACGGGGAGAAGCATAACCTGGTGGAACGCAAGAACAGAAAGGATCTTTCTGTTCGCGAACAGGAATTCTTCGACTGGTTACTGAAAGGTGAGAAGCCTGCAAAGTGGCTGACTGACGGTGTGCCGGCAACGGAAAAGCAGTAGCCGGATTTGCCGGATTGCCAAATACTTATTAAATTAAGTATTATGAAAACGCTATCCAGTACATGGTTCGCTGAAGGCTATATTGATTTTGAATTGAAGAAATATACGCTGCTTGCATACCTGCAGGAGATACATAAACATTTTGACCAGCAGAAATTGTATCCACAGCTGGCAGATGTGATCATGCACTACAACAACTTGCTATCTTTCAAACATAACAAGCAGTTTCTGCAGCAGCAGTTCCCTAAGAAGCTGGCTGAACCCGATCTTCAGAAGATCGAAATGCTTTATCAGTCCATCATTGACGACGATGACCTGATGAAAGAGCTTGAAGAGATCATCGGTTTTGCAGCCGAGCGAATGAACAGCACCATCAGGAACGGTGCTGAGATCTATGAATTTGTAGAAGACAACCTGAATATCTTTCCCGTTGGTCTTATCCCGCTCGAAACCAGTGAAGGATATTTTTTTCTATCGGATGGAAAGGTCAGGAATACCCTGGTCTATCAGTACAGCCTGAGCATATTTGAGAAGCATGACGAGAAGTACCGCAGCATGAGAACAGAATTTATTGCGGGTTGGGAGCGAAATTTTGTGAACACCTACGAAAATATAAAATCAGAGCTGATCAGGAACAGGACCGTACTGCCTAATCCTGCGGTCTATGGAATAGAAACAGAACTCAGGTTTCCCATTGAGGAAACACTTTTACCCATAGCGAAAAGAAGGCTGGTGAAATACCTGTCGGCAGCTTGACAGGGGCTTAGAAATCCCGGTTTACATTGAACTGCTCCAGTTCCTTGGCAACCGCGCTGAGGAAGGTTGAACCCAGGGCGCCGTCTATAATGCGGTGATCGTAGGACATGGAGATATACATCATGTGGCGGATCGCGATGCTGTCGCCCTGCTCTGTTTCAATCACCACCGGCCTTTTCTTGATGGCACCCGTTGCAAGTACCGCAACCTGAGGTTGGTTGATGATCGGTGTTCCCATCAGGCTGCCAAATGTGCCTACGTTGGTGATGGTGAATGTGCCGCCTTGTGTGTCTTCAGGCCTCAGCTTATTGTTCCTTGCTGCATTCGCCAGGTTGTTCACCTGCTTGGTAAGCCCCACCAGGTTCAGTTGGTCCGCGTTGCGGATCACTGGAACGATCAGGTTTCCGGAGGGAAGGGCCGTGGCCATTCCAATATTGATATCCTTCTTGACAACGATGTTATTGCCTTCCACACTTGAATTGAGCCAGGTATATTTCTTGAGGCATTTCACGATGGCTTCTATGAATAATGGTGTAAACGTGATCTTATCGCCCTCGCGTTTTTCAAATTCTTTTTTGATCTTTTCCCTCCAGATCACGATGTTGGTAACGTCTGCCTCAACAAAGCTGGTGACGTGTGCACTGGTGGATTTACTGCGCACCATATGGTCTGCAATTAAGCGCCTCATCCTGTCCATCTCAATGATCTCTGCGTTGCCGGAATAACTCACGCCCTGCGCCAATTCCTGGGGATTCTGCTGCATGGGGGCTTGAACCATCGCCTGGCTGCTTCCTTCAGGAGCGGTTGGTTGCTCCGGCCTTTTACCCGTTCGCTTGGCAGCAATATGATCGAGAATATCCTTTTTGGTCACCCTGCCTTCATTGCCTGTGCCTGGAATGGTTTCCAATTCGCTCATGCTGATGCCTTCGCTCGCTGCAATGTTCAGCACAAGGGGAGAATAAAACCTGATCGCAGATGACTGCCTGTTGATATTGATGGAGGTGGGTTGGTAGGGGATGTCTTCAGTTTCTACTACCTGCTCCTGCGGTACAGCAAGGGCTGCTTCTGGTGCCGGGGCCTGTGGCTGGACGGTTGCTGTGCCCTGGGTTTGGATCCTGGCGATCACGGACCCGATCGGTACTACGTCGTTCTCTGCAAACAGGATCTCAGCTATGGTACCCTCAAAGGTTGAAGGCACTTCAGTGTCCACCTTATCGGTGGCTATTTCCAGTAAGGTTTCGTCAAGCTTAACGTGATCTCCGGGTTTCTTATGCCATCTGAGGATCGTTGCTTCCATGATACTCTCACCCATCTTTGGCATTACCAGGTCAACTAATGACATATGCAATCTGTTTATTATCTGTGAACTTGTAGTAAACGGGACCGGCCAAAGGTAAAGAAATCGGGTCAACCCCCGTCGTCATGCAGGATGAATTTCCTAAGCACATTCAGGCCATGGGTTCCGGTCAGTTCCATGTTCCGCTGCCGGTCAAACCGAAAAAGAAAATGATGGGTTTCTGTTTTATCAGCACTGCCAACACCTACCCATACCGTACCTGTAGGTTTTTCAGCCGTGCCGCCGTGAGGACCCATGATACCGGTAGTGACCAGCGCATAATCGGTCTTCAACACCCTTAAGGTGCCCCTGACCATCTGGCTCGCTGTTTCCCTGCTAACAGCCCCGTATGCCTGTATTACCTGCGGATCCACATGCAGTACATCTTCCTTTACCTCATTCGCATAGCTAGTTACGCTGCCCTTGAAGTACGAACTGCTTCCTGGAACCGAGGTGATAAGATGGGATATATACCCACCCGTGCAGCTTTCGGCAATGCCCAGGGTTTTATTCTTCTGGTTCAGGATCCTGCCGATCACCTGTTGCATGGACAGGTCCTCATCCACCACCAATACATCGCTGACCTTGCTCTTCAGCATGTCGAACTCGGCCTCCAGTTCAGCCAGCAGTTTTTCGCTTCGGCCCCTGGCCGAAAGCCTCAACTTAACCATGCCATAATTCGGAAGATAGGCGAGCTTGATATTGGAGGGAAGTTGTGCCTCGAAATCACTGATCCTTTCTGCAAGAAACGATTCACCGATACCAGCTGTGAGTAAGGTCCTGTGAATGATCGGCGGCATTTTGAAGATATCCTTGAGGGCAGGTAAAACCGACTGGCTCATCATGCCCTTCATTTCATGCGGCACGCCGGGCATGCTGACAAATATTTTTCCTTCCTTTTCGAACCACATTCCTGGGGCCGTGCCGCGCTTATTCTGGAGAACTTTACATACATCAGGTACTTCAGCCTGCTTTAGGTTTCGTTCAAGCAGGGGCCTCTTGAGGATGTTTTCGAATATGTTCTTAACGTTGGCAAGGGCCTCTTCGTTCACCACCAGTTTGCCTCCGAAATACTGGCAAAGCAGTGGTTTGGTAATGTCATCGGCAGTTGGCCCGAGGCCGCCGGTAATGAGTATGACCTCGCTGAGGTGCATCTCTTCGTTGAGCGACTTTACAATGTCTTCCCATACGTCTCCAACCGCAACGCGACGGTGTACCCAGATACCGATCTTATTCAACTCCTGCGCGATCCATGCACTGTTGGTATCGATGGTTTGGCCGATCAGCAACTCATCACCAATGGTAATGATCGATGCAAAAACCTGTTGGTTACCCATATGTAAAGATTGAATGGTCTACTTGCCGAGGATGCCATCGAGGCTGGCCTTCCCGGCCCCCAGTAAAATTATGGCAATATATCCAATCAAATACTGCATCCCGTGCTCTGCGTCACCTTTAAAAACATCCATGTCATGCGCCTTAAAAACCACAACTACCATTTCAAACAGCAGAATGCCGGCGACCAGTCTGGTAAACAGGCCCATCACCAGGAAGATCGAACAGAAAAACTCTGCAAATACAACCAGTGCCAGCGACAGGGTAGAGCCTATTCCGAGGAAGTTCATAAACTCCGATTTGTACTTAGCGAAATGCACGAGCTTGTCGTAGCCATATGGAATCATGAGCACGCCGCAACCTACCCGTAAAATGAACATGGCCAGGTTGAATGCAAACGGAGAATATTGTGTGCTGATCAATTTTTTCATAATGACAAATGTAAGGTTTAACAAAAAATTAGTCGGCAAAACGGGCAATTCACGACTGATTGGTGCAATTTTTTATCCACAACAGTTTATAAATACGATCAGGCCGATAATAGTAGGCCTAATTTTAAGCATTTAGTTTTTTAATAACATCAGTTAGGTGACATTTGACAATAATATGGTTTCAAGAATTTCGGTTATACTTCTTCTTTTGATCATTTCTGTGCAGTCGTATTCCCAACAGACACGGATCTATACGGATCCCCTGGAAACTTATCACAAAGCAAAAGAACTTTACCAGAAGGGACAGTTCAACCTTGCATACCCGCTTTTCCGGGATCTGCAGTCCAACAGGAACGAGTCTGACTACAGCAATTACCGAATTGCGTTTGAGGAGGTGGATTACTATACCATCGTCTGTGGACTGAAGCAGAACGAACCGTCGGCTGCTGCGCAGGCGAAATCATTTGCGGCACTGCAGAACAACCAGCCCCTGCAACAGAAAATGTCCTTTCAGCTTGGGGAGTACTATTTCCGCAAACAGGATTACCGGAATGCGATCCTGATGTACGAACAGGCTACGACAGAAAATCTCAGTGAACGGGAGATTTCGGACATGAAGTTTCACCAGGGTTACGGGTATTTCACCCTGCAGCAGTTTGACAAGGCAAAGCCTTTGCTGAACGCGGTGAGGCTGGTACCTGAAGATCCCAACTATCTTGATGCAAACTATTATTATGGGTTCCTGGCTTTTTCCGACCGCAATTATAATGAAGCCCTGGATGCATTCCGGAAAGTGGAGAACCATCCCGAGTATGGCAAGGTGGTGCCCTATTATATGGCAAGTATTTACTACCAGCAGGGAAAGAAAGAGGAGGCTTTGGCCTATGCTGAGAACGCGTTGAAGAAGAATTCTTCTTCCTATTACGATGCCGGACTGAGGCGGATGATCGGTCAGGCATATTTTGAGAAAAAACAGTTTTCGAAGGCCCTTCCTTTCCTGGAGGCTTATGCTTCAAAAACCGAGAAGCTTTCGCGCGAGGACATCTACCAGATCAGCTACAGCTATTACGATGCAAAACAATATGCGAAGGCCATTGATGGGTTCAAACAACTGACCGAGGGCCGCGATTCACTTAGCCAGAGCGCCATGTACCTGCTGGGTGATGCTTATCTGAAAACCGGGCAGAAAGCCAATGCCCGAAATGCATTCTCATTTTCAGCCCACAACAGCAGCAACCCGGAGCAAAGGGAAGTGTCTTTGTTCAACTACGGAAAACTGTCCTACGAGTTGGGATTCCAGGATGTAGCCATTACCGAGCTTCGCAGTTTCCTGGAGGAGTTCCCAGCGTCTAAATATAATAACGAAGCGCGCGAGCTGATGGTGACTCTCATGAGTGGTTCCAATAATTTCAGGGAAGCGCTAACCTTGCTCGAGTCTCTGAAAACGCCTTCCCCGGCAGCCAGACAGCTCTACCCGAAATTGCTCTATGGAAGGGCGATGGAACTCATCAGTGACGGGGATATAAATGGTGCGAATGTATTGCTCGACAAAGCACTGAAAGAACCTTCAAATGGGTCCGTGCTGGCGCCGGTGAATTTCTGGAAAGGGGAGATCTCTTACCAGCAGAACAGGCTCGACGATGCCATTAAATTCTATAATGGTTATTTGACCGCATCGCCATACCGTTCGGGAGAGGTCACCCCTGAACATGCGAATTATAACCTGGGATACTCCTACCTGAGAAAGGAAAATTACAAAGTGGCACAGGGGTATTTTGACCAGGTGGCCCGGAACGTTTCCCTGAACTCGCCCGATGTTGTGCGCGACGCGTACCTGCGCAGCGCGGACTGTTCTTTCATGAACCGCGAGTTTGCGAAGGCGAAGACCATGTATACCAACGCTGTCAATTACTCCTGGCCTTCTTCCGATTATGCTACTTATCAGCTGGCGCTCATCGCCGGTGTTGGCAGTTCAGCGGAGAAGATCAAAATGTTGCAATCGTTCGAAAGAAAATACCCCTCCTCTGACCTGGTAGCCCCTGTCAATATGGAAATTGCCAATTCATATCTGGCTGATGAGAAGTTCAGGGAGGCTATCCCTTACCTCAACAATGTCCTGAAAAGCAGCGGTGAGGCGAATGCCCTGAAGCCCCGTGCTTATTTGAGGCTGGGCATAGCGCAGTATAACCTCAACAACAACAGGGAAGCCTTGAACAATTATAAGAAGCTGATCGCTGAGTATCCCAATTCGCCGGAAGTGGATGAGGCGCTGGAAAGTGCCCGTGCGATCTTTGTGGAGGAAGGCCGCACCAACGAGTATGTTGACTTCGCCAGGTCATCGGGAAGAACAGTGAGTGCCAGCCAGCAGGATTCCCTTGCTTATACGGCCGCTGAAACGCGCTATGCTAATGGAGATCAGGCCGGTGCCATCACCGCGTTCAACAGTTATCTACAGCAGTTCCCGGAGGGCGCATTTTCTATCGATGCCCTCTATCTCAGGAGCGATATATACAACAAGCGCAAGGACTTTAAGAATGCGATCACGGGGTTTGAACAGGTGGCAGACCGAGCCCCTAATAAATATGCGGAGCAGGCTATCGGTCAGGCTGCGAGGATCAACTATTTTGAACTGAAAGATTACACAAAAGCGGAAAGATATTTCACTCTTCAGAAATCAGTCGCGAGCAACCGTGAAGCCCGGCTGGATGCCATGCGGGGTTTGTTGAGGAGCCAATACCAGTTGCAGAAATGGGAACCGGGCGCTGGGAATGCGGATGAACTGCTGAACGAACGTTCGATCAGTACAGATGATAAAGTGTTGGCAGCGATGATGCTGGGAAAGTTCAACCAGAGCAAAGCCAAACACACCGAAGCCATCCAGCAGTACAGGACTGCAGTAGGTCTGAGCAAAGCGGCGTATGCGGCGGAAGCTCGTTACGAGATCGCAGCCAGTTACCTGGCCCTGGATGACCTTAAGAATGCGGAGAAGGCTGCATTCGAAACCATCAACAAATCCGGATCCTATGATTTCTGGATAACAAAGGCGTATATCCTGCTTGGCGAAGTGTTCTTCCGCCAGAAGGATTATTTCAATGCCAAGGCTACGCTACAAAGCATCGTAGATAACAGTAAGATCACCGAACTCAGGAATGAAGCAGAAGTGAAGCTGGCCCGGGTGATCGCAGAGGAGAAAAACAAATAATGCATTAACAACCGATATGAACAGACCAATAAGAATATTTCTGTTATTGCTGACCATATTTGCTGTGCAACTGACCCATGCACAGGATACCAGTAAAAAAACCATCGAGATCACTTCCTCGTTCAAGCCTGTACTGCGTAATGCGGCAAAGATCAATTTCAACGCAACGCCTCCTGCACCAGATACCGGCAGGCCCAGGCTGCAGTACAATATCCCGTCGCAGAATGTGTTCCCGAAGTTGTCTCCCGCGCCGCTCAGTCCGCTGGCCCTTAAGGCAGATACGGCTGAACAGTGGGCAAACAGCAACTATATAAAGGGTGGTTACGGAAACCTGCAAACGCCTTTCCTGGAGGCTGGGATCAGCGTTCCTGCCGGAACAGGCCGGGTCAGCCTGCTGGCCAATCATATTTCGTCCAACGGTAAGATCCCCTTTCAGAATTATTCGGAAACGGGGGTGAGGGGCTACCTGTTCACGCCCATTAACGAGGATATTCAGCTGCACGCCAATCTTGGCTTTGCCCAGGATAAATACTACCAGTACGGGTACGACCAGACCCGGTATAATTTTGAGAAGGATGACCTATTGCAGCGCTTTTCCACCATCGGGGGCGAGATTGGTATCAGGAACCCGGTGCCTTCGGAATTTGGTCTGACATACCATCCCCGGTTGAACGTGAGTGTGTTTTCGGATAACCGCAAGAACAGTGAGAGCAATGCCCGGCTTGAACTGCCCGTTGAGAAATTCATCGGTCAGTCTTTTGGCCTGAAACTTGGATTGGTTGCTGATATGACCCGTTATTCACCCTCGGGCAAAGACAACATCTCCAACAACCTGTTCACCATTCCGGTGGCCCTGACCTTCAAAACACCGAATCTGAAGGTTAACGCCGGCATGACGCCTTCCTGGGATAATGGCAGTTTTAAACTCCTGCCGAACATCCTGGTAGACCTGCCCATTGCGGGTGAGAAATGGATCCTGCAGGGGGGATGGATCAGTTATTTCAACAAAACGACCTATCAGCGCCTGGCATCGATCAATCCTTACCTTGCTGCGCCAACCGCTTTGCTCAACAACCGGATGATCGAACGCTATGTTGGATTCAAGGGTACCATCTTAGATCACTTTTCCTATAACGCTAAAGTGGGTTACGCTGAGTTCAGGAACGTGCCCCTTTTTGTGAACGACACCGCCAGCGGGAAGTCTTTCAATACGATCTTCGAAGAGTCGTTAAAGGCAATCCAGGTGCAGGGTGAGTTTGGCATAGTTGAGGCAGAACGTTTCTCGCTGTCGGCCCGGTTCAACTGGTACAAGTTCAACAACCAGAGAACGGAAGACAGGCCATGGGGGCTGATCCCGCTGGAGTTCTCCACCAACCTCAGGTGGAATATCCTGAAGGATCTATGGCTGACCAGTGATTTCTTTCTCTGGGACGGGGCATTGTATACCAACAAAAAAGGATCCACAGGGCGTTCGCCTGGGGCTATTGACCTGAATGCCGGATTGGAGTTCAAGGTGACCAGGAATATTTTCCTCTGGACCCAGTTCAATAACGTATTCAATTCTTCATACCAGCGCTGGAATCAGTACGATAACTACGGATTCAATATGCTGATCGGTGGTATTTACCGGTTTAACCAGTAATCCCCCGATTCTTTATATTTGCCCAATGACAACAACAGCTGACACGGCTGAGCTCCTGCGGCTTTTCTTTATACAGCGATATGCGGTTAACCTTCCGGGTATCGGAGGCTTCCGTTTGAACCGTATCCCTGCCCAGGCCGATCCCGAGTCAGGCAGTATTGTGGCTCCTTCCTATATCATTGTTTATGATGCTTTGAATGATGTGCCACAGAAGGATATGTTTGCTTATATCGCTGAAAAAAAAGACATCACGGAATGGGAGGCCATTGGCGTAGTCAATCAATTCTCGCAGGAATTGAAGGATACACTGAGGAATGGTCACAAGTTTGAATGGGATGGGATAGGGAGCCTTGAGAATAATGATGCAGGTCAACTGGTGTTCGATCCTGTTACTATGCGTTATCCATTTTATCCGAGTATGAAGGGTGTGTATGAATGGAGAAAGTACAGGGAACCGGAAACACATGGCAACTATGCGATGCCGGTGGCAGAAATGGAAGTGGGGGAGGAAACGGTTGTTGAGGCCAGGGCGAGTTGGTGGATCTGGGCTGCTGTCATTGCCGCAGTATCCCTGATGCTGATATTCTTCAACCTCGTGCGCAACGAATACAGATTCAGCTCAGCCCGGGATACGAAATTTACTCCTTCAGCCATGCCGGTCCAGTATCAAAACAAACCCGCCGACCGATGATCCATTACCAGGGATGTCCTCTCTGCAACAGCCAATTGATTAAGCCTGTTTTGGAAGCAAAGGACCACACGGTCAGCGGCAGGAGTTTTGCTGTTTGGGAATGCCGTTCCTGCACTGCAAGATTTACACAGGATGTTCCCGGTGAGGAAGAGATCGGGCCATATTATCTGTCGGACGATTATATCTCGCACACCGAGACAAGGAAAGGTTTCATCAACAGGGCATACCATGCCGTCCGGGTTTTTACGCTCCAGCAGAAAAGGAAGATGATCTGCAGCAGTACCCGCCGTTCAACAGGCGATGTGCTGGACATCGGATGCGGCACTGGCGCATTCCTGGAGGTGATGAAAAAGGAAGGCTGGAGCGTGCAGGGATTGGAACCGGATCCCGGAGCCAGGGAGATCGCTGAAAAGCGGGGGGTGCCTGTCCTGCCGTCTGGAGCGCTGGCTTCCCTTGACAGGGAATATGATGCCATTACCATGTGGCATGTGCTTGAACACGTTCATAACCTGCATGGCTACCTGAAAACAATAGCCGGACTATTGAAGGAAGATGGACGCTTGTTTGTGGCCGTGCCTAATTATACTTCGGGCGATGCGGTCCATTATCGCGAAAGCTGGGCAGCATATGACGTCCCCAGGCATCTTTATCATTTTTCGCCGTCGTCGGTGGGCCCCCTCATGAAGATGCACGGTTTGGAAATAGAGGCTCTGGCGCCTATGTGGTTCGATAGCTTCTATGTAAGCATGCTGAGTGAGAAATACTTGCATGGGAAGCAGAGCCTGGTCTCCGCCTGTTGGCAGGGCCTGTTATCCAATATTTCAGCAGTGGGCGACACCGGCAAATGCAGTTCGGTGATCTATATCATTCGGAAGGTTACTGTTTGACCACTTCCAACGCTTTCTTGATCACGGGATCCTGCGCATTGGCCACTTCATAAAATCCTTCGTTTCTCCAGATTTGACGGGCAAAAAGTGATTTCAGCCTGCGTTCTACGAACTGTTTGTCTTTGGTGGCGAGTGAGTTTACATTGATGGAATCGGCCTTGGCGAAATTTGACAGCTGCTGCATGACATCGCCGGAAATCACGTATTTTTTTTCAAATTCATCCGGTTCTTTATATGCCTGGAAAACTTCCTTATTGCGCACATAGTACCGGTAAACAAACCGGCCCAGGGTATTCTTCCGATACATTTGGGTTACCACAGAATCAACGGCCGTGGTATCGAATCCAACGAAAACATCGGGTGTGATGCCACCTGCGTCGTACACTTTTTTGCCGTTCTTCGTGGTATATGTTTTCCCCGCATTTATTTTCGTGCTGTCTGCGCTGAACAATTCACCGCGATGGTATCTTTCAAGGATCTCTTCATTGTAGTCAGATATGCCTTTGTCGTACGGCTTCTGTATACTTCTGCCTAGGGGCGTGAAATATCTTGCTACGGTGAGTCGTAGTGCTGCTCCGTCCGACAGGGAATACTGTTCCTGCACCAGGCCCTTCCCAAAACTTCTGCGGCCTATGATGGTGGCCCTGTCCCAATCTTGCAACGCGCCGGCCAATACCTCGCTGGCAGAAGCTGAACCTTCATTCAGCAGCAGCACCAGTTTGCCCTGTTCAAATAAGCCGCGACGCCTGCACTTGTATTCTTTCTTGGGGCTGTTCCGCCCTTCGGTATACACGATCAGTTTATCGCCATCCAGGAATTCATCGGCCATTTCCACGGCTTCCGTGAGGATACCGCCGCCATTTTCCCTCAAGTCGAGGATAAGGCTTTTCATACCCTTTTTTTGCAGGGACTCCAGTGCAGCCATAAATTCGCGGAATGCGCTTTCGGAGAATTTATTGAGCCGGATATAACCCGTCTCGCCGTCTACCATGTAGGTTGCGTCCACTGCGAAGAGGGGGATGAAACCCCGCGTGATGGTAACCTGCATGGGACTTTCATTTCTCAGTATCGTTACGCCCACCTTACTTCCCCTTGGACCGCGCAGCAGTTTGCGAATGTTGTCGCCCGTGATCCCGGTACCTGCCACCTTCTTGTCTTCCACCTGTAGGATGCGGTCGCCGGCCAGGATCCCTGCCTTGTCGCTGGGACCGTCACGAAGTACATTGATGATATGTACGGTGTCCTCAAAAATATTGAACTCCACACCGATACCTTCAAACCGGCCGGCCAGGTCTTCATTGACAGACTCCAGTTCCCTGGCGGGGATATACACGGAGTGAGGATCGAGGCCGGATAACACTTCCTCAATGGCCAGTTCCCGGAGTGAGTCAGCGTTCACCGGATCTACATATCGGCCTTTGATCAGGTCGATCACTTCCTGCATTTGACCGGGTGCGCTGATCTTAAGGATGTTGGAACTCCAGGGCATTTTATCCCTGAGCTTATAACCGAGGAACATACCAATGACCATTGAGATCGCGAAGAAGAAGGGAAACCAGACCTGTAATTTTTTATTATTCATCACTAACCTTGTACCTTGGGTAAGAAAACACGAATTTCCCTAAATAAGTTGAAATATATATGCCGGCCATAAAATTGATTGCAGACAGTGGATCAACAAAAGCGGAATGGTGTATCATCGGCAAAGGCAGGAAGAAGACCATTTTCACTGACGGGATCAGTCCTTATTTTCTCAATACAGAGCAGATCGTAGGGGTTCTCCAGGCCCAGTTGATGCCAGGGATAGGCAAGGTCAGTATTGATGAAGTATGGTTTTACGGAACCGGCTGTAAGAATCCGGAGAACAGGAAATCGGTGGAGAAGGCCCTTAAGCATCATTTCCCTGCGGCCCGCATTTCGGTGGACCATGACCTCATGGGCGCTGCCCGTGCCGTATGCGGCCATGGGAAGGGTGTAGCCTGTATTTTGGGTACGGGGTCCAATTCCTGTTTCTATAACGGGAAGAAGATCCTTAAGAATTCACCGGGACTGGGCTATGTGCTGGGTGATGAGGGTAGCGGTGCCTACCTTGGCCGGAAAGTACTGCAGTATTATCTTTACAACACATTTGATGAGGATCTCCGGTCCAGGTTTGATGCGAAATATGTAACAACCCCTTCAGAGATCCTGGACAACGTGTATAAAAAACCGTTGCCCAATAAATACCTGGCTTCTTTTGCCCTTTTTCTGGCAGAAAACAGGGGGCATTATATGGTGGAGAACATCATTGAAGACGGGCTGAATGATTTTTTCTTCAATCATATTTACAAGTACAGCGAAAGCTGGAAATATCCCTTATGTTTCGTTGGCGGGATAGCCTACGGTTTCAGGGATGTGCTGCTGGAGATGGCGGCAGGCTACGAGCTTGAGGTTGGCAGGATCCTTAAGAATCCGATGGAGGGCCTTGTCGAATATCATCGATAACCTTTTGATCTTAACATGAAGGAATTTATTAAAGTCACGGAGCAAGATTCAGCGTACAGGAATTTGGAGAAGATGTCCATTAGTGGATTGCTGCATAATATCAACCGGGAAGACCAGGTGGTGCCGCTTGCCGTTCAGCGATCCATACCCGATATTGAAAAACTGGTCACCGCTGTCGTGGACAAGATGCTGGCGGGGGGCAGGTTGTTTTATATCGGAGCCGGCACAAGCGGCAGGCTGGGCGTGGTGGACGCAAGTGAATGTCCGCCCACTTACGGTGTTCCCCATGGCCTGGTGATCGGCATCATTGCCGGGGGCGACAATGCGATGTTCAAAGCGGTTGAATTTGCAGAAGACAGTAAGGAAGACGGCTGGGCAGACCTTTGTGCCTATAATGTCAGTCCAAATGATGTGGTAGTGGGTATAGCTGCCAGTGGTACCACACCCTATGTGATCGGCGCATTGGAGCAGTGCAGGAAGGCGGGTATAGTAACGGGTTCCATCACTTGTAATCCCAATGCCCCTGTCTCGGCAGCTGCGGACTATCCCGTTGAAGTGGTGGTTGGCCCGGAGTTCGTAACAGGAAGTACGAGGATGAAAAGTGGAACCGCACAGAAGCTGGTGCTGAATATGATATCCACTTCCGTGATGATCCAACTGGGAAGGGTGGAAGACAATAAGATGGTGAATATGCTGCTGAGCAACGAGAAACTGGTGGACAGGGGTGTTAAGATGGTGATGGGTTCACTCAGCCTGGAGAACTATGAACAAGCAAAAAACTTATTGTTAAAATACGGCAGCGTTAAGAAAGCTGTTGAAGCCGGAACCCTCTGAGCCAGCGCGGTATCATTATCTTTGTCAGCAAGATAATGCCCGGTCATGCACGAAATAGAACCATATTACAACTGGAGGCACCTCTACACTGCGGAAGAAGATGAAAGATCCCCATTTTTTGGAAGGGAGCATAGCGAGTTTGAATTCAGCCAAACGGTCTACAACTATTATATCCACCCACAATGGGACGAGTTCGGCTCCCGCACTTTATACCTTAAGGTTTTATTTACAGACTATGACCTTGATTTTGCCATCATTGAGCTGATCGGAGAATGGAATGACGCCATTGAGAACGACATCATGGCGTTGAAGCGTGATGTGATCGACAGGATGATCCAGGAGGGGATCCGGAAGTTCATCCTGATCGGTGAGAATGTGCTCAATTTTCACAGCAGCGACAGCTGTTATTATGAAGAGTGGATAGAAGATGTTACGGACGACGGTGGTTGGGTGGTGATCCTTGATTTCCCCGAGCAGTCGCAGTACGATTTCCTCAAAGCCCGCCTGGACCGTTATGTGGAATTGATCCAGTATCCGATCTGGAGAACAGTGCTTCCCCAGCATTTGTTTGCGGCAATCGATAATAAAATGCTCCGAAGGTTAAACAATGCGTAATCGCTGAACTTCTTCCTTTTATCATTGTTGTAGAGAGGGTTTGGAAGGGCAGAAAAAAAAAGTTTGCCATACACGATGGTGGAGTATTTTTGCATGATTTTCAAAACCACCCCCAACCTTAAAAAATATGAAGTGGAACCAGGTTCTAACCTCTTCTGTTGGAAGAAAGTATGTAATGGCCCTTACGGGATTGTTCCTTATCATATTCCTGTTAGTGCATGCCTATGTGAATTTGAATGTGCTGTTCACCAATGGTGAAGAGAACTTCAACAGGGCTGCCAATTTCATGAGCACAAACTTGCTGGTCAGGGTCGCTGAATTCGGATTGTTCGCAGGGTTTATCATCCATATCTACCAGGGTTACCTGCTGGCTAACCAGAACCGGGTACGTCGCAGCACCAAATACGCCATTGATGCGCCTGCGCAAACCAGTACCTGGTATTCCCGTTCCATGGCTTTGCTGGGTACGCTGATCCTTTTGTTTCTGATCGTACATATTGCCAATTTCTGGGTTCCTTCCCGTTTCGGCGGATTGGAGGAAGTGGCCTATGACAGACTGCAGACGCATAACCTGTACAAGAAGATGGATCAGGTGTTCTCCAATATTTGGCTGGTTGGCTTCTATGTGGCAGGCTGTATTTCTCTTGCATGGCATTTGCTACATGGATTCCAGAGTGCCTTCCAGACCATGGGCTGGAAACACAGAAAATATGCCGGGGTCATCGAGTCCGTGGGGGTAGTGATCTCCATCCTGCTGCCGCTGATCTTTGCCCTGATGCCGATATTCATGTATTTGGACATTGAGATCCCGATCGGGAACCTCACCCTATTTTTCTAATATAAACGGAAGAACTATATGCTTGACGCTAAAATTCCCGCTGGTCCACTGGAGAACAAATGGAACACCTATAAATCCACTGTTAGGCTGGTAAACCCGGCCAATAAACGCAAATTGGAGGTGATCGTGGTGGGTACGGGCCTTGCCGGAGCTTCTGCCGCGGCAACCCTTGGCGAACTCGGATATAAGGTAAAGGCGTTCTGTTTCCAGGATTCTCCGCGTCGTGCGCATTCCATCGCGGCACAGGGAGGCATCAATGCCGCTAAGAATTACCAGAACGATGGTGACTCGGTTTACCGTTTGTTTTACGATACCGTGAAAGGAGGGGACTATCGTGCCAGGGAAGCGAATGTTTACCGCCTTGCCGCAGTCAGTAATTCCATCATCGACCAGTGTGTGGCCCAGGGCGTTCCTTTTGCCAGGGAATATGGCGGATTGCTGAGCAACAGGTCGTTCGGTGGAACGCAGGTACAAAGGACTTTTTATGCTGCCGGCCAAACGGGCCAGCAGTTATTGATAGGGGCATACCAGGGCCTCGAGCGCCAGGTGGCATTGGGAAATGTGGAAATGTACAACAGGCACGAAATGCTTGATGTGGTCATGGTCGATGGCAAAGCCCGCGGGATCATTGCGCGCGACCTCGTTTCCGGTAAACTGGAGCGCCATTTCGGTCATGCGGTACTGTTGTGTACCGGCGGTTACGGTAACGTATTCTACCTGTCCACCAATGCCATGGGTTCTAATGTTACAGCGGCGTGGAAAGCGCATAAGCAGGGTGCCTATTTCGGCAACCCATGCTTCACCCAGATACATCCAACCTGCATCCCTGTGAGTGGCGACCACCAGTCCAAGCTGACGCTGATGTCTGAATCACTCAGGAACGATGGCCGGATCTGGGTGCCCAAGAAAAAAGGGGATGATCGCAGGCCTTCCGAGATAACGGAAGATGACCGGGATTATTTCCTCGAAAGAAGGTATCCCGCCTTCGGTAACCTCGTGCCGCGCGACGTGGCCTCCAGGGCCGCGAAAGAGCGTTGCGATGCCGGCCATGGTGTGGGAACATCAAAACAGGCTGTATACCTCGATTATGCAGCAGCTATTGAGCGTTATGGAAAAATAGAAGCTGGTAAGAACAACCTGGCCAATGCGGACCACAATACCATCATCGCGCTGGGCAAGCAAGTGGTGAAAGAGAAGTACGGCAACCTCTTCGATATGTACGAAAAGATCACCGGCGAAAACCCGTATGAAGTGCCGATGAGGATCTATCCTGCGGTGCATTATACCATGGGAGGTCTGTGGGTGGACTACGAGCTGATGACCACCGTTCCCGGGCTTTATGCACTTGGTGAGTGTAACTTCAGCGATCACGGTGCTAACCGACTCGGCGCCTCCGCCCTGATGCAGGGTCTGGCCGACGGATATTTTGTGATCCCATATACCATTGGTAACTACCTGGCTGATGAGATCCGGACCAATGCCATCCCCACCAACCACGAAGCCTTCGAGCAGGCTGAGCAAAAAGTCAGGGCAAGGCTAGAACAACTGAAGAACATCAACGGAAAGCAAACCGTGGAAAGTTTCCACAAGCGACTCGGCAAGATCATGTGGGATAAATGTGGCATGGCGCGTAACGATGAAGGTCTTAAGCAGGCCATTGCGGAGATCAGGGCACTGAAGAAGGAATTCTGGAGCGATGTTAAGATCCCTGGTACCATAGATGGGATGAATATTGAACTGGACAAAGCCGGAAGGGTAGCTGATTTCATTGAACTCGGGGAACTGATGTGCCTGGATGCGCTTACCCGAAACGAAAGCTGCGGTGGTCACTTCAGGGAAGAATACCAGACCCCGGACGGAGAAGCGCTTCGCGATGATGCAAATTATATGTATGTTTCAGCATGGCAGTATGCAGGCGACAGTGAGTGGAAACTGAATAAAGAGGAGCTGCTGTACGACGTGGTGAAACCAAGCCAGAGAAGCTATAAATAGAATGTGATAAATGTGATGAATGTGAGGAATGTGGGGAATGGGGGGAATTGGTAAATTTGAAATGAAATTGTTTTATGCAGCATTATAACATGAATCTGACGCTTAAAGTATGGCGTCAAAAGAACAGGACAGATGCAGGTGCTTTCGAAACCTACCAGGTGAAAGACATCTCTTCTGAAATGTCGTTCCTGGAAATGTTCGACGTGCTTAACGAGCGCCTCATTTCTGAGGGGCAGGAGCCGATTGCTTTTGATCACGATTGCCGGGAGGGAATTTGCGGAATGTGTTCCATGGTGATCAATGGCAGGCCCCACGGCCCCTGGAAGGCAACAACAACCTGCCAGCTCCACATGCGCGAGTATAAAGATGGTGACACCATTGTGGTAGAGCCATGGCGAGCGGATTCATTCCCCGTGCTGAAGGACCTGGTGGTGGACCGAAGCGCATTCGACCGTATCATCCAGGCCGGCGGATATGTATCTATAAACACCGGTAACGCAGTGGATGGAAACGCGATACCCGTTGAGAAGGATAAGGCGGACGATTCATTTGCCGCTGCCTCATGCATTGGATGTGGTGCCTGCGTGGCCGCATGTAAAAACTCTTCCGCGATGCTGTTCCTTTCAGCGAAAGTGACCCACCTCGCGTTATTGCCGCAGGGTGAGCCTGAGCGCAGGCAGCGGGTGGTCAATATGGTGGCGCAAATGGATAAGGAAGGATTCGGCAGCTGTACCAATACCTATTCCTGCGAAGCGGAATGTCCAAAAGAGATCTCCGTTGTGAATATAGCCAGGCTGAACAGGGAATACATGGCAGCCACACTGGCCGGCGAAGATTAATTCTACTGGTACTTGATTTTTATTTAATTTTTGATGCCTCTCAGGGGCATCATTTTTTTTTACCCTTAACCGTATTGTATGTTTACGCGTCGCATGCTTGTTGTCAGTTTTTTTCTTTTGATTTCGCTGGCTTTGTTTGCCCAGCAGAAACCCAATATCATTTACATATATGCCGATGACCTCGGTTATGGTGAACTTGGCTGTTATGGGCAGACAAAAATAAAAACGCCAAACCTCGATAAACTGGCCGCTTCAGGCATGAAATTCACACAACACTATACCGGCGCTCCCGTATGCGCTCCTGCGCGTGCGATCCTCATGACCGGCAAACATTCCGGCCATTCGTATATCCGCGGGAATTATGAACTCGGACAACACGATGATGCCAACGAAGGCGGGCAAATGCCCCTGCACGAGGGTGCCATCACAGTGGCAAAGGTCATGAAGCAGGCAGGGTATACCACAGGCGCCATAGGTAAATGGGGATTGGGGATGGCCAACAGCACCGGGGATCCCAATAAGCAGGGATTTGATTATTTCTATGGTTACCTGGACCAGAAGCAGGCCCATAACCTCTATCCATCCCATTTCTGGGAAAACGGCAAATGGGATACCCTTCGTAACAGACCCTTTACCGGGCACCAGCGCATTCCGGAATCTTCACCGGATAGTGTGTTCGATTCCTTCACAGGCAAGGACTATGCCCTGACCAAGCTGGGTGATAAAACGATCGATTTTCTGAAGCGGAACCGCTCCAGGCCCTTCTTTCTTTACCTGCCCTATACATCGCCGCACCTTGCCCTGCAAGCGCCTCCCGAGGCGGTGAAGGAGTATGTTGGCATGTTCCCTGACAAACCGTATTATGGCGAAAAAGGGTACACACCTACAAAATATCCGCTGGCCACCTATGCTGCCATGATCACTTATCTGGATAGGCAAGTGGGCAGGGTGATGGCCATGCTGAAAGAACTGGGCCTCGACAAAAACACGATCATCATGTTCTCGAGCGACAATGGTCCAACGTTTGATGTTGGTGGTGTTGACGCGAAATTCTTTAACAGCGCAGCAGGTATGCGGGGCCTTAAACAAGACCTGTATGAAGGCGGTATCCGTGAGCCCTTCATCGTGTCATGGCCGGGTAAAGTAAAAGCAGGTTCAGTATCACAACATATTTCAGCGCAGTACGACCTTCTGGCAACACTGGCCGATATTGTACAAGTGAAAGCCCCGGCAACGGACGGCATTTCGTTCCTGCCCGCAATAATGGGCAAGCCCCAAACGGCACACGAATATCTTTACTTTGAATTCCCGGAGAAATCGGGCCAGGTGGCCGTGAGAATGGGCAAATGGAAAGGGGTGAGGTCTAATTTGAAAACAAACCCCAACGCCCCCTGGGAGATCTTCGATCTGGAAAATGATCCTTCGGAAAGCAGGGATCTTGCTGCAAACCATCCTGAGTTGGCAAAACGGTTCACCGAGATCGTCAACAAGGAACATAGTTGTCCCCATCTGCGCGAATGGGAGTTCATCGATCCTAAATTCAGGAAGAATCAATAAAGCATTTACCATGGCATCCCGGAGAAAATTTATCAAACAATTGGGTGGAACGGCGGGACTCATATCCGCCACTTCCCTCGCTGGCTTCGGCAAGGAGAGCGTATATCAACTCATACCCCAAACCCGGGTAAGTTCAAACGATAGGGTCAGGCTTGGCGTGATCGGAATGGGCATCATGGGCAATGGGGATCTTGACACTGCATTAAAAGTTCCGGGCGTTGAGCTCGCAGGGGTCTGCGATCTCTACCAGGGTCGTCTTGATCGTGCCCGCGAAAAATTCGGGCAGGGCCTTTATGTTACCCGTGACTATCGTGAATTACTCGAAAGAAAAGATATCGACGCTGTGATCATAGCTACGTCCGATCATTGGCACGATCATATTTCTATTGCCGCGTTAAAAAAAGGGAAACACGTCTATTGCGAAAAGCCAATGGTTCAGCATGTAGAAGAAGGGCATGCCGTGATCAAAGCGGAACAGCAGTCGGGGAAAGTATTCCAGGTGGGTAGCCAGCGCGTCAGCAGCATCGCTCTCGCCGAGGCAAAAAAGATCATCCAGGCGGGCTCGATCGGCGAAGTGAACATGGTTGAGGCGATCAACGACCGGTACAGTGCCATGGGCGCATGGCAGTATTCCATACCCACTGATGCCTCACCGGAGACCGTGTCATGGGATGCATTCGTCGGCGACGCTCCGAAACATCCCTTTGATGCCACCCGCTTTTTCCGCTGGCGGAATTACCGTGACTATGGTACCGGTGTGGCTGGGGATCTTTTTGTTCATCTCATTTCAGCCGTGCATTTTGCCATGGACTCCTATGGGCCCGAGCGCATATTTTCCGCCGGCCAGTTGAGCCTTTGGAAGGATGGTCGTGATGTTCCGGACGTTATGGCCTCCATCATGGACTACCCGAAAACAGCAGCCCACCCCTCATTCCAGATGATGCTCCGGGTGAACTTCGCAGACGGTTCCGGAGGTGGAAGCAGAACTCGTATAACCGGTACCGAAGGCGTGCTGGAACTCCAGGGTAACCAGTTTACCCTCAAAAGCGCTAAACTGCCCAAAGCCCCGGGTTATGGGGGGTACGACAGCTATGCAACGTTCTCAGAAAAGCAACAGAAGGAGTTCTCCAAATGGTATGAGAGCCAGTACTCGGAGGCCGACAAAAAGAAAGCAACGCCCGTTGAGTCAAGATTCGTATCGCCCGAAGGGTATGATGATCGGTACGACCATTTCGTGAATTTCTTCAATGCCATACGCACCGGGAAAAAAGTGGTGGAAGATGCAAGTTTTGGCCTCAGGGCAGCCGGCCCTGCTGTATTGGCCAATCTAAGCTATGAAAAGCGAAAAGTGGTGAACTGGGATCCGGTGGCCATGAAATTGGCTAATTAGCGAATTGGCTCATTGGCTAATTCTTTATGCCGATATGCTGCATCCCGATGATCCTCCGGTCAGATAATCAACCAATTAGCTAATTAGCCAATGAGCGAATGAGCCAATGGAGAACAATAAATCCTATTTTTAGGCATTTTAAGAAAAACTGCATACCTCTTGATCCGGAACCGGGTAATATGGCTGCTGGTCTTTGTGATATTGGCTACCCAGGTTAAAGCACAGAAACCGTCCTCTTCCAACCTGAGAAACAAATGGATCCCGGTTCGGGAGGGTAAAGTCATTGTTGACTCCCTGAGCATCATCCCTAATAGCCTGAAGGTGAGCGGCGTGTCTGACAGTTCATATGTGGTAGACCCCGTCAACGGCTCCCTCACCTGGAGAATACTTCCCGAAGCTGACAGTATGTATGTCAGCTATCGCGTCTTCCCATCACGCCTCAACGCACCTGTTCAAAGGATGAAGTTTGATACGGTCATGCAGAAGTTCGTGATCTCCCCGCTCAATATCAAAGGGAGGAGGGCCAGTGAAGACAATGTTTTTGATTTTGGCAATATCACGTATAATGGCAGCTTCGGTCGCGGACTTTCTTTCGGCAACCGGCAGGACGTGGTGGTGAGTTCAAGTTTAAACCTGCAGCTTAATGGATACCTGGGCGACAGCATACAGTTGGCTGCCGCGATCAGTGATAACAATATCCCTATCCAACCCGATGGTAACACCCAAAACCTGAATGAGTTTGATCAGGTATTCATCCAGTTCTCAAAAAAGACCTGGCGCTTCACCATTGGCGATATCGATATCAGGCAGAACCAAAGCTATTTTCTGAATTTCTATAAACGCCTGCAGGGAGCTATGGTAGAAACCAATACCAGGGTGGGGAAGGACAGGACCAATAAGCTCCTGCTCAGCGGCGCAGTTGCCAAGGGCAAGTTTACGCGGAATATTTTCAATGGCCTTGAAGGCAACCAGGGTCCCTACCGTTTGAAAGGTGCTAATAATGAGCTTTTCTTTATCGTGCTGGCAGGGACGGAACGTGTTTGGATAGATGGTGAACTGCTGCAGCGGGGTGAGGATCAGGACTATGTGATCAACTACAATACGGCTGAGGTAACGTTTACGCCTAAACGAATGATCACCAAGGACAAACGGATCCAGATCGAATTTGAATACGCGGACAGGAACTACCTGAATGCGCAGATCTATGTGTCTGACGAGCTTGAACTCAGTAAGAAATTCAAAGTGCGCCTGGGTGCTTACAACAATAATGACGCTAAGAATTCGTCGATCAATCAAACCCTTAACGCAGAACAAAAGCAGTTCCTGTTTGACATCGGAGACAGCGTTCAGAATGCCCTTTATCCTTCAGCGGTAAGGGATACTTTCTCAACAGGTAAGATCTTGTACAAGAAAATTGACACCAGCTACAACAGTATCCGGGATTCCATTTATGTGTACAGCACAAATAACAACGAAGTTTTGTACAGTCTGAGCTTTTCGGAGGTAGGCCCGGGAAAAGGTAACTACCTGCTGGACCTTGCCAGCAACACCAATGGCAAGATGTACCGCTGGATATCGCCGGACGCACAAGGGAATAGGATGGGTAATTACGAACCGGCCATTTTACTGATCGCACCCCGGAAGCAACAACTGGTTACCGTGGGAACGGATTACCAGGACGGTAAACTCTCCGTCAAAAGCGAGTTCGCTGTCAGTGCCCTGGACGTCAACACTTTTTCATCAAAAGATAAATCGAACGACCAGGGATTTGCCGGCCGGGTCATTGTCAATAACAGCAAAATGCTCCAGCGGGAAAAAGGGCTTGAACTACTGGGCGAGCTCTATGCGGAACATGTGAGTGAAACCTTCCGCCCCATCGAACGGCTCAGGAACGTGGAGTTCAACCGCGACTGGGGGCTGCCCTTTGATGCAACGCCTGCGGCAGAAAATTTTTTCAATGCCGGCGTCGGCCTGAAGGACAAGGCTACCCATACCGTCAAGTACAACTTTGCAGGATTTATCAGGAGCAATAATTATTCTGCATTCAGGAACAGCCTCCTTCATGCGGGGGAGATCAAAGGCTGGAAATTCAATAACCAGTTCAACTACACCAGTATTGATCAGTCTTTCCAGGAAGGATTTTACCTGAGGCCGACCATAGACCTGTCAAAAAAACTCAGGAAACTCGGGGGCTACCAGGTTGGGATGAATTATGCCCTGGAACATAACGAACTGGCGTATAAACAGTATGACTCGCTGAATCTGCAAAGCTTCTCTTTTGATACCTGGAAGGCTTTCCTGTATTCGCCCGATGCCCCTAACAAATGGGGTTTTAATTTTTTCACAAGGGCAGATAAATTGCCTTCAGGGAATCGGCTGGCCAGTACGGACCGAAGCATGAACTACAATGTGTTTACTGAACTGATGAAAAGCGAGCATCACCAGTTCAGACTGAATGCCACCTACCGGAACCTGAAAGTATATGATACAAAATTAACCACCCTCAAGCCTGACGCAACCATCCTCGGTAGGGGTGAGTATATCACTAATATGTGGAAGGGCGCCATAACTGGTAATATGCTCTATGAAATGGGTACGGGCCAGGAACCGCGCCGTGACTTTGCCTATCTCGAAGTGCCCGCCGGCCAGGGGGAGTACACCTGGATCGATTATAATTCAGACGGCGTGCAGCAACTCAACGAATTTGAATTGGCGAGGTTCCAGGATCAGGCTAAATTCATCAGGATCTTCACGCCAACCCTCGAATTCATCAAGGCTAATTACCTGCAATACAACTACAGCTTCACCTTCAATCCCAGGTCTGCCCTGAATATCGCCAAAGCCAGGGGGTTCAATAAAATGCTCACTAAAATTTACCTGCAAAGTGCGTTACAGATCAGCCGCAAAACGATCTCCGACGGTTTGGGTGAATTCAATCCTTTTGACAACCCGTTTGGTGACACATCGCTGCTCACCCTGGATCAATTGTACAGCAATAGTTTTTCGTTTAACAGGTACAGCAGCGTATGGGGCATTGATGTGAATAATATCAGGACCTCCTCCCGGGCCTTCCTTTCTTACGGCTACGAGACCAGGAGGCTGAATGATTGGAACCTGAAGGCCCGCATCAACCTGAGCAAGGCCTATACCCTGGATGTGATCACGAGGCAGGTCAACAACAAGCTGATCACACCCCAGCTGAGCAACCGGAACTTCAGCATAGTTTCCCATTCTATAGAGCCCCGTTTTACCTACACAAAAGGCACAAAATTCAGGGGTCAGCTCAGTTATAAATGGGAC
>Ga0315904_10001421_pt1 | contig 37982 bp, 32 predicted proteins | sample LakEriMetagenome_6_FD_203529 | JGI IMG/M metagenome (GOLD analysis project Ga0315904, IMG submission 203529) | Freshwater fungal communities from buoy surface, Lake Erie, Ohio, United States - Buoy 12 MA120 | ecosystem: Environmental > Aquatic > Freshwater > Lake | place: USA: Lake Erie, Ohio... | reverse complement strand
CGCAGCACCCCGGCCTCCCGACGAAATCGTTGGGAGCAGGCCATACAGATTTAGTTCCAGCCGAGTCACCTTCGGGAAACTCCTGTGGTGGAATGCCCAGTGTTCGTTATTGGAGTTCGTTATTGGAGTTCGTTATTGGACCTTGCACACCGCCCTGCCCGGTTCGACCCAGCGGGCGCTCCGGGCTCCACTCCTCCGTACCCTGAGAATCTGCGCGGCGTGCTTACTTGTAAACAGCCCCCCGAACCGTTGGAGCAGCGGCCAAGTTAAAAAGCGTGAGACTCTCAAGTCACGTTGCGATTGGCTGCGGCGGTCGACTGGCGCTCAGGCGGAACGTTGCTGACGACTTTGGCCACCGCGAACCAGCAGCAATCCCAAGGCCAAAATGAACCAGTAGAACGCGGCTGCAAACAAGGCGACGGCAATTGAGAGTCCGGCCGCCAGCGATAGCCCCCGGGCCCAAGCTTGATTTTGCCAAGCCGCTGCGAGCACCACCGAACAGCAGGCAGCCAGCAGTGTCAGACGCAGGGTTTGGGCAAGCGTAAACTTGGGGAGCAGCATTCACGAGACCTTGGGATTTGGCTTCCGGAGAGCAGGCGGGACTGGCGCTGGAGTCGGCGGTCCGATACTCCCCTTTGACCGGCCGAATTGTCGGGGATTGCCCGGTCAAATTCAAGCAAGCGGGGAATTCTGCTGGTCCAAACGTCAAATCTGCTACAACCGGCCAAAGCTGTCCCGGAGCGGGTTCGAGTGGTAACGGTTGTTCCGGGCGGGACGAGGATTGTCACCGGCCCGGCAGATCCGGCCGATTTAGGGCGAGACGGACGGTCGTGTCCCAGACGCAGGAATTCCGTTTTTGGCGGCGGGGCATTTTGTTGACACTTTTTTTTGGCCGCAACTATACTGAAATACCTGCACTTGGCAGCCCTCCCAGTTTGCCTCGTAGGTAATCTCGGACTGCGAAACAGGGCCATCGTCAACACACGCCACTTTGCCTGTTGCGGCAGCGTGGTTGTCCGTTCGTTGCCAAGCGATTCGACGCACGCGAGCAAGCGAGATTGCGAGTCATCAACCGCGCCGGTTTGTTGACCCCATCACTGACAAGGGAATCCTCATGAATCTCATCGGAAAAATTCTGACGCTGTTGGTATTCGCCATGAGCGTCGCCTTCCTCGTGTTGGCTCTGATGGTTGGCAACACTCACCGCAATTGGAAGGAAGTCGCCAACGACAACAAACTCAAGTACCAGGAAGCGGAACGCTACCGCCAGTTGGCGCTGGAATCCCAAACGAAGAAAGACGCTCAGCTAAAGGCTGAAATCGCGGCTCGGCAGCAACAGATTGCCCAGCTCTACACGCAACGCGAAATTGACAAACAAGCCCGCGACGCCAAGGAAAAAGAATTGGCCGAGCAACTGGTCATCAGCCAGGAACGCTTGCAGCGGATGAGCATTGCCTCTGACCGCGTCAAGCAACAGGACGAGATCATTCGAGGACTTCAGGGCGAACGGAAGTCGCTGATCGACGAAGTCTCGCAGAAGCGTTCCGAAGTGGTTGCCAAGACTACTGAAGTTTTGGAACTCAAGACCAAGGTGGAAGACTTGATGGCCCGGTCTCAAGACCTTAATGCCCAACTCGCCCGAATGGACAAGGTGATGAAGGCCAATGGACTGACGATTGAATCCCTGACCGATCAGATTCCGCCGCGACTTGAGGGCATCGTGATGAAAGTCGTTGACGACGACATCGTGATTCTGAGCCTCGGCACCGACGACGGAATCCGCGAGGGTCACACCTTTGACATCTATCGCGGCGATCGGTTCGTTGGCAAGGCGACCGTCAGCAAGGCAGACTACAACTTGTCCGCCGCCCGAGTGAATCGCGAATTCCGTCAGGCAGCGGTCCTCCAAGGGGACCACGTCACGACCAAATTGCCCGGCGGTTCCGAGCCGGAATCGAACTAATCCTGCCCCGCCAACCAGGTCGAAGACACCCAGATCGAAGGCACAACGACACCATGTCTCAAGGCAGTTCCGACCCGCTGTTTGATTCGGCCGACTTTGGCGCTCCACTGGATGATTTCGGCAGTGCCGAAACCGCAACCTTGCCCGGTTCTGTTCCGGTTCCGACCAAAGCAGTTGCCGCGAACCAGGTTCATGGTTTCACGATCTACACGGTGTTGTTGTATATCTCGTTCGTGCTGCTCACGATTGCCAGCATTCTCTTCTTCATGGACGCGGGAAAGTATTGATACGGGGAAGTATTGACACGGCGAAGTATTGACACGGGGAAGCATTAACAATCAACGGGCAAGCTTTGCGAGCGGGCAGGAACCAGGTCGAGCCTGAGTCGCCAGCCCGCGACTCGCGCTGCAAGCCTTACAGAGGACCCCTCAACCACGTCTGCGGTGGAAGCAAAAGCCATGGCCAAGAAAAAGAAGAAAGCAAAAGCCGAAGCGAGCCAGATGGACTCGTTCAGCGCCGCTCCCGAAACTCTGGAATCAGCCACCGCTCAAGAGCAGGTGGGCAAGACTTCGCAAGAGATGAAGCCCTCCCGCGCGACTTCCGAAGGCGGCCTCGCGTTTGGACTTTGGGATTTGACTGCGTTGCTCTCGCTGCTCTGCATTACTGCCGCGACTATCCTGCTGTTGGTCGAGTTGCAGCAGTTCGGCAATCTGCTGCAAGGTTCGTGGCCTTGGAGCGTTTCTACCGCCAAAATCACCGCCGCCGCTCCTCCTGCGGTCGAATAGGCTGAGCGGTTCCGCTTGCCGCTGCGGCAACTGACTTTGCCGGGCTGTGGGCGTCTTCCGGTTGGACGTCGTCGGCAGCTTCCCGGATTCGGGGACTCTTGTGCGCCCGGTTGGCTCTGCCCGGTTGGCTCTGCCCGGTTGGCTCTGCCCTGACCGATTCCGATCGAACTGACTCCGATCGAACTGCCAGTGGCCGCTCGGCAGGCAATCGACTTTGCAAGCCGAGGCGATTGGCCTGGGACTCGTTATCCTCGGTGTCCCCGGGGCTTTCCCCATTGAGCGATGGCTTGCCCGCGGGTCGCGTTTTGCCGGGAGCCGTGAAGACTTGATTCGGGCGGGATGGCAGGGCAATCCCGCGGGTGGGCTGGCCAGTTGAGGGGGATGGCCCCGCGAACCGAGCGACGGCCAGCCTCTCGCTTCTCCTGGAAACCGTCCAAGCCGGCAGCTCGGTTTTGCTTTCGGTTCCCCTGTCCGTTCCCTGCTGGGTCAGGCAAAACCGCGGGGTTGTCCCGCTGCCCATTTTCCTGATCGGCTGATAGACTGGGCGGGAATTTCCCCGGTGATGGCTCCCCCGCTGGAACACTCGTTCTGCGACTCCGGCTCCCTGTCCTGCAAGAATTAAGGAAGCGAAGTTGAACAGCCCTTCCGTCGTTGATGCGTTTACTCCCGTCCAGGCCTACTCCCGCGTTGAGACCTTGCTGGACAACGTCAGCAAAGTGGTTCTGGGAAAACGCGACGTCGCCCGACTTTGCCTCGTCGCCTTGCTGGCCGGTGAGCACGTGCTGCTCGAGGACGTTCCAGGGGTTGGCAAAACGCTGATGGGTAAGGCACTGTCGCGCAGCATCGACGCCCAGTTTCGCCGCATCCAGTTCACTCCCGACCTGCTTCCCAGCGACATCGTTGGCAGTTCGGTCTACAACTCCAGCAGCGGTCAATTTGTTTTCAATCCCGGGCCGGTGTTTGGCAACTTTGTCCTCGCCGACGAAATCAACCGCGCTCCCCCGCGCACCCAAAGTGCATTGCTCGAGGCAATGAGCGACCGCCAAGTCAGCGTGGACGGGACGACCCACGCGCTTTCGGCCCCGTTCATGGTAATCGCAACCCAAAACCCGTTCGAGTTTGAGGGTACTTATGTGCTGCCCGAAAGCCAGCTCGATCGCTTTCTGTTGCGAATCTCGATGGGTTACCCGGCACGTGAATACGAAAAGGACATTCTCTCCAGCCATCGCAGCGGCGAACCGGTGGAAGAGCTTCGTCCCGTCTGCTCGACTGCCGAGATGGTCGAAATCCAACGGCTCGTCCGGCGGGTGAAAGTCGATGAGTCGATCGCCGATTACATGCTCGACATTGTGCATCAGACCCGCGAAAACAGCGAACTCGCCTTTGGCGTTTCGACCCGCGGAACCTTGCTTTGGTACCGGGCGGTTCAGGCTTCGGCCTTCATCGACCGCCGCGACTACGCAATTCCTGACGATGCCAAAAACCTCGCCGTCAGCGTGATCGCCCACCGCGTGCAAACAAAGAGCTTTCTCCAAGCCGGACAGCGCCAGGAAGCAGAGGAAATTGTGCGGCGAATTCTAAGCACGGTCCTCGTGCCGTAAACCTCATACAGGCGGCGAAACCCCATACAGGCGGCGAAACCTTCCAGAGCGGGCACCTCGGCCGCCCTGACTTCGGGGAGACGGGATTCAGCGCGGAAGCCAGAGCGACTCGCTATCTCCCTGGCTGCGAACCGCGGACGGCAGTGTCAGCGGCAGGCGTGGACCAGTAATCGGCCAGCCTGAGCCAGCCTGAGCCAGCATGGGCCAAGGCTCTTGGTCGGCCCGCCCTGAATCGCGCCAACCGAAGTCGGTAAATCATGTCACTTGCGACTTCCGGCAAAGCGGAAGCGCCCCTATCCGAGCCGAGGCGACTTTCCGGGCTTGGAGCCACTGCACTGGATTGGCAGGGTTTTCTTGAATCGCCAGTGAGCCCTCGAACGCTCGGGAGTTATCGGGTCAACCTGGTCGCGGCTGGCTTGCTTGCCAGACCGCCGCCATGCTCCCCATGAGCGAGCCCCACCGGATGAGTCAGCCTGGGTCAATTGCAGCACTGGATTGCCTCTTGAATACTGGCGAGTTGCCCTGTGCTGTTGCCAATGCACGCTGGCACCCGCTCGCGTGCCGGGGGGAATCGAACACTCCGCCTCCGCAGCGGCCTGCATACTGCATCGAGCCCTACTGGCTGATGCGGATTTCGGGCCCTGCAGATTGACTCTCAAATCGGGAGCCCGCGCTCAACTTGACCAGGCGATTGCAGCGATCGGCAGTTGCGCTGCTGCTTTGAATTGTGTGTCTGCGCATAAAAAATCCGGCCTGCATCAAGTTGCGGGCCGGACAAGAAACTTCCATCCTGCACCGGCGACTGGAACCGCCGGGGCTTGTGGACTTGATTTTGACTTTCTACTGCGAATCGTTCCGGAGGCGGCTTTCGCGGCGTTCGCGGTCGCCCATGTTCGAGTCGAGTCGCTCGATCGGCGACTTGCCGTGGCGGCCCATCCAGTTGAGCAACTTGCGGATGTCGATTTCCTGCACGCTGTTGGAGCGGGCCTGGTTCCCCAGTTCCCGCATCGCCTTGATGATTTCGGGGTTCTTGTCCGGACCATCAGCCGAAGGCGAATCGCCCATCACAAAATAGCGGGTCGCCGAGTCAATCTGCCCGTAGAGCTTGCCATCCTTGTCGTGGAAGGCAACCACGCGGCCGCCGTTTCGTTCAATGTCCTGAATCAGGCGTTCGCGGTCGTCGCTGCCGTCAAAGTCCAGGTCAAACACGCCAGCGACTGCGATCGGCACGCGGTAGCCAGGGTCCCACGAAGGCGAGAGCACCTGGTCATTGGCCAGAATCGGATTGCGCGGGTCTTCGAAAGTAATCCGAGCCTCGGCCTGATGCGGGCCAGTCACCGCGGTGACTTCCACCTTGGCCTTGCTCTTGTCCTTTTCGAAGTTCTTGGCAGTCTGGTCGTAAATCGAGAAGGTCTGGTTCGGACGCAAGCCATCATCGGACCCGATGTTCAGCACCACGGAACCGAGTTCTGGAGACACGCGAACCACGCGACCGTCGGCAAGGTCAAAGCTTTCCTTGAGAATTTCATCGAGCTTGGTCTTGGCGATGTCGCGCTGTTCCGAGACTTCCTTGACCGACTGGGTCAACTTCTTTTCGGTCTCACCCGCACCGCGGCGGAATTGGTCGTAGTCATCAGCCAAAGACTTGTTCTCGTTGCGGATGCTGTCGAGCGTCGATTGGAGTTTGGTAACGTCAGCTGCATGGGCCTGCTTTTCCGAATCGAGGTCGGTCTTGGTGGTCTCCAAAGCGGCTTGGATCTGCTCGACTTCCTTCTCCTTCGTGGCCAGCAGGTTGGTTGTCTCAGCCCGCACGCGGACAACTTCTTCCTGCATGATGTTGTTGGCGTTGTGGATTCGTCCCAAGGCCGAGGAGTAATTTTCTACCAGGCCGCGCCAAGTCATCTCCTGCTGCTGTTCGCCGGTTCCGGTGGCAATCATTAACTTCATGTCGGAGTCGTACTGAGTCTTCAAGTCGTCGGCGAGTTTGACGATTTCATTGATTTGACCCTTGCCAGCTTCGTCTACCTTGTTCGGCAGGAGCTTCATCGCGCTCAACATCGTTTCCACTTCGGCCGTGCTCTGGCCCAACTTGCCGATGTAGGCGGACTGGATTTGGGAGAGGTACTCGAAAGCCTGAGCTCGCGAGGCATCCAGCGTCCCTTTTTTCTCGGCGTTGACTTTGGCGTCGTAGAGATCCGCCGCCCGACTCCAGCCGAGGAACGCAACCAGCGTCGCCACGAGCAGCAGCAGGATGAGGACAATCACGGCGATCAAATAGCCTTGGTTCTCACGGGCGGCCATTAACTTCTCTCCTGGTCAACTCGATGAATTCGACTCGGTGTGGGCAAGCAGGGCAAACAAGCAGTTCGACGGGGATGGGGACGACAACCGCTCAGCAGACACCGGCAACTTCGGTACTGAAACCGAACCAGCGAACACAAAGCCGGCAACCCAACCGCCCCAGACATCCCCGATTACCGGAGTCGTTGAGTCGGAACCCGAACATTTGATTTTAAATAGGCCAAAAATCAGTGTCAAACTTTTACCGCCGAGTCTCGCCCTTGGCCCACGTGAAGAGGGCCCAGGCCGGGTCCGCAACCGTCCCAATTGGGCTTGGAAAGACTAGGATCCCGCCGGAAAAAAACCGTTAAATCCCATCCCAATTCGGAGCTGGGAACTCTCCCCCGGTCGCGAGATTGGCCTCCGGTCGGTACAACCCGAAGAGACAGGACAGTCCCGCTGGGGCAGACTCGTCCACTTTTCTAATAACGGCACCCGGGTCGGGAAAGCGCGGCGGTATGGCCAAGAATCAGCAGAAATCACTCGACCTCTTCCCGGAAGAATCGACAAATCCAGATGAGCAGGCACAGCCCTCCTGGGGCAGTCTCCCAGCCGCCGCCAGCGACGCGGCTTGGAAGGATTCCGGTCAAAGCTCCCAGCCTGCCGAATATCACGATTTGAGCGGCAAAACGGTTTATGTGGTCGATTGTCATTCGCTGATTTATCAAGTCTTTCACGCCATCAGCGAAATGACCGCACCGGATGGCCGCGCCGCAAATGCCATTTACGGCTTTACCCGCGACTTGCTCGATATTCTGACCAAGCGCAAGCCGGACTTTCTGTTTTGCGCCTTCGACGTCAGCGATGTCACGTTTCGCAACGAACTCTATCCCGAATACAAGGCTCATCGCGAGCCGATGCCCGAGGACCTGCGGTCCCAGATTCCCGAGATCCAGCGACTGCTGGCGGCACTGGCCATTCCCGTCCTGCAGCTGCAGGGATTCGAGGCTGATGACGTCATGGCTACGATCGCCCGGGAAGCGGAAGAGCGGGGAGCCGACTGCGTGCTGGTCACGAGCGACAAGGATTGTCGCCAGCTGATCACCAGTCACGTGCGTCTGCTCAACATGCGGAAAGGCCAACTCTACGCCGCGGCTGACTTGCAGGCCGATTGGGGAATCGCCCCGCACCAGGTGGTCGACTTTCAGGCGTTGGTCGGAGATACCGCTGACAATGTACCGGGCGTGCCGACCATCGGTCCGAAAACCGCGACCCAGTTGCTGCAGGAGTTCGGAACGCTGGAAGACCTGCTCTCCCGAGTCGACGAGGTCAAGGGAAAGAAGGGGGAGAAAATCCGCGAGTCGACTGAACTCGCTCGGCTGAGCCAGCAACTGGTGAGGCTGGACAATCAGGTTCCCGTACCGATTGACTGGAATGCCGCTAGGCTGGGTGGAATGGATGTCGAAGCCGCAGTCGCCCTCTGCCAGGAATTCGGCTTTCGGTCGCTGACCGATCGGGTGCGGCAATTGTCGCCAATCGCTCGCGAGGCTCCGCCAGCCTGGAACAGCTCGTACCGGGCACTCACGGACATTGCAGAAATCCGCGATTTGGTCGGGCAAATGGAACGGCTGCCGAGATTTTGTCTCGACACGGAAACCACATCGCCCCAGCCCCGTTGGGCTGAACTGGTTGGCGTTTCCCTTGGCTGGGAACCGGGTCAGGCGGTCTATATCCCGGTGCGGGCTCCTGCCGGGACCCCGACGGTGCCAGAAAAGGAATTGCTCGATTTGCTGCGGCCTTTGGTCTCCTCTCCGGAGCGGGAAATCATCGGACAGAACCTGAAGTACGACCAAGTGGTACTGCGGGGAGCCGGGCTGGAACTCTCGGGTCGCTTTTTTGACACGATGGTCGCTGACTATCTCGTGAACCCCGGGCACAACGTCCACAACATGGACGACCTGGCCCTCCGCTTTCTCAATCACAAGACGATCAAAATCACGGAGCTGATCGGTAGCGGCCGATCCCAGAAGCGAATGGATGAAGTCCCTTTGGAACAAATCGCTGAGTACGCCGCCGAGGACGCGGACGTGCCGCTGCGACTCCGTCCGCTGCTGCAAAACAAGTTGGAGCAATTCGGCCTCGAGCAGCTGTTTAACGACGTCGAAATGCCGTTGACCAAAGTGCTCGCCGAGATGGAATTCAACGGAATTGCCGTGGACCCGGGAGTGCTCCGCGAATTGAGTGTCGAGTTAGCCGAGCGAACCGCTCAACTCCAGGCCGAGATTCAGTCCCTCGCAGGACTTCCCTTCAACATTGACTCGCCACAGCAACTGGCGGAAGTCCTCTTTGACAGGTTGGGATTGCCGGCGGGGAGAAGAACCAAATCGGGGCTGAGCACTGATGTCGATGTGCTCGAGGACTTGGCTCCGCGACATCCGTTGCCAGCGAAGGTTGTGGAGTATCGTCAGTTGGCAAAGCTGCGAAACACCTATGCCGATGCGCTGCTGGAGCAGATCTGCCCCAAAACCGGACGGGTGCACACTTCGTTCATGCAAGACGTGGCCCGCACCGGGCGATTGAGTTCCAAAGATCCCAACTTGCAGAACATCCCGATTCGCACCGCCACCGGTCGGCGGATCCGCCAAGCGTTCATTGCCGGCAAACCCGGTGAGGTCCTGCTAACCGCGGATTATTCCCAAATTGAATTGCGAGTCCTCGCCCACTTCTGTGAAGATCCGGTTCTCTTGGCCGCTTTCGAACAGGATGAAGACATTCACCGAGTCGTGGCTTCCCAGGTCTACGACGTGCCGGCCCACGCCGTCACTGACGAGATGCGGCGGCAGGCGAAGGCGGTCAACTTTGGCATCATCTACGGACAATCGCCCTTCGGCCTGGCTCGGGAACTGGGGATTCCCAAAGATGACGCAGCGCGGTTCATCGACGCCTACTTTGGTCGCTATCCCACCGTCGAAGGCTTTATCCGCGAGGTCCTCGAGAGCGCGGCTGAACTTGGCTATGTCAGCACGATACTGGGGCGACGCCGACCGGTTGAGGGTGTGCGCAAGCCGTCAACCAAGGGTTTCTCCCGGAATCGGACTGCCCCCGAGCGAATTGCGGTCAACACCGTCATTCAAGGCTCGGCCGCCGACATCATCAAGCTGGCGATGATTGAAGTCCACCGCAGCTTGCAGCAACTCGACTTGCCCGCGCGAATGCTGCTCCAAATCCACGATGAGCTGGTTCTGGAGGTCGAACGCTCCGCACTCAGCGAAGTAGCGGCCCTGGTACGCGAGAAGATGAGTCAGGCGGTAGGGCTCAAGGTCCCACTCAAGGTTGCGGTAGAGGCGGGGCCGAATTGGAACGATACAGAACCGGTAGAATAATCGCGAAGCCTTGGCTGAGGCGCTCCACCGGCGGTTCCGTCCAGTCCGCGGACAAACCGGCTGCAAACGGGCAACGGGAATCAGCACGAGTTGGCGGTATCCAAAGCACGCTTCAAAAACGTGAGACAAACCCAGATGGAAGTAATCGGATTGGCTGGCGGAGTTGCCTCCGGAAAAAGTACCGTCGCCGGGTTGTTTGCGGAGCTCGGTGCCGTTCCGCTGGATGCTGATCGCATCGGACATGCCGTGTTACTCGAAGCGGAGGTCAAAACGGCCCTCCGCAATGAGTTTGGCCCAGCCATATTCGCCCCCTCCGGGGAAGTGGATCGCAAACAGCTTGCCGGCATGGTGTTCGGGATGGACGCGGCCAGTCGCCAGCGACTGCAGAAGCTGGAGGCGATTTCGCACCCTCGGATTTCCCACCGCCTGGCGAACGAACTGGAGAGGCTGCGTCGGGCTGGGGCGGTCGCCTGTGTCCTCGACGCAGCAGTCATGTTTAAGGCGGGTTGGGATCGCTTTTGCACCAGAATTGTCTTTATCCGAGTGCCTCGGGAAATCCGTTTGGCCAGAGCCAGCCAGCGGGGCTGGGCCCCCAACGAACTGGATGCCCGGGAGAGCAATCAAACGCCGCTTGAGGAAAAAGAGAGAAGGGCCACCGACTTCATCGACAATTCAACCCCTGACCTGAGCGACCTCCGCCGGCAAGTCGCGCGGCTTTGGCTGGACTGGGGGTTGCCGCAAGAGAAGTCCAGGAATTTCTCAAATTCCGGCAACTCCTGATTGCAATCTCCAAGAAAATCAAACAATCTATTGAGGTTCCTCTGCCAAATCGGGGAGTTTTACATAGTAGCTTTCTGCTAATCTCCCTCTGCTGGATTCCGCCAATCCTTAGGCCCTGAAGCCTTTCCATTGGGAGCGAGTCGACTTGGTCTGGAACGACCGCCGTTCCTTCCTTGCGCCTCTCAGCCTGTCTCGTTCCCTCCCCAATGTCGACTCATCCCGATCGCTCCGGCCCGTCATTGGACGTCGGACCAAATTCCGCATTGAGCGGGCAAGGCTCACTTGATTCGCAGGGCGAATCGGAGGCGGGTCAGTTGTCGTCGGACTCTAACTTGGGCTCCCCTGTCGGAGCAAGCCAGCCTGAGATTCCGGGCTCGTCCGCTTCCTCCCCGTCCGACCAACCGGGTGCGGGAGCAGTCAGTGCCTCATCCGCAGGCTACACCCACAATCGAATTGATGTTCCTCAGGATTCCGCCGACGCTCCCTCTGGCAACTCCGAGTGCCGGCCCCCTGCCTCGTCGGCTGGCAATCGGCAGCGGATCAAGCAACAGATTCGCGAGCGGACCCGACAACTGAATCGCCAGGGGCCGCCGGTCTCTTTCTCCGAACGTGCCTCCATCCAGGAAGTTCGTCCGGTGGAGGAGGCTCAATCTCAGGAAACGGTCTTGCCGATCAAGATCCTGCAGCAGTTGACTGTGGCCGAAATTCGAGCTCATGTGCAGCCCGAAGGGGTCGAACTTCCCGAGGACCTGTCGCGACGCGAGTTGCTGCTCCGCATCATCCGGCATCGGATCAAAGCCAAGGGTTTGATGTACGGTGAAGGAACCTTGCAGATTCTTCCCGATGGTTTTGGCTTTCTCCGCAGCATGGACGCTCATTACCTCAGTTGTCCGGATGACATCTACGTTTCGCCGAGCCAGATCCGGAAGTTCAATTTGCGGACCGGGTGTACGGTTTGCGGACAGGTCCGTCCGCCCAAGGGGAATGAGCGGTTTTTCGCTTTGCTGCGGGTCGAACTGGTCAACGGGCGGACTCCCGATGTGCATTCCCGAAGCAAGTCGTTTGAGCATCTAACTCCCCTGCACCCGGACCGGCGAATCGTGATGGAGCACGACCCCGAGGAACTCTCAACGCGTCTGGTTGATTTGCTGGCTCCGATTGGCTTTGGACAGCGGGGCCTGATCGCCAGCCCTCCCCGGGCAGGCAAAACGATTCTGCTCCAGCAGATGGCCCGGGCTGTGCTGAAAAACCACCCAGACAGTTACATCATCCTGTTATTGGTCGACGAGCGGCCCGAAGAAGTCACCGACATGGTGCGGGAAGTTCGATCCGATCGCTGCGAGGTGATCAGTTCGACTTTCGACGAATCGCCATCGCGGCATATTCAGGTCGCTGAAATGGTCCTGGAAAAGTGCAAGTGCCTGGTTGAAACGGGCGTCGACGTGGTCTTGTTTCTCGACTCGATCACCCGCCTCACCCGCGCCTGGAATGCCGAGTGCCCGCCTTCTGGAAGGTTGCTCTCCGGGGGGCTGGATGCCAATGCCCTGCAAAAACCGAAGGCGTTGTTTGGGGCCGCTCGAAAGCTGGAGGAAGGCGGTTCGCTGACAATCATCGCCACCGCCCTGATTCAGACTGGAAGCCAGTTAGATGAAGTGATCTATGAGGAATTCAAGGGGACCGGCAACCTTGAAATCCTGCTCGACCGGAATCTGGTTGAGCGGAGAATCTGGCCCGCCTTTGACCTCAGCGGAAGCGGAACGAGGCGCGAGGAAAAGCTGTTCGATGGAGAAGAGTACGCTCAGGTCTGCCAGCTGCGGCGGGAATTGGCCAGCTTACAGGCGAATGACGCTCTCGAACAGCTTCTGGAGCGGCTGCGGAAAACCCGAACGAACGCCGAGTTTCTCCTCCGCTTAAAATCAGGCCAATCCTGAGAACCGGCCTCGCCCGGCGGAGGCCACTCCCCTGCCCGTCTGGCCCGCTGACGCTATGCTGAATGCAGGAGCGGAACCGCGCCGGGGAGTCGAAGATTGCTCTCGGCCTGACGCTCCGTTCCGGCCAATCCGCTCCACCCCCTGCCCTTTCCCGGCTAACCACGCGCCATGACATTGTCTTCGACATCGGCCGATCCCGTCTTCCGTTTCGCTGGCCCGGTAGATCCCACTTGGCGATTCGCCATTTTGGCCAGCACGTATCACTCGGAGATAACTTCCCGCCTCGCGGCCGGTGCGAAACAGCGACTGCTGGAGTTCGGGTTCAAAGCGGAACAGATTGACGAGCTTCCGGTTCCGGGCGCTTGGGAACTCCCGCTCGCGGCGAGTTGGGCAGCCCGCTCCGGTAAGTTTTCTTCGATTGTCGCCCTCGGAGTCGTGATCAAGGGTGAAACCAGTCACGACCAGCACATCAATCGTTTTGTCAGCCTCAGCCTGGGCCAACTGGGACTGGAACACCAAATGCCGATCGCGTTTGGGCTGCTGACTTGCGAGACGATTTCACAGGCAATGCAGCGGGCTGGTGGAAAATTCGGCAACAAAGGTCAAGAAGCGGTCGATGCCGCCTTGGCGATGCTCGTATTGAAAAGAAAAATTTAAGTCTGGGTGCGCGGCTGACCTCCCGGGGCACACTCCCCGAATGGCTACCGCCAGCCAACGCCGGTCTCAACTGTTCTTTGACTATTTTGTTTCTGGGCTGGTTCCTGCTTTCTCCTCTTGGGTCTCGATTGATGTCACGCCGCAGCCGGGTTCGCCAGGTCGTTTTGCAAGTGCTGTTCCAACGGGACCTCAACCCGGGAGCTGACTGGGAAGCCTTTTTGTCCCGGCGACTGCTGCATCGCCCGGAACTCGTCAAATTCGGGAATCAATTGGTTCAAGGGATTGAGCAACATCGAGCAGAACTGGATCGTCGAATCGAGCAGGCGGTGCGAAACTGGAAACTGAACCGGCTCTCGACAACCGATCGCAACGTCCTTCGGTTGGCGGCGTTCGAAATGCTTAAATTCGATACGCCACCCAAAGTCGCGATCAATGAGGCGATTGAATTGGCCCGCCGCTTCGGCTCGAAAGAGTCGGCAGCTTTCGTCAACGGCGTGCTCGACCGCTTGTTTCAAGAGAAGCATTCGCCCCGCTCCGCAGTCAGTTCGGCTGCCGAGTCGGCTCCGCCAATCACCCCGGATAATTCCAGCTCGAACTCCTGAATTCAGTCCGAAACCCAAGTCGCAATCGCTCGGTCCGTACCCCTCCGCTTGTCCCTCCCGAAAGTTCCCGCTCATGGCCATCTGGAATCCGTTCGGCAAGAAGAAACCCACCCCCACCGAGCATTCGCCTCTGCCTGCCGCCGAGACCTCGACTCCAGGCGCAGGCGCTGCTGTCCCGTCGGACCAGCCAACCGCTTCCGGACCACCTGCGAAGGAACAGCCTGCCAAAGAACAGCCTGCCAAAGAACAGCCTGCCAAAGAACGGCCTGCCAAAGAACGGCCTGCCGAGGCCGCTGCGCATCCGGCCAGTGAAGGGGAGAGTCAACCGGCGCCGAAGCGGAGCATGTTCGGTTTCCTCAAGCAGGCCTTGAAGAAAACCGTTGCGGTCCTGAACACGGACATCCGGGACCTCGTCGGCAAAGAGGGGCGGCTGGTCGACGACGAGTTTCTCGACGAGCTTTTTCGCCTGCTCGTCAAAACGGACATGGGAGTTGCCCCGGCCGGCAAGATTCGCGACTCGATCCGCTCCCAGTACCGTGGCCGGAAAGTCATGATGTCCGACTTGATTAAGTCGGCCCAGGACATCATCAGCGAGATCATGGAGCAAGACGGAACCGGGATCAACTTCGCCTCAAGCGGACCGACTGTGATCATGGTGGTGGGAGTTAACGGCTCGGGAAAAACGACCTCCATTGCCAAGCTGACCTATCGGCTGACATCCGCCGGCAAGTCGGTACTGCTGGGAGCAGGTGACACGTTCCGCGCTGCGGCGGTCGAGCAATTGAGTATCTGGTCGCAACGCTTGGGTGCGACGATCATTACCGGCAAGCCGGGAAGCGATCCGGCCAGCGTCGCTTACAAGGCGGTGGAAGCCGGCCTGAAGGAGCAGAAGGATGTGGTGATCGTCGACACGGCCGGTCGCCTGCAGACGCAGACCAACCTGATGGATGAACTCAGCCGAATCCGGCGGGTGATCGCCAAGTTGATTCCAGAAGCTCCGCATGAGGTTCTTCTGGTTCTGGACTCAACGGCCGGCCAGAATGCAATCAGTCAGGCGAAAGGTTTTTCACAAGCGGCTGGCTGCACCGGAATCGTGCTGGCCAAATTGGATGGGACAGCCAAGGGGGGCGTCGCCATCCCGATTCGCCAAGAGTTCGGTCTGCCGGTTAAGTTCATTGGTCTCGGTGAAACGCCCGATGCCTTTGCCGACTTCAATGTGGAGCAGTACGTGGCGGCGCTGTTTGACGTCGACGACGAGAGCTGAACGGATTGCGTCAGACTGACTTGGCCTGTGGCGGCAGGAGGCGAGCAGAGACGGATTCGCGGATGCTGGCCCGAGCCGCCCAATTTCGCCGGCCCAGCCTGGTTGCACGCGGGCTTCCCATCGTCGGCAAGCGGACCGGCAAGGCGTGGAATCGCCGAGTTCTGGCGTTAAAAAAGGGTTCTGCGGGGAAAGACTATCACCGACATCTCCCCGGTCCGTAGCGGTTCTGCCTGTTAGGCGGCGGAAAACTTTACCTACCTTTCCTGAAGCGCATTTCAGGATCCCTCTTTCAGCGAACTTATCGGCCCATCCGATTCAAACTTGAAGACGGGTGCCATCGGTATCCCGTGCAGGTCTTGCAGGCACGGCAGCACAGCCACAGCCGGCAATCGCCCGACTCTCCTCAGAGCTTGCCTCAAGTACTGCAACCATACAGGTTGCCGCTTCCGTTACGTACGGAAAACGTATCTCGACGTCAGGACCACAAACCCGAATCAAGAGCCATGAAAAAGAAATTCGCCAATTGGCTGGGACTAGTTGCTTCCGTTGTCGCCTCTGGCGTCGCAGTGGGGCAGACTCAAATCACTAACCTGAGCGACGAGGGAACAAAATCCTATCCTTGGCGCAACAGTACCGGGCAAGTCATCCCGAACACCAACTCGCCAACAGCTCCGGTTGTGAAGGGCCCCGGCGAAACCGTCCGGTTTTTCCAGGCCGGAAGCCAGGAGCTGCAGCAACCCTCACCCAGTGACGTGCCCGCCGCCCCCGTCGCTCCAGTAAATCCGGCTGAAAAGCAGGTTCCGCTGGCTGTGCAAAGCAATGCGATTCACGAGCAAGGTTATGCAAACAATTGCAATACCTGCAACGACACTTGGGCTCCGAAGAGCTACTTCAACAACCTGCCCGGCGGCCTGAAGTTCGGTGGCTTCACGCAGTCTGGCTACTACAGCGACCCGACCTTTGGCGGATTCAACAGCGGTGTCGATGACCGGTTCCGCTCGCATCAAAACTGGTTCTACCTGGCCGAAGAGGCCCAGGCTGGAGCCCGCTGGGATTTCGGCTTCCGGGCTGACGTGGTCTACGGTATCGATGCTCCGTTCTTCCAGGCTTTCGGCAATCCCGGACCTTCGGGATTCGACAATGGCTGGGACTACGGCAGCTACGGCTGGGCGATGCCTCAGCTCTACGCCGAAATCGCTAACTGCAACTGGCGATTCAAGGCCGGTCGTTTTCTCTCCCCGATTGGCTACGAATCGATTCCTTCGATCGACAATTTCTTCTACAGCCGCACCTTGCTGCGGACCTACACTGAACCGTACACGATGACCGGTATTTTGGGTGAGCGAGCTGTAAATGACCGCTTCACCCTGTTGCTGGGGGCTTCGCTCGGCTGGGACACTGCCTTTGACCGCAACAATAGCGGTTTCAATGCGATTACCGGGGTCCGCTATCGATTGAACCAGAACGTGCGAGTGGGGTTGACCAGCTCCTTTGGCGACACCGGCATTCGCAACAGCGGTTCACTGAACTCCGCTTACGCCGAAATGCAGCTGACCAACCGAATCTGCTACGTTATCCAAGGTGACGTCCTGAACCTCTCGGGACAAGACGAACTTGGCTTGGTCAATGGGCTGTACTATCAGGTCAACCGCAAGTTGGCCTTGGGTAGCCGATTGGAATGGTGGAAGTCAGATCAGCAGGGTCTGGGAACCAGTCGCTCCACCTACAATTGGACCGTGGGTGCCAACTACCGCCCGCTGCAGAACATCGTCATTCGTCCTGAATTGCGAACTGACTGGGGTGCTTTCGCTGCCTCGCCCGGCGACACGCTGTTCGGAGTCGATGCCATCTTTGCCTTCTAAATTGCGGATGATTTCAGCCGTCAAAACCGGCTGTCCAACCAGAACCCAATCACAGGCCTGACGCCCCGCGCGACAGGCCTGTTTTTTTATTTGCGTTTGGAAATTCGGGGCTGTTGCTTACCCCTCCACTTTGCAAGCCAGAATGCATCCGCGAAAATCTCTCTCGACTGAAGCCTCCACGCTCAAGGTCCGCTCAGCCTCGCAGTTGACTGAATTTCCCCTTGCCTTGGCCCTTGTTCGCCCCCATGAAACTGATCATCGCCATCATCCAACCCCAAGCGCTTGAGTCCGTCAAAGCGGCTCTGACTGATGTCGAGGTCTTTCGCCTGACGATCATGGATTGCCAGGGATTCGGTCGACAAAAAGGACGCTCTGAGAATTTTGAAAAAGACGATTTCGCCCCTCACCTCCGCCGCAAGGTGCAGCTGCAAATCGCGGTCAATGAAGCTTTTGTCGAGCCGACGATTGCCGCGATCATCAAAGGTGGTCGGAGTGGCGAAAAAGGGGAAATTGGGGACGGCAAAATCTTCGTCCTGCCACTGGATGACTGCATTCGCATTCGGACCGGCGAACGGGGCCCCGAAGCAATCTAAAGCCTGCGGGTTACTGCCGAAGAGGGCTCCGCGGGTTGAAGAGGGCTCCGCGGGTTGAAGAGGGCTCCGCGGGTTACTGCCCAAGAGGGCTCCGCGGGAACCCAACCCTTTCCAGCGGCGAGGTCCCAGCAAAGTCTCGAACAGCAATTCCCGAGCAGCGATTCCCATTCGGCCGCCGTCACGGCGAGTGCGCGTCCAAACCAAATGCTCTGCAGACGGGCTGAGCCGGCCGCCTAGATTTTCGCCCCCACCCCTTTGGTCAGGGTCATGAAGGCGGTTTCCAGATTCAGCTCCTCTTCCTGGAATCGGAGCAGTTGATAACCCTTGCTGACGAGCAGCGTCGGGAGCTGCGCGTACTCCGTTTGCCCCGAGCGAAGCGTCACTACCAGTTGCTCCTTGTCGATCCGCACCTCCTCGACGGTCGGGTCCTTGCGAAGCAACTCGGCCGCCGCAGCTTGATCCCCCCGCAAAGCGATTTGCAGAATCGTCTTCTCGCGAACGATCTTCATCACATCGGCCACGGTACCCGAATAGCCCAGGACCCCCCGATCGATAATTCCGACCTTGTTGCAGATGTCAGCCAACTCCGGGAGGATGTGGCTGGAGACGACAATCGTCTTCCCCAACTGCCCCAACCTGCGGAGAACGCTCCGCATCTCGATTCGGGCGCGTGGGTCCAAGCCGCTCAGCGGTTCGTCGAGAAGCAAGACTTGAGGGTCATGCAATAAAACCCGCGCCAACCCGAGCCGCTGGGTTTGCCCCCGCGACAGCGTATTGGCGAAGGCATCCCGCTTAAAATCGAGGTCGACAATTTCGAGCAGCTCGTCACAACGCTTGCGACGGGCTTCCCCCTTAATCCGGTAGGCGGCAGCAAAGAACTCGAGGTATTCGATCACCTTCATGTCGTCATAGACGCCGAAAAAGTCTGGCATGTAGCCGACCAACCGCCGAATCTCGCGCGGGTTTTCATAAATCGAGTGGCCGCAGACGTAAGCCTCGCCATGCGAGGGCTCGAGGAGCGTGGCAATGATCCGCATCGTCGTTGTCTTGCCCGCGCCGTTGGGCCCGATGAAGCCGTAAACGTCCCCCTGTTCCAACTCGAGGTTGATGTTCTTGATGGCGAAAAAATCGCCGTACTTCTTGGTCAGGTTAACTGTCCGAATCACGATTTCTCATCCCACTGAACCAGGATTGGCAAACCCCAACAGGTCGACATCGACGCAACACTCACTCAAGGCCCTGACTTCTCATCAGCAGCCCCGACGACCACCGGCACACAAAGCCGGACAACAGAGAAACGCTGATCGGCTCCAGCATCCAGAGGTTGGCCATCAATCTGCAGCTGACTCATTGGCTGTGGCAGCTCAGCCACAACAATCGCCTGCCGCAACTCGAGATGCTCACTCATCTCCAGCCGGCCGTGGGCCCGATTCACCAGCCCCGTATAACTCTGCCCGCCAGCAGAATCATGAAACATCACCATCTCCAGCAATCGTGAGAGCTTGGCCTCGCGCGGGTCCCAGGGAACGTTCTGCGTCTTCCCTTCCGCGCTCGCCTTGTCCCGCTGGGTAAGGATGCTCTTGATCGTCCGTTCCCGGCCCTCCGTGAGCAAATCGACGGTGTCTCCCGCCTCTACAGGCTGGTCAAAGACATAAGCCCAACCCTCGTAATAGATGCGGCAATTCCTCAGCGGAAAATCAAAGGGATTGGTAAAGGTCCCGACCAGCCGTCCGATACCTGCTTCGTAACGCAGCTGGCTGCGGACTGACAACTGACTCTCCCCTTGCCACTGATAAAGCAGAGTTCGAGTGGATCGGACAGGAAAGGGATAACCCTCCAACTCCACGCGGACATCTTCCCCTGTCGCCGTCGCGCGATGTGTGTATGGTTTTGCATTGCTGCCGAAGAAACCGCCCACAGCACCGCCGGGCAGGGCCAGCCAACTGGTCTGCTCATCCAGCACCTGGCCCGAAACCGGCCGGATCAAGTTACCGGAAACCCGATGGGCCTCGGCCTGAGGACTGTAAATTGCTGTCCAGGCTGTCCCCCGCTGCCGCCCCGAGGTGACATCGATATCAACGACTTCCAGCTGATTAAACTGCAATGCGACCGGATGAGATCGAGCGGACAACCACCAGGCCAAACCGCTGAAGGCCAAAACTGTCAGGGGAAAGGTCAGCCAGGTCCATTCCATTTTCCGACCGGGCAAACTGCGCAGGAGAAAATAATCTGCTGGCCCAACCAGCAGCAACAGCAAGCCTATCAACAAGGCGACCGTGGTAAAAGAAATGAGCGAGACGTTTCGAAACGTCTCGAGGGGAGCTCGCAACTGCTCAATCAAGTCGCGTTGAAAACCGACACTCGAGATCGGCCGAGCCTCATTCAAGCGTTCTTCGCCGAGGCGTGATTGATTCAACAACGCATCCAGCAATCTCGGCGTCGCCTCCCAGCGGAGCAAAGGCTCACGGTCGAGCGCGAGACTGGAATAGGCGATCTGCCCCAAGCCCCACTGACGGCGAACAACCAGTGGAATGTCTTCCTGCGTCGCCAGCACATTTCCGACCGGGGATTGCAGACGTCCAATCTCAAAACCGGGTTGCCCGAGGGGAATCAGGGGCTGCTTGGCCTTGAGCAAGAAGTCGAGCCGAGTTGTCGACCCCAATTGCTCGAAGCCACTCAACTGACCCGGGATCCAGGCGGCCAAACGCCCGCCGGCCTGAAACTCCTCAGCCGCATCGCCGGATGTCCAGAACAGCATCCGCCCGCCACCCCGGACCCATGATTCGAGGACCTCTTGGCGCTGCGCATCCAAACCCGCCATTAACGCGGGAGAACTCGCCGCCAAAACCAGCGTATCGAGATTGCGCAGACCGATCGCCGTCGCGGGAAGGTCCCGGAACGATTCAATGAAAACAACCCGCAGCGAGTCAGCGCGACTCCTGCTCCAAGCAAACAAGGGCTGTGCCGCCGGATCGAGCCCCACGACCACCACGAGACGCGTTGTCAAAGGCAAGACCGCCGGACCGCTCCCCTCATCTGCTGCGACGAAGGTACTATCCTCCGCAAGCACTTGCCCCCCAGCGTCTTTTAACCGGACGCGCACTTCACCCCGCGTCCCCCCCAAGCGAAACCAGCCGACCAAACTCCGGGCGTTCTGGCTGTCGCGAATCGGAGCCTGATCGTAAACAGCCGGCGCTCCGTCTCCATCGGTGCTTTCCACTTCCAAGCGAGCGATCGCTGAAAGCTCCTGCTGGGGCGCGAGCTCAACCGTCACCGCTGCCCATTCGCCCAACCGCAAATGTTCGGCAACCCCCAGTTTGATTGCGGTGATTTGAGCCTCGGCCGCAGTCCACGGGCTGAGAACCAGCAACCAGGCGAAGCAGGTGATCCCAACCGAGCCCAAAGTCGACATTCTAGAGCGGGCGGAACGAGGCATGGCCGGAAACTCGAACTCCAAAATTTGGGAAAGACAGCAACCCCGCACTCGCTGCCCGTTCGCCTAGAACCGGAGCAGGCCCGCATTCAAGATGCCTGTCGCAAGCTACGGCTTCCAGCATACCGCAGCGGCCCAAATTCAGCCATTCCCCGCAGTCAAACAACCCCCTCGGCGACAACCCGCCAAATCGGTCTCAAGGCCAGCAACAATCATGGTTTTTCTGAGTCGGGGCAGGCGCAAACCAGCTTCCCGCAGCCCGGGCAACCACCGCCATACTTCTTCCGCACCGCACCCGCCAAGTCGACCCCAGCCACGTTTGCGATGGTCGCCAGCCACGCCAACACATCGGCGAATTCCTCCGCCAGGTTGATTGGCTCTTTCTCCCGCAAAGCGGTCGCCAGTTCTCCAACCTCTTCCATCAACCACATGAATGTCCCCTCGACTCCGCGGGCAACATCCTTTTCAAAGTACATTCGCTTAATCAACTGTTGGAAATCTCCGAGCGAGATGTCCGCCACTGGATCTCCCCCGGCCGTCCGCTCCACGTTCGCTGCACTCATGCTCCCGCCCTCACTTGATTCCCGATCACTTGATTTCCGATCGGCTAATACCACTCCACGCCAAAACCGGCCGCTCGGCCACTTCTCCGTCTGTCTTGTTCCTGGCGGGTCAATCGCCCGGGGGCTCGCCTGGCAGTTCGACCCAGATTTGATCGCCCTCGACTTTGAGCTGGAAGGCATCGATTTTGACACGTGGATTGTCGCACCACGATCCATCACGAAGATCGAATCTCCAAGCGTGCCAGGGGCAGGCGACCACACAACCCTCGAGATAGCCGGCTGCCAGCGAAGCGCCCATGTGAGGACACTGATCTTCGATCGCATGCCATTGCCCAGCGATGTGGAACAAGGCAATGGTTCGCCCGGCAACTTCGAAGGCTCGTCCCTCACCGAGAGGAACATCGCCCGCTCGGGCCAACAGCCACCATCCCATTTGGCAACGCTCCCAATTCCCGGACTGCTTCAGTTCAATCGCTGCGTGCGCAGCGAAGTCGTGGACCGATACACGGTCTTCATCGTCTCTTCGCGATAAACCCGTTCCGCCTCGATTCGCTGCACGACTTTCCCCCCGAGCAGTTGCCCAGCGGCCGGGTCGAAAAACCACTCCCCTTGCGCTTCGTGCTGGCGCAAACGAGAAGACTCGGCCACCCCCGCGTTTGCGGCGGGTTGCGCGGACTCGGTTCCCGGCTTGACGTTCCGCTCCATCACGACCATCAGCGCCGGACGCTCATCGAACGTCTGCTCTCCCGCCAGCCGATACTTCGTTTCCGAGTTCAACTCACCCCAGGGGCCGGAAAGCTTGCCGGCGACAGCCCAGCCATCCTTCGCGGCTGCCTCATCCAGCGGCAAGGGCAGACTGGATTCGGAAAACAGCTTCGCCAGCCCCTCGGGACTGAGTTGCGAGCGAACAGCATCCGAACCCGATGCGGCCTGCCAAGCCGTCAAACTGGCCGAGTCGGCCTCGACTCCCTCAACCTGTCCATTGTCGCGAATCTTGACCTGAAACCGGGTCCCTGCCAGAGCCTGCAAACGAGCCTGCATTTCGGGCTTCAAATTCAGGCTCAGCGACGGGTCTGCCGAATCGAATAAGACCTTGCCTGCGCCGTCCTTGGTCGGCAAATCGAGTTGCAGAACCAACCGATCCAGCCGCTGACTGACCGTCGCCACACCATTTTCGACCGCCACCACTTCCCAAGCCAACTCGAGCCGCGTCTCGGAAGCCAGGTTGCTGGACTTGGTCTCGTATTCCGTCAGCGTGCTGGTGTTTTGCGCCATCTCGACCCGGTACTTCTGTCCAGTTTCGAATTTCCAGCGGAGTGGTTCCTCGGCCTTGAGCAGTTCAGGCCAGAATCCGAGAAAACAAACCAAACACAACAGTCCCCAAGGCAGCTCCCAAAGCTCACGGTGGAGGCTGTGACTTCTCCCTTGCGGCTGCCGATACTTGATCTTCACACTCTGTCTCCAACTGATAACGAACTTGCAGTTTCCGCCGCGGCGCCGCCTCAGCGCTCCAACCTGAACGACTCGCCCGATTTCAGAACAACCGGCACGGCACTGGTCTCGGCTCGGACTCGACGGGCCCAGTCTTCCACATCCTGAGCGATTTGCGGCCAAGTCCCGTAATGCGAGGGCAACACATATTCGGGCTTGAGCAGTTTGATCGCTTCGATGCTGTCTTCAATCCCCATCGTGAACAGATCGCCGATCGGCAGGATCGCTGCGTCAATCGGTTTCCGTGCATTCAAGCTCATGTCAGAGAACAGAGCCGTGTCGCCGGCAAAGTAAATCCGGCTCTTGCCAATTTCCAGCAGAAACCCGCCTGCCACCCCGCCATCGGCGCCATCGGGCAACATCGAGCTGTGCAACGCCGGGGTCAGTTTGACCGCCCCGAACTTTGTCCGAAAGGTGCCGCCCAGGTTCATGCCCATGACACTGGCGACTCCCTGCTTGCGAAGCCAATTCGTAATTTCATAGTTTGCCAGAACCTGAGCCCCGGTCCGTTTGGCAATCGCAGCCGCATCCGCCACGTGGTCAAAATGACCATGCGTCAGCAAAATGTAGTCGCATTCGACTTTCTCTGCCGACTGTTCGCAGACTGGGTTTTCGTCAAAGAACGGGTCAATCACGATCCAGTGCGGCGGGGCTTGAATCTGCCATGTCGCATGCCCGAACCAGGTTAAATCCAAACTCATCAGCCCGACTCCCCGTTTGCCTGTTGTCTCAAGTCAATTCCCGCACCTCAAGTCGAACACAGCTTCATCCACCTGCTGTGCCTGAACCATCTACAAACCTTGCCGCAGGTATCGGTTCATATGCAGCTTGTACGCTTCAACTCCCGGTTGCCCGTAAGGATTGATTCCCAATAACCGCCCCTCGACAACGGTAGTCAGCATCAGCATCTGGAACAACTGCCCCAGCGAAGCTTCGTCCGCTGCAGGCAGATGAAGATCGGTTGTCGGCCGACCGGCCTCGCGGTAGGCATCGTTCGTTCCCCGAATCGCCGCAGCCATCAATTCGGGCAGCGTCCGCTGCGCCAAATCATCCAATCCATCCTGATTCCAGCCCGTGCGCCCAACTGGCAGGGGGTCATGGCGGTAATGATCGACGATCAGATTATTGACCAACTTGTCGCGCCGGCCTTCCTGATGTTGCTGGGCGCGGGAGTGCAAATCGCGCGTGTTGACCACGGTCAACGGCAATGCTCCCAACTCCTTCTTGCCGAGGCTCTCAGCCAACAACTGGTCGTACCATAACCCGGCCGACTCCAGCGCGTTGGACCAAGCCGACAAGACCCGGGTTTGACAGCCGAGATTCCGCTCGGCGAGGTGATTGACGGCCACGTAGTCGAGCACCGTGTTTTCGCCGGGGCTGGCGAGGCGAAAGTGATCGTTCATCGCGGCCGCGCCTTCGAGCAGTTTGACCACGTCGACTCCCATCGCGGCGGCAGGCAGCAGGCCGACTGCGGAGAGCACCGAGAACCGTCCGCCAACCCCCTCCGGGACCGGAAAGCGAACCGGGCAGCCAATCGCATCGGCGAGGCTGGCCAGCTTGCCGCTGGTTCCAGTAATCGGGATCAGAAACTCCCCCAGTTGTTCGCGACCATAAGTCTCGATCCAGGCATTGATGAACTGCCGCAAGGCAGCCGCTGTTTCGAGCGTGCCACCGCTCTTGCTGATGACGATCATGCCCCAGCGGGAATGCGGATCATTGGGGCGGTTGGTTGCTCGCAGCAGATGCAACAGGCCGCGGGTCGAGTCGTTGTCGACGTTATAGCCGGCAAAATAAACCTTCGGCCGTCCACCCCGCTCTCCCGCCGGCAACTCGTTCACAAACGGATCGCAGCAACACTCGATGATCGCCCGCGCACCCATGTAGGAACCGCCGATCCCCAGGACCACCAACCGATCGACTTTGGCCTGCAATTCCTGAGCGGTGCGAAGAATCCGAAACAACTCGCTCTCCTTGCGGGTCGTCAGATAGGGATCGAGCATCCGCTCCGGCAATTCCAGAAAGCCGGCATCGAGCGGTTGCTTCTCGGGCGGGATGGTCCCGTTGCCTGCGAATAGCTGCAGGTCGGTTCCCAGCATCTCGGCGCGAATTTCGTCCAAGCGCGGCGCGAGCGCCGCCAAATCAGCCGCCGTCACGCCCGGTCGCCCGACGGTTCCTCCAGGATTAAATCGCAGTGGTTCCAATTTCGTCACGTTCCCGACTCTCCCTGCCTTTGTTGCCTGACAAACCGCATTGTCCAGTCCCTTACGGGTTCCGATCCAAGTCGCCAAGCACTTCCCCATCGTTGATCAAAAACAATTTCCGCAGCACGTCCAAATCAACTGTTTTGGCGATCAGCCTCGTACTGCCATCGAGAAAGGCAACCAAAAATCCGCCCGGCCTGACGCCTTGCAGCCCGGACAAATCCGCGCCCTCCTCATAAGTAAAGTCCTCGGGCTTGGTCCAAGGCACCGCCGCGGAGGGAGCGACTTCGACCAGCCCAATCGTATTGCTCAGGCCGTCGGTGACATCCCTCAACCGTCGCTTTTTCCCCGATTCGAACGCAGTTCCCGGTCCGGTGACCGCCAAATAGAGCGTTTTTCCCTCCAAGGTGACATTCGGACTGCGATAAACGTCGGGCATTTGCTCAAGCAACTTGAGGTTGTGCTCACTGTCCCAGGGTTCGTCCAGGTGAAATTGCTGATACAAATCCAGCTCTTCCATAAACGGCAGCAGGGCGACCCGCCAGCTGAGCAGCTTTTTTCCATCCGCTCCGGCAATCGCCTGAAGCGGGAAATGCTGATAGGCACTTTCATAATTCAGCATTCCAATCATCAGCTGGCGAAGATTATTGCTCGCTTGGGTTCGCCGTGCTGCTTCCCGAGCGGCTTGTACCGCCGGCAACAGCAAGCCGGTCAGGGTCCCGATCACGCTGACCGACATCATTTGGGAATTCTGCCTGAGATCGATGACAAACGCATTTCCCGCGCGGGATGCCTCCACGCCCGACTTCAGTTCTCCAGCGACCCGTTCGCCGAACGCGAGCAGAGCCTGCTGGTAGTCTTCATCCTCCCATTGCAATTCGTTAAGTAACAGCGGCAATGCCAGCTGCTGAGCATTGTTGATCGCCGCCCGCATCAGCCGCTCCAACCGATCCGCATCCTCGTCCGAGGCCGTTTCCAAACGCAGTTCGGAGAGCCCGTTTTCACTCCAGCTGTGGCGCAAGGAAAGCTGGGAAACAAGCTCAGGTACATCGAGAAAGCCGCGGAATGGCGGAGGGACCTGGTCTTCCGGCGGAAGCACTTCCTCCAGCGCCGGGCGCAGTGCCTTCCAGTCAACAACCAGCGTCAGGTGCTCGGCTTCGCCCGCTGCCATTAATGATTGACCAATCACTCCCGGTTGATGTTGCTCGAGCAACACTTCGTCCAAAAAGTCGGACATCCCGAGAGCAAACGTCTGTGGAGTTACCTGCCGCAGCTGCGTCGCCGGATCCAGCTGCCAGACTTTTCCGCCCGCTTCCTCGACTGCGGGAAGCTGACTGGCCAGACGTCCCCCCAAGGTTTGAGGCGCCGAAAACTCGGCAATCACGGCGAAGCCGGGCGGCTCGGGCGTATTAAAACTCTCGACCTTGTCCACGACGATCAGAAGTCGCTCCAATTCGAGCAGATTGAGGCCCATCTCCTTGCGGCCAAAAACCTCCAATAATTCCCGGGGAGCCATCGCCATTGCGGGCTGTGCCAAGGCTGCCTTGGGCCGCAGCTGGATCGCCATCGTGGCCGAACTGGGAACGTACTTGATTTGCTGCGCGGCACCCGGGACCGTCCACAGCCAGATGAACATTACTGCCCAAAACCAACAAGCTCCTCGCAACTCCATTGATTTCATCTTTGAGTTCCTTGAGAGAATTCCTGCCTTGAACACCTTAAACCGTGGCCCCACCCAACTCGGCTTGAATCTCGGGGAGGCTGAGCAGCAGCCGGCGAAGTTCATCTGCGTTCAGCAGCTTCGTGTCGGCGGAGCAATAATCGCGCTGGCGAGCAATCAGCGGATCGCCCTCCGAGAGATACTTCGAATAGTTCAAATCGCGCCCATCCATCGGAATCCGGTAGTAGTCACCGAGGTCTTCGGCGCGGCTCAGCTCTTCCGCACTGGCGAGGGTTTCATGCATTTTTTCGCCGTGGCGCATGCCCATCGTCACGACGGGCAGCTTGGTGCCAAAAATCAACTGGAGCGTTTCGACCAGGGTCCCCATCGCCGCCGCCGCGGCCTTCTTGATAAAAATGTCACCCGGCTGGGCCTTGAGCAACGCTACTTTGACCAGTTCCACCGATCCCGCCAAGGGGAGCATGAAGCGGGTCATCTGGGGCTCAGTCACCGTGATTGGCTGTCTCGCCTTAATCTGCCGCACAAACAAGGGAATCACGCTGCCGCGCGAGTACATCACGTTGCCGTAACGTACGCAGCTGACGCGAGTCTCATTCTGACCTAAGCGGCGAGCTGCCGCCTGGGCCACCTTCTCCATCAGGGCTTTGGTCATACCCATCGCGTTGACAGGGTAGACCGCCTTGTCCGTGCCAAGGCAAACCACGCTTTGGGCTCCATGTCGGATCGCCGCTTCGATCACATTGGAGCTCCCCGCGACGTTCGTCTCAACCGCCTCCATCGGAAAAAACTCGCAGGAGGGGACCTGCTTCAAGGCCGCCGCATGGAACACCAAATTAACGCCGTGCATCGCCTCGTCGAGACTCGACCGCTTGCGGACATCGCCGAGGTAGAAGCGGAGGCGATCACAATTCAGCTCCTGCCGCATCTGCTCCTGTTTGAGTTCATCCCGGCTGAAGATTCGAATTTCGCGACATCCTGCCTGCAGCAACTCCTCGACCATCGTCCGGCCAAAAGACCCGGTACCTCCGGTGATCAGGACAACCTTTTGCACGATTGCGGTGGTTAACTCTGCGGTCCCCATCACTGCATCCTTCGGCTACAAATTCTTTCCGATTTGCTCACCCACAAATCGGGACCAGAAAACTGTCGCCCATTGTGCAGGAAATTCGGGACGCTGGCGAGCCACAGTCCAATTCGCGCTCGCCGATTCCGGGACGCGCGCGGCCGTCCTGATCGCCAGCCACAGAGTCGTGCAGGAACCGCCGCGCTCGACTGCCGAAAGCGGGAGCAGGGTTGTATGATATCGCCTGCCGCCCGCTTTGCGGATTCAGGTGTTGGGGCGCAGGTCGGCCGGGGTTCAACTTTGTTTTGAGGAACTATTTCCCATGGATTCAGTGGATATCCACGAACTGACGCGCGAACTTCACAAACAGAACGACTCCAAGCTGGTCATGGTGGTGGCCGATGGCCTGGGGGGACTGCCCCTGACCCCAAATGGAAAAACTGAACTGGAGACTGCTCGGACCCCGAACCTCGATGCACTCGCATCCCGAAATGTCCAGGGCCTGTCGATTCCGGTCTTCCCCGGAATCAGCCCCGGCAGCGGCCCCGGCCACCTCGGGCTGTTTGGTTACGATCCCCTCAAGTATCGAATTGGCCGCGGTGCGCTGGAGGCGACGGGAATTCAGTTTGCTCTCGAGGAGGGTGATGTTGCCGCTCGCGGAAACTTCTGCACTCTCGACAGCAGCGGCCTGATTTCCGATCGCCGTGCGGGACGGATCGCCAGCGAAGAGAGCGCACCGATCGCCGAGCGACTGAATGCCGTTCGCATTCCCGGCGTCGAAGTGTTTGTTCGGCCTGTCAAGGAACATCGCTTCGTGGTCGTGTTCCGCGGGGCGGGCTTGGCCGGTGATGTTGACGACACGGATCCCCAAGCCACGGGCAAGGCGCCGCTGGCCCCCCGCGCCCGGAATGTTGCCAGCGGGCGGACGGCTGAAGTGGCCGCCGAGTTTGTCCGCCAGGCACGCGAGTTACTGAAGTCAGAAGCCAAGGCCAACGGGCTGACACTGCGCGGATTCGCCGCCCGCCCTGCCCTCCCCTCGTTTCAGGAAGTCTACGGATTGCGGGCTGCTGCGATTGCGGTCTACCCCATGTACAAGGGGCTGGCGCAACTCGTTGGCATGGAGATTGTCGGTCAAGCCAAAACGCTCCAAGAGCAAGTTGCCGTGATGCGCGAGCAGTGGAGCAAATACGACTTCTTTTTCCTGCACTTCAAGTACACCGACAGCACCGGGGAGGATGGCAATTTTGCCGAGAAGGTTCGACAAATCGAAGCTCTCGATGCGGCGATTCCCCAACTGATGGCCCTTTCCCCAACGGTCCTGATCGTGACCGGCGACCACAGCACGCCGTCTTTCCTCAAGTCTCATAGTTGGCATCCGGTTCCAACCCTGTTAGTCTCAGATTGCTGCCGTCCCGACGGCTGTCAGGAATTCAGCGAATCCGCCGCGCTCCGCGGAGGCTTGGGACAGTTCCCGGCCAAATACCTGATGCCCTTGGCGCTGTCCAATGCGGGGCGGATGGAAAAGTACGGCGCCTGATGGCCAAGCTCCGAGCCTGCCGTGAGAGGCCAAGAGAGAGCGTCTTTCGCAGTCGCCACCGCCCCACCTCGAAAACACTTGCCAGCTTTCAATCTTGTAGAGGAACGAACGATGTCCAAGCAACTCAATCGTCGCCAATTTGTCGGCCGCAGCCTGAAAGTGAGCGGCGGCCTCGCCGCCGCGATCTACGCGGGAAACGGCTGGGCCGCGCCCAGTCGCTCGCCGAATGAGCGGCTGAATCTCGTCGGAATTGGCGTCGGCAACAAGGGACGCCACAATGTCGACCAGATGGCGGGCGAAAACTGGATCGCGATGTGCGATGTCGACACCAACTTCCTCGCTTCAGCGTGCGAGGCCCATCCCCAAGCGAAAAAGTTTCGCGACTATCGGGAACTGTTTGACAAGGAAGCGAATAACATTGACGCCGTCGTTGTCTCAACGGCCGACCATACTCACGCCCCGGCAACCAGCGTCGCACTGCAACTCGGAAAGCACGTCTACTGCGAAAAGCCGCTGACTCATACCGTGGCTGAAGCCCGAACGATTGCCGAATTGGCAGCCCGAGCGAAAGTCGCTACCCAAATGGGGACTCAGATTCACGCCGAAGCCAACTACCGCCGTGTGGTGGAGCTGGTCCGGAGCGGCGCGATTGGCAAGGTTACAGAAGTCTTCACTTGGTGCAACAAAGGCTGGTCGGACGGACGCTTTCAACCCTCCGCCAATCCGGCGCCGGCCAATCTCGACTGGGACCTTTGGCTTGGCCCGGCCAAGAGCCGCCCTTACTGCGATAATGTCCACCCGGCAAATTGGCGCCGCTTTTGGGAATACGGAGCAGGAACCTTCGGCGACATGGCTTGCCATGTGATCGATCTGCCGTTCTGGGCACTCGAATTGGATCACCCCACCTGGGTCGAATGCGAAGGGCCGGAAGTCCATCCGGAAGGAGCACCCGCCTGGGCCAAGGCGTCCTACGGCTTCAACACCAAACAGTTTGGCGAGATCCAGCTGCACTGGTCCGACGGCGGCGCGAACTTTGATTTCGTCAAGCAAACCCAGGATGGCTTCGGGCATTCGCTCGCCGATTGGGGGCTGGGCATCCTGTTCGTCGGAACCGATGGACTGCTGGCCGCGGATTACGGCCAGCGACACCTGTTGCCCAAAGAAAAATTCGCCGAGTTCAAGGCGCCCGAGCCCACCATCCCCGATTCGATTGGGCACTGGAATGAATGGCTTCAAGCCTGCCGCACCGGCTCACCCACGACTTGCAATTTTGATTACGCCAGCAAGCTGACCGAAACGGTACTGCTGGGGATCGTTGCCTTTCGCTCCGGCAAGAAATTCGAGTGGGACGCCGCCAAACTGGAGGCAAAGAACTGCCCCGAAGCGCAAGCGTTTGTGAGTAAGGAATACCGCAAGGGATTTGAAGTGGTGGGATTGAAGTCGGTCTAGCGGAAATCCGCTGCGGACCACCCGACCATTTTCAACTTCCGTTTCGGCGCAAAACCCGGTTTGGGGGAAAGCGGTTGCTCTGGCAGCTGTTTTCCCCCGCTTTTTGCGCATCGAAATGGGCTTGTCCCCGGCGGGGGGAATTGCCACACTACCGCCGTTTTTTCCACCCCTCCGGTTCCCCTCCGTGGCCCAGTTGCGACCGATGACTCGCTCGTTTTCCATCCTCATGTTCGGATTCAGCCTCCTGCTGATGGCAGGTGCGGGCTGCCGTTCCCTGCTGCTGGATGAAAACGCGACCCGCATCGCTCCCGAGTACGAATTGGAAAATCCCTTGATCGTCTCGTTCGTCGACCGCGAATGGATCATGGACGCCGTTTCGGATGAGCTGGACAACTACTTCCGCATCTACCGCGAGGAGCGCATCCGCCTGGTCGATAACATCCTGACTGAAGGCTGGATTGAAACGCATCCCCAAATCGGGGCCACCGCTCTGGAGCCGTGGCGGCGCGATTCCATGCCTGGCTTTGAGCGGACCTACGCCACCCTCCAAACGATTCGTCGCTTTGCCAAGGTTCGGGTGATCCCCAACGGCGAAAGCTATCTGCTCGACATCAAGGTCTACAAGGAATTGGAAGACCTGCCGGAACCTGAGCATTCGACCATCAGCAGTCGCGTCCTGCGGCATGACAGTACAGTCGACATCGACAACGAGGAGCAGCCGATCATCCAGCCCAATCGGGGCTGGATCCCGATGGGTCGAGACTTCTCTCTGGAACAGCATATGCTGAGAAATATCCGCGGCGCGATTGAGAAACACTGCCGGAAGCAGTAGCGCTCACTGGCCTCAGCCCGCCGATTTCCGCAACAGTTCCAGCCATCGCTTCCACGCCGCAGCCCGACCGGCACGGTTCCCCTCGCTGGCGTCCGGCGCCTGTCCTGCCCGCATGAAACCATGGCCGGCGTCATCGTAATAAACCGGCTCAAATGTCTTTCCGGCAGCCTGCATTGATTTCTCGCTCTGCTCAACGGTCGCATTGACGCGGGCGTCGTTGCGGGCATAGAAACCGTAGACTGGACACTGCACCCGTTCCAATTCAGCCGCCTCCGTCGGACCAGACCCATAGAATGGAAATGCGGCCACCAGCCCGGAATTATTGGTGGCATAGCGAAACGCCTGACCGCCCCCCCAACAGAATCCGGCGACTGCGACTTTGCCATTGCAGGCCGGCAACTTGGCCACATACTCGGCGGAGGCATTCAAGTCAGCTGTGATCTGATCGGGTGAAAGTTTGGCGATCGCTTGCCGCGCCCCATCGCCTCCCTTGAAGGAACTGGTGTTGCCGCCGTCCGGACCTGAACCGGAAAGCAGGTCCGGTGCGATCGCAATATAGCCGTTGGCCGCCAGTTCATCGGCGACCGTTCGAACCCAATCGGTCAGCCCAAAAATTTCATGGACTACGACCACGGCCAGCGCTTTGTCTTTCACCTCCGGATACACGACAAACGCGTCTAATTTCCGGCCACCGTGCTCGATCACGACCCACTCGCCATGCCGGGGAGACTCCTCCAATTGCTTGACCGCCCATTCCTGACCGGAAGCAGACTGAAACATCGCTGCTGCTGTCAGCAACGCGACCAACAACAGCATTCCCCGACGATAAACTCCGACAGTCAGCGACATGATCAGTTCTCCTTGGGCAACAGCACGAGCGGAACAGCTGCGTCCGATTGTAACAAACTGGTTGAATCGGAGCGGGATTCGGTGAATTGTCGCCGGGCAGCGATGGAGTAACCTCACTGCGGCGACTAGAATTGGAACATCCCTTTGCCAACTCAGCTGGATGCGACCATGAACAAAAAGACCGGCCGGTCTACCCCCTCCCCTGCGGCCTCCTCGAACCAACTGCTCCGCCTCCAACGAGTGCTCGCCGGGGCGGGGCTCGGAAGTCGCCGGGATTGTGAAACACTGATTACCGAAGGCCGAGTGGAAGTCGATGGCAAGCCATGCACGGAACTGGGGACCCGAGTCGATCCTGAAAGCCAGGAGATTCGCGTCGACGGTGAACGGATCCGCGGCCAAAAACTTCAGTACTTTATGCTCAATAAGCCGGAGGGAGTGCTTTCGACCAATGAAGACCCCGACGGCCGCACCCGAGTCATCGACCTGATCAAAACCGACCTCCGCGTCTATAACGTCGGGCGACTGGACCAAAGCAGCGAAGGCCTGATCATCGTCACCAACGACGGGGACTTGGCTTTTCGCCTGACCCATCCCAAATTCGGCGTGGAAAAGCGCTACCTTGTGCAATGCGTCGGCTGTCCCACCTTGGAGCAATTGCAGCAACTTGAACGCGGCGTCTACCTGGCGGAAGGCAAGGCCAAGGTGGAACGGGTTTCGATCAAGAAAAGGCAACGCACCGGAGCGATCCTCGAAATGGTCCTGACCGAGGGGCGAAACCGGGAAATTCGCCGTGTCCTCGCCGCAATCGGACACAAGGTAACGCGGCTGAAGCGAGTCGCGATTGGCCCCCTGCAGCTGGGCGACCTCGCCGTGGGTGCTCATCGGCGTCTGAATCCGGACGAAGTCACGGCACTCAAGCAAGCGGCCGCGGGATCGGCAAAACGAAGCTCAAAGCCCAAAGCATCTTCCGGACCGGCTCGGACCTTGGCGCATCTGAAGGCGAGCGACGAGCGGACACCAGCCTCAACGCCGCCAAGCTCCGGTCGCGGCCGGCGGCTCGACCGCACCAGCCCTTCACCCGAACGAGGCTCAAAAGAGACCAAGCAACCTCCCCGATTCGGCCGGGCTCAAGCCAAAGCGGGATCGGGCCGAACCGCTCGGCCAGAGCGTGGCTCGCGCGACTTCACCCCGCGGAGCTCCACTGCTGACCGCCCCTCACGCAAGTTTGGTGCAGCGAAGTCGGGGCTGGAGCAACGACGCTCGGACAAGCGCAGTCCCGGCGATCGAACGCCCGAGAAGGGCGGCGCGGAGAAACGCGGCTCCGACCGGTGGCGCGGTACCGGCGCAGCAGGCCCTCGCGGAACAGGCTCGAAAAGCTTTGGCAGCAAGGGACTGGGAGGCAAAAGCTTTGGTGACAAGAGCTTTGGCGGGAAAGGGGCGGCTCGCCCGGAGGCTCCCCGCAGAGGTCCCAAGCGAGCCCAACCGCCGCGCGGCGCTCAAGGCAAGTCGCCTCGCGGCCCCGCCGGCAAGAACCGGTTTCGCAAAGGTCGTTAAATCCAGGGGCAGACGCTGAGCCGGTCGCCGGGAACGAAGACGACCGCCAGGAATGCGCTCGAGCCTAGGCAGGTGTGCGAGCTTCACCGCCCCGACAGGTTGTCCCGTGGGCGCGGGAGTCGCCCAAACCCGAAGAGGCCGCAACAAGCAGCCGCAGTGTCAAGCCGCAGCGTCAAGCGGCAGAATCAAGCCACAGAATCAAGCCGCAGCGAACAAGCGCAACAAAAAGGCCGGCTCAATCCGCAGGGGAAAGAGTCGGCCTGAAGTGTTTGACCTTGAATTGGTTCGGACGTCTGTTAGCCGTCCGCTGGGCGAGTTCTCTGGGCAAATCGCCTCAGTCAGAACGTGATACGGGTGAGGCTGTTTTCACTGCTGAGCAGTCTTCGCAATCGAGCCAAGCCTGCAACCAGGAGCGGAAACTCAGCTCTGGATACTTAGCTGGCCGACTTCTTGGCTTTGACAATGGCGTGGGCCAAGCGGGACTTCTTCCGCGAGGCGGCGTTCTTGTGAATCACGTTTTTCGAAGCGGCCTGGTCCAGACGCTTGGCAGCGACTTTGAAGTTCGCTTCAGCTTCTTCAATCTTCCCTGCGCCGGCGGCGTTCACCACCTTCCGGGAAAGGGTCCGCAGTTCACTCCGCGCCGAGCGATTTTGCTGGGAACGGACGCGAGTTTGACGCATGTGCTTGGCGGCGGCTTTCTTGTTGGGCATGGCTCAATCAGACGTGACTGTGAAGGAAAAATAGTGAAAACGACAAACTTGCAAACGGTCGCTACAGGACCAGTCAAACTGCCTGCTGACACCCCGCTGCAATCGATTTGAGCTCAATCGGTGCGAGAGCGTTCAAATCGAGCACCTGCATCAGCGGTGCGGCACTCAAAACGAGTTCGCGGTACGAGTTCGCGGTGCAGAACCAATGCCTCTTTCGGCAAGTTGGGAGGGTTGAGTATCGCTTTTCCGCGAGGAATTGTCCAGAGGCAAGGTTTTTTGCCGGGAAAAGCGGGTGGTCCACGGCTCAGCCGCTGGGCCCCCCTGAACTGGACGAACCGGGCCAAACGATCCAGTCGCTGAAGCCGAGCCCAACCCAACAGGCTTGGAAATTCGAGGTCCAAGCTGTCGCGGGATGAAAAGTTGCGGGACGAGTAGTAGTGAAGCGAGGAGCCCAGTCGCGGGAAGCCCAGTCGCGGGAAGCCGAAGAATGAGCACTCAAGCGAATGCAGTCCTGCTCGAGCGGTTGTCCAGGCAGAGGGGGCTCGGAGAGAAAACAGAGGCCCCGGCAGTCACGATGGGGTTCTGCGGTCGCGAACACGGCTCAGTTTTGCGTGGCAAGCGATCCGGCATCAAGGTCCAGAAGGTGCTACTCCGGGCCGGAGCAGATTTCGCGGGACCGAGTTCGCTAAACCTGCTCGCGGAGCGTCAGCCAACTCATCAGGCCAATCGCGAGCGAGCAGATCGTAAAGACGATGTCGATAAGGAAATTGCTGTAGCGAAACGGGGCGAGATCCACCATCCCGAGCATGCCGAGCAACAGGTCGGCTCCGAACAGGAGTAGCACGATGATCGCTCCGGCTAGCGCCAGATAACACAATATCTTCTGCATTCCGCAGGCATCCCTCTGTTGACCGGGTCACGAAGCCGGATATCGTTTCACTCCACCGAGTCGCTGCAGCTGGATGACTGCTCTCCCGCCGCCGGTGGTCCTCAAAGCCCAGTCGCTAGTATAATTGGGCTTTTCAAAGTGTCAGCCCGAGGCACGCCAGCGGTTGCAGAAAAGCGGCAAACCTCTTCGCAGCGAGTGCGGCAAAGGTCCATCCGAGCCGGTTTTGCCGGTTTTTTCGGCAGTCGCTGGCAACCGTCTCCCGAGCGATCGAGAAGTTTCGGCTGCTCCCAAGAGCCCCTGCTCGTCCCCTGAGCGGTTTCCGAAAGGTCCCGTGAGCGGTTTCCGCAAGCGGCTGGGCCAAGTTCGCTTGAGCCACTTGGGGACACGCTTGGGACTTCTCCGGGATGCCACGGTTGCTGTTTGGCGTCCTGCGGCAACCCTCTTGATTGCACCCTGACCTTTATCATTTTACCTCTGGAACACTTCTTACCTCTGGAACACTTCGATGCCGGAACTAGCTTCTTCGGCCCCCCTTCGTGCAGTCACCCCGCAGCCGGACTGGAATCAGTTTCGTCGGGAAATGCCTGTGACGACGCGCTGGGCTTACTTTGATCACGCCGCCGTTGGGGCCATCCCCCAATTGGCATTTGATCGCATCTCGCGGTGGTCCAGTGAAGCTTTACTGGAGGGGGATGCCGTTTGGGGCAGTTGGGATCGACTGCATCAGTCGACCCGTGAGACGGCTGCGAGAATGGTGAATGCCAGTCCCAAGGAAATCAGCCTCGTCCCCAATACCAGCTTTGGAATCAACCTCGTCGCGGAAGGATTTCCTTGGCAGCCCGGCGATAATGTCGTCATTCCCGAACACGAGTTCCCCTCCAACATTTATCCGTGGATGCAGCTGCGCCAGCGCGGTGTCGAATTGCGGACGGTCCCTTTGGATGGGGTGCGCGTTCCGATCGATGCGATCGTTGATGCGATTGACTCGCGGACGCGAATCGTCAGCGCCAGTTGGGTTGGTTACGCTTCGGGCTATCGCCTCGATCCCCTTGAACTGGGTGCCCGAGTCCACGAGCGGGGAGCGCTGTTTTTTCTCGACGCGATTCAGGGGCTGGGGGTTTTCCCGCTTGATGTGCGGCAGGCACCGGTCGACTTCTTCGCTGCGGATGGTCACAAGTGGTTGCTCGGACCGGAGGGAGCGGGAATCTTTTTCCTGCGCGAGGAGCATCTCAATTTGCTTCGGCCACTGAATATCGGCTGGAACAGCGTGGCCCACGGGAACGATTTTTCCCGGGTCGAACTCACGCTCCGCCAGAGTGCCTCGCGGTACGAGAGCGGGACGCAAAACATGGCTGGGTTCATCGGCTTGGGCGGCAGTCTGGAAACGCTCCACAAGTACGGCCTGGGGCCAACTCACTCGGCGATCGCGGAACGAGTTCTGGACCTGACCGACCAACTCGCTGAACGGATGCTGCGAGCCGATTGGCGGCTCGGTTCCGACCGCACTGAGACCGCGGTCAAGTCAGGAATTCTCGCCTTTGAAGTGCCCGGCGTGGACTCTTTGGGACTGAAACAGCAACTGCACGGCGAGCGGGTCGTTCTGAGCTACCGGGGCGGAAAACTCCGACTGGCCGTCCATGCCTTCAACAGCGAAGAGGATTTCGACCGTCTGTTCTCGGCAGTCAGGAAACTGACCGGCAAGTAACCATTCCGCGGCCGCCCGCGGGCCGCCCCCGCTCGCGGAACAGGATTGGTCAGCGACCAGCGGACTGGGCGGTCCGAGTGCGAAAAACTGCGGCACGCCGCTGCGCTCGGTTTCCACTCGCCTCAGGCTGGCCTAAACTGTTCGTTAGCCCTGGGCGGCAGGAATGGCAGCGACTTCCAACGGCGATGCTCACTTCCCAACGGCGATGCTCACTTCTCAACGGCCATGCTGATTTTCCGACGGCCATGCTCATTCCTTTTTGCGTTCAACTCACCCCTTGTCCCGTGATTGCGTCCTGAATTTTTGGACCTCGGAGGTTTGTAT
>Ga0315904_10001414_pt1 | contig 38035 bp, 25 predicted proteins | sample LakEriMetagenome_6_FD_203529 | JGI IMG/M metagenome (GOLD analysis project Ga0315904, IMG submission 203529) | Freshwater fungal communities from buoy surface, Lake Erie, Ohio, United States - Buoy 12 MA120 | ecosystem: Environmental > Aquatic > Freshwater > Lake | place: USA: Lake Erie, Ohio... | reverse complement strand
TTGTTAGTTGTTAGTTGAAGGTGGCCGGGGGGAGGGGACTGATGGCGGGCCGAGCAGCTGCCGGGAGTCCCAGCGGTTGCAGGAAACGCAAGCTCAACCGCAGTGGTCCACTTTTCAATCATTCTCGAGGTGTTCGGCGGCTGGCTGCTTGAGCCAGAAAGAAAGGAGCACACCGGCGAGACAGTAGGCCCCGGCGACGATGGCGCCGACGATGGCGATTCGCCCGGGGCTGGGGGGAGTGCTGGCCGAGAAGGTGAGCGTCAACCAGGCTGCGGCCGTGCCCAAAATTCGACCGCCGATGTTCGCTGCGAAACTTTCGCCCGTCCCGCGGAGGTGCAGCGGAAAGACGCGCGGAATGTAATTCCCCCAGAAGCTGAATTGGGCGACGGTAAAGAACCCGGCCACAAAAATTCCGAGTTTGATCCAAGTCAATGACTCGGCGTTCTCAAGGCTGGTGGAGATCCACCAGAACAAGAGCGGCACAAAAATGAGGGCCGGGATTTGGAACAGCCAAAGTTGCGAGCGAGTGCTGAGCAGGTAGATCGCGACAAAGGCGAAAGCGATGCGACCGACCAGCCCGCCGATTTCCTGCCAGATCGTGACCTCGGCGACGGCTTGGTCGCGGGCGTTGCCGGCAATTCCTTTTTTCTGCCCTTCATTCAGCTGTCCGCCAGCCTTGATTTTGGCCGCGACCGCTTCCTCGCCGACTTTGCGAATTTCGACATGTCCGTTCGGGGCGCCGAGGATTTGCGGGAGTTGCTGGATCGCTCCGAACGCGATTCCATAGCTGGCGGCGAACATCAGCGTGGTGACGATGGTTGTTCGCACCAAGCCGGGCCCGAACAGCTCCAGCGGATTGGGGCGGCGCAATTTGCCGGAGTCCCGTTTGGCTTTCCAGGCGGGCGACTCGGGCAAAAAGGGGCGAATCAAAATCAGCGGCAGGGCCGGGACCACTCCGGAAATCAGCGTGTAGCGCCAGGCTTCATGCTGTTCATAGATCGCGGGGAGCAGATTCGCATTTTGAGCCGCGAGGTAGTTGGCCCAACCGACCAGCAGCCCGCCGATCGAGGAAAAGGCCTGGGTGAACCCGAGCACCTTTTCCCGCTGTTTCGGATTATCGAACAGCTCGGCCAGCCAGGCGACGGCGGCGACGAATTCGACGCAGACTCCAATGAATACGAGGCAGCGAAACAGCAGGAGTTGATAGAGATTGGTGCTGAAGCCAGCGGCAAAGGCGGAAAATGCGTAGAGCAGAATGCTGCCAGTCAAGACGCGACGGCGCCCAAGCAGGTCAGTCAAATAGCCACCGAGCAATCCGAACACACCGCCAGCAATCGCCGGGAGAAAGAACAGCGTTCGGGCCCAGGCCACGTAATTCGCACCGCCCGGAGCATAAGACGCCAGTGCTTCGGGCTTGGCCATCCCGCCCGCCACCAGCTCGTCAACCAGAGGGCCGCTGAGCGCGGAAATCGCCGGCTTGATGATCAGCGGCAGCATCAGCAGTTCGTAAATGTCAAACGCGAACCCGATCGAGGCGATGATGCAAATCAGCCAATGGGTTGTCGTCATCCGCACGCCATCGCCGCCACCCGAAGAACTCATGGTTGCCGTCTCGCAATCACAGGACTGAACTTGCCCAGCCGCCCGGTTCGAGACTCCCGGAGCCTGGCCGAACTGCGCTGAAACGAGCAGTAGACCAGATTTTGTGCAGTGCCGCAAACAGTCAGAAATCTGGAAAGCGGCGATGATCGCCGGGGCAAATGCGCTGCCACCAATCGCCGACAGGGGTTGCGTTTCGGCCTGACTTGGAGACAACTAAAGCGAGCCGACCCTCGCCCGGAGAGGCGATTTGGCCAAGCACTCGGCAACGAGCACCTGTCAATCGAGCACGGGCTTCCTGCACCTCGTCCTTCCCCACCCCATTCCTTATCTCACCTGGCAGCACCCATGGCCAATCGTCTCGTGCACGAAACGAGTCCTTATCTTCTGCAGCATGCCCACAATCCGGTCAACTGGTGGGCTTGGTCGGAAGAGGCGCTGGCAACCGCGCGGCGGGAGGACAAGCCGATTTTCCTCTCGATTGGTTACGCAGCCTGTCATTGGTGTCACGTGATGGAGCGGGAAAGTTTCGAGAATCCGGCGATCGCCGAGTTGCTCAATCGCGACTTCATCAGCATCAAGGTCGACCGCGAAGAGCGCCCGGACCTCGACCAGGTTTACATGCAGGCGGTGATGGCCATGCGGGGCGGGCAGGGAGGCTGGCCCCTTTCGGCGTTTCTGACTCCCGAGGGGCACGCCTTTTTTGGTGGCACGTATTGGCCTCCGCGGGAACGGATGGGGATGCCCGGTTTTGACCATGTCCTGCAGCGGGTCGCTGCCGCCTGGCGCGAGCAGCGGAGCGAAGTCCTCAGGCAATCGCAGGAGGTGACAGCCTGGCTGCAGGAGCAGACGACGGCCGCCGCGCCGGCAGCAGCCGTCGACGCCGAACTGCTCGGCCGCGCGACCGACCGACTGTACCAGAGCTTCGATTTCCAGTGGGGTGGCTTCGGTGACGCCCCGAAGTTTCCGCATTCGATGCACCTCGACTTCCTGCTGCGGGCGGCGCTCAGTGGAGACCTCGCAGCGAACCTGCGGTCCGAGACCGCTCGGGAAATGGTGCGGCTGAATCTCGACGCCATGGCCTATGGCGGAATGTACGACCACCTTGGTGGCGGGTTCGCCCGTTACAGCGTCGACGAGCGATGGCTGGTGCCGCACTTTGAAAAGATGCTTTACGACAATGCCTTACTGGCGCCGGTGTACTGTAATTTCTACCGCCAGACCGGCCAGCCGCGGTTTGCGGCCGTGGCCCGCGAAACGCTCGACTACCTGCTCCGCGAGATGCGCGATGCGGCGGGTGGTTTTCACAGCTCCGAAGATGCGGACAGCGAGGGGGAAGAAGGCAAATTCTACGTCTGGAGCAAAGCGGAGATCGAAGCCGAACTCGGCTCGGCCGCGGCTGATTTCTGTCGCCATTACGGGGTCTCCGCAGGCGGGAACTTTGAAGGCCACAACATCCTGTTCAACCCGCGCTTGCCCAAAGGTTTGAGCCTTGAACCGGGCGAAGAGTTGAACAGGGAACTCCAGGCAGCCCGAGCGCGGTTGCTGGAAGTCCGCAGTCGCCGGGTGCGGCCGGGGAAGGACGACAAGATCCTGACCAGCTGGAACGCCTTGGCGATTTCGGCATTGGCAACCGGGGCCATGACGTTTGCTGAACCGCGTTACCATAATGCCGCCCGCGAGGCGCTGCGGTTCCTGCTGTTCCAGCTCCGCGACCCGGAGGGACGATTGCTCCATGCCTGGCGAGAGGGGATCGCTAAACAACCAGGTTTCCTCGACGACTACAGTTACCTGCTGACTGCCTGCCTCGACCTGTATGAGGTTGAATGCGATGAGTCGCTGGTAGAGACGGCCCAGCGGTTGGCCGACGAACTGCTGCACCTGTTTTCGGATCCAGCGGGCGGAGCGCTCTTCTACACAGCCAATGATGCGCCCCAGCTGATTACCCGGCTGAAGGACCAGCATGACTCCAGTTTGCCCAGTGGCAATTCCGCTGCGGCTTGTGGATTGCTGCGACTGGCTCAGCTGACCGGACTGGCGCGGTACCGACAACGGGCGGAACAAATCATCGCGGCGACCCGGCCACTGCTGGAACGGGCGCCGCTGGCTGTCGGGCAGATGCTGGTCGCGGCATGGAAGCAGGTCCAACCGAACGAAGAGCTGGTGCTGTTGACTGCCAACCAGGCGGGTCGGGACGAGGGGCTGAGGTTGCTGCATCGGCACTGGCTGCCGCAAGCCGTGTTTGCGGTGCGGGCGGCGACCGACAACGGCAGCCAATCGCCTCGGCTGGACCACCTCTTCCAAGGTCGGGAGTGCCGCGGGGGCCAACCGACGCTCTATCATTGCCGCGGGAACCAGTGTTTGGCTCCGGTTATTGGGTCAGAAGCAATCGAGCAATACCTGGCCGACTTGAGCAGCGGGGCTTTGGTTCGCTGAGCATTTGCCGCCGCGGATCTGGCAAACTGATTCCGCAGGATGGGCGCAAGAAAAAGGGCTTGCCGCCGAGCAAGCCCTGAGGGGTATCTGAGTAGTGTGGACTCGTTGCCGGGTCTCCAGCGGAGCCGCAGCAGGAACGACAGCGATTCGCCAGTCACAGGGAGTCGGCAAGTTGGCCTGCAGACGAATCCGCTGCAGACGAAAACGCTGCAGGCTAAAACGCTGCAGACTACTTCTTTTTGGCGTCGGCCTTCTTGCCGCCGGCGGCAGCTTCTTCGCCTTCTGCCTTGACCTTCTTCTTCTTTTTCAAAGCCGGCTTTTCGACACGCACTTTCGGCATACCGAGGACGTTTCCGCCTGGTTGCCAGCGTTCCTGTTCCTTGAGCTTGGCGAGCCGTTCGGCGCGAGTCATCACATTGCGGAGTTTGACCGAACCGGCTTTGATTCTCAGGCTTTTGTCGATAGTCATGGCAGTCAGGGCGAGAAAAACGCGGGAAAGTTGTTGAAATTTGGAGGTTCTATCTTAGGACCGGGGGCCCGGAAGAGCAAGGGCCGAAGGGCTGCGGGGAAGCCGGCTGGGGCTTCGAGACCCGGCAGAGCCGGGGCGGCGAAGGCCGTGAACCGCTGGTTTTCAGCGGCTCCCGGTCCGCGAAGCTTCCAGCTCCGAAATCCGCTGCGGGGTCAGGTTTTCCCGCTTGTCAACCGAAAGCCCGATCCAGCCATCGTTGAGCTCCAGTTGGGTGATCATGGCTGAGGGACCGAGCTTTTGGGCGATGTTTTTCGGCAGGATTGGCAATTCGTACTGGTCCTTGAAGAGGGCGGTGAAAATGGCCCGGACGGCGACTTGATCTCGCAGGCCGAGGCGGTGTCCGGACAACTCGACGCCCGACCCGTCCTGAACGAACACAATCTTCCCGCCTTCGGTTTGAGGGATGAAGTTGCAGGTCGCGCTCAGGTTTTTCCAGGTCTTCCCGTTGCCGATCCGCAGCCGTTTGAGGTTCAGTTGAACCGCAGCCGAGCCATGCGAGAACGTGACTCGAATGGGATCAAAGTGAGCGAATTCAAAGGTCGCTTCCCGGGCTTGCGGCGCGTCGCTGGTTTGCCAGCCAAACACGTTTGCCAGGTGGCTGGTCAATTCGTCCGTGGTGAACTCTTCGCCATTGAGGTCGATGCGATTGAGCAGATTGTTGATCGAGGTTTCATGGATCTGCATGCTTAGCAGACTGTTCTGCAGTCCGCGCGGACGCGCCGTGTTACCGCCCATCTGGTCAAAGCCGGCCAAGCGGTACCGCATGATCACCCGCTCCTCGGTGCTTCGCATTTCGAGCGGAGTCGGTTCCAGCTCGAGCGCCGTCAGGGGCTGGATCATATTGCCATTGAGGTACTGCTGCATCTCGCTGAGCTGGCGTTCAATTTCGGAATTGAATCGATGTTTGATTGTCGTTTCCAGTTTGCGGCGGGTGTAACGCTCGACCTGCGGCGACTGTTCGGCGATCTTCCGTTCCGCGATTCGACGAGCGACCCAGCCCAGGACGGGGACTCCATCCAGTTCGGATTGCATGCCAACCATCCGATTGGTGGCGCGCGACCAGGCTTCAGGCTGGTCGGTGATGATTCCTTCGCGACCGATGGCGAGGCGTTTGAAGACTTGGAACCGGGCATCGCCCTCGCTTTGGACGGTGAAACCGCTGCGCTGGGCTTCCGTTTGCGAGAGCACCTTGCCGATTGCCTCGAGCCGCATTTGAATCCGCGAGGTGTCTGGAATCAGACGGATCTGCAAGCGGTTTGCGACGCGACTCTGGCCCCGCACCTCGGCGCCGAAAACGTTTTCGTTAACTGGTTCCTGGGTCTCATCCGCGTCCGGCAGGAGCAGGTTGAGCATCTCGTCCGAAACCGAAATACGGAAGTTGGCGTTGCGAAAATGAGTGTCGATGGTCGCCGCCAGTTCGCGGGCTGCCGGGTCGTCCTGCCAGGCGAGATTCTGGAACATCTGATTCACTCGATGCTGGGCGACGCCATTCCGATTTTCCTGGATCGCCTCGACCTCGGTCAACAATTGCTCGAGTCGGATCTCTTCGCGGGCGGCGCTCTTCAATTGCTCAACCAGTTCGGTGTCGAATTGGGTGGCGAGGAACTGCCGCTGCGGTTCGCTGAGAATCGGCGAATGCAACCGCGAAAGGAAGCGTCGCGCCGCAGCCCGCTGTTCCTGCGGATTGGGCGAGGACGAGTTAAAGGCTGTTTCGACCTGATCGAGAACCAGATAGCGCTGCCATTCGGGACTCACCCCTGGCAGCGTCAGCTTCTGCCGGGAGACCTGCAGTCCCCGCAACACGGTTGCCGAGTCAAAGTCACCGATCGTGCGGAAATTGCGGACCGCCAGTTCATGGGATGCATACCAGACGTCAATCTGCTGGCGGAGCTTATAAGCCAAGCGGCGCAGGGCAATGGACTCTGGCCCGACCGCCTCGTCCGCATTTTTTGCGGCGACCGTCGAGAAGCGAATCACCAGCGGCTCGAGAGCAACCGTCTGCCGTTCCAACTCTCCGAGGATCGTGACCACTTCCCGGTCGCTGAGCGAGGAGACGACATGCAAGTCCTCGAGCAACTCGGTTGTCTTCTGGACCCAAGGCTCCAGCCCGGGGATCGTCGTCACTTCGGCAACGCGATTCAGCAGAAATTCGGGGCGCGGCCAGGGCGCGACTCGCTTCTCGGGAGCGGGCTCCGCGGGAGCAGCGATTGCTTCCGGGGCTTTCGCCGGAACAGTGGAACCACTGCTGGGCAAAGTCGCGGGCGTGGCCGGCTGGCTCGCAGGTGTCGACGATGGCTGAGCCCGAAGTGGCTGCAGTCCGAAGGCGGGACGCAGCGGTTTGGGCTCGAGCGGCGTGATTTCATCCGAGGGAGCGAGTTGGATTGGTGCGGACTCAGTTTGTTTGACGCTTTGAGTTGCGGGAGCCGAATCAACTCCCGGATCCGGTTGGGAACCAGTCCCATCGGAATGCTCCAGCGGGACCAGCGGCGCTTCCACTGCCGCGCCTGCTTGCGGCTTGTCGGTGTTGCCAGCCGAAGCAATCGGCTCAAGGGGCAAAGGCGCTGCTGACGTCGAATCGCCAGCTGCCGGTGCTGCCGGTGCTGCCGTTGGCCGTTCGATTGGGAGCGGCTCGAGCACCTGTCGCAAACCGGAATCCAAATCAGCTTCGGGGTTGGTCAACGAATCGGAGGCTACCCCAGCCTGATCATCCTGGGCATTCAGGGGCAACGTGGTCCACGGCATCCGGCGGACGGTAGGGCGACTCAACGATCGGTGCAGCGACCCGGTTGTGCCGAGGCCGCGAGGTTGTTCGAGCTGAGGCTTTTTTTCCAACCCGTTGCTGGGGGAGCCGACGTTTTGCGGAAGCAGCGGTTCGGCAGCAGGTGGGTCGAAAACCTGCTCCGCTTGTTGCGGAGTCAGCATCGGAACGGCCAAGGGAGCGGCTGCCTTGCGGAAGACACCGTTGGCGGGCGATTGATTTGCGGGGTTTGCAGTCGGGCCAGCTTGCTCCTGGTCAGGACGATTCTCGACATCCAGGACCACGGCGGCGACGGCCAGCGAAGCTTGAGGGCGACCGTTGTGGCTGGGTAATCCAAAAGGCGAAGCGACTGTTTCCGCGGATTTCGCAAGTTGAGCGGTGAACAGACCCGTTTTCGCCAAACCCGGCTCAGCCGAATCCTGGACGGGAGTGAACTGGTCCAAGCAGACCTTGAGCAGGGCGCCTCCGGTGAACGTATTGGCCAGAATCAATCCCAAGGCGGAGAGGGAGAGGGCCACACCCCAAAGAGGCCGCGCCAGCGGAGCGGAACGCCGCGGAAAGTGGACCACCGGACTGCCCGTTTGACGGTCCAGGTAGACGACGGAGCTTTCGGAAGGAGCTGGCATTCGATGCAGGCTGTCGGCTGGAGGAAATGGAGCGACCTTACCTTTGTTAAATCGGTGAACGAACAGCCCGAATCAATTAAGAGAGCCAAAAGTAGCAAAGAGATCTGTCGTCCCGAAAGTCCGCATTCGGGGCTTTGGGAAACCCAGGAAGAACAGGCAGGGCCACAGGAAGCATGGGCAAGATGCGCAGAATTTATGGGCCGGTCTGCCAGCAGTGCTTGGCAAAAGAATCGCACCGGAGATCGGTCGCGGTTCAGGACGTCTGGAAGTCGGATTGGGTTGACCGGGCGTTGCGCCAGACGGAGAGGGTTGCGGGCGCGTAATGCCGGATTCGCCACGCTTCCGGGTCGGGCAGCTCAGCGGGCGAAAACCGGTCATCGGATTCGACCACCAACAGGCTGTCAGGAGGTGCCGCTTTCATCAGGTTTTCGATGCTGGCCAGCAAATCAGCTTTGTGGTTGACGAAATGGTTGTAGGGCGGAGAGCAGAAGACAGCCCAGGGCAGTCGGGCTTGCGAGGGCGGCTGTTTGAGAAACTGGCGGACCCAGAAATAACTGTCGGCGGAGTCGATTTGCACGCTCAGGTCCGAGCCGAGCGAGTCGACGTTGCGTTGGATGATCCGAGCCGTGGGCAGGTGTCGCTCGACGAGGATGGCGGCAGCAGCCCCGCGGCTGAGGGCTTCGAGACCGATGGCCCCGGTGCCGGCAAAAAGGTCGATCGCGAGTTTGCCTTCGACGAAGCCGCCGACGAGGTTGAACAGCGCCTCGCGGATGTTGTCTTTCATCGGGCGGGTGCGGAGGTCACCGGAGTATTCGAGTTGGTGTCCACGAAATCGGCCGCCGATAATCCGAATTTTGCCGGCCCCCTTCCCGCCGGGGACAGGTTTCCACTGGTTCAAATCGCGGCCGTGTTTTTCTCGTGTCATCTGGGGAAAATGGCTGTGGTGTTGTTTGGCCGCCGCTGCTGAAATTTCTCGGCCCCGCCAAGATGCTCGAGCAGCGCCGGGTCATTGGGGGTTTGGGCAGTTTCAGTGGTTTCGATAATCGATAGCGAGACGCTGTGGTCAGCGAGAGCCGACGCGGTTTCGCCCCCGCGGAGAGCAGCAGGGAAAATCAGGAGGTAGCAGCAGCAGCGAGTTACCGTCTGGGATGTTGGCTGGCCGCCAACGGGAAAGCGTTTCGACGCTGTCATCTGCGGTCGCTGCACTGCGAAGAAATCAGTTTAACCGCAAACTGAATGTTTCGGGAGAATTTCGGGAAAATTGGCGATTGCCTGCGGTGAGTTTGAGAGGGGCCCAAGATCATCGCGGCAGAGTTTGTCTCGTGCTCGGTCATCCAAACATCGGTTGCTTTCGAATATGATGAACAGTTCGGGCAAAGCGGGTGGATTGGTTCCACTGCGACCGAACCCTTGCCTGGCCGGGCGGATTGTCTGAGAACCTTCAGCCCAGCCGAATCTTTGCCACTGCTTTTGTGGTCCGGGGGGATGGATGATTGAATTTCCTTTTTCTGAATGGTTGCCAATGGTTCGGGCTCGCAAGGTTCTCGGGTTGGTCTCTGGCTTTGCCCTGTTCTTTGGCTTTGCCGCCGGCGGGTTTGATTTCGAGGCGAGGGCAGTTCAGGGTCAGGAACCGGCCGGCGGACAGGCGAGTGTCACCCCGAGTGGAGACGACTTGGCTGCGGCTCAGCAGGAATACGAACAGGCGTTGACTGAGCTGCGCCGGCTGACCAAAGAGGCGACGCGGGCGCGGGTCGCTTACCAGACCGGAACACGTGAAGAGAGCGACCGTCATCGCCGCGACTGGGACGCAGCGATGGAAGCGGGCGAGCGGCAGCGGGGTGTGCTGGAGGCGGCAGCTTTACGTTTCATTTCGCTCAGCCCAAAACCTTCCAAGGAATTGGTGGAACTGGTCAATCAGATTCATGGCTCCTATGTGCTCGGGGGTCGGTGGAGCAAGGCGGCAAAGGTTGCCGAATATCTCCGCGTTCTGCTGGCCGAGGATGATGGCTTTCTTTCACGCGATGCGGTCGCCGCAATTTCCAGCAACCAATTCGCTGCGGCGGCGAAGTTTCGAGCCACCTATGGGCATCTGATTTCGAACATGCCGAAAGAGTCCCAGCAACTGTACAGCACCCTGCCTGAGTTGCAGGAGAAGTACAACCGGGAACAGAAGTTTCTTGACCAGGATGCTGCTGGCGAGCCGCTGCCTCGAGTGGCTCTGAAAACAACCAAGGGTCGAATTGAATTGGAGCTGTTCGAAAACCAAGCCCCGGATACGGTCGGCAATTTCATTTATCTCGTGGAGAGCGGGTTCTACACCAACCACAATTTCCACCGCGTGATTTCCGGATTCATGGCGCAAACTGGCGGCTACGGCACCGACAAGCTGTCGCGGGACCCGGGGTACACGATTTTCGATGAGTTTGAATTGGCCCAAGCCAGACATCATTTTCAGGGCTATGTGAGCATGGCCAATGCGAGCGTCCCGCAGTCTGCCAGTTCGCAGTTTTTCTTCACCCTCGTCCCGACTCCGCATCTCGACGGAAAGCATACGGTTTTCGGTCGCATCATCAGCGGTCAAGACGTCGTGGAGTCGCTGGTCAAGACTCACGAAGTCAATCGCGAGGGTGAGGAAAAGGAAATCCCCGGCGTGATTCCGGACTACATCATCTCGGCCGAAGTTATTCGCAAACGGGACCACGAATACAAACCGCGAAAAGCCCAATGACGGGATACCAATGACGGGATACCAATGACGGGATACCAATGACGGGATACCGAGGCTGCTGTCGGAACCAGCAGCCCAGCTCCCACCCTCCCGTCGGGCTCTCCCTGAGCCCGGCCAGCACGAATGAGAAAAGGCAATGTCCATGAAAACGAGAACTGTTCGATCGCCTCGCCTGCGGAATGACAAGCGATTGCCCCGGCGGTGGCAATTGCTCGCCGCGCTGGCAATTGCCGCGCTCGTCCCCAGCAGTGCCGCGGAAGTGGCGCGCGGGAACTGCCAGGAACCGGAAGCGCCGGCAGCGCCGGCACAGGAGCCTCAGCCAACCGAGCCCAAAGCGGACGACAACGCCGCCAAGCAGGAACCTGCTCCGGCGGTGCCTGCTCCGACGGCACCTGCTGCTCCCGATGGGAAGACGCAGGCGGCGGTTGGGCCGATGGTCCAGACGTACCTCGACAAGCGGAAAGAGCTCCGCGAGCTGGACAGCCAGATCAACCGTCAATTGACCTCGGTCTCGCCGTCTGCATCTGCCGATTACCAGTCGATGGTCAAGCAACTGAATCAGCTCCGCGAGCGGAAAGCGGCTTTGGCCAACGAGATCCTCGAAGCTTCAGTCGACGCTTACCTCGAAGCGCCTGACAAGTATCGCGAAGTCAACGATGACCTGACGAAATTCATGCGCTCGCTGCTGGGAGAGCAGGGGAGCGGCACAAGGTTTGACCCGGAGAAGGCTCGGGCCGCAGCGGACAGGCTGATCACTTCCGGGACGAAGAACCTGAACGTTTACTTCTACGGTTCCTACGCGGCCTACTGCCTGAATGAGTTTGAACTCGCTCGGAAGTGGTTGCAGCGGTTGCTGGATTCGGGAGCAAAACCGGAACAGACCATTCTCAAGCAGATCGAAGACGCTTCCGGAAAATGGGGGCGGGAGTTAAAGCTCCGCGAGGCGGACACCCAAAGCGTGGTTCCCCAAGTCGCGATTGAGACCGACTTGGGCGAAGTGGTCGTCGAGCTGTTTGAGAATGAAGCGCCCAACACCGTGGCCAACTTCATTTACCTCGTGGAGAAGAAATATTACGACGGCTCGTTTTTTTATCTTTCCCAGCCGGGGCGGCTGGTGATGGCTGGTTGCACCAAGGGGGACGGCCGCACTGACGCCGGCTATTACCTGCCCGATGAGGTTGACCGCCCCGAGATTCGACATCATTTTTCCGGTGTCTTGGCGATGGCTGCCGAAAATCCCAACACGGCCGGTGCCCGCTTTTCCATCCTGCAGCAACCAACGCCCGGCGGCGACGGAAAGTTGACTGTCTTTGGCCGCGTGATCTCGGGAATGGACGTGATTTACCGCGTTCCTTCCATTAAACCGACCGACATCCGGCTGGGAGCCCAGCCGGTTAAAATCGTCTCGATGCGGGTGCTGCGGAAGCAGGACCACCCCTACGAGCCCAAAACTCTCCCCTTGTCCGAAGCGGACAAATCGGGGAAATAAATAGACAGTTTGATCGCCCCGGCAAGGGCTCCAGAGCCAGTGCCACCGAAGCAGGAGCTTGACTAGCAGCAGCTTGACTAGTAGCCCTGCTTCCAGCCTGACCGGCAGTTTTGCGTTAACCCATGGAGAACCTGAGGATGAAGTCTCTGTCCACCTGCGTCCTGATCGCTTTGCTGATCGGTTTCTTGAGCAGCCTGTCCAATGGCCTGCCAACCCTCTCAGCTGCCGCCCAGGAACCCGCGGCGCCAGCAGAGACGACTCCCCCTGCGGCTGGAGCACCGGCTGCGGCACCGGCTGCCGCTCAGGAACCGGCCGTCACTCCGCCAGCGTCCGAGTCGACTCCGCCGGTTGTCGTCCAATCTCTGGAAACGCTGCTGGCCCAGTTCAAGGAGCTGGACGGTAAACTGGCCGCCAAGCAGGCCGAGTACGACGCTGCGACAGATGACAACGCCAAAAGCGACCTCCGAACCGAATATCTCCAGCTGCTCAATCAGCAGGAGGTTCAAATCGGACTGATTCGCAAGGCCGCCGTCGACCAGCTGAAGGCGAGTCCGGGCGATGTTTCCCTGCAGAAGACGCTGCTGGGTGTGCTGATGCACGAGGCTCAAGCGGGCCGCGATGCGGAAGTTCTGGCGGCTGGCGAGGCGCTGATTGCCGATGGCGTGAATCCCAAACTTCTGGAATTGGCCGCCGGAGCGGAACGACTCTCGCTGGCTGCCAAGGAACTGCTGGAGGAACTGATGCTGCGGCAGCGCGATGCGTCAGCCAACCTTCCGCGGGTCAGACTGAACACTTCCAAGGGCGCAATTGAAGTCGAGTTGTTCGAAGACCAGGCTCCCAACACGGTCGCCAACTTCCTTGAGCTCGTTGGCAGCAAGTTTTACGACGGCGTCACATTCCATCGGGTGCTGGAGGGTTTTATGGCCCAAACCGGCGACCCCAAGGGCGATGGCAGCGGCGGCCCCGGTTACACGATCGCTTGCGAATGTCGAACGCCGGAGGCTCGGCGGCACTTCACCGGAAGCCTGAGCATGGCCAAGCAGCCAGCGCCCGACACAGGCGGTTCTCAGTTCTTTATCGTCTTCGATCGAAGTGAAGGCGTGCAGCGTCTGGACGGCCAGCACACGGTCTTCGGACGCGTGATTTCCGGTCAGGAGATCGTCAACTCGCTAACCCGGACCCACGAGACCACGTTGACCGGAGAACAGAAAATCGCGGGCATCTCCCCGGACAAGATCCTGTCCGCCGAAGTGCTGCGGAAGCGCGACCACGAGTACAAGGTCAAGAAGGTTGGGGAAGTCCCGGCCCAAACCCCGGCTCCCACGCCGCCGCCAGCCAATCCGCCAGCCGAAGGCAGTGGCGGGCAGTCATGAATCGGCAGCAGCGGGCGGACTATGTTCGCCAGCGGCTGGGGGAACTCTATCCGCAAACGCCGGTTCCTCTCGATCACACCGACCCGTACACGTTACTCGTTTCGGTTCTGCTGAGCGCGCAGTGCACCGACGTCCGGGTCAATCAGGTCACGCCCGCGTTATTTCGGTTGGCGAATACCCCGCGGAAAATGATGCGGGTGCCGGTCGACAAGATCCGGGAGATCATTCGCCCTTGCGGTCTCTCACCCCGCAAGTCTGTCGCAATCTCGGAACTCTCGCGGATTCTGATAGAGGAGCATGGGGGCGAGGTTCCCTGCGACTTCGCCCAACTCGAGCGATTGCCGGGAGTCGGGCACAAGACAGCCAGCGTCGTCATGGCTCAAGCCTTCGGCGTCCCAGCATTTCCGATCGACACTCACATTCACCGTCTGGCCCAGCGCTGGGAGCTGACCAGCGGCAAAAATGTGGAAGTCACGGAGCGCGATTTGAAGCGGCTGTTTCCCGAGGAGCTCTGGAACTCACTGCACCTGCAGATCATTTTCTATGGGCGGGAACACTGCACCGCTCGGGGTTGTAATGGTACCGTTTGTGAAATTTGCCGAACGCTTTTTCCCAAACGCCGGCGAGCCAAAATCACGCGCAAGTAATCCAGTCACCCGGCCGTGACTCGATCTGAGCCGGGGATTCCCACCGCACATTCTTCGCGTTGCGTTTACTGGGCCAGCCCCGCAGCCAGTTTTCCCAACACGGCTGTCACCAGTTGGGTCCGGGGGACGAGGCTGTCGACGAGGAGATATTCGCGGGCGCTGTGAATCTCGCCCCCCATCGGACCGAGCGAATCGACATTCGGCAAACCGGCGGCAGCGAATTTATTGCCATCGCTCGCTCCACCCGAACCTTGCCAGCGGATCGGTATTTGCAGCTCGGCCCCGCACGACTCGATCAGCTTCTGCAGCCGCTCGGTCTTCTGGTCCAGAACTTTGGGTGGCGAGGTGAACGACCCGGACAGCTCGACCTGAATCCCATCGGCGGCGTTGGCCGCAGCCACAAGTCGCTGGAACTCGCGCTCGACCTGTTGCTGTTGCGCGACTGTTCGCACCCGCACATTCACCCGACCGATGGCCAGGTCGGGGACGATATTCAAGGCCCCGCCTCCGGAGACGCGGCCGACGTTGTAAGTGATTTCCGGGTCGGTGTTGAGGGCGTGGATCTCGGTCATCAAGCGGCTCATGGCGACCACCGCATTTCGTCCGGCGGCGAAGTCGCGGCCCGCATGCACCGCCTTTCCCCGCACGACAAAGGTGAAGTTGCCCGAGCCCTTGCGCCATGAGACCAGCGTCCCGTCTGGCAATGTCGGTTCAAACAGCAGCCCCCAGTCGGCTGACTTCGCTGCGGTGTGCAGCAACTCGCCGCTGCCCGGTGAACCGAGTTCTTCGTCCGGATTGATGATCACTTGCCAGCCCACGTTCCGGGCGAGGGGGCTTTGCTCGAAGGCGAGCAGCGCGTTGAGCATCACGACCAAGCCACCCTTGGCATCGGCCACTCCGGGTCCGTTTAGCCGCGACGGGTCGAGAAAGCGGCACTGCTGGAAAGGATGGTCGAGATCGTAAACCGTGTCCATGTGAATGCAGAGCAGCAGCCGCGGTCGCAATTCCGGTCGCTTGGTGATGACGATCGCCTGCCCGAGCGCGGCCTGTTCGGCGATGCCGGCATCATTGATCTTCTCCAGCGGGGGGACCTCGACGCATTGCAGTTCGCCGCCCAGCGCGGAAAACTCTCGACAAAGCACATCGCGGACACGGGCCAGGCCCGGCACGTTGAGCGTCCCGGAATTGAGATTGCACAATTCCAGAACGAGGTCGACCATCGGCTGCTGACGAGAGCGAAGCCAATCGAGTTGGGATACAATCGCGGGCGGCAGTCTGCTCATCGAAACAGCATCTCGCAGGGGTGAAACGGCCGGGACAGGATGCGTTGATTTTCACTTGCGGACCGGTCCTCCGAAAGGTCCCCTTGCCGGCTCGCGCCAACCAGCGGCCCGGCGAACCGGCGGCACAATTGGCCAGCATCAGGTGTTCGACCAAGGCTGCCCACGGAAGCTCCGGCTCCGAGGGTTTTACACTCCATCATTTGAATACGAAATGTCCGCTGACCCCCAAACCGGCCGCTCTCGACTGGCTCTTGATGCCGAAGCTATCTTCCGAGCCGGAGTTGCGGCAGTTCAGCCGCAGCGCCTGATCGAGCGCGCGTTTAAGTTCGAGCAGGCGTGGTTGCTGGTGGGCGACGAGCCCCTCCGGCTGGGCGACTACCGCCGCATCGTCATCGTCGGCGCGGGCAAAGCCAGCGGAGCAATGGCCACGGCTCTGGTCGAGCAATTGCAGCCGCGACTTGGCCAGGCACAGGAGTTGGTTGGTTGGGTTAATGTTCCCGACGATTGTCGGGCGACAGCCGGACCGGTCCGGATTCATCGCAGTCGTCCTGCCGGCAGCAATCTTCCAACCGAGCGCGTTGTGGCAGGCACGCGCGAGATCGTCGCGCTGGTTGATTCGCTGACTCCTCGCGACCTCTGTTTCTGTCTGATCTCCGGCGGTGGCTCAGCGTTACTCGCCTGGCCGGTCGACGGAATCAGCCTCGCTGATAAATGTGAATCGAGCCGCTTGCTGGCGGCGCGCGGCGCGACAATTCAGCAACTGAATCGGTTTCGCCGACAGCTGAGTCAGGTCAAGGGTGGAAGGCTGGTGGCGCGACAACAGGCAGGCAAGTTCATCAGCCTGATCCTCTCCGATGTGCTCGGCGATCCGCTGGAGCTGATCGCCTCTGGCCCGACTGTCTCAGACCCGGCGAATACACCGGACTCGGCCCGGGCGGTGCTGGAGGAGTTGGGGCTGGATTGGAGCGAATTCCCGGCGAGCATCGGCCAGTGGCTGCGCCGCGCGACTCCCGGGGGGAAAGCCGCTCACGGCAACTTCGACGGAGCGAGCCACGCACCAAGCCGGGCGGTGCGGAACCTTCTGGTCGGCAGCTTGGCGCTGGCGGTCGAGGCCGCGGCAGCCGAGGCCCGGACTCGGGGCTACCAAGTCACTACAGAAATTCAGCAGCGCCCCGAAGTCACCGCCCTCGAAGAAGGGGGACGACTCGCGAACTGGATTCTCGACAGCGGGCTGGAGCTGGGAGCCGGTCCAGCAAAGGAAAATGGCCGGGCAAGCTGTCTGATTTCTGGCGGTGAGCCGATCGTCCGGCTTTGTTCCCAGCCGGGACTCGGCGGCCGGAATCAGGAATTGGTGCTGGCTGGATTGGCAGAGCTGCTCGCTGCGGCGCCGGGATCAGCTGGGTGGCTGAACGATTTCTGCCTGCTCTCGGCGGGAACGGATGGAGAGGACGGCACGACGACCGTCGCGGGCGCCCGGATTGATGGTGACTTTATCAGACACTGCCGGGAGTTAAGGCTCGATCCCACGCCCTACTTGGCGACAAACAACTCCCATCAATTCTTTTCCGAGGCGGGGGGCTTGTTGCTTACCGGTCCAACCGGAACCAACGTGGGCGACTTGAGGATTGTCATTCGGAGTGGGGGGCAATTGACGGGCGAAAACCAGTTGAATTGACGGTTTTTCCCATCACTGATAGATTCGCCGCTTTGCGGAACGTGTGCAGTGACAGCGGTCCAGAGCCGCGACGTTTTTTCTTGGTTGGTGGTCCAGCGGAGTGGGGTGTTTGCCCCGTTCCTCGGTCCGAGCCAGCCGACTCTCTGATCTGCAACTTCGAGTATTTGAGTTCACCTACCCACAGCCGGTTTTTTGTCAAAGGCAAACTTCTCAATGGCTAAATCCAAATCGAACAAGATGATTTACTTTTTCAGCAAGTCGCGGACCGATGGCGACGGCACCATGAAGGCGCTGCTCGGCGGCAAGGGAGCCAACCTTGCTGCGATGACGCAGATTGGCCTGCCGGTCCCTCCCGGCTTTACGATCACGACCGAAGTTTGCACTCACTACTACGAAAACGGACGGAAGTATCCCGATACGTTGCTGGCCGACATGGCCAAGGCCGTTACCTGGCTGGAGAAAGAGACGGGAAAAAAATTCGGCGATCCGAAGAATCCGTTGCTGGTTTCGGTTCGTTCGGGCGCCCGCGACTCGATGCCGGGCATGATGGACACCATTCTCAACCTTGGTTTGAATGACGAAACCACCGAGGGCCTGAAGAAGGCGACCGGCAATGGCCGGTTTGCCTGGGACTCATATCGCCGCTTTCTGCAGATGTACGGCGACGTCGTGATGGGTGTGCAGAAACGCCACGAGCACGAGCACGAACCTTTTGACGACGTGATGGATGCCTTGAAGAAAGAGGTCAAGGCGAAGGAAGACGTCGACTTGACCGAAGAGCACCTGCAGGAGCTCGTCAAGCGATTCAAAAAGCTGATCAAGGATCGAACTGGCAAGGCGTTCCCAACCGACCCGATGAAGCAGTTGGAAGGGGCTGTCGGAGCCGTATTCAGCTCCTGGATGAACGAACGGGCGATCCTTTATCGCCAGAAGTACCGGATTCCGGATGAATGGGGCACGGCGGTCAATGTGCAGAGCATGGTCTTCGGCAACATGGGTAATGATTGCGCCACGGGCGTTGCCTTTACCCGCGACCCGGCCACCGGCGAAAACGTGTTTTACGGCGAGTACCTGATCAACGCCCAGGGCGAGGACGTAGTGGCTGGCGTGCGTACGCCGCTGAAGATTTCCGACATGGCTCACGACCCGGAAATCGGCCCGGCCTTCAAGGAACTGAATCAGGTCCGCAAGACGCTGGAGAAGAACTTCGGCGATGTCCAGGACTTCGAGTTCACGATCGAGAAGAAGAAGCTGTACATGCTGCAGACGCGGCACGGCAAGCGGACCGCGCTGGCCTACGTGAAGATCGCTCACGACATGGTCAAGGAAAAACTGATGACGCCCGAGCACGCGATCAAGTCGGGCGATCCGGAAGCATTGAACCAGCTGCTGCAGCCGATTTTCGACACGGTTGACTACGAAAAGGCCCGCAAGGCGGGCCGGCTTCTGGCAACTGGTTTGCCGGCCGGCCCCGGAGCGGCCTCGGGTGTTGTTTGCTTCAGCGCGCACAAGGCCGAAGAGTGGGCGCGGAAGGGCCAGCACGTGGTGCTCGCCCGAATTGAGACGAGCCCCGAGGACCTCCGCGGGATGATCGCCTCGGACGGGATTCTGACTGCTCGCGGCGGCGTTTCCAGTCACGCGGCGCTGGTCGCTCGGCAAATGGGCAAAGTCTGCGTGGCGGGTGCCGGCGACATCGAAATCGACTACCACAAGGGAACGCTCAAGGCCAAGGGCGTGACGCTCAAGGAAGGCGATCCGATCAGCATCAACGGGACCACAGGCGAAGTCTTCAACGGAAAAATCGCGACGGCTGACAGCGAGCTGAAGCAGGTTCTGGTGACCAAGAAGATGAAGCCCAAGGACAGCAAGGTCTTCCAGTACTATGACTTCATCATGAAACTGGCGGACAAGTATCGCAATCTCGGGATTCGCACCAATGCGGACCAGCCTGACCAAGTCGAGAATGCGATTGAGTTCGGGGCCGAGGGAATCGGGCTCTGCCGAACCGAGCACATGTTCTTTGAAGGCGATCGGATCATTGCCGTGCGGCAGATGATTCTCGCCGAGAAGCCGGAAGATCGGAAAAAGGCGCTGGCCAAGCTGCTGCCTTACCAGCAGAAGGACTTCGAGGGCATCTTCAAGGCGCTCGATGGACGGCCCGCCTGCATCCGCCTGCTCGACCCCCCGCTGCATGAGTTCCTCCCCCACAGCGACAACCGCAAGGGCCAGGAAGAAGTCGCCAAGCAGCTCAAAATCACCGTTGAGCAAGTGGAAAAACTGGTCCAGGAACTGCACGAGTTCAATCCGATGCTCGGCTTCCGCGGTTGCCGGCTGGGAATTGTCCGACCGGAAATCTCCGAAATGCAGGCCCGGGCGATTTTCCAGGCCGCCGCTGCTGTCATGAAGCAGGGGATCAAGGTCAAGCCGGAAGTGATGATTCCATTGGTGGGCTTCAAGAAGGAACTCGACCTGCAAGTCGAGATCGTCCATCGCGTGGCCCGCGAAGTGATGAAGGAAACCGGCAAGAAGTTCCCCTACCACGTCGGAACGATGATCGAAATCCCCCGCGGTTGCTTGACCGCCGATGAGATCGCCGAGACAGCCGAGTTTTTCTCCTTCGGCACCAACGACCTGACTCAAACCGCACTCGGGATGAGCCGCGATGACTCCAACACTTTCCTGCCGCACTATCAGGAATTGGAAATCATCAAAGCCAACCCCTTTGCCTCGATCGATACCACCGGCGTCGGCCAGTTGATGCGGATAGGCGTCGACAAAGGTCGCAGCAAAAAGAGCGATCTGAAGATCGGCATCTGCGGCGAGCACGGTGGCGACCCCTCCAGCGTCGTCTTCTGTCATAATATCGGACTGGATTACGTCAGCTGCAGTCCCTTCCGCGTGCCGATCGCTCGGCTGGCGGCAGCCCAGGCAGCGCTCCGCAATCCGCGAAAGTAGCAAACCGTTGTCTGGACGAGGCTGCGGCGGTTGAGCCGCAGGCAGCCTGCGTCAGCAGCGATCGATTCTGATCAGGTGGGCGTTGCTTCCAGTAACGCCCACCTGTTTTTCTGAATCACCCGGGCGGCCCAATCACCCGGTTAGCCCAATCTCAAATTCGGCCGAGACCCCCCGACAAGACTGGCTCGAAAAATCCGGTCGGCTCAGGTTACTGGCTCGGCGGTGCTGAGTTGGCTGACTGCTGTTTCCTGCTCCTTAACCGCTTCCCCATCACCCTCACCTATTCGGAACGACCATGCCTGCACCCGAGATTCTGGCGCTTGAGAAGGAAGCCGAAAAGCTTCGGCAAGAAAAGAACTACTCCGCGGCGATCGAGAAGATCAACCAGGCCTTGGCAATCGATCCGGCGTTCGTGCGGGGACATCTTGCATTGGCAGTTCTGTATCACCACAGCGGTGACTATGCAGCCGCTTGCCGGCATGCGGAGCAGGCCTGTCAACTGGAACCCAACGACGTATTCAATTACGCCGCGTTGAGTGTCACCTATCAGCGGGCTTTTGAGGGCACCAGAGACCCGGCCTACATCCAGAAGGCGGAACTCGCCAAGGCTCGCAGCCACGGGTTCTAGGTTCACCGTTTTTTCTGCTCACTCTGTTTTATGCCGCATCGCAGCGAACGCGTCCGATTTTTGAATCAGCGCGGGGTCGACCTGGCCGGGATCATCGAATGGCCCCCAGGTGAGGCTCATCGCTTCGCCGTCTTCGCCCATTGCTTTACCTGCGGCAAAGACCTGAAAGCGATTGTTCGAATCAGCCGACACCTCGCGGCTCTCGGGACTGCCGTGCTGCGATTCGACTTCACCGGCCTGGGAGACAGTCGCGGGGACTTCAGTCAGACGACTTTTGAACACAATCAGGAAGACCTGCTGGCAGCGGTCGACTACCTGACCCGCGAGCACCGTCCACCGGAACTTCTGGTGGGGCACAGTTTGGGCGGGGCGGCGGTTCTTGCCTGTGCCAGCCGCATTCCCACGGCGACGGCATTGGTGAACATCGCCTCCCCTGCAAGCACCCGGCATCTGGCCGATTACCTCGCCCAAACCAATCCGGCTATCGAGCAATTGGGAGCGGGAGAGGTCGAGATCGGTGGACGCTCACATCTGATCCGCCGGGAAATGCTCTCGACGCTCCGTCAGACAGACTTGGGTGAGGTTCTCCGCGACCTGCGGTTGCCGCTGCTGATTTTCTTCTCGCCCCTGGATGAGACGCTCCCCTGGCGACATGGTCGAGAGATGTTTGAACTCGCGGGAGGGCCAACCAGCTTCATCACCCTCGACGGGGCCGATCACCTGCTGGTAAACCAGCCAGGCGATACCGAGTTTGTCGCCAGGATGATCGATGCCTGGTCCCGGCGCTTCTCGGACGTCTGACACAGCCCGCCGCGAACTGCCTGAGTTCGTTCAGCCAGCGCTCACCAGCCGCCCGCCTCTGCGTCAGCGATTTGCCCCGCCTCCCATCGCGGGTACTGGCGGCGGACCGGCGCCTCGAATCGGAGGCCGCGGGTCGCGGCTGGCAAGCTCTTCAAATTCCGGGTCGCCGCGGAGTGGCACAAATTCGGCGATATTCCGCAAGCCGCGAATCATCATCCCGTCATCGAAACACTTGGTCAACATCTCAACTGCCAGTCGCTTCTCGCCGATTGCCGTGTAGATTTCGGCGATCCTTTGACCCGCCAGAATCCGGAATCGACCGGTATCCTGAGCGCGGGAAAAACAGGCGATGGCCTTTTCGCCCAGCTTTCGAATTTCACCGTTCAGCTCGTCGATCCGCGCCGGGTCGGGAACAATCGCCCGGCTGGTCCGGTCGCGGTCATTGAGCAGTCTTCGGCCTTGTCGCCAGATGGAGTCGCCGAGCGAATACCAGGCGTAACCGTTGTAGGGATCGCGCTCGGTCATGGCGCGATAATGCTCTTCCGCTCCGTTCCAGTCCTGTCTGGTGTAAGCCTTGTCCGCTTCGGTCCGCTCACTGGAGAAGGCCGCGGCTTGGGCCGAGACCTCTGGACCAGTGAACAGCCCGCGGGCGAACCAGCCGACGATTCCCAGCCCGATCAGAAGGGCCACGCCAATGAGCTCTCGATAGTGATTGCGCCAGTCAAACATCAACATCCCCAGTCTTTGATTCAATCAGTCCATCCGGTATCGGGCGGAATACTGGCGGCGAAGTGCTCCCAACTTCAAACCGGCATTCCGAAGTCAGCCACTACTTGCCACCCCGCAGGCGCTGAAAATACTCTTTCGCCTGCTCGCGCTGCGCCCGAGGCAACTGCTGGTCTTCCAACGGATCCGTTTGCCGGTTGAGTTCGGACTTGATCAGCTCGCGAGCCTCCGCCGCACTGCTGCCGGGAAGGTTGGGACCATCCGCATCGCCCGTCGTCACCGTCTCGCCTTTCTGTATCCGCCCTTTGACTTTGGACCGGTAGTCACCAGTTTCATTTTCTTCCACCTCGCGTTTGCCATGCCCATTGCCTTCGCCTTGGACAAAATCCCTTTGGCTCCGTTTGCGGGATGGATTGTCTCCCGGGTTCTTACATCCGTTAATGCCGTCTTTACAGTCCTGCAGTTCCTGCTCAAGCTCTTGCAGTTGTTCGCCCATTTCCTGGTCGTTCTCCATCTGCTCCATTTGCTCGGCCAAATCCTCGAGCGCCTGCTGGGCCTGCTGCAGGTTTTCTTCGCCTTGGTTGGAGCCGCTTTTCTGTTCCGAAGATTGCTCGGACTGCCCCGGACCGGGGGAAGCCTTGGGAGCCTGTTGCTGGCCACCTGATTTGGACTGGTCCGACGGTTTCTGCTTCGACTCACCCGGTTGCTTTTGCCCGGGCTGAACCGCTTCGCCAGCCCGCTGGAGATTTTCAGCTGCCTTTCGCAATTGCTGCATCTGTCGCTCAACCGCCTCTCGCTGTTCGAGCTTGCGTTGCAAATCAGCCGCCTTCTGGAGGTTCCCTTCGGCCTGGGCCTGACGCATCTGAGCTTCCAAATCCCGTTTGGCTTGCTCGTGCTCCTTGACCAGCTTGTCAGCGGCTTCGGCCAGTTTCTTCAAGTCCTCGCCCAACCGCTGCCGCTCCTGTTCACTCAATTCCCCCGCCTTGATTTTGCGGGCCAATTCCTTGACCAGTTCCCGAGCTTGTTCGAAGTCGGAATCAGCGAGCGCCTGGGTCAGTTTTTCCATCGCTCCCTCTCCGGCCTGCTTGAGCTTCGCCAGGTTCTCCTTGAGCGCGTCGACGTCCCCCAATTCAGAGCGCTTTTGCTCCAGCTGTTCGCGAACGTCATTGATTTTAACTAGTGCCTCCTTCTTCAGTTCGGCGGCTCCGGCCGGGACAGCGTCAAGCTTGCGGGCCAGCGTTTCGAGGTCCGCAGCAGCGTCTTTGAGTCCTTGCTCTTCCAATTGTTTGGCTTTTTCTTCGAGCGACTTTTTGGCGACTTCGACCGCCACTTCGATCGGCTTCTGCTCGTTAACCACAGGCGTCACCACGACCGGTTGAGGCGGCGTTGCGTCAGGAATCAGGGCCAAGCCCGCGATCGCGGCGATTGGAAGAAGCAACCATGCCGCGCGTCGCTCCAATCGGATCGGAAACTGATCGCGAACATCAATTCGAGCCGCCCGTTCAGCGGCATCCGCCAACAGGGCTCGTCCTGCATCCGAGTCCGCCGATTTCGCGTCCAGCGCCAACGCACTGCTCAATCGTTCCCGGAGCGAGTAACGCTGGTCAACCTCGACTGCGGCCTCGAGTCTGGTTGGGCGGCGGCGCCACAATTGGAATCCAGCCAACGCGACGCCGAGCAGCAGTCCGACGAGCAGCGAACCGGCATACCAGGCAGGCATCTCCAAGCCGGGCATCCAAGAGCGGAGTGACCAGAATTTGGGCGCGAGCCAGGCGGCGACGACCAACGCGAGACCCGCAAAAAGTGCGGGGATAAACAGCTTCAGAAAGAGCGTCAAGTTCAGCCGCCGCTGCGCTGCGGCCACGACCTGTTCTATCTCCTGCATGCCAACGCCCTCGCTGATTGAACAGACAAACATCCCCACGACCTCGAGCGCCCCGCGCGAGTTCATGCAGCCAACGCGAACTGCTGGAGGCTCGACAGGGGGGGGACGACCCACTTGATTATATGACCGGCCGGGCGGGTTCAGCCAGCGAAGACGCCCCCGGTTCCAGCCGCTCCTCAACCGCTTTTCCCGGCCAGTTAGTTCGTTTTTTATGGCTCATTCGGTAAAATCATCGCAGAAACACTGCTCCCCGGTGCCCGGGCAGGTTATTCAGCGCCTCCGCTGGCGGGTAGATCCAAGACTCGCCGAGACAATCACCACTCGCTTTTTCCGGTCCACAATGCTCCCCAGCCCCGCCGAACGTCCCCGAGCCGATATCGTCATCTACGACGGCGAATGCCAGTTCTGCTGCAGGCAGGTCGCACGCTTGGATTGGCTGGATCGCGGCGGTCGGCTCGCCTTCCTCTCACTGCACGATCCGGCTGTAGCGGCTCTCCTGCCGGGAATGTCCCACGAGGAGCTGATGAAGGAAATGCTGGTTCTCCCCGCCGCAGCTGCAAACCGTCAACCGCGCCCAGTCCATGGTGGCGCGGCCGCTGCCCGGTACCTCTCGCGCCGCCTCCCTCTGCTCTGGTGGCTCGCTCCGCTGCTCCATCTTCCTGGCTCACTGCCGCTGTGGAGTTGGGCTTATCATCTCGTCGCCCGCAACCGCTATCGCTGGAACAAGGCGCGCGGGAAAGCGGACTGCGCAACCGGCAGCTGCGACCTGCACTTTCAAGCCCCCAAGCCCCGCTCCTGAGGCTTGGGCCTTACTCGAGCTGAGCCTGCCATTCGCTAGCAAACCGCGCTCCGTTTTGGGCGACCAGCGAAGCTGGGCAGCTTTCTGGATTTGAGCAGGCAAGGGGGGCTGCTGAATCCAATCCCTCAGGCCAAAAAAGATTGCGGGACGCCTGCAGGACGTTCCGAAAAAGAGTGTGAAGGTGCACTGGTCTTGTGCCAGCAATGCGCCCACTTTGCCTTTCCCTGCCCCGGCTTCAGGCCAGAGGAATCTTCCGCCCCATGACCTGCCTCGTTGAGATGACACGCATTCGCGCGATGATCGTCGTGCTCTGCGCGCTGCTCGGGTTGGGCTGGTGCGAATCGCTCGCTGCGCAAACGGTCAATCAGCGGCAGGCCAAAGAGGAAGCAATCAAGGCGATTCCGCTCGGATATCTCAATCCGGTGGCCCAGAAAAAGACTCTCGACGTTCTGGAAAAAACGACGCTTTACCGCCGCCTGCCAATCTCGGCGATTGAAGCCGACCCGGATTACTACCGCTTCCTCGTCCGCAACCCCGAAGTCATCGTCGAAATCTGGCGCTTGATGGGGGTGACCAAGATGGTTTGCGAGCGCACCGGTGAGTTTACCTATCGATGCGACGACAGTGCTGGGACCGTTTCCGAAGTCGAGCTGCTCTACGGAACCGAGGACCTGCACTTGTTCTGGGCAACGGGCACCTACTCCAACACCCTGAACAAAAAGCCGATCGACGGCGATTGCTTGATGCTGCTGCGCACCAGCTCCCGTCCGGGCCCCGGTGGGAAACCGACTGTTGAAAGCACGCTTGACGTGTTTTTGACGATCGACAACATGACGGCCAGCCTGGTTGCCAAAACGATCGCCCCAATGGTCGGCAAGACTGCCGATCACAACTTTGTTGAGTCGCTCAAGTTCGTCCAGAGGCTGAATGAGACCACCGGGAGAAACGGACCGGGAGTCCAGGGGATGGCCGACCGGCTGGAGGGTCTGACCGAACCCGTTCGCAATCAGTTCATCGAGATCGTAGACGTCGTTTACCAGCGAACTCAGCAAGCACTCTTCCAGAGCTCGTTGCTCATACCCGGGAGCAACTCCGGTAAATTCAGCGGCGTGGTTCCCGTTTCCGGACAGAGTCCGCTGCCCACATCTGTTGGAACTCCGGCCAGCTTGGTTCCTCCGGCCAATGCATCCCCGGCTCAACCGCTCAAGCAACCCCGTTGACCCACGGTGCCGAGGGCGTCCGGAGCGAGCGGGACGGAGTGGAAGCACCAGCGTGGGCGGACCCAGTGTGGGCGGACCCAGTGTGAGCGGACCCAGTGTGGGCGGACCCAGTGTGAGCGGACCCAGTGTCCGACCGCCTCAGGGGACCGTGGGGGTGCAGCTCACTGGCTGGCTCGCTACTCCCGACTGGCTGTCTCTTTTCTCCCGAACGGAGGCTGGGGACGATTGCACGGGCGCGGCGGGGGAACGAGCGCCGCGAACATCAGGCTATTATTCTTCCTGGGAACCGCCCGCGTCTGGGGGTGATTGTTGTTGGCCAGTATCCTCCGGCCCCAGTGCAACCAGCCGGCTGCCCTGATGGGCCCAGAGTCGGTCTCCATCCGAGAGCAGATTGCCAACGGGCGCCCCGATGGGCAGCGAGACGTGTACCTCAGCCTGCTTGTCGGCTCGGCCACCCTTACCCTCGAGTCCAAACTTCCAGACCGTGTCGTTGACGGGAATGTAGAGCCCCTCTGAAGTCAGGACGCCTTTGCCACCCGAGAGAGCTCCTCCGAACAGGTCATCGCCACCCCACAGCATCCGCCCTTCTCCGCGCAAGTCAAAGGCGATGATCGTCTGACGGCCTGCCGCGTAGAGTTTGTCATTGGCGATTCCGAGGATGTAGTCGAGCTTTTGCCCCAGCGGATTCATGTCGGTTTCCCAGATCAGCTGACCGGAATTGCGGTCAATCGCGAAAACGCGGTTGGCGTCAGACGCAAAGCAGATCATTTGCCGGCCATAGGGGATGATCACATCCTCACTCCAGCCGTCGAAGTCCATCCGGTTAATTTGATAGCCGATGTTCCGGAAGGTGTCGTTTTTGACTCCGGCCCGCTCGTATCGCTGGGCGAAGCGAATCGCTCCGGTGGCCGGGTCGAGGACGAAGACGACGCCCATACCGGTCGGCGCGAACAGGTCGCTGCCATCAATGGACAATTGAATCGGAGCCCAAGGTTCGGCCCCCGTATCGGGCTCGTCACAGAGGAACGTTTTCCAGAGCGTGCGTCCCTGACGCTTGAGGTCGAGCGCGTAGATGTTGATTGCACCACCCTGATTAACCGGGACCAGCAGGGCGTTGCCGAACTGAACGGGAGGACCCATGAAGCCACCGGACTGGAGGAACTCGGCTTCCTTGCCACCTTGGTCGGCAGGCGGCGGCTGGGGCGTTCCCGGGGCGTTCGCGGCGGGCAAGGTCCAAAGCAGGCGACCGGTGCTGACTTCATAGGCGCAGAGAAAATTGTTTCGCGTGCGGCGAAAGGTTGAATTCCAGGGAATTCCCTGGTTCTTTCCCATCCGATGGCTGACCGTGTCGGGGTGTTGCCCTTCGATCGTGCACAGCAGGTCGCCGTTGAGCGACATCTGGGAGTGAATTCGATCGCCGAAACTCAAGGTCTGACCAGTTGTTTCCGGTTTGCGCGATCTGCCGCCAGCCCGGCCGCCGTAGTTCATCCGGAACATCTGGCTCATCCGGGTCGCATCATCCGCCTCGTATGAATTCATCCACAGCGAGCGCCAGGCTGAGGTTTCGGCTAGTCCCGTGTTCCAGGCGGAAACATCGATGGGTGAGCGAAAAATCACCTTGCCGCCGGCCAGCAGCAGTTCGCCGGTTGGGCGCCACCCGAGTTCCTGCCACTTCTCAACCTGTGAGCGTTCGAGCGAATTGACCGTCTCCTCCATGGCTGCGGCCGAGACGTTGCCGAGGGTGCGGTCGGTGCGGTCACCAGCGTTATAAAGATCGTTCGGCTCGAGATAGCTTTGCCAAATCGCCCTCAAATCCTTGGCGAGGTAGTCCGCCGGAAGCGCCGGGCCGAGCTTGTAGTTTCGGAAATTGGCTGCCTGAGCGGCTTCGAATCCGGCCGACTCGCCGCTCTTGGCTTTGGCGAGCAAATCCCGCACCGCCTGAATCCGCTGGTCTGTGTTCGCCTCGTCGTAGTTCGTGCCTGTCAGCGTATCTTTGGCTCCTCCGAGGTCACCCATCAGGATTTGGCAGAGGGCCAATCGGGCAGCGACTTCGAGTCCGGGGATGGAGCTGTCGGGATGCTGCTTCTGGATCTTCTTCAGCAGCCGCAGAGCGCCGACAAAATCAAACCGGTCGAGCGCCTGGCAAGCGAGCGTAAACGCGGCGTCGTCCCCGACGCTGCTGACAAAGTACTTGCGAACCACCTCGTTCAGGGCCTGGGGGTCGTCAGGGCGGGCTGCCTGGGCAAGGATTTGCCGGGCCGCAGCGTCAGCCGTAATCCGATAAACCTGCAGGCCTTCGGGCGGAAGTCCGGCAAGTGTTTTTTCAACCTGTTCAATCATCGAGTAGTAGGTACGGCTATCGAGGGAGTAGAGCGTATCGCCACTTCGCTCCAGCACTGCCTGCCACAACTGACAGGCAACCGAGAAATTGCCATCCTGTTGATAACGCTCGGCCTTTTTCAGAATCGACTCGAGGTCGGGGTCGGTTTTCAGCGTGGCTCCGCCCGAAGCATTCTGTTCCTCATTCTCCTGCTCCTGGACATCATCGATCAGGTCACCAGCGGGAATCGCCGGACGGATTCCGCGGATTACCTGCTGGGCCGCTCCCTCAGCCGTCAGGGCGAGCGCGGCCAACCCGAGTGCGAGCAGCCCGAGCATTGGCCGACGGCTGATGCTCTTCAGAAATTGGCCCACCGTTCCGCGAACCATGACTAGCGCCTTTTTCCAAACCACCATGCGAGAAACTGCTCTGTGCCGAGCACAATCAGCAGCAACCAGATCACTTGCGGCCACATTTCGGCCGAACGCCCTTCGGCACGTTCACCGAGCAATCCGGAAACCGGGAGCAGCTTGAATTTTTCGCCCCAGAAATCGGACTCCAGTTCGCTCGGGTTCAATCGCTCGAGCCGTCCCTCATCAGCCGGCACATTGGCCGCAAACAGGACGCTTTCAGCCTCTCCCGAGTTCCGCGTCAAACCGAGTTCGTAAAAACCGCGGCTCTCCAAATCGCTGAATTCGGCCGAGTAAATCACGCTTTTGGCCGCTTCCGGCGTCTCGTCGGCGGGCCGCGCCAAGACTTCCATCTTTTCATTCGCCGGATCGCGGAGCGTCACCCGATTCTGATAGGCCGAAAGATCGACCGGCCAGTCAATTCGCCCGCCAATTGCCAGTGAAGACGCTTGGTCGCCAGACCCGATCAGGTAATCGATCAAATCGAGCATCACCGGGACAAAGACCGCGTCCATTCCGGGAAAAACTGACCAGTCACCATCCGCCGGGATGGAGAACGCGATGACCTTCCCCTTGCCCCAGGCCCGATCGACCAACGCGGGGGAGCGATTCTCATCGCTCAGCCTCAAAGGGACGAGGACTTCGTTGCGGAGGGTCTCGCTCAGTCGCGAGGTCCACCAACTGAAGACGTCAACTTTTGCCAAACTGGCGGCATCGCTTTCGACCACGGTCCGCAAGGCCGGATGGACTTGGGGGTCAACTTCGAAGTTCACCCAACTGCTCATCGTGGGGTCGCCGGCGATCGCTTCCAGCTGCAGCGGGCAAAGCCCCTGCCCATCCCGATAGAAACTGGCATTAAAGGCTTCAGCCCGCACCTGATTGCCGGGCATGAAGACAACCGCTCCGCCATCCCGGGCCCATTGCTCCAGAACCTTGATTCGGTCACCCGAGATCTCATCCACATTGCAAAGGAAGATGACCTTGTAATCAGTCAGCGGGATCGTCTCCAAATCGGCGACCGTCACGACCCGCGTCTGCAAGCCGGTTCCGAAAATGTCGAGGTACCGCAGATAGTGGGTCTCGCTCCGCTGAGAGTCGGCCGAGGGATCGCCATCGACCAGGAGCACGGGAATGCCATTCAGAATTCGGGCAGCAAAGAACCGGCTGTCATCATCGAGCAACTGATTGAGCTGCGTTTGGTTGCCAACCAGCGACTGCCGGTCGAGTTCGACGCGGATGCGGTGGTTTTGCCAACCCTTGATTTGACTGTCGCCGGCGTTCATCCGGTCCGGCTCCAAAGGACGGAACAGGTACCGGAACGTGACCGTCTCCTTGCCACCGGCCGGCAATTGCTCCAGAGTCTCGACGATGGGAGGCTGCTCGTCGATCTGCAGACTGATCTTCAGGTTGCTGATCGGTTCGCGGGCAAAGCTCGCTACGTCCACCTCAAAGCGGACGACCCGGTTGGCCACCAGCAGGTCTTCACTCCGGACATCGGCGATCCCCAGGTTTTGGTCGCTGGGACTGCCGATGTCGACGATCAGGCCTTGAGTCGCCTCCTTGCCCAGCTCCTGAACCAGTCGATTGGGTGCTGTTTCAGCCGTCTCGCCAGCTTCCGGAATCCAGTCCCGCCGCCGCAGGTCAGAGAGCAAATAGACGACCCGGCTGATGCTGTCTCGTTGCCCAGCCACATACTGCTTGACTTGAGCCAGCGAATTTCCGTAATCGGCCGCTCCATCGGATCCGTCGACCCCGTCGATGGCATCGAGGAGCGTGGGCAGCGTTCCGCGGGTGATTGGTTCGTTGGCCAGAATCGGCTGCTCGGTGTTGCTGGTGACAAACAGCGTCAGCCAATCGTCGCTGGCATCACCTTGAGCCAACTCGGTCAACAACTCCTTGAGTTTGTTCTTGGCCCCTTCGAGGGCTGGCAGGTTGTCCACGAGCACTTGCTGGCTGAGCGAATCATCCAGCAGCACGACTCGCTCAAACTGCTCTTTTTGTCCCAGCAGCGAGGTCATCGCCGAAGGGAGAAAGGGGCGCGCGAGCAGCAGCCCCAGCAGGAGCATGGCGAGACAACGGAGCGCCAGAATCAGGAAGTTTTCCAACTGCACCCGGCGTCGATTTTTCTTGTCCGCCTCGAGCAGAAAATCCATCGCCGCCCAGTCGACGATCTTGTACCGCCTCCGGTTGAGCAGGTGGATCAGGATTGGCACGCCAATGGCCAGCCCCCCCAATCCGAGCATCAAAGGATTCAACATCCAGCTAAACAATCGCGCGCTCCTCCCTAAAACCGGCCTGTCAGCCGCCGCCGCGAGCGGAGGCGGAAACTCAAATAACTCGACAAGGCCACATCGAGCGGCTTCGACGTGTCGAGCAGGACATAATCAATCCCCGCCCCGGCACAAATCCTGCGAACCTCGCCGTTGTGCCGCTCCAACGCCTCCAGGTAACTTTTCCGCAACGCCCTCGGCTCGGCGAGCAATTGAGCGTCGACTTCATATCCCTTGAAAAGCGTGTTCTCATCGAACGGAAAATTCAACTCATCCGAGTGCATCACCTGAAAGACGACCACTTCGTGCCGCCTCAGCCGAAACTGGCGCAACGACTTGGCCAAATCGTCCAGGGGCAACAGCAAATCGCTGAGCAGGATCACCATTCCGCGCTGGCGAATCTGTGCCGCCAGCCCGAGAAAGGCATCCGAAACCTCAGTCTGCTTGTCGCAGGTCGTTTGTTCCAACTCGTGGAACAACAGCTTCAGGTGCGATGGATGCGTGCTGGGCTTGAACTGCCGATCGATCTGATTGCTGAACGTGACCAAGCCAACCGCATCCTGCTGCTGCTGCATCAGGTAAGCCAAACTCGCGGTGGCCGTGGCGGCATAGTCGAACTTGCTCCAGCCGCTATCCGTCGCGCTATTGGCGTTCTTGCCGTACAGCATGCTCTTGGAGCGGTCGAGCAACAGATGGCACTTGAGGTTGGTCTCTTCCTCGAACTCCTTGATGTAGAGCCGGTCGGTCTTCGACCAGACCTTCCAGTCAATGTGCCGCAGATCATCGCCGGGGGTGTATTCCCGGTGGGCCGCGAATTCAACCGCAAAACCATGGTACGGGCTTTTGTGACCGCCCGTCATGAAGCCCTCGACTACCAGCCGGGCGCGCACGTCCAGTCGCTTGATCTTGTCCAGCGTCCGGGCGTCCAGATACTGGCCTTCACGGGAATCGGCAGTCGACATCGGCAGCAAGCCTCGAGGGCAAAAGAATCAGTTCAGCAAACCCAAGCCACCGGCTCCCGCAATCACGAGACACCGGTCGGACCAATCGCCACAGTCAGCCAGTCGCCCGCAGGGCGCCGGCACGCGAGCGACCGTCGCAACCCAAGAGCAGCCAGCTCTCAGGCTCCGGCAAAGGCCCGAGCCAGTTCCGGAACGACCTGGTCATTGGCACTTCGTTCCGGCAACTCGGCCATCAGCCGATCGATCACCACGTCTGAGGTGATCCCTTGTGACTCGGCGTTGAAATTGGTGATCACGCGATGCCGCAGGACCGGTCGGGCCACCGCCCGAATGTCGTCCGTGGTGACATGCCCGCGCCCTTCCAGCACGGCTCGAGCCTTTCCTCCGAGCAGCAGGTATTGCACACCGCGCGGCCCCGCTCCCCAGCTTACCGATTCCTTCACAAACGCCGGCGTATCCTGTTCCAGGACCCGGGTCGCCCGCACCAGCCGCAGGGCGTAGTGAATCACATGCGGCGCAACCGGCACGCGCCGGACCAGATGCTGCAACGCCAAAATTTCGGCGTCGTTGAGCACCGGCTTGATCTCGGCCGAGTGCTGCGAGGTCGTCGAGGCGGCAATCAAATACTCTTCATCGTAGCTCGGGTACTTCACAAAGACCTTGAACATGAACCGGTCTTGCTGGGCTTCCGGCAGGGAGTAGGTTCCTTCCTGCTCAATCGGGTTTTGAGTCGCCAGCACAAAGAAGGGGGCCGGCAAGGGGTTGCGAACGCCGCCAATCGTGACCTGCTTCTCCTGCATCGCTTCGAGCAAAGCGGCTTGGGTTTTGGGGGGCGTCCGATTGATTTCATCCGCCAAAATGATGTTGGCGAAAATCGGGCCCTTGAGAAAGCGGAACTGACGAGTCCCCGAGGCCTTGTCTTCCTGAATGACTTCCGTCCCGACGATGTCGCTGGGCATCAAGTCGGGGGTGAACTGAATCCGATTGAACGACAGATTCAGGGTCCGGGCCAGCGTGCTGACCATCAAAGTCTTGGCCAGACCGGGAACACCCTCCAGAAGCACGTGGCCTTGGGCGAAAATCGCAATCATCAGCTGCTCGACCACCTCCTGCTGGCCAACGATGATTTTCCCCAGTTCGCCCCGAATCAAGCTGTAGGCGGCACTGAGCTTTTCCATCGCCTGAATGTCGTCTTTTTCCAATTCCTGGTTCCTGTTCGTATCGGGTCGATTCATGGATCGTTCTGCTTTCCTCTGTTTCTGAAACCAGCAGCCCATCCGGACCGCCTGCTGGAGCGCGTCGTAGCTACGTCCGCAATCACTCAATTCTAAGCGAACGGCGGCCCCTTTAGCCACCAATCAGGTCAAAAATCCGCTGCGTGCCGACGGTGGAAGCTACTCCTGGCCAGGACACTCAGCCAAAGGGGCCGTTCCGCGGCTGCCCCTGATCGTCGCTGCTGCTCACCGCAAGGCCGGGAAAAAACTCGGCTTATTTTTGCCTCTCTGCGGACAAACGCGCACAAAATTGTTCCCTCGGGGAAAAACTTGGGGCAGGACAGTCCGAGTAACTCCCAACCAGCACCCGCGGGGCCCCCCATCGCTCTTTCAGCAATGCTCCTGCAAAGCGGCTCGCGGCTGAGCCTCCCGCCGCGCAGCCCTCCCGGCCAGTTTCTCAGTCTCTGCAGCAGGCATCGGGACGCATCGCCCCTTTTTTGCACGCCCGGGAACCTACAATGGGACGGCAGCCCCGCATGAGGACCAGCAGCAAATGTCCAATTCGAAATCTCAGACGCCCGTGGTCGGGTCTGTCGCCCAGCGGCCGTGGCAGGCCGCGGCTCTGAGCGGCGCCGTTCACCTCGGCTTGCTGCTCCTGTTCGCCTGGCTGTTTCGCCTGGCCGCGCCTGGTCAGACTTTGGAAGAGGGCCCCCGTCGCGTCGCGCTCGTTCTGACGGAGTCGAGTGACGACAGTGAGCGCGAGACGACTTACCTTGAACGGCCTCCCGCTCCAAGCCCAGCCGATGCGGCTGCCCCCAGTCAAGTGCTGCCGAGCGAACCGGTTCCGCTGCCACCGGCACCCGCGAAGATCGAGCCCGCCCCGTTGCCAGCTCCGGGGCCGGCCACACTGATCGCGAGCGCCTCGGAGATGACCTCTGGCGTGAGGGGCGAGCAACCGAGCAGCGAACTCTCCTCCGCAACGCTGGAGGCAATTGCCGCGGAGCAACGCGAGCTGGCCAATCGTCCTCCGCCCGCTCCACTGGCGACAACTTCCCTTTTTGGTTCCGGACCATTGAAAGGCCGAAAGTTCGTGTTTGTACTCGACCGATCGAAGAGCATGGGCACAGGCGGCCTGGATGTGCTCTCTACCGCTCAGGTCGAACTGTTTCAGGCCCTCGCTCCACTCGCTCCCGAGAACGAGTTTCAGATCGTGGCCTACCACCAGCAAACCGTCACCCTCAAGGAACGCAAACTGCTCCGGGCCAGCGAAGAGCACAAATCCGAGGTCAACGAATTCCTTCAGCGCCTCGTTCCCTTCGGCAGCACCGATCATGAGGCGGGACTGTATATGGCACTCGACCTGGACCCGGACACCATCATCCTGCTGACGGACGGCGACACACCGGAATTGAACGACGGCCAGATTCAGGCGATCGCCCGAGTGAGCAAAGGCCGGGCTGCCATCCACTGCATCCAGTTCGGCCTGACCAGTAATGAGCCGCCCGGCTCTTTCATGCGGAAGCTGGCCGCCAAGACGGGCGGCACCTACCGCTACGTCGACGTCAACCAGCTGCGGGACCAGAAACGGTAACTTCTCCCGTTCACGTTTCGAAAGCGATTCCACCAGTTCAGGCAGTCAACTTTTCCAGCAGCGCCGGGATCTCGGCGACGGATCGAACCGAGTGATCAGCGCCCGCTGCGCGAAACTCTTCGGCAATCACCCCGAGCTTGCGCGCCAGTTCTGCTGGCGGCAGAGCGGCAACTTCAGCCGCATCCAGTCCGAGAGAATTGCCAGTCATCGTCACGGCGATGGTGAGCATCCCGATTGCCTTTCCGGCCTCAATCCCGAGCGGGGTGTCATCGACCGCGATAGCGCGGCGAGGGTCGACAACTCCCAACTGTTCGAGGACTCTCCGATTCATGTCGGGAGCGGGCCGGCCGTGCTCGACCTCATCCGCGCAGACATTTACTTCCGGAGCGTAACCGGCTGCCGCAGCCAAAGGTTCGACAACGTTCATCAACGACCGGGCGTATCCGGTCGTTGCCCCGATCTTCAGCCCGAGTTCGCGCAAACGGGCGATCGCTTCGCGGACTCCCGGAATCAATGCAGTTCGGTCCCGCAAAATCTCGGTTTGCAGCGGCAGGAACTCCTCGTAGATGGCCGCCGTATCCGCAGCTGTGGGCCTGCCCCCATGCCGCCCCTGCCAGACCTCGCGGACCCGAGGCAATTCGAGCAACGCGGCAATGTGGTGATCTTTCGCCAATCCCATCGGCCCCCGCACCTCAGCCGTCGTCAAATCGACCCCCCGGCGACGAAACACTTCCAGAAACACTTCCAGCGGCGCGCGGCTGCCAAAGTCCACCGTTGTCCCGGCCCAGTCAAATACGATCGCGTCAAACCGCTCGCTCACTCGACTCATGCACCTGCCTCGCCTGGTTAAATCTCAATTCCGAAAAAACTGTTCCGCGATCCCCAGTGAAAGGGTCATTCCATTGCCACCCAATCCTGTTCGGAGCTTTACTCCCGGCAGCGGTTCGTGCTCCCAAAACAGGCCCGCCGGGTATTTCGCGTAGATTCCCTGCCAGGTCGCGGCCAACTCCCATGTCGGCAACTGCATCACCTTGGCCAATTCGCGCAGAATCAAGGCGTTGATTTCCTGTTTGTCAAACGGAGAAATCTCGGCATCGTATTCATGAGAATCGCCGAGAATAACCTCGCCCGCCTCGTTCTGTGATCCCATCACATGAATTCCATAGTGGTCCAGCTCGGGGGCCGTCGCCGCGAAGCGCGCTTTGACTTGCTCAAGAGCTGGACAGAATTCAAAAGCCCGATAATGACGCAACGTCAAGCCGCTGGCCAGATGCGGCCCCAACCGCCAGCCTGCTGGCTGGGCCACCGTCTTCAGCATCTGGAGTTTGCACAACCGAATGCCGGATTGAGCCAACTGCTCGGGAAACAGGGTTTGTATATCGGCACCGCTGCAAACAATCGCCCGGTCGACTTCCAGTCGGGAACCATTGGCCAAGCTGACTCGCAGCCCGCCACCTCCACGCGTTTCGATGCCAACCGCCGTTGCTCCAAAGTGGGCTCGAACTCGCGGTTGTTCGCGCAGCCAGTACCCCAATTGCCGGATCGCTGCCGGCGGGTCGACCGCCAACTCGGTTTCACTGAACAGCCCACCCTGAAGCCCAGCCGGGTTTGCCGCCGGCGAGAGCCGCTTGGTCTCAGGCCCAGTCAACATCCGACGGGGCAGCCCCTGCCGCGCACACTCGCTGGCATATTCCTCAAGCACAGCCAATTCATCTGCGTGGTGTGCCAGATGCAGGCTACCGCAGGGGTTGAGCCAAAAGCGGGCTGACCGGGAGACTTCCTGCCAGAGTTCCCGACTGCGAAGCGCCAGAGCGGTCGGTTCACCCAACGGTTGGCCAATTGGCCAGATCATCCCAAAATTTCGAATCGAAGCCCCTTGAGCCTGCTGGTCGCGTTCAATCCAATCAATCTGGTAACCGGCCCGTAAACCGGCCCAAGCGTGAGCCAAGCCAAAGACCCCGGCTCCAATTACCGCCAACCGCTGCGTCATCTGGCTCCTTCCTGTATTTGAACCACACACCCGAGTTCACTACCACTGCCAAAGCCGTGCAAGATCTGCCGTGCAAGCTGACACTGTTTTAATCAAGGCTGAATCGCGCGGGCAGGGCAGCAGGCTTTGAATGCACTGCTTTTTCACAATCCGCCAGCTTGAGGAACCGGCACTCAGCCCTCGAACTCGGCGACGGAACGATCTGGGAGGCTGCTCCAGCTTGATGATTTCTTAACGCAGCATTTTTTTGCAGCGGATAACCTGATTGACTTCAATCCGCCCGCCCGGTCACAAATGAAAATTCGGGCGCGCGGAGACGTCGCCATCCTGTGCAGCCTCCATTCCGGGCTCACGCCGCTTTCTGGAAACAATGACAACCTCGAGCAATTTCAAACCGCAAACCACCGACCGATCGGCGGAAACCGGTCATGGCTGGGCAATCGCCGCCTGGGCGATCACGGCTGCCTTCGGCTGCTACTTCTGCATGTATGCCTTTCGCAAGCCATTCACGGCCGCAGGCTTCAGCGGTACGCCGTACTGGGGTGTCGAGTACAAGATTTTGCTGGTCACTTCGCAGGTCCTCGGTTACACCTTGTCCAAGTTCATCGGCGTGCGCGTGATCGCCGAGATGTCACCGGAGCGCCGCGCTCGTGGCATCGTCTGGCTGGTGGGCTTAGCCCTGATCGCCCTGGTGCTGTTCGGTCTGACGCCACGTCCCTGGAATCTGATCTGCCTGTTCCTCAATGGACTCCCCTTGGGGATGGTCTTCGGACTGGTGATGGGCTTTCTCGAAGGTCGCAAGTTGACTGAGTTGCTGGTCGCCGGGCTGTGCGCCAGTTTTATTGTGGCGGATGGTGTCACCAAATCGGTCGGGACCTGGCTGCTCGGACGAGGTGTCTCCGAGGAATGGATGCCCGCGGCGGCTGGGGGCATCTTTCTGTTGCCGCTGGCCGGTTTCGTCTGGATGCTGACCCGAATCCCCGCGCCCAGCTCACAGGACCAGGCCGCCCGCAGTCCCCGCTACGCCATGAGTCATTCCGACCGCCGCTCGTTCCTTGTCCGTTATGCCCCGGGCATTTCGATGCTGGTGGTCATTTATCTGCTGGTGACCATTCTTCGCA
>Ga0315904_10001412_pt1 | contig 38046 bp, 43 predicted proteins | sample LakEriMetagenome_6_FD_203529 | JGI IMG/M metagenome (GOLD analysis project Ga0315904, IMG submission 203529) | Freshwater fungal communities from buoy surface, Lake Erie, Ohio, United States - Buoy 12 MA120 | ecosystem: Environmental > Aquatic > Freshwater > Lake | place: USA: Lake Erie, Ohio... | reverse complement strand
CTTTTTCTGCGCCATCAATAAGTGCATACGACATGTGTGTGAACGTGTGTCCAGGAGTGTGGATTGCACGGACTGCGAAATCTCCAATTGCTTCGATTTGATTGTCGGCAACTGTAACTCGTTCGAAGGTAACTGGATCCATTTCGCTCACGATGTACTTTGCGCCATGTTCCTTTGCAAGAACTAAGCCACCAGAAACATAATCATTGTGCATGTGGGTTTCTACAACGCCACCCAAGGTCAAGCCTTCATGATCAAGAATTGCCTGCACGCGATCGATGTCGCGTTGCGGATCAACAGCTAGCGCAGTCTTGCCATCGTGAGCGATGTATGAGCGATCGCCCAATGTTGGTGTGTCTAAATTGATTACGGTTAATGTCATGGTTCCTCCACTTGGTAGCTTTAGTGTATACCCCTAGGGGTATGCTATTGTTACCTAACACCAGATTAAAGGGGTTCCAAATGAAGAAGGCATTAGCGCTGGCAGTGGCAGCCATTGCATCCGTAGGTCTTTTGGCCGGTTGCTCAAGCAGTAATGAAGCGATCAAAAAAGTAGACCCGGTTGAATTCAGTGAAGTTGTTACTCAACCAGGAGTAATTGTCCTTGACGTTCGCACACCTGAAGAGTTCAGTGCTGGACATATTGAAAATGCAATCAACATCAATCTTGAAGGCTCAGACTTCGCAAGCGAAGTTTCAAAGCTGGATAAGAATGCAACAGTTGCTGTTTACTGCCGAAGTGGAAACCGCTCAGGAGTAGCGACAGAACAGATGGCTGAACTTGGCTTCACGGACATGTATGACATGCAGGGTGGAATCCTCGATTGGGAAGCAGCCGGCGGACCGGTAATCAACTAAGAATTCAACATCACTAACTAAGAGAAAAAGGAAAACAAATGTGTAGTCGAGTTAATTGTCGCAAGTGCGGCAAGGTTACATACAGTGGCTGTGGCCAACACTTAGACACGGTGTTCGCTGGCGTGCCAATGAGCAATCGTTGCGATTGCGCATCTAAGAAAAAGGAAGCGTCAGCTTCTGGGGAAAAATCTTCATTCTTTGCAAAGCTACTAGGGCGCTAATGACCCCTTCTTGCTTAACAGCAGTAATGTTGTGGCCCGCCAAGAGGTGGGGCACTGCAGTTGTTGTGGCAATCGCGACATTCTTTGTAATTGGAATTCCAACTGCCGTAATTTCTAACCCAGTATTTGGAAGAGCAATCGGAGTTACGGCCTGGTCGATGCCAGTACTAATTGCGACCTCAGTGTTGTCGGGAATGCTCTTCGCTACATACGTCCGAATGGATTCCGTAGTAACCGATGAGAGTCCTGCAAAAGTTGGCTCAATGGGTGGATTCCTCGCGTACTTAGCTGTTGGTTGCCCCGTCTGCAACAAAATAGCTTTAGTCGCACTTGGCTCAACTGGTGCCATTCAATACTTTGCACCGGTTCAGCCGTATCTTGGTGCCGCCGGAGTTTTACTCCTTATGTACGCACTTCGCAAGCGATTGGTAAATGAAGCCCAATGCAGTTTGCCAAAACCAAAAAAGATTAAAGAACAACCTCAACTAGATGAAGTAAACCGATAAGGAAATCAAGATGGCAACAATTGAATTAACAAAAGATAACTTCGAAGCTACAGTGACTGGATCCGGAATCGTTCTAGTGGACTTTTGGGCGGAATGGTGTGGACCATGTCGCATGTTTGGTCCAGTTTTTGAGGCTGCCTCAACTGAGCGTGAACACATCACGTTTGGAAAAGTAGACACAGAAGCCCAGCGGGAAATCGCAGCAGCCGCCAACATCACATCGATTCCAACATTGATGGCATTCCGTGACGGAATCTTGGTATTCAGTCAACCAGGTGCGCTACCTGCTCCAGCATTCAATGAATTACTTGATTCAGTTGAAGCTTTAGACATGGATGAAGTTCGTGCCGAGATCGCTAAACAGCAGACTCAGCCGACTAACGCTTAAACTAAGTACACGAAAAAGGAATTGAGGAGTTCGATGCAAGAGATTTCCGCTGTTGAATTAATGGCAATCTATAAAAATGTATCCATCGTGGACGTTCGTGAAATGGACGAATACATTGACGGACATGTCCCAGGCGCTAAGCACATCCCTTTGTCCACAATTCCAGTCCGTAATAACGAGATTGATAAAAGCGTGAAGAATTACGTTATCTGCGAAGCAGGTGGTCGATCTGCTCAAGCCTGCGCCTTCCTAGAACAACAAGGATTTGATGTTGTCAACATTGCTGGCGGCACTGGCTCGTGGCGAATGATGGGCGCACCATTAAATACAGGGGAGCAAGCATGAGTGCTGCAAAGAAACCGACACATGTGGTCGAAGACGAACTAGCACTCGATGATTTTGTTAAGCGAATCCGTAGGGCCGAGGGTCAAATGGGTGGAATTCTTCGAATGGTCGAAGAAGGTCGTTCCTGTGAGGACATTGTTAATCAGCTCGCTGCAGTTTCTAAGGCGATCGACAAAGCAGCCTTTAGTTTGATTTCTGCCGGACTTAAAGAATGTCTAACGGATGGCAAACGTAATCATGAAGAAGTTTCAGCGCAATTGCAAAAACTTTTTCTGACTATGGCCTAATCCGCAAAAGTTGATGCGACGGCATCATTTAGTCGACTAACAAGATTCGGTGCTACCGCAACGGCGTCAGCTGAGTCATGAGTTCGATATCGCAACGCATTTAGGTTTTGCCCACTTCGAAGAACGGCACTGACAATCCGCACATCTCGACGTTCTGGATGATCTGAGGCTGCTTGCACTAGTGCAGAGTCATCATTTGAAGGCAAGTCGGATTCAGCAGATGGTGGCAAAACAATCCGCTCAAGCACCACGATCGCTCCAGCGACATCTTCAGGCCAAGCGATAGTTGCAAGGAGCTCATCAAGTTCTAGGGTGTCCTCAATTTCTTGCTCTACTGAAGTGAGGGGCATTTCAGGGCTGATGCCAAGTTCGTTAGCCAACTCAGGATTGGCATCAAGCAAATTGGCAGTTGGCACTAGGGCAAATAGGCGAACTGGTTGATCCCAACCTGCGCTCGCCACATGGTCTTCAACTTCCCTAATTAAGGGTTCTAGGTTTGAGGCAAAATCCATAGGGTAAGTCTGTCGTATGTGGTTCGCGATATTTCAACGTAAGGTATTTAAGTGAGCATAAATTTGGAACGTCCTCGTCGTAGCCCTCTCGGTGTAACCCTCGCGGTACTAGCCGGTCTTTTTGTCGCGTTTTCGATATTCGCTGGCTTCTATACCGATTGGCAGTGGTACGGCTCAGTTGGTCGAACTGATGTGTTCACACAGCAGCTAACAATCAGAGCGATCCTTTTCATCTCTATGACGTTGTTGACTGCGCTTAGCCTTTGGGGCGCTGCCACCTTGGCTTACCGTTCCCGTCCAATCAACATGCCCGCCACACCTGAGGAATTTGCGCTACAGAAGTACCGCGAAAGCCTAGATCCATTTCGCCGCTTAGTCTTCATTGCTGGACCGATTGCGTTTGGCGTGCTGACCGGATTGTCCGCTTCAAGTCAGTGGAAAACTTTTATGTTGTGGAGCAATTCAACTCCGTTTGGTCAGACCGATCCACAATTCGGTAAAGACATTTCGTTTTATGCTTTTGAACTTCCATTCCTGAGATTCTTCTTAGGATTTGGATTTACGATTCTGATCATTTCCTTGATTGTAAATGTTGTCATTCACTACATCTACGGTGGTTTGCGCACAAGCATTTCGCAATCAACTGATTCAGCTCGTCGCCATCTAATGTTCTTCCTTGGAACTCTTGCTCTGCTAAAGGCTGGCGCTTACTCAATTGATAAGTATTCGTTGGCAACAAAATCAGATGCCTTAATCACCGGCCTGAAGTACACCGATGTTAACGCAGTAGTTCCAGCAAAAACGATTTTGACTTACATCGCACTTGCCACAGCAATCTTGTTCTTTGTTGCGATCTTTAGAAAAGGTTGGTCACTTCCATTTATTGCCTTCGGTGCAATGCTTGGAGCTTCATTTGTTATCGGTGGTTTGTATCCAGCTTTTGTTCAGCAGTTCCAAGTTAAACCTTCGGAATTGCAGCGTGAAGCTCCTTACATTCAGCGAAACATCGATTCGACTTTGACGGCTTACGGATTAAATGACGTTAAGTTCACCGACTATGCAGCAATTGATAATCCTTCGCTTGCATCTTTGGCGGAAGACTCTGGAACACTTTCAAACATTCGTTTGCTTGACCCAGCTCTTAACTCACCAACATTTAGCCAGTTGCAACAGATTCGTGGCTTCTATGCCTTCCCAGAAACACTTGACGTTGACCGTTACCTAATTGACGGAGTTAAGCGGGGAACTGTAATTGCAGTTCGCGAAGTCAACCTTGATGGCCTGGCTGACGATCAGCGAAATTGGTTCAATGACCACATGGTCTTCACGCACGGTTACGGCGTAGTTGCTGCGTATGAAAATACCTCTGAAGCTGATGGCGCTCCTAAGTTTGCAGAAAGCAACATTCCACCTTCAGGCAAGCTCGACATTGATCAACCACGCGTCTATTTCGGCGAGCAATCACCGGCTTATTCAATTGTTGGTAGCGATGGCAGCCAGCCGCCAATCGAACTTGATTTCCCAGATGACAAGAGTGCAAATGGTCAGACCAACAACACCTACACAGGTTCTGGTGGTGTTCCGATCGGCAACATGATTCAGCGCGCAATTTTTGCCTTGAATTATCAAGAGACCAATATTTTGCTTTCGAATCAAATTGGACCAGAGTCAAAGATTCTCTATGACCGCGATCCAAAGACTCGTGTTGCAAAAGTTGCTCCATGGCTAACTCTTGATGGCGATCCGTATCCTGCGGTTGTCGACGGCAAGGTGCAATGGATTGTTGATGGCTACACAACTACAAATGAATTCCCATATGCAGCCCGGATCTCGTTACGTGATGCAACTGCAGATTCCGTGAACACTCAGTTTGAGTCGATTCCGCTTAGTGCCGGAAACATCACATACATTCGCAATGCGGTTAAAGCCACTGTCGATGCGTATGACGGCACTGTGAATATCTACGCTTGGGATGAAAAGGATCCGATCCTACAAACTTGGAGTAAGGCATTCCCTGGAGTAGTTCAGCCTAAGTCTGCAATTCCAGCTGGAGTCCTAGACCACATTCGTTACCCAGAAGATATGTTCAAGGTGCAGCGCGATGTGCTTGCTAAGTACCACGTAGGTGACCCACAGGCGTTCTACTCTGGTCAGGATTTCTGGATCGTTCCAGAAGATCCAACTAAGCCAACTGTTGGACAGGCACAACCGCCTTACTACTTAACGTTGCAAATGCCAGATCAAGATGCTCCAACGTTCTCGCTAACTACGACTTATGCGCCGACGAAGCGTCAAACTTTGGCAGCATTTATGTCGGTTAACTCCGATCATGGCGATGACTACGGAACAATTCGAGTTTTGCAACTTCCGCGAAACACTACGATTCCTGGTCCACGCCAAGTTCAAAACAACTTCGAATCTGACCCAGAAGTAGCTAAGCAACTTTCGTTGTTGCGAAGCGGTGGGTCTGATGTAGTACTTGGTAACTTGCTTTCATTGCCAGTCGGTGGCGGCTTGCTGTATTTCGAACCGGTCTATGTGCGAGCTTCGCAAGGCGAAGGTTATCCATTGCTTCGAAAGGTTCTTGTGTCCTTCGGATCCAAGGTTGCTTTCGAAGATGATTTGGAAACGGCGCTAAAGAAGGTATTCACCGGACAAACCGCAATTCCGGTAGATCCAGCCGATCCGGCAGCGCCAGAGGTTCCAGCAACCACACCTGAGCAAGATTTAGCAAAGGCAATCATCGACGCTAACAAGGCCTACACCGACGGTGTAGCGGCGTTGGCTGCTGGTGACTTTGCGGCTTATGGTGAAGCGCAGGATCGACTTTCTGAGGCGCTAGACCGCGCTACAACCGCTGGTAGTCAGATTGCGGGTGAGAGTCTGGCTCCAACGCCAACTCCATCCCCAGTTGCGACTCCGGCACCATCGCCAAGCCAAGCAACAAGTTAGCGATTTGGTTGGGCTGGAATCCTCGCGTATCCTTGAAAAACCGACGCGGGGTGGAGCAGCTCGGTAGCTCGCTGGGCTCATAACCCAGAGGTCACAGGTTCAAATCCTGTCCCCGCTACTAAAAACAAAAGACACCTTCGGGTGTCTTTTGTTTTTAGTAGCGGGTCTGACTCTAATCACTCAAAATCTCAGTGATCTTTTCCGCATCTCGCAGGATCGAACCACCAATCAAAAGTGGCTGGGTGTCATCAAGGTTACGAAGCTGCGTAATGGCCTTCTGGCGCTGGTCTTGCCACTCTTCAAGATCTTCGTGCTCAACATCGCCAGGGGAGTCTTCGGCAATCTCGGCTTGGTCGGAGATAACTTCTGCGGTTGCACTCAACACTCCAGCGAGTGCTGCAGCCAGTAGCGCCGGCAACTGCTGGGAACTGCCAGAAGTTAAAACCAGTTCACGGCAGATGTTGAGAACCGTTCCTGCCGTTGCTTCAGTCATTTCCATTTGTTCAACTACGGCTTTTGCTTCCGCATGATCAATGGCAGGAGACCAAGCGGAACCTGCCAATGCGGATTCAGCATTTGCTTTGATCTCATCTATTTCATTTGCAATAAATTCAGCGCGCGCTAACCAGCGACTGGCAACTTTTGGATCAACAGTTCCGTCATTTTCAGTAAGTGCTTTTGCGATTGAATTCAATAGCGCAGACATGGCAAAGGATTGTTCAATACCAGCTTTGAGCGCACGATCTTGTGGAGAGCCTTTGCGCACAAAGTATGAAGCAAAAGTTGCAAGTGTTGCACCTAGTAACACACCGAAAAAGCGTTGTTCAATTGTGCTGGCAGTAACGTTCGGGCCTACGACCAGAATCACCGTTACTGCAATGGCAATTGCGCCTTCTTCACCTAGCTTTAGCAATCGCGCTGTAACAAAGCAGGTAAAAATTGCAAACATCACCACGACTGAGTTAAAGCCAACAAGCCTCATCGCAGCAAAAGCAACCGTACCTCCAATAACCACACCAAGAATTTGCAGAAAGCTTCCCTGAATTGAGTCATGGAAAGTATGTCTCACGGACACGATGGCAGTAATAGCTGCGGTAACGCCAGAAACCATTGGAAGATTTGCACCGATGAAATAAGCCAATGTGCCAGCAATGGTTGTTAGCGTCGCTAGCCGAAAGTAGGGGGCATTAATAATGTCGACGAGTGTGACTTTTTCACCCGCTACATTTCGCGGGGTAAAGAAATCCTTTACTTTTGACATGGCTTGCTTTCTGATTGACCCAGTTCGATTCTACTCAAAATCGGACATCAGAATTTTTCATTGATTCAGATGGTTATGGTGGCAACTTCCTGATCAGATCTGGCATCAACAGATACCCGCATGCCATCAGTTAGCTGATCGTATTCAGCTTGCTCAAGTTCAACGATGGGAAGGCTAATGTCATAAATCTCTGCAGATACCAAGGCACCAATCACCAGGATTGTGTCGCATTGCAGCATCACGATTGCCAGGGGACCGTCACCAGTTCTAATCAATTCCGCCAAAACTGCAGTTGCTGAACTTGAGCCACGCCCAGAAGGCATAACAAGAATCTTGTTGGTCATTTTGGCTTTGTGCTGGGCATGATGAACATCAATGATTTCGCCATGGTGATCCACGCCACCCCAAAATGAAACCGGTTCGGTCAGTAACAACACTTCACCCTCAGCAACGCCAGGATGAGAAATCTTGCCAGTCAATACTTTTGCCATGATTACGACCACAAGCTTTCATCTCGAACAACTTTTCCAGCACGCGCGGACGCTACACATTCGGAAAGGCTGCCCAGCACTGTGTCGATTCCCAGATTTCCTGGGGCATACCAGGCCCACTTACCGGAATTTGTCATTACGTTTTTCACATCTCGATTCAGTACAGGAGTTACGTAGGTGCAGGTATCTGTTACCACGCGACCACCTGCTGCTAGGAATACATCTAAGTAACCAAGGTCCTTAGAGCGCGCCATAACATCTCGACTTGTTGAAATATAGAAATCTATGTTTTCGGCAAACTTTGGACCGTCGCCGATTACTTCTGCTAGCGCTCTAAATTCGTCTACCGAAAAATGTGGTGTGCCAAGACTTACGGCATCTAGTTTTTCACTCGATGTTGTACTTAAGGTATCCCGAGCCTCGCGCACATCAGCTGTAGTCATTTTCAAATACTCAGCATTCGGAGCAACAATCGCTTCCAGAGTTGGAGCTTCTGGGGTAACGCCCACAACATGGAAAAGTCCGACACCGCCTGCGGATGCGCTGGTTGCACCCATGCCTTTTAGACGATCTTCAGTAACGCCACCGTCAGAAAGATCACCAGGAAGTCCAACCATTGCAGCCACTCTGGTGCCAGCGCGATTTCCCAAAATAACGCCAAGTGCTGCCCAGGCTGCATCTTCAGAAAAAACTCTTGAATCAATTTCGGAAAAATCTAATACTAAAACTGCCTTACGAGCTGCATCGTGATGAAGCCCTCCGAATGGAACGCGCCCAGTTACAGCAGCAGACAAATCTAGAAAGTCGCCGTAACGATCGGAACGCGCGCCCAGTACTGAATTAACAAAGGCAATTGCATTTGATTCAGCCCAGGCAACGTGGCTTCCAAATGCTGGACGATGGCCAGCTTGATATGGCGCGCATGACCAAGTTGGTTCGCAACCCAGCGCAATGTGCGCATCCATCAAGCGACGGCCGTGCGACATTAGTGTTTCATCGCCATGAACTAAATTCGGATGCAACAAATCAAGTGATCCAACATTGGTTGTGGTCTTGACCTTAACTTTGCCACCGAGCTCAACGAGTTTTTCTGTGAAATCTAAGCCAGCTTCACCGTGATACAACGTGCCATCAGCATGAGCAGATTCAATTTCAATCAACTTCTCTGCGCCATTGGCCCGAGCAACTCCAACTATGATGCGCATGCACATTGCAACAGCTGGTCCGTGCTCACCATCAAGCATCGCTTGCTCTTCTGCGGTCAGATTTAGCCCGTTAGACAAACTCGACATTGTGCATGTTCTCCAAATTCGGTTAGCCCCTAGCCTATGACCAATGACCCCGCCAGTTTCGGGTGACAGCGAACATACTTCCAAGAAATTTGGACAAATCTTGTAGATTCTGGAAGCTCGTGGAAATGCCCTTTTCAGATTTCGGACGTAGTGTTAAATAATGAAACCTAACCTAAATTCAAAGTTAAAAGCCTTATCGGTCGCTTCCTTAGTCCTGGCATCCACAACTGCGTGCGGGGTCTCCGACGTCGCATCTGATGCACAGAATCTGCTGCCTAGTGGAATACCAACTTCGATTAGCGCAAGCACGCTAGAGTCAATGACTGCGTTTTCACCATCTGAAATCATGTTCTTGCAAATGATGATTCCGCATCATGAACAAGCGGTTACCATCTCAGCTTTGGCAGAAAGCCAGACTCAGAATGCAGCCATTTTGGACATTGCAAAGAGAATCTCGGAGGCGCAGCAACCAGAAATTGATCAAATGAAAAAGCTGCTGACCGATGCTGCACTTCCAACGTTGATGGATCATGACATGGGTATGAACGGAATGATTCCGCAGTCAGATCTCGACAAACTTACACAGGTTCAAGATGCTGCGTTCGACAAACTGTTTTTAGCCGCCATGATTTTGCACCATGAAGGCGCTGTCAAGATGACAAGTTCAGTTCTGGATAGTTCAAACCCAGACATTAAACAGCTGGCAGAAAACATCACCAAAATCCAGACATCTGAGATTGCAGAAATGAAGGCGCTGCTAGAAATTCCGTAACTCCTCTAAGGCACAATAGGGTTATGACTTTGCCTACGCCAATAGTTTTAGATTGCGATCCGGGCCACGATGACGCAATGGCGATTTTATTGGCTGCAGCGCACCCAGCAATTGAACTTTTGGGTATCACGACGGTTTCCGGAAACGGTTCTCTTGAAAAAGTCACCTATAACGCCCAACGAATTTGTGCACTAGCGAACATTGCGGTTCCGATTGCAAAAGGTGCAAATGACCCAATGGCTGGCAAGGCAAGCGCTGCTCCGACCATCCACGGCGCCACTGCTTTAGACGGAGCTGAATTACCAGAACCGACTTTTGAACTAAGCCCGCTATCTGCTGTTGAGTTAATCGCAAATCTCGTTCGTACTTGCGATCGAAAAGTCACCTTGATTCCAACTGGCCCACTGACAAACATTGCGATGTTCTTGCAGGCTCATCCCGAACTACATGACCGGATTGAACATATTTCATTTATGGGTGGCAGTACTGACCGAGGTAACTGGACACCGTATGCCGAATTCAATATTTGGGCAGACCCAGAAGCTGCAGACATAGTGTTGCGAAGCGGGTTGCCTTTGATCATGTCTGGCTTGAATATCACGCACCAGGCGCTGGCAACTTCGGAAGTTTTGGATCGGATTACAAAGTTAGATACCAAACTTGCTCACACGATTGTTGATTTACTCAAGTTTTTTGCAGACACTTACCGAGATGTTTTTGGAATGCCAGATCCTCCGGTTCACGACCCGGTTGCCTTGGCAATCATCATTGACAAGACCGTGGCCAAACTAGTTTCGGCGCCAGTCTCCGTAGAGTTAACTGGCGAACTTACTCGTGGCGCTACCGTCGTTGACTTACATGGCACTACTGGCCAAAAAGCAAATGTTGATGTTGCGATGGAATTGGATGTTGAAAAATTCTGGGACATGTTGATCGACGCGATTGCTGCATTGGGAGCCTAAAGTCCTGCGCCGATAGAGTTAAGGCGTGACTACACGCCAGCTGAACATGTACTTCTGGACCTTTATGTTCTGGGGACTTTCCTTTGTTTGGCTAACCAAAGTAGTTGAAACTTTTGGCTGGGTTGGCGGGGTGAGCTTCCGCGCATTTGCTGCGGTCTTGATTCTTTTGGTTTTGGCCAAAGTAATGAAAGTTGCACTCACTTATGACGTGAATGACACTAAGCACTACGCGATTCTGGGTGCCACGTCAGTTGCTATGAACCTGGGCGGCATGACTTATGCGCTTTCAAAACTAGGCACCGCACTAACTGCAATTTTGGTAACGACCATCCCGCTTTACAGTGCACTTATCGAAAGAGTCTGGGGTAAGGCTAAGCACACAAAGTTAATGATTTTGGGTTTGTGGATTGGTTTCGGGGGAGTTGTAATCCTGATCGGACTTTCCTCACAGGCCCTAGATTTAGATTTCTTTCTCGGATTCATCGGATCAACAATTGCGTCATTTGGTTTTGCACTTGGTGGAAACTATTCCAAAGTTAAGGCGCAACATATTGGTGCATGGGAACAGACCATCGGAACCTTCACATTTGGTGGACTTTACCTTTTGCCATTTATGTTTGTCGTGCCAATCGTTAAAACTCCGACGTTTGCATCTTTCGGATGGCTCTTTTTATTAGCTGGAACGGCAAGCTCATTGGCTTACATTTTGTACTTCCGCCTTGTAGCCGAAATTGGTGCTACGAAAGCTCTCACAACTGAGTTCATGGTTCCAGTGGTGGCGGTAATCGTTGGCGCAGCATTCCTAGGGGAGACCGTAACTATTACCGACCTAATCGGTGCAGCCTGCATCTTGCTTGGTAGCGCATTAGTGCTGGGACTTTTACCGATTCGCCGTGACGCTAAAACGATTGCTTCCTAAATGTCTGGCAAGAAGATGCCAAAGCGATACGGCTGGAACACTCCAGTAACGGCTATCGGCCCACAAGGTGGGTCGATGCTACGAAGCATCAAAAGCATTACTTCAGATCCACTTACGTACCTTGAAGCCACTTGGTCAGAATTTGGTGACGTAGTTCAGTTCCCAATTCCCAAACCAGCGACCTACTTAGTGACCAGCCCAGAAGGTGCCAGAGAAGTTCTGGTAAATCAGCACAACGAAACTTCCAAGCGCACTTTGCAATACAACAACCTCTCGCTGGTAACCGGAGAAGGATTACTAACTGCTGATACGCAAGCTTGGCGACCTCGGCGACGAATGCTGCAGCCGGCTTTTCACAAAGAGATGGTGGCACTTTCGGTAAATCACATTGAAGCCGGGTTAGCAAAACTTGATGCTCAGTGGCTGGAACTGACATCAGAAGGTACCGCGATAGTTGATATCGATCATGCCATGATGAGCCTGGCACTTGAAATAACATGTGGCGCATTGTTTGGAATTGATGTCGATGATGATGTTGACGAGATAACCTCAGCAACTTTAATTGCGCTTCATGGCGTAGTAGCTCGAGCGCGTAATCCAATTTCAATTCCATTAGGTTTCCCAACACCTGCAAATCTAAGAATGAAACGGGCAATCAAACGACTTGATAAAGCAGTTGATGCAATATTGAGTTCTCGGAATCTAAACAAACTTCCAGCGGATGCACCTATTCGCGACATGTTGGATGTGTTACTCGATCCAGATTTAGAAATTCCGTTAACAAAGCAGCAAATTCGCGACGAGATAGCAACTTTCATTGTGGCCGGTCATGAAACTGTTGCTAGTGCACTTACCTGGGCTTGGCATTTATTGGTTACCAATCCAGAGGAATTACAGAAACTTAAGAATGATCCAACTCGAGCCCAGCTGGTATTCGATGAGTCATTGCGGTTGTATCCACCGGCTTGGGTCATCACCCGTCGGACATTAAGTGACTTAACGGTTGATGACGTACTGATTCCAGCAAATTCTCTTGTGATTGTGAGTCCATGGTTAGTGCATCGAAATCCAAAAGCTTGGGAAAATCCAACTGCATTTATGCCAGACCGCTTTAAAGCAGGTACCCCACAACTTGGCTACATTCCGTTTGGCGCGGGTGCCCGCTTATGTATTGGCAAGGAAATGGCAAGACTCGAAGGATCGCAAATTCTTGCCCACATCTCAACAACTTGGAATATCGAAGCAGTGCACAATTCGCAAGTTCCGATTGACGCTTCTGTAACTTTGCGACCAGTGGCTGGGATGCCAGTACGAATCTCGCGCTTAGTTAAGTAGTTCTAAAACTTGATCATGCAGTAAGGCATTTGTGGTAATTGCATGCCCAGCCTGCATTGCGGTTTGACCTTTTACCCCCGTGACTTTGCAGCCAGCTGCATTAGCAACCGCAATAAACGCAGCCATGTCGTAGTTTTGCAATTCTGGTTCGATTGCGATGTCGACTGCACCTTCGGCAACGAGTAGGTGTGACCAAAAGTCTCCATAGCCTCTGGTGCGCCAAACTGCGTTCGTAATCTTTGCTAATGAATCTTTGCCAAGTAAATCCCAGCCAATGGGATCTGAATAAGAGAATGAGGCATCGCTTAGCGATTGCACTCTTGAAGGTGAAATCTTTCGTACTGAACCATCAACATCTTTCGTAAATGCCCCATCTTCTGGGCTGGCCCACCAGCGCCTTCCCATCGCAGGCGCGGATACCACGCCAACAACAGGTTCACCATCAATTGCAAGTGCGATTAGCGTTCCCCAAACTGGAACACCGCGAACATAATTCTTAGTCGCATCAATTGGGTCAATAATCCAGGTTCGAGATGCGGCTTCATTGGTATTTGGAAACTCTTCACCAATCACGCCGTCACCAGGACGCTTGCTGGCTAGTTGTTCACGCAGTGAAGTTTCAACTGCGCGATCTGCTTCAGTGACCGGAGTGAAATCTGGCTTAGTTTCAACGCTTAGATCAAGGGCTCGGTAGCGAGACATAGACAGTTGATCTGCCACGTCCGCCATTTCTAATGCCAATTCAAGATCTGAGTTCATGACTTTACGTTACTGGCAAATTCTTTAGGACAGAAATTTGGCGATCTAACTTGATGGCGTTTGGAGAGCGAACAAAAGCCTTCGAAGTGAGGTTAAGCGGCCTTCACCAGCACTTCCTGCATGATTTTGGCTAACCCATTCATCGAGAGCACAGTCCGGTGGTGACTGACCAACCGAGTTCACGTGTGTGCATGCTCGTGGGCATTCATTTGCACCATCAACCAATTCTGGAAAAGATTCAATGATGTCTTCGGGCTTTACATGTGCCAGGCCAAACGATCGAAGTCCTGGGGTATCGATGACCCAACCCGAATCATTTGGCAGGGGAATGGCGCGAGCTGAAGTTGATGTGTGCTTGCCGCGACCGGTTACATCATTAACTTCACCAGTTGTTCGGAGCGCATCAGGTACCAAGGAGTTAACTAATGTGGATTTGCCAACGCCTGAGTGACCGAGAAACACAGTCGTTCTTCCAGATAGCGCAGCTCTAACTTCAGAAATTCCGGCGCCGGTTTGTTGATTGACCTCGATATGACGCAAGTCCATACCGGAGTAGTTGTCGAGAATTGCTTGTGGGGATCCCAAGTCGACTTTCGTAATGATCAAAAGTGGTTCAAGTCCAGCTTCGAATGCAGCCACTAGCGCACGATCGATCAAGCCAATTCGAGGCTCTGGATTAGCAGCCGCAGTAACAATTGCCATTTGATCAGCGTTGGCGACGATCACTCGTTCAACTGGATCACTGTCATCAGCAGTTCGAGTTAAAACCGTTTCTCTATCGATGATTTCAACTAACCGCGCCAAAGTATCAACGGCACCGGAAAGGTCACCAACTAGGCGAACTCGGTCGCCAATGACGACGCCTTTGCGGCCAAGCTCACGTGCCTTAACCGTGGTTACTTGTACTTGATTTTCAAACAACTCACCAGCAGGCACAAGACATGTGATTCGCCCGCGATCCACTCCGATTACTTGACCAACTTCGGCTTTTGAAAAATCTGGTCGATCTTTAGTTCGTCGCCTGGAATTACCTCGGGTAGGTCTACCCGAGATGGAATCTTCGTCGAATTGACTCACGCGTTAACCATCTCTTGCCACATGTTTGCAAAGTCCGGCAAAGTCTTGCTAGTTGTTGCGATATCTTCAATCACTAAATTTGCGACAGCTAGCCCAAGCACTGCGCCAGCCATTGCCATGCGATGGTCGGAGTAGGTTGCGAACTGACCGCCATGAAGTTTTGCCGGTTCGATGTGTATTCCATCAGCTGTTTCAGTTGCCTTGCCACCAAGTTTGTTGATTTCGGTAACTAGCGCTGCCAATCGATCAGTCTCATGACCGCGTAAGTGTGCAATTCCTCGCAAGGTAGACGGCCCAGTTGCCAGCGCGCATAACGCGGCAATTACTGGAGTCAACTCACCAACATCATGCAAGTCAACATCAATTCCGTTGATTTCCGATCCGCCAGCAACTACTAAATCAGTTCCATCCCGAGAAACAGTTGCGCCCAGTTTTGGTAGCAGACTTACAAGCGCGTTACCGGCCTGCGTTGTTTGTGTGGGCCAATGTGGAATCGTGACTGATCCACCACAAACAAGTGCAGCTGCGAGAAATGGCGCGGCATTAGATAAGTCCGGTTCCACAGTTACATTAAATGAACGTGGCACGCCAGGATGGACAGTCCAAGTGGCATTGGTCGAATCCTTGATGTCGACATCGACTCGAATCCCGAGTTCTCGCAAAACTTCAACAGACATATCTATGTGTGGCATTGACGGCAATGCTGATCCCGAGTGAATTACTGAAACCCCAGCGTCATATCTACAGCCAGCAAGTAGTAACGCACTAACAAACTGAGAAGATTCGGAAGCATCAATAGTTACGGAACCACCTGCAACGAAACCTTTGCCAACAACAGTAAATGGCAAAGTTCCGCGATCATCATCGTTGATCTCAACATCCAAGCCACGTAGAGCGGAAATAATTTGCTTCATTGGTCGAACCCGAGCGTGTGGGTCTCCATCGAATCTAATGTTGCCGGAACTCAGTGCGGCTACTGGTGGCACAAATCTCATAACAGTTCCTGCCAGTCCGCAATCAACTTGTGTTGCGTCCGATGTCGTGCCTGGCGTAACAACGAAAGCCTCGTCTTGGATTTCTACGGAACTACCAAGTGCGGAAAGTGCCTGCGCCATCAAAAGGGTGTCGCGTGCTTGGAGCGGATGATTGATTCGGCATTCACCGCCAGAAAGTGCGGCCATTATTAACCAGCGGTTAGTTAAGGACTTTGATCCAGGAATGCGAACGCGCGCGGCTATTGGGTTAGTCCGGTTAGGAGCATTCCACAGATCAGGCACATCTCTAAGCCTAACGGCTGGCAGACTAGGGGAATATGTGCGGAAGATTCACGTTAAAGACCGACCCAAAGGTAATTGCCAGTCAATTCCAGGTCAGCTCAATTGCAATCCTTGAGGGGCGCATTGCCGATTTAACTTCGCCGGCAAAGAAGTTAGATCAAATTGAATCAGATCCTTTTCGGCCAAATTTCAATGTGGCACCAACGCATCAAATTCCAGCCATTGTTTCGCAAAATGCGGAAAGACTTCTGGCTGCATTTGCTTGGGGTCTGATTCCGAGCTGGGCCAAGGATCCCGCGATTGGGTCAAGAATGATTAATGCTCGAAGTGAAACCGCTGCTGAGAAACCTTCATTTAGATCTGCATTAGTAAAGCGCAGATGTATTGTTCCGGCTGATGGGTGGTACGAATGGCAAGGTAGTCCGGGCAAGAAGACGCCTTACTATTTTTCGGCGCCCAACGAATCAGTGCTGGGACTTGCCGGGATTTACGAATCTTGGAAGCAGCCTGATGGTCAAATGCTTTGGTCAGCTGCAATCCTGACCCAAGAGGCACGGCCAGATTTTTCTTACATTCATGATCGGATGCCAGTTCTATTGACTCCAGAGTTGCAAGATTCTTGGTTGAATTCGCCAACCAGCCCGCTGCAGGATGTTTTAGGTTCTGCCCCTGAAGTGGCATTACAAGCGTGGGAAGTTTCTTCAGCCGTTGGAAACGTCAAAAACAATAACGCTGAATTAATGACAAATCAGACCTTGTTCTAACCCCAACCGCTTGGAATCAACCTGATTTGCGAGCAGATTTCCTCCAGTAACGGTTACCCCGTATTCTGTATACCTAAGCTAAATCGCAAGGAGCACCCCATGAGCAAGCGCGGCCGCAAAAAGCGTGATCGTAAGAAGAACAAGGCAAACCACGGCCGTCGTCCAAACGCTTAAGCCTATTTGTCAAAAAAAGTCTGGTTCGCCAGACTTTTTTTATGCCCGAAAACTTTGGCCCTGGATTAGGAAATCGAGACGATTAAATCGCCTTCTTGAACAACATCTCCAACGCTAACTGCGACTCTTGAGATGGTTCCAGATTCTTCAGCGATTACCGGAATTTCCATCTTCATAGATTCCAGCAAGACAATTGTGTCGCCCACGTTTAAATTGGCGCCTTCAGTGACATAAATTTCCATCACATTTGCGACCATATCCGCACGCACATCTGACATACCTCAACGGTAGCCCATGTGGAATGGACTTCGGTTAGTGGCTATGGATTAGGTAAGTCAGTTTCAAATACGTGCGGAGTTGGCTCTAGGCCACGAGCACGAGCTCGCTGAGCACGTCGCTTGATAGCACGACGTTCATCTTCACTAGTTCCGCCCCAAACACCAGAATCTTGACCAGTTTCGAGTGCCCATTTCAGGCAAGGTTCAATAACCTTGCAGCGACGGCAAACAGCCTTCGCTTCCTCGATCTGTAAAATTGCAGGGCCTGTATTGCCAATGGGGAAGAAGAGTTCTGGATCTTCGTCACGGCAGGCTGCCTCATGGCGCCAGTCCACGCGATCCTCCAAGATGTAGTTACGGATAAACGGTCAATTTGCGATTTTTACTCTTTGGTTTCCCTTGGATCCAATCTGCAGTTTCCAGTTTCTCACTTCGTGACTGTTTTCACAAGGGTTTTAGCCAATAAAATCGGGATTTTTTTGTGACCTGCGACCCAGTGAGTTCTAAAAGTGTTGAAAATGGTCAAGATTCAAATTGATGGGTTCACAAATTGGCAAGTACTCTAAGCGCATTTGGGACATGAGTAGCCGTCAGTTCTGTTGACTGGGTTAGCACATCGCCATCAACCTGAATCCAAAGTGGACGATCAGATTGAATATGGACTTGTTTTTGATTTGTAAGTGCAATTACATTTCGTTCATTCTCGGCAGATTTTCCAGCGATTGCGCGTCTAACTAGCCTCAAGATGGCGCGGACCTTAAGGGAGGTAGGCGCATAAACATCAAGCGCAGTGTCATGGCTAGCCATTGGAAGTGGGTTCAGCGGCTTTGACCCTAGATAGGCCCACGGTGCCAAATTCACGATAAGGGCAAAATGCGCATTTCGATGAACTTCACCTGAATCAGAGACCAAGCTGAGCCCAGCGTTCTTTCGGTCCGTTCTGGCAAACAACTCTCGTAGCGCCAGTCCGGCATAGGCTGCATCGCTGACCATTTTTCCACCAGCTCTGCGGGCTTCCATTTCTGCAATTACGGCTGCGTCTAATCCGATACCGGCATTGAAAAGAAACCAGCGCGAAATATTGTTTGTCGCAATCTTGCCAACACCGATGTTTTTAAAGTTGCGCGCTTTAAGCGCAGTTAGGATTTGTGCCGTTGCTTCAAGTGGATTCTCGGACAGCCCCATGTTCCGCGCAAATACATTTCCATTTCCGCCCGGTATGGCAGCAAGCAGTGGGCCATCGGGGTTTGGCCCGTCTAGCAAAAGCCCATTTGCAATTTCATTAACGGTGCCATCGCCACCCAGGCCAATCACCAGTTCGAATCCTTGCTGCTGAGCTGATCTAGCGATTTCTATGGCATCGTTGCGAGCTTTGGTATTCACAACCATGATGTCTAGATGCTTTGAAAGTTCATTCACTACCTGGGTTTGGATTGCAGCATCAGTAGTAGTTGCAAATGTGTTTGCAACTAAGAGCGCCCGCATGCCTCAACTCTATCTGCGAAGTTTAAGGAATCCGATATGGTTGTTATGTGAAGAAATTAACTTTAGCCATTGGCGCAATTGAATCTGCAGCCATATTCCTTTATGGGCTTTCCATTGTCATCAAGGGCACCGTGGACCATAGTTCAGTGGGATCACCTCTCGTGCAATTCATCATTTACACAATTTTCGCTGCATCTCTAGCTGCCTGCACTCGCGGAATTTCAAAGCAACAAAACTGGGCTCGCACTCCGTTTTATCTGCTGCAGCTATTCATTGGAATCGCCGGATACACATTATTTAGTGGTACCTTAATGATCTATAAGGTTCTCGGAGTTATTGTTACTGCATTTGGTGTAGCAGGATTTGTGGCATTACTCAGAACGCCACAGCAGTAATCAGCCGTTAATCAAACCTTCTCGAAGATGAGTTAGTACTTTATTCAAGATTCTCGATACGTGCATTTGAGAAATTCCAAGCTCAGTTGCAATTTGGCTTTGACTCAAGTTGTCAAAGAACCGCATTTGCAAAATCCTTTTCTCACGGTCGTCCAGTTGTGCGAGTAACGGTTTTAGAGATTCGCGGTATTCAACGCCTTCAAGTGCTTCATCTAATGCACCGAAGGTTTCGCCAATACTGGTAGAAGTTTCAGAAGTTACATCCAAGCTGACCGTCGAATAAGCAGCATTTGATTCCAATGCCTCAGCAACATCATCAACAGTTATCCCTAGATGTTTAGCAATTTCCTTGGGAGTCGGTGACCGATCTAATTTCTGGGTCAACTCAGTGGTTGCCTTAGTTACCGATGCGCCCAATTCTTGAAGTCTTCGAGGCACTCTAACTGCCCAGGTTTTATCTCGGAAGTGACGCTTTATTTCACCAACTATGGTTGGGGTTGCAAAAGTCGAGAATTCGAATCCTTTAGAAATTTCAAATCTGTCGATTGCCTTGATTAAGCCGATAGTGCCGACTTGAATCAGATCATCAAGAGGCTCGCCGCGATCAGCAAATTTTCGTGCCATAAATGTAACCAAAGGTAAATGGCGTTCAATCAGCGCAGCACGAAGCGCCTCGTGTTCACTGGTACCTGCTTCTAGAGCTGCAAGTTGCTCGAACATCTCACGATCAGCTGATCGTAAGTCGTTTTTAGGCACTAGCCACCACTTTGGCAGTTAGTAACAGAGTCACTAGACCTGCCGGTGAAGTGTCTGCGGAAACCTCGTGCACCAAGGCACTTAGAACTGTCCAAGCAAACGAAGTTTTATCTGGTGGGGGACTTCCGGCTGGGCCAGTAAGTTCAATATCTAATCGCTCGGAGTGAATCTGGAACTTAATGGTTACAACACCGGATTCCGGTTTGTGCGCAATCAGAACTGCGAATGCCTCATCAACGGCCAATCGCAAATCATCAATGGCATCAATGGTTAAGTCGGCATGCGCTGCAATGTGTGCTGCAGCGCTTCGAATCAATCCGACATACTCTGGGGTAGCCGGAACGGCTAAATCAATTGTGTTCACATTACGACGTTAACCTATTTCACAGTCGCAACGGGTGATCGCCTAACTATTCGCTGGCGAGATCTTTAAGTTCCTGGCCAGAGACTCGATAAACCGTCCACTCATCCATGGCCTTTGCGCCCATAGCGCGGTAAACCTCGATGGCTGGTTGATTCCAATCCAATACCCACCACTGGAATCGTGAGTAATCGTTATCGATACACACTTGAGCCAGTCGCTTCATTAGCGCCTTACCCATTCCTTGACCACGGAATTGTGGCCGCACATATAAGTCCTCAAGATAGACACCATGTGTGCCATCCCAAGTGCTGTAATTCAAAAACCAGATCGCCATTCCAGCAAGTTGATCTGAATCATTCGGATCTTCAATTACAAACGCATAAACTGCGGGTTGCCCATGAGGGGTATTTGCCGAACCTGAAGTCGAAATGCTGTCGTGCTGGTCGAACTCAGGGGAAGAAAAATCGCGACCGAACAATGCCTTCATCAGGTCAAGTTCGGTCGCGATTACTTCTTCTGGAGCTTTTTCGTACTCTGCTAACTCATTAATCATTTGGTGCATTTGGGCGACATCTTCAGGAGTTGCCTCACGCACCGAAATCATAAGTTAGGTTTTACTTCTTTGAGTCGGCGAAGATTGCTGCAATTTCGTCAATCTTTGCGATCAACTGGTCTGCAACTGCAACATCGTTTGTGCCCTTGGTGCCACCGGCGCCAGCAAGTTTTGTTGCTTCATTGAAAAGTCCATTTAGGTTTGGGTACTTTTCGAAATGTGGAGCCTTGAAGTAGTCAGTCCAAAGAACCCATAGGTGTTCCTTAACTTGGTGTGAGCGCTCTTCCTTGATTGCAACTGCGCGGGCTTTGAAGTCTGCATCATCGGATGCGTGGTACTTCTCCATGCAGGCTTTTACAGAAAGGGCTTCAATCCGAGCCTGAGCTGGATCGTAGATGCCACAAGGTAGGTCGCAGTGAGCATTCACTGCAATTGTTGATGCGAAAAACTTCATAATTCCTCCGAAGATATTGCGGATACCCGCTTGCCACAAGATTACCTCCACCGGTTCCGGCCCGCAGAATAGGGCTGGAACAATAGGAATATGCGTTACGGAATGGCAGTGGTTTCAGGCTTAAGCATGATTCCTACTTTGGCACCTGATGAGCGGTTATTGATTCGGCACGATGGCCCAATGGTTCTTGGCGACCTTGTGATTTTCAAACGCAATAATCAATACGACATTAAGCGAATTATTCGAATCGAAGCAGACGGTATTTTCGCGCAAGGTGACAATGATTTAGTCAGTACAGATTCAAGGTCTTATGGATTGATTCCATTTGACGATGTTTTGGGCACCGTTACTTATCGACTCTGGCCTAAGCCAGGACGAATCAAACAGGGATAAGTGTGTTTGCGAAGATCTGCCAAGCCAAAAGTGACTTCGCGACCAAGCTCAACACAATGTAAATCCGTTCACCATGCAAGTAGTTACTCCACCTACCTTTAGCTTTGTATTGCTTGTATTGCACCCAGGCAAATGAATTAAACAGCACGAAGATGGTCACGATGATTCCATAAACAAACGCAGGTGCGCTTGCATCGGACGGGTTACCGGGAGAAATTACGTAAATCGCAACTGCCAACCACGGAACCATACCTGTGATGCAGCCAAAGATAAATGGAACCCAGCCACCGTTTCCAGGCTGTTCGTATTTTTCCTGTAACCAACCAAAAAGAATCATGGATGCATTTACACCAAAGATTGCGACCAATGCTGTGATGTCTGCAATGCCAGTAATCTGTGCGATCAGCACAATCATTACTGATGAGCTAATGGAGTATTCAACCCAACGGAAGTAGTTGTGCTTATCTTCTAAGCCTTTTCCATATCGGCCAAAGAATTGTGGGCTTGCCACGATGAAATGAGCCAATGCAGATAGTCCAAGGAATAGTGCCACCATCAGTGCCAGCGGTGTTTCAAATACAACGACTGGGTCGGAATAGATGGATCCAGGCGGACCAGCCATGTAAGTCGCCGTAACAGGAAGACTGAAGTCTGTCGACAGGGCTAGTACTGCAGCCATCTGCAGCAAGTGCACAACGCCGGCAATTAGGTTGAATCTACGCAGGCTTGGAATCGTTAATTTGCTCATAACTCAAGCGTGCCATAGTGACGTGTCGATTCAATAGATTTACGAAGTTAAATCCGAAGAAAAACAACAAATTAAGGAACGATTACAAGCTTTCCTTGGATATCGCCTTGATGCATAAGTTCGTAGCCCTGTTTCGCATCCTCAAGTGACAACACTTGTTGAATATGTGGACGCACACCGGTTTCGCCTAGGAACTTAAGTAGTCCTTCAAATTCAGTCCGTGTACCCATAGTTGAACCAACTACTTCTAGTTGCAAGAAGAATAGGCGATTTAAATCAGCTGGGGGATTAGCACCACTCGTTGCGCCACAGATCACAATCTTGCCACCAGGTCGCAGACTGCGCATGGAATGTGACCAAGTCGCTTCGCCAACACTTTCCATTACCGCATCAACTTTTCCTGGCAAGCGTGCACCGGATTCAAAAGCTTCTGTTGCGCCAATTGATTTTGCATATTCGCGCTTTGCTTCATCACGAGAGGTAACCCAAGTTACAAAGCCAGCAGCATTCGCTAGTTGAATCAGTGCAGTTGCAACGCCGCCGCCAGCTCCTTGAATAAGTACGGTGTCACCCTTTTTCAAACCCGATTTTGTAAATAGCATTCGATAGGCAGTAAGCCAAGCAGTTGGTAGGCAAGCTGCTTCTTCATAAGTAAGGAAATCAGGCTTAGGAATCACGTTGTACGCCGGAACAGTTACAAATTCTGCGTGAGTACCGTCATGAACTTCACTAAGCAGTGAACGCTTTGGATCTAAGGTTTCATCGCCCTTGGAAGGATCGCCCAAAACAGCATGAACTATGACAGCGGTTCCATCGTCCAAAGTTCCAGCAGCATCAGAACCCAAAACAATTGGAAGGTTTTCTGGAGCAGTTGCTACACCGCGCAGAGTCCAAACGTCATGGTGATTGATTGCGGCGGCTTTGACGGCAACTCGAACCCAACCTTCAGGCACAACTGGATCTGGATGATCGCAAATTGAAAATCCTTCAAATGGATTTTCTTGATTTCCGCTAACAGCAACTACAGCACGCATTAGACATCTTCCTCATCATCATCAAGTCGAGCCAGCCAAGTTGCTAGTCGCTCAGTTGGTACTTCAAAGTCAGGGAAAGTATCTACAAATTCCCGCATCCGTTCAGCTAACCATTCAAAGGTAACTTCTTCTTCGCCGCGACGCTTCTCTAATTCTTCAATGCCTCGGTCAGTAAAGTACATGTTTGGCCCTTCCGAGAAATTCGATTAGCTAAATGCCTGGGCAACAAGTGCTTGCTGCTCTAGTTCACTGCGATGGTGTGAGCCAACGGCAGGAGAGCTTGAAGCAGGGCGGGAGATACCAGTAATCGCGCGGTTAATTAAGGCTGGCAAGTTCATGGCCATAAAGCTCCAAGCACCTTGGTTGGCAGGTTCTTCTTGAACCCAACGAACGTTAGCCAAGTTCTTGTAACGAGCAAGTTCTGGCGGCAAAGTAATTGCTGGCAATGGGTACAGACGTTCAAGTCTGACGATTGCTACATCTTTGCGACCTTGCTTTTCGCGCTCTGCGGCTAGGTCGTAGTAGACCTTTCCGCTACAAAGCAAAACCGAAGTCACATCATCTGGATTCACAGTTGTGTCCCCAATGATGGCCTTAAAGGTTCCTTCGGTGAAGTCACTAACTTTAGAGGTTGCGTACTTCGCACGAAGTAATGACTTAGGAGTGAAAACCACAAGTGGTCGCGTCAACGAAGACTTAACCTGCCAGCGCAGCAAATGGAAGAAGCTTGCTGGGGTAGTAGGCATAGCCACAGTTATGTTGTCCTGTGCACATTGCTGCAAGAAACGTTCAACGCGGGCAGAGGAGTGATCCGGTCCCTGACCTTCATAACCATGTGGAAGTAACAGGACAACGCTGCTCTTTTGTGCCCACTTTTGCTCGCCGGTTGTTATGTATTCATCAATAATGGTTTGCGCACCATTCGCGAAGTCACCGAATTGAGCTTCCCACATGGTTAAGGCTTCTGGGCGAATCACTGAGTAGCCGTATTCAAATCCCATTGCTGCGTATTCACTTAGCAAGGAATCGTAAACATCTAATTTGGCGCCAGCTTCGTAACATGTCTTAAGAGGTTTGTATTGCCAACCCGTTTGCTTATCAACAATAACAGCGTGACGGTGACCAAAAGTTCCGCGACGGCTATCTTGACCAGCTAATCGGATTACGGTTCCCTCGGTAAGTAGTGAACCAAGTGCAAGTGCTTCGCCCATACCCCAATCGATGGCGTCAGTTGAAACCATTTCAGCGCGCCTATCAAGTTGTGGTGCAAGGCGAGGATGAACTGTGAAACCTTCTGGCATGTTTGTCTGACTTGCGACTACACGATCAATAACTTCGCGACTGATTGCCGTTGGCACTTCCCAAGTTGGAGTTTGTGGCGCCAAAGTTTGCTGACCATGGGAGATAACTTCGGATGCAGATGCGTTGAAATGCTCAGCAGTCTCGGACTTAGTTGCTTGGAAAACACCTTCAAGTTCGTCTTGATAATGCTTAAGGGCTGCTTCGGCCTCTTCTAAAGTTATGTCGCCACGACCAACTAGGGCTTCAGTGTAAAGCTTTCGCACTGAACGCTTCTGGTCGATGATGTCGTACATAAGTGGCTGAGTTAGTGATGGATCATCAGCTTCGTTGTGACCGCGTCGGCGGTAGCAAACTAAATCGATCACTACGTCTTTATGGAATGCCTGACGGAAGTCGTAAGCCAATTGCGCTACGCGCACCACTGCTTCTGGATCGTCACCGTTGACATGGAATACCGGAGCTTGGATAGTGCGAGCTACGTCGGTTGAGTAAACACTTGTGCGACTGTATCGAGGAGACGTTGTGAAGCCAACCTGATTGTTGATAACCAAGTGAATCGTTCCGCCAACCCGATAGCCCTGCAGTTGACTCATCTGAAGTGTTTCAGCAACTACACCTTGACCTGCGAACGCGGCATCACCGTGCATAAGCAACGGTAAGACGGAGTACTTATCTTTACTGCCTTCTTGAGTTTGGGCAATTATGTCTTGCTTAGCGCGGACAATTCCTTCAAGGACTGGATTAACTGCTTCAAGGTGTGAAGGGTTTGCAGCTAGATAAACCTTGACTTCTTCACCACCGGCAGCCTTGTAAGTGCTCTTAGTTCCAAGGTGATACTTAACGTCGCCTGATCCTTGTACTGACTCTTCGCCGTAGTTGCCTTCGAATTCATTGAAGATTCGGCCGTAACCCTTGCCAGCAATGTTGGCCAGAACGTTCAAGCGACCACGGTGCGGCATACCAATGCAAACTTCATCAAGCTCATCTTTAGCCGCTTCGATCAAAATCTGATCAACAAACGGAATGGCACTTTCGCCACCTTCAAGACTGAAGCGCTTCTGTCCTACGTACTTTGTCTGCAAGAAACTTTCAAAGGCTTCCGCTTCATTTAGTTTGCGCAGAATTCGAAGTTGTTCATCGCGATCGACCTTGTCTTGCTTACGTTCTAGGCGATCCTGAATCCATTTACGTTGCTCAGGATCCTGCAAATGCATGTATTCGATGCCGATTGTGCGGCAGTAAGCATCACGAAGCGTTCCCAAAATATCCCGCAACATGGCAAAAGGTCGGCCACCAAAGCCACCTGTGGCAAATTCGCGATCTAGATCCCAAAGTGTCATTCCATGATTTGCAATGTCCAGGTCAGGGTGTGATCGCTGATGGTATTCAAGTGGATCGATGTCAGCCAATAAATGTCCACGAACTCGGAAAGCATGAATCATCTCTTGCACTCGAGCTGTTTTATCTAGATCTGCGTCATGAGATGTTGCAAGATCTTGTGCCCAACGAATGGGTTCATAAGGAATCTGTAGCGCACGGAAGATTTCATCGTAGAAACCATCAGCGCCAAGCAGCAGTTGATGAACCCGACGTAAGAAATCACCTGATTGCGCACCTTGAATTACTCGGTGATCATAAGTGCTAGTGAAGGTCATGATTTTGCTAACAGCATTTCTAGCTAAAGCATCATCGGAAGCGCCTTGCCATTCAGCTGGGTAATCCATGGCACCCACGCCGATGATTACACCTTGTCCTGGCATCAATCTTGGAACAGAGTGAACTGTGCCAATAGTTCCTGGGTTGGTCAGGCTAGCGGTAGTTCCTTGGAAGTCTTCAACAGCAAGTTTTCCAGCACGTGCCTTGCGAATTACATCTTCGTATCCAGCCCAAAATGCAGCAAAGTCCATTGTGTCGGCGGACTTGATGCAAGGCACAAGTAGCTGACGTGAGCCATCTTCCTTTGCCAGGTCAATTGCAAGTCCAAGACCAACTTGTTGGTGCCGTGCAATTGCTGGCTTGCCATCAATTGTTGTGTACGAAACATTCATGTCCGGCATTTCGCGCAAAGCACGAACGATTGCAAATCCAATTATGTGAGTGAAGCTAACTTTGCCGCCACGGCCGCGTGCTAAGTGATTGTTAATGACAATGCGATTGTCGACCATAAGTTTTGCTGGTACCGCGCGAACTGACGTTGCAGTTGGAATTTCAAGACTAGCTTCCATGTTTGTTACAACGCGGGCCGAAGTTCCCTTAAGTTTTTCAATGACATCGTCAGCCAGTGAAGCTGGTGCTGGTTTTGCACTCGGTTCAGTAGGAGTAGCTGCAGGTGTAGCAGATACTGGCGCAGTAACGGTTGGCGTTACTACGGGTTGCGCTGCAGGTGCTGGCTTCGCGGTAGCGGCAGATTTGGTTGCCGTGGCATGTGGCGAGTATTCACTCGGGGAGTAGTCGGCGAAAAAATCCCACCAGGCTGGGTCTACGGATTGCTTGTCCTCAAGGAACTGTTGATACAACTCATCAACGAGCCAATCGTTTGCACCAAATGGACTACTTGTTGGTCCGGACACGGCTTGGGGGCCTTCCTTGTTGAACTCGAGGTACTGCTCTATAAATCGTATCGCCCATCTGACAAGGGCTTCAACGTGCATAAGCCCTGGGCCTAGGGCAGGGTAAGAGCATGACATCTGCACCTGGTTCGGATATGAACAATTCTGATCTTGCTGAAAAAGTAGCGGTGATTACAGGCGGTTCTCGAGGTATTGGCCTCGCAGCAGCTAAGGCACTCGGCGCATTTGGTGTGACTGTGGTCCTGGTTGGGCGAAATCCGGACAACCTGAATGCTGCAATATCAGCGCTTGTGGATCAAGGGGTAGATGCGGATAGCATCTGCGTGGACGTTTCAGATGGGGCAAAAGTCTTAGAAAAAGTCAGTCAGCATTCGCTGGCATCGCAGGCGGACATTTTGATTAACTCTGCTGGAGTCATGAGCGAAAAAATGGCAAAGACTTTGCGTACTACGAATGATGAATGGCATCGAGTTATGCGAATAAATCTTGATGGTACGTTCAATATGATTTCTGCAATTGGGCCGCAAATGGCACAACGTAAGTCAGGTCGAATTGTTAATGTGTCCGCTTGCCTTGGCAGGTTCACTGGGCCTGGTTTAGCCGGAGGTTTAGCTCCCTATCGAATTTCAAAAACTGCAGTCAATGCATTAACTAAAAATCTTGCAGCAGAACTTGGTAACGGAACTCGTGGCGTACTGGTTGATGCAATGTGTCCAAACCATACCCGCACTGACATGGGCGGACCAGATGCACCTCGTAGCCCAGAAGAAGCAGCCGACACGATCGTTTGGCTGGCCACCCGAGAACATACTTCAGAAACCCAAACTGGATTGCTCTGGGAAGACCGTCAAATCGTTCCCTGGTAAATATTTTTACTGTCCTTGCATGTGTATATGCGCTGACCGCTTTACATCATGTAAGTCGAAGTAAGAACGTTCGCGTGCTTTCCAAATCAACATTTCATTGCGAACCACTTCACCATCACGTTGGACAACGCGGTCTAAAAGTAAGTTATCGTCGGCTTCAACCCAAATAGCTTGTGAGACATTCGTGCGAAGCGCACTATGTCCTGCTCCAACTCCTTCGATAATGACAACCGGGGTCAGCGGTAATTCAGACCAACTCACGTACTTACTCTGATGCCAGTCATAAGTTAGGTGCTTGGGACTTAGACCATTCTTAATTGGCGTTAAAATCCAAGCTTCAATGCGATCAAACAATTTCTGACCTAAGGCGTCATCCCAACCTTCATAGAGCTCATCCAAATGGACAATACTCATCGGACCGTTTGCATCAGACATTGAAATCGAAAGTTCGTGAGCCAAAGTAGTTTTACCAGATCCAGCTGGACCATCTATCGTGACAATTTTGGTTTCCCCACAAAGTGCATCACTATTTGCAATGGCTGACTTGACTGTCGACAGTTCAAAAAATGTCATGAGCTAACTAACCGTGCGTTGAAGTTTTTGCCAGTTAATCCAACCGCGCAGGGCGATCGCAGCAAAGGCTACATAGAGCAACGAAGTGAACTTAAGATCTTGTGACCAGTAGAGCCCTACGAAGACAATGTTGACCACCAGCCAAGCAATCCAATTCTCACGAAACTGCAAAACCATAAGGACTTGTGCAATAACGCTAAAAACTAAACCAAAAGAATCGGGACGAGCGGCGGCGGCGCCAAGTGAAACTAGGAATGGCGTAATCAGCAACCAGGTCACAGTTCCGGCACTTATCAAACTGACGCGAAGTGTCCAAGATAAATTGCGCGAGCTTGCACCTTGCGGACCCCATCCGAACCAGCCCCAAACTGCAGCAGCTATAAACACAAGCTGCAAAGAAGCACTGGCGTAAAGGTCATAGTTCAGGAAAAGCCAGCCGTAAAGCACTCCGCTCAATCCGTACCAAGGCCACATGATTCGTTTACCAGTTGTGCCTAACCAAACGCCTGTGGCAGAAGCAATAACTGCTACTAACTCCAGCAGGGTTACCTGATAGCCCAAAACTGTAAAAAGAACAGTTGCAACAAATTCATTGATTTCTGAAAACATAGATTGCATTCCTCCTGCAATCCGCATTACCGGACTGGTTAAACGGTCGGTGTGATGATCAAAAGATCGGACACCCTCTCAGCCCACCTTGTTGTGGACTCCCGTGTCTTGCTACCACCACTGTATGTCATCTCTGCTATTTATGTGGGGTTGAAGGCAGCACTGATAAAGTCACTCAGGCAGGTAGTTTTGCCCGCGTAGCTCAGTGGATAGAGCGTCTGCCTCCGGAGCAGAAGGTCGAAGGTTCGATTCCTTTCGCGGGCACGTGAGTGAGCAACGTCCAACTAGAGCCACATTTCTGGTTCGCCGCATCCTGGTATTTGGATTAGCGCTATTGGGTTTGATTCTGATTTTAAGATTTGTTTCAGGGGCGATCTCGTCGCAGCCAGTTGATGGAACCTCTGCTCCAATTCCAGTTCCGGTCGTCACGCCAGCATTTGATTGTGAAGCCAACTCGCCACTACCGCAAAGTTTTGTCGATACTTGGACAACCGAATTTCAGCCGACAAGTTTCAATGTGACTGTTGTTGATTTAGTTGAAGGTTGCACATATTCACTAGGCGATACCGCAGCAACTTTTCCAACTGCCTCGACGGGAAAGATTATCGTTGCAACTGGTGTGCTGGAACTAGTTGCAGCGGGAACCTTGGATTACGCAACTGTTACCTCAGACATGGAACTCATGATTACCGAATCTGATAACAGTGCAGCGGATCGATTATTCAAAATCATCGGCAAGAATGACGCAGTGGTTTCAATAGCAAGTCGTTATGGTTTAGCAAGTACAACTACGGGTGGTGCCTGGGGAACAATCATGACGAACTCAAGTGATCAAGCACTGCTGTTGAATCAAGTGGTTGGCACTGCAGAGAGCCCATTACCTGAGGCGCAACGGGTAATTCTTCGTGACTTAATGTCCAGAGTTAATCCAGAGCAAGCCTGGGGAGCCGGACCTAGTGGTGGCATCCCTGAGCTTTGGACTGGCGCAGTAAAGAATGGCTGGTACCTGTCGGTAGAAGGGGATCGCCCGCCAGTTGGACTTTGGCGCATTAATACTTTGGGTTATGTCTGGGATCCGAACAAAACTCCACGGTGGATTTTCACTGGTTACTCAAATACTTGGACAACCCAAGAACGTGGAATTTCTGCTTGGAACTCAGTTACCAAGCAACTATCAACTTCTTTAGGCGTTCGCTAAGACGCGTAAGGCTCCATCACGGGACATTGTTGTCCAGGTGCTACTAGTGGTTCAAAATGCCACCACTCATTTTCATATCGACGACACAATCCATATAGGTAGCCATTTTTTTCCAACCAAGCTGCCGCTTTCTTTCCTTTAGTTCCACCAACGCCATAGTTAATGTCGATTGCAATTCCCCAAGGATGATTGGATTTCTCCGGTGGCAAGACCCACTTACTAGCTGCTTCAGCAGATCCATGTCGCTTAATCGCCCGTTGATACAACATCTCTTGTCGTTCGAGGCTTCGATAACCGCTTGTAATTGCAAGGGTGTGACCCTTTTTCTTTGCTGCTGCCTTTGCAGCTTCGTAGCGAGCTTTGAATTGTGGAACTAGCGCGCTGGGGTGAGTTTCGCCACGAACGATCGGACCAGCACCAAGTGATCTTTCTTTCTTAGTACAAGCGCCCTCTGTGATAGCCCTAACTTTGCCAGTTGTTTTCTTGGCGCAATAGTCGATAACGGGCGCTTCATTTGCACTTACTGGAACGGTGGTGAGTGCAAATGAAATTGCAACGGTGGCAATCGAAGCAAGCAAACGCGTGGCCTTCATAAATATTGAGCCTACTTGCTCTACTTGTCAGAACCAATCTGCAGATAGGGTTTAAATGTGATTGAAGGTCGGGCTCTAATCGAGCTAATCATTGCTTCGGTAGCAATCATTCTGATTCCAGGACCAAGTGTCATGTTTGTGATCGCCAGAGCGGTCGCTTGGGGTCGAATCACTGCAGTACTTACCGCACTTGGAAATGCCCTTGGCATGCTCTTGTTGTCAGTCTTTATCGCGATTGGATTAGGTCCATTGCTGCAAAGATCCGAATTGCTACTGATGGTGGTTCAAGTTCTCGGTGGACTCTACTTGATTCACTTAGGTATTGATGCCTATCGCCATCGCCAAGAACATGCTGATGACATGATCAAGATTGAAGAAGTAAAACCAAGTAATTTTCAAATTCTTAGACAAGGATTTACGGTTGGAGCACTCAACCCAAAGGCTCTGGTTTTCTTCTCTGCCGTATTCCCGCAATTCGTTGATGCTGAGGCCGGGTCAATTACTTTCCAGCTTTTAATGTTCGGCCTTATCTTTGCAGTCCTAAGTTTCCTTCTGGATGGCATGTGGGGCTTGCTAGTTGGCTCAAGTCGGGATTGGTTTGTCACTTCAAAGAACCGACTGGTAGTTCTTCGAGTAGTTGGAGCTGTTGTAATGATGGCACTTGGCATTGGTGTCATAGTGCCGGTGCTATTCGAGTACTTAAACTAAAACGGCAGCAACTCCAACTGGAGCTGCTGCCGTTTATCTAAATGTTTAGTGAATTACGCCATCTGATGTTGTGCGCTCAAGCACCTTGCGCATAGCTGCCACCATTCGATCCGCTTCTTCCTCAGTCATGATTAGCGGTGGTGAAAGTACTAAGTTATGTGCGCAGTCACGAACGATAACGCCTTCTTCGCGACGAATTACATCCGGCAACATCGGTTGCAACATTGGAAGTGGGGTGCGGCTTTCCTTGTCAGTTACAAGTTCCACTGCATGCATCATTCCTACGAAGCGAACTTCACCGACAATTGGAAGATCCAAGAGCGTGCGCAAACCTTCATGCAGGTATTGACCCATTTTCTTAGCTTTTTCCAGCAGTCCTTCTTCTTCAATGATTTCAAGATTCTTAAGTGCTACTGCGGCGGCGGTTGGATGACCGTTGTAAGTGAATCCCATTGGGAATCCGAAGTCTTTTTCAAGTTCCGCAGCTACTGCATCGGTTGTTAGCACTGCACCTAATGGAATGTAACCAGATGTGATTCCCTTTGCAGTAATGATGATGTCTGGCTGGACATTGAAGTGCTGAGCAGCAAACCATTCGCCGACGCGACCATATGCAGTTACTACTTCATCAAAGATCAATAAGATGCCATGCTTACGCAACACTTCTTGAACTCTTGGCCAGTAATCATCAGGTGGAACTAACATGCCACCAACACCCATGATTGGTTCACCAACCATGGCGGCAATCTTGTCAGCACCAATCCGTGCGATGGTTTCTTCAAGTTCATTAATCAAAAAGTCAGTTGGATCTTGTCCGTTGTATAGCTCTTGGCGGTAAGGCCATGGGGTAGTTAAGTGCTGAACATGCGGCATGGTTGGCCCGAAGCCATCATGGTAAACATCAAATCCAGAAAGCGATCCACCACCATAAGCAATTCCGTGATATGCCCGCTCGCGAGCCAAAATCCAGTCGCGTCCGGTCTCGCCTTTACGGTGATGGTAGTAACGAGCCATCTTGATAGCCGCTTCGTTACCTTCGGATCCACCGCTAGTGAAGTAGACGTGATTGATGTTGTCTGGAGAAATCTCAACTAACTTTGCCGCCAACCTGATGGCTGGCTCATTGCTGAACTCCCAGAAACTGGTGAAGTATTCCAAAGTTGAGATTTGTTCCGCAGCAACTGCAGCCACTTCATCGCGACCGTGACCAATCTGTGCCAACCACAAGCCACCGGTTGCATCTAGGTATTCCTTGCCGTCGGTGTCCCAAAGTGCACAATCTTGACCGCGAGCCATGATTACGCGCTCAGTTGTGGACTTTGGAAGGTATGGATGAATGATGTGAGCGCGATCAATGTCGGCTAACTCTTGCGTCGACTTCTTAGTGGTTGCCATTTTCTCTCCTAGTTTTTTCCAAGTTCTATTCGTAACGGATCCAGGTTGTTTTCAACCCAGTAAATTTTTCCAGCGCATGGAGCGAAAGATCGCGCCCAAAGCCTGATTGTTTGAAGCCACCGAATGGAATGTTCATTCCAAGTGCATCTACCGTGTTCACTGAAACCGTTCCCGCGTGCAGTGCGTCAGAAACTCGATGTGCCCGACTCAAGTTAGAAGTCCAGACCGAAGCTGCCAAGCCATAGATGCTGTTGTTGGCAATAGAAATTGCTTCAGCTTCCGTTTCAAACGAAAGAATCGACAAAACTGGCCCAAAGATTTCATCGTTTGCGATGGAGCTTTGCAGCGGAACGTTTGTGAACACTGTTGGCTCGATGTAGCAATCAGATCCATCAATTGTTAGTCGCGAGCCGCCGTGAGCAAGTTTGGCGGAATCCGATCCACTGGCGATGAATTCAGCTACCCGTCCGGTTTGATTGCGATCAACCAGGGGACCCATTGTGGTTGTTGGATCAAGAGGATTACCAAGCTTGATCTTCTTGGCTTGATTAATCACTAGCTCAGTGAATTGCTCAACAATGCTCTTTTCAACAAGCAAACGTGAGTTTGCTGAACACACTTCACCTTGGTTAAAGAAAATTGCTCGGGCGGCAAACTCTGCTGCTTCTTCAAGATTTGCAGTGTCAGCAAAAACCAAGTTCGGACTCTTGCCACCACACTCGAGCCAAACTTGTTTCATGTTTGATTCACCGGAGTACTTCATAAAGTACTTGCCAACTTGAGTTGATCCAGTAAAGGTAAGCACATCAATGTCTGGATGTAGGCCAACGGCAGCGCCAGTTGTTTCACCTTGCCCGGTAACGACGTTTAAAGTTCCTTCGGGCAATCCTGCTTCAAGGGCTAGTTCAGCTAACCGAAGTGAAGATAGCGGAGATTGCTCAGCTGGCTTTAATACGACGCTGTTACCTGCTGCCAGGGCAGGGCCAAGTTTCCAGATTGCCATCTCCAATGGGTAGTTCCATGGAACTACCGCACCAACTACGCCAAGCGGAACACGTCTAACTAGCGCCACATTGCCAGGGTCCGTCACTGGAATCTCGCCACTAACTTTGTCGATTGCCTCGGCATAAAAATTCAGAATTGCAGCAGATCCAGGAATGTCAATCGTGGTTGCATCTGAGATTGGCTTGCCCATATCTAGAACATCAAGCAGAGCCAGTTCGTCTGCATTGGCAAGAATCAATTCGGAAAGTTTGTGAAGTGCCCCTTTGCGTGCACCAGGGGACATTCGGGACCAGCCATTTTCAAAAGCTGCGCGAGAACTTGCCACAGCTTGATCAACTTCACGTTCCCCACACTCGGACACATCGGCAAGAGACTTTGCGGTTACCGGACTGATGTCTTCTGAAGTTTTTTCAGTGGCGACTCGTGCGCCATTGATTACCGCACGCCCATCGAACGAAAGGCTCGATGCCGCCTTCTCCCATTTATCCCGAGTTTTCATTACGCACCCCACGTATTCTTATGACGCAATTTCATGGCCTTGAATACCCCTTAACATACTCGCGAAGAGCTGGATCTGAGGCAATGTCTACCAAAGTCATAGCCATTGCTTTCGATGCATCAAGCACTGCTTGGTCAGCATCAGCAGTTATGCAGGCCGCCGCAAACTCCTTCTGGTGGTTAACGGCGGATCCGCTATTGACACCAATGTATGGATGAATACTTGCAATAACTTTTGAAACATTCCCAAGGTCGGTACTAGCACGATTCATTTTGATTCGAGGGTCGTTGTCATCAAACACCCGTCCGATTGCCTGCGCATTTAACTTGTAGATGTCATTTAGGTTTGGATGATTTGTGAACTCCGAATATGGTTCGCTCTCATCGTGGATCTCCAGGACACAGCCAGTTGCAAGCGCTCCAGCTTCAAAACACTTTGCCACGCGATCAAAGGTTTCTTCCATTAACTTGGTGGAAGTTGCTCGGACATACCAGCGACCTTCAGTAACTTCTGGAATTGCGTTAGGGGCTTCGCCACCACGCGTCATCACGCCATGAACTCGCACAGTACTTGGAAGTTGTTGACGAAGTAATCCAATTGCAACTTGCGCAATCGTGAATGCGTCTGCGGCATTAACGCCTTGTTCAGGGTAAGCAGCAGCATGTGCAGCTTTTCCAGAAAACTTCACTGCGATGTGACGAACTGCGAATGGTTCAGCAAATGCAACATCAACCGGACCAGGATGAACTAGCGCTGCAACGTCGATGCCATCGAAAGCGCCACGTTCCAACATCACAATTTTTCCGCCGCCACCTTCTTCGGCTGGAGTACCAAGAACTACAACTCTTATATTCAAATCTCTTGCAACTGAAGCTAAAGCTATTGCTGCACCGACAGACGAGGAGGCGATGATGTTATGACCGCAGGCATGACCTAATCCAGGTAGCGCGTCATATTCGGCACATAATGCAACCGTTAGATCGCCAGAGCCAAACTCTGCTCGAAACGCGGTGGGAAGTGCAGACACTTGTTCAACGACATCAAAACCATGATCACTCAGTGTCTTGATGACGGCTGCTGAACTTTCAAATTCTTGCCAGGCAACTTCTGGATTGGCATGAATTTTGTGACTTAATGAGAGTAATTCTTTACTTACTTCGTCAACACGACTAATCACACTTTGTTTATGGTCTGACATGGCTACTCATCTCCTGGAACACCATAGGAAGGTGCCGAGTTGGGATTAAGTGCTCGAGTCAAATAATCCTGTGACTGTGGTGCCCAAACTTTGTAGAGATCTCTAAGTTTTGAAATTGGATTCTCATCCCAATCAATTCTCAAATTTGTAGTAGGCCAGGAAACTTCAGTTGCAACAATGACCGCAGCCGAATGTACTGGTCCAGCTTCGCCGCCAGCCTTAACGCCCGCTTCCAACGCTTGAATCAATCGATCGGCAAGCTCGTTATCGGAAGTCGCACTAAACGAATTAACCATGGCCTGTATCACGTCAGAATTTGCGAGCATATTTCCAGCGGCTGCCACATTCTTTGCAGTGACTTCCGCGTTGATACCAAGTGACTTTTCACCTGAGTAAACCGCTGATTCACCGGTGTTGTCTACAACAGTTAATTGTCTAAATTCAGGATGAGTTGCAACTGAACTAACCTTTGCCAACGCCTCATGTGCACCCAGTCCAGATTGCAGGGCGTCCAAAAGCGCTGGCCCCAAACTTGGGTCAGTTACGTTTTGACTTGATACTGCGCCAACACCAGCCCGAACATTTGGGCAACGCGAACCTACCGCAGGACTTGAGCTACTAATTGCAACTCCAAATGCTCCGGTGCGCTCGCAGCGAGCAGCGATACTAATTGTCATTAATCTCTGGTTTCTGGGATAACGGCAGTGGCATCTATTTCAACTAGCCATTCCGGGCGAGCTAACGCTGATACAACTAATCCAGTTGAAACGTAATGAACACCCTTTAGCCATTTGCCCATTACGCGATAAACCGGTTCGCGGTAACGAATGTCGACAAGGTAAATCGTAATTTTGGTAATGTCACCAAGTTCAGAACCACATTCTTCTAGCAACATCTTGATGTTTGCCATTGCCTTTTCAGCCTGTGCTTCAACATCGCCAATTCCAACAGACTCTCGAGTATCCAGGTCTTGACCGATTTGTCCGCGCAAATAGACAGTATTACCCGCAACGACAGCCTGGGCCAAGTCGTTATCCAAATTCTGCTCAGGATAGGTGACCTTGGTATTGAATGGTCGGATTCTCTTGTGAGTCATTGTTTTCCTTTTAGTAGGTTCAAGTTTTACGTTAGTCGAAAGCCAGGGTTAGCTGATGGTCATTTCAATTATTGGACGATTCGTGCTGAGCCGGAGTAGCTCTTGTAGCTGCGTTGAATTTGAATTTGATCCGCGAGGAATTTTGCATCATGCCAAACACCCCAGATAAATGCCGAACCTCGTCTTGAAAGCCAGGCTTGACCCAGGAAGTAGACCCCACTTGCATTTGAAACTCCACGTTGATGTTGCGGCTTTCCAGCTTCAGTTAGCGCTTTTGGTACCTGTAGCCAACCGTAATCAACTGAGTATCCAGTTGCCCACAGAATTGTTGTGATTCCCGAAGCCGCTAAATCAATCTCTCGAATTGGATTTACTGCGGATTCAGGCATTGGTCCCAATATGTGAGCCTCGGGCTCCAAGGGTAGATCCAAATTATTTTGCGCGATAAATTCATCGGCTTCAGTAAGAACCGATAAGTAGTTTGCATCGCCGCGTGCAATGTTTCGCTCTAAGTCATCTGCAAATTTCAGCACGCCATTTTCATAAGTTGTAGTCAGTCCAAGAAGCGTGATGCCACTACTAGCTAGATTTCGAAAATCTACGGTTCGACCGCCATCGAATCCACTGACAGCTATCGTGACATGTTCGGCCCCAGCTGGAGGAGTTGCTAGATCCCACTTACCCAATACGCCCAACCACCAAACATTGTCTCGGCCTCGGTACCTCCTAGGTGGTCGATCATGTTCGCCTACGGATAAATACACTTCTCGGCCAGCACTTCTCAAATCTGCAGCGATCTGTACGCCAGATGATCCCGCACCC
>Ga0315904_10001410_pt1 | contig 38080 bp, 44 predicted proteins | sample LakEriMetagenome_6_FD_203529 | JGI IMG/M metagenome (GOLD analysis project Ga0315904, IMG submission 203529) | Freshwater fungal communities from buoy surface, Lake Erie, Ohio, United States - Buoy 12 MA120 | ecosystem: Environmental > Aquatic > Freshwater > Lake | place: USA: Lake Erie, Ohio... | reverse complement strand
CGTCGTCATCGACACCGCCGATTGGCTCGAAAAGGCGCTGATCGAACACGTCCTCCGGCAGGCGGGAAAAAAGTCGATTGAGGACTTCGGCTACGGGAAGGGCTACACGATATTGCAGGAGCACGTCGTCCGGTTCCTCGGGTCCGTTGACGCCCTCGTCGCGAAGGGCGTCCATGTCGTCTTCGTGGCTCACGCGAAAGTGACGCGGACGAGCCCGCCCGACCACACCGACGGTTACGACCGCTACGAGCTCAAGCTCACGAAGCAGGTCGCGCCGCTCCTGAAGGAATGGGCCGACCTGGTCCTTTTCTGCAACTACCGCGTGCAGATCGTCGAAGGCTCCGACGGGAAGCTCAAGGCCCAAGGCGGGCGGGAGCGCATCATGCACGCCGTCCACTCGGCCGCCTGGGACGCCAAGAACCGCTTCGGGCTCCCGGAGGAAATGCCGATGGAGTTCGCGAAGATCGCGCACCTCTTCACCGGAGCGCCCGCCCGGCCCGCCGCAGAGGCCAAGGCCGCCGCCGCTGAAGCCGCCCCAATCGCTGACCCCATTCCTTGGCCGAAGGCCAAGGCCGCCCCGGCGCCATCGACGGCGCCTGACTTGGTCGACCTTCAGCTTGCCAGCAAGGACCAGGTCGACCGCCTGGACAAATTGCGCGGTGGTCCGGGAAGCCGGGCCGCGCAAGTCGTCGAGGATTACCTCGAGAATCTGAACGCGGTCGACTTTGGCGAGCTCACGACCGAGCAGGCCGACGAGCTCCTCGAGAAACTGCGCCCCGCATGGGATAACGCAGAACCGGCCCGCGTGACGTGGCTCCGCGAGAATTCCGAAGCCGCCACCGCCTACCTCGCCCGGGTCGGGTGGTTGGAGCAGGGTCAGACGTGGATCGACCTTCCCGCCGACCGGGCGGAAACGATTTTTGCGAAGTGGGACAAGTTCACCGCCGCGGTCCTCGCGCCCGCAGCCAAGACCGGGAGGAAGGCCGCATGAGCGCCGACTCCCTCCTCATCACGCCCGCTCTTGGCGAGGCCGCCGTCACGGCCGCCGACGCGGCCCGACTGGATCGCGACGAACTGGTCGCCCGCTCGCAGTCGATCGTGACCGTGACCGACCGCTTGGACGCCGACCACGCCACCGCCTTCCTCCGCGATGCCAAGGCCTATCTCACCGGAATCGAGGCCGCACGCACCCGCGCCAAGGCTCCCGTCCTCGAGATCGGGAAGCGCATCGACGCCCTCGCGAAGGACTTGGTCGCACAAGTCCAGACCGAGCAAGCCCGCATTTCCCGCGTTCTCGGAGCGTTCGAGCTCGAGGAGAAGCGGAAGGCCGACGAGGCCCGCTGGTTGGCAGAAGAAGAGGCCCGCCGCGTGGCTGACAAGGCACTCCGCGAAGCCGCAGCGGCCCGCAGCGCAGCGCCCGACGCCCTCGCCGCCGACCGGGCCGCCGATGCCGTCAACGCCCAGGCAGTCGAGCAGATCGTCGCCCTAAAGCAGCAGGCCGCCAACGCGGCGCCCGCCCGCCAGGCCGGGACCGCCGTCCGCGAGGACGTGGTTTTCGAGGTGACCGACATCCGCGCCCTCTACGCCGCGCATCCCGAGCTTGTCACGCTCGAGCCCAACGGCGCCGCCATCCGCGCCATCCTCCGCGCCAACCCCAACCTCCAAGTCCCAGGCCTCCGCCATTGGCGGGAGGCAAAACTCAACATCCGCTCCCATGTCTAAAATCGAAAATCCGGGCCGCTACGCGGCCACCGTTACCGAGGCCGAGTTCGGCGAATCCCAAACCGGGACGCCCTTCCTCCGCCTCTCCCTCACCTCCGACGAGGGCGCCTACATCGGCGCTTACCTCTACCTCTCCGAGAAGGCGCTCCCCGGATCCGTCCGGACGCTCCGCGATGCCTTCGCCTTCAACGGCGACTTCGAGACGCTCCTCGACCAGATCACGGGCAAGCCGTGCTCGATCACCGTCGAGACCGAGGTTTATGAGGGGAAGGAGCGCCTCCGCGTGAAATGGATCAACGCGGAGCGCTCGACCAAGCCGATCGACAACCAGAGCGCCTTCCTAAAGGCGCTTTCCGCCAAAGCCGCACGGATCCCGAAGGAAGCACCGAAGGCCGGGGCCGCGCCCACCCGCTCCTCGCCGCCGCCCAAGGCCGCAGCCAAGGCCACGGCTCCCGACGAAGGGACTCCGTTCTAAGTGAAGCTTCGCCCCTACCAGTCGAAGGCGGTCGAATTCCTGCTCCCCCGCCGGCGTGGCTTCATCGTCGCGCCAGCGGGCAGCGGGAAGACGATCATGGCGGCCGCAGCAGCGGCCCGCGTGGCGTCCGCCTTTGACCGCGTCGTCTGGCTCGCGAACACCCGCGAACAGGTCGAGCAGGCCCGCGCCGCTTGCCTCGGGCAGCGTTGGCCGGATCCGGTCGAGATTCACGTCGCGTGCGTCGCCGCCCGCCCGGACGTGAGCGGGGCGACGCTCGTCGTCATCGACGAGGCCCACCACACGCCCGCGGCGACCTGGTGGACGACGATCAGCCGCGCCGAGTGCGTCGTCTGGGGCTTCTCCGCGACTCCCTGGAGCGGAGACTGGGAGCGAGACGGCACGCTGAAGGCCTTTTTCGAGGACGCCTTCCACGTCGTCCCTCGCGACGAGGTCCAAGCCGGCGGATCCATCACGCCGGGCAAAGTCATCGTCCACGACCTCGACCAGGAGGGCCAGTTCGACGCCGAGATCGACCGCCTCACCGCCCAGGAGGTCATCATCCGCGCCCGCCGTCACCCGTACATTCCGCGCGACGAGCACGAACGCCGCGCCCGCTGGCAGTTCACGGCCGAGGCCATCCGGATGAACGGCGCCCGAAACGCCCGCATCATTTACCTCGCGACCTCCACCCTCGCTTCCGTCCTGGTCCTCGTCTCGACCATCGAACACGGCCAGGCGCTCGAGGCTCAGATCCCCGGCTCCCTCCTCGTCCACGCGAAGCTCGGGAAGAAGAAGCGGGCGGCCGCGATCGAAGCCTTCCGGAGCGGTTCGCTCCGCTGCATGATCGCGACGAGCCTTGCGGACGAAGGGCTAGACGTGCCGCGGGCCGCGGTCCTCATCCTGGCAGCCGGCGGCCGGTCCGCGGGCAAGCTCGAGCAGCGGGCGGGGCGCGTCATGCGCCCGCACGAAGGGAAAGAGATCGGGACCGTCCACGACTTCTCCGACCGAGGCGCAGGCCTCGCCGCCAACCAATTCAAGGCCCGCTCCCGGACCTACCGAAAGCTCGGGTACACCATCACCGCCGCATGAAGCCAGACCCGAATTTCTTCGCCCTACACGGGCTCGCCGCCCCGGTGGCTGAGTTTCGTTTTCACCCGGAGCGCCGGTGGCGCTTCGATTTGGCGTGGCCGGAATACCGGCTCGCCCTCGAGATCGAAGGCGGGCTTTGGGTCGGAGGCCGCCACAACAGCCCGCAGGGCTTTTTCAAGGATCTCGAGAAGTACAACGCCGCCGCCTGCCTTGGCTGGCGGATCCTCCGCGTGACCCCGAAGGCCGTCGGGACCTTGGTCACGGTGCAACTTGTCCGGGCCGCGATGTCAGCCGCATGAGCACGCTCCCCGACTCTCTCCGCCGGATCCTCGCCGCTCAGGCGCCCGCGGGTCAGGCGCCCGCGGCTCCTTCCCACCTCCGCGCCTTGGCCGCTCCCGCGCCAGGCATCACCACCTTCACCTCTCGGAGCGGGAGCGTCTGGCGCATGGCCGCCGACGGCTCCTGGCGTCACCTCTGCGACATCGACCCCATTCCATGACTTCCCCGTCCGCCACCTTCAAGACCGCCCAACTCCTCCGCGAGCAAGGCATCGCGACTGTCCCGATCAAGGCGGGCGACAAAACTCCGCTTGTCCCTTGGAAACCGTACCAACAGCGCCTCCCCGCAGAGGCGGAGCTCGAGCGCTGGTTTCAGCGCCCGACGAACCGGATCGCGCTCGTCGCCGGCGGGAAGCAGGGCGTCGGCTGCCTCGACTTCGACGAGAAATACGGACGCGGCATCCTCTCCCGCTTTGCCGCTCGGGCGGAGGAAGTCGGGCTCGACTACCTGGTCGGGCAGCTACTCCGCCAGCGGACGCCCTCGGGCGGTTTTCACCTCGTCTTCCGTTGCGAGGCTTGGCCGATGGTCAACCAGAAGCTGGCCAGCCGCCCGCCGACCGCCCAGGAACTCGAGGCCGCGCCCCATCTTCGCGAGCTGACCCTCATCGAGACCCGAGGCGAGGGCGGCTATTTCGTGATTGCTCCCTCTGACGGCTACGTCCTCGAGGCGGGCGACTGGTCATCCATCCCGACCATCACGGAGGACGACCGCGAGGCGCTCCTCGACCTCGCCCGGACCTTCGACGAGCGGGCGACAACCGCAGCCGAGCCCGATGCCGCCCCAGCCGCTCCGACCGCCCCAGCCGGCGAGCTCACGCCCGGCGACGACTACGACGCGAAAGCCGACATCCCCGCCCTCCTCAAGGCGCACGGGTGGCGCCCCTGCGGACCCTCGGGCAAGTACTGGACCCGCCCAGGCAAGGCCCGCGGCATCTCGGCGTCATGGGACGTCATTCCGGGGCGCCTGTTCGTCTTTTCGAGCTCGACCGAGTTCACGACGAACCGCGTTTACAGGCCCTGGCACGTCTACGCTACGCTCGAGTGCGGAGGCGACTTCTCTCGCGCCGCTTCTGAGCTCCGCCGCCAAGGCTTCGGAGGCGCCTCACGCAAGAAGACCCGCGACGTCATCCCGTGGGACCAAGTCCACGACGCCGAGCCGCCGGGCGTCGAGCCCGCTCCGGAGGACCCGCCGGGCGTCGAGGGCGCAGATCCCCACGGAGCCGCACCGACCACCGAGACCGAGGACGACCGAATCCGCCGCCTCCTCCGCGCCCGCGCCTTCGACGGCTCAAAGGTCCCGCCGCCCCTCCGCCCCATTTACTCCCTCGGAGGCGTCATCATCGCCACGCCGGGCAACCTGGTCGCCATCACCGCCCAGGCGAAGGTCGGGAAGTCGGCGCTCGTCTCCGCCCTGACCGCCGCCGCCATGGTTCCGGAGGATCCCGAGACCGACCTCCTGACCGCCGCGGGCTTCAACGCCGCAGGCAAGGGCCTCCTCTACTTCGACACCGAGCAGAGCCCCGACGACTTTTGGCACGCCGTCGCGAGGGCCAAGCGCCGCGCAGGCGTCGAGACGATTCCCGCCTGGCTCCACGCCTACAGCGTCGCGGACCTCCCCGCGCAGATTGCCCGGAAGGCCGTCGCCGTAGCTATGGCTGACGCCGCCGAGGCCCACGGTGGCCTTCACGCCGTCATCATCGACGGAGTCGCTGACCTGGTCCTCGACGTGAACGACGCCGAGGAATGCAACGGGCTCGTCGCCGAACTCCACTCCCTCGCGATCCGGTACGACTGCGCCATCATTTGCGTGATCCACAAGAACCCCGGCTCCGAGAAGGTCCGGGGCCACCTCGGCTCCCAGATCGAGCGCAAGGCCGAGACTAACCTTTCCCTCGACAAGGAGGAAGAGGTGACCGTCGTCTGGTCGAACAAGCAGCGCCGCGCCCCGATCGACAAGAAGACCGGGCCGCGCTTCCGGTGGGACGACGAGCTCAAGATGCACGTCACCGCCGAGGCCGTGTCCAAGCCGGCCGCCAAGCTGGTCGAGCTCGTCACCTTGGCCGAGGCCGTCCTCAAGCCCGGCGAGCGGATGAAGTGGTCCGACTTCGTGGCCGCGTTGAAGGCCGCCAGAAGCACGCCGGAGCGCCAGCCGAGTCAAGCCACCGTCGAACGCTGGATTGCCGCGATGCGCCAGGCCGAGGTCATCGTCGCCGCTTTTGGATCCTACCAACTGAACCCGAAAAACTACCTCAACCCGTGAACCCTCAACCCTCACGAACCCTCATTTCACCCTCAATGAGGGCCAAAGAAGATTCATCCGAAAGGATGAGAAACACCCCCAACCCTCAACCCTCATTTCACCCTCATTTCGCCCTCAATGAGGGCCAACCCTCAACCCTCACCCCCCTATATATAGGGGGTGAGGGTGAGGTGAGGGTTGAAGGTGACCATCAACCCTCACGCCGACCCTGACCCCATGAGCTACGCAAACACCGCCTGCCCTTGCGGCGGCCGGAAGCGGACCGAGACCATGCTTTGCAATAACTGCGAGCAGGCTTTTGCCGCCACGCCCGACCGCCAGCGCATGGACGACCCGACCGCGCCCTGGGAGTCCCGCCGCGCCGCCGCGATTCGGATCCTTGCCGCCGCACGCCGCCGCTGCCGGAAGGAGGCCGCATGAGCGCCGCCAACTTCGCCACCCTGACCCCGGCCGACTGCGACCGGCTACTGCGCCAGGCACGCCACCGCCGGCGCTCCCGCCCCACCCTCTCCACTTTCGCCCGCGCACACCGCGCAGCCTCCGACGGGAAACCGGAGGCCGTAGGGCCGCAAAAGCGGTCCTCGGGCGGATCCTTTCACCACCACCCAACTCATCCCCGCTCATGACCACCGCGCTCAATCTCTTCGCCGTCCTCGCCTGTCTTCTCGTCGCCGTCGTCTGCACCATCGTCGCCCTTTCCGCCTTCATGATCGACGAAACCGACGAAGACGCGCCGCAAGGCCGTTGGCTCGGCGTCACCTTCGCCATCATCCCCGCCTGCTTCTTCACCGCCGCCGCGATTCAAATCCTCTTCACCCTATGAGCGCGGTCAGCGACTGCATCCGCACCCTCGGGTACTTCAAGCGCAAGTACCGCCACCTCATGACCGGGCCCGACGACATCGTCGGACCTGATCGGAAGGCCGGAGGGAAGCGCAGGACCGGACAACGCGGGACCTCTATCTCGCCCGAGGAGCACGACCAGATTTTTGCCGAAGCCCAGCGTCCCGACCTAAGCCTTGCGATGATCGCCCGGAAGCACGGCCGCGCCATCTCGCTCATCTGCCGCGTGAAGAACCGCCGCCACCCGCTCTACGACGCCAACCGCTGCGAACCCGCAGCCAAGGAGGCCCAGTCATGACGCCCGACCCCACCCCCCCCATAAGGAATCTTTTGCCGGGTCGGACGCTCGCAGGGGCCAAAACCAGACCGGTCCTTAACCGAGCGTTAAATCCTGGGTTCCCCCTTAACTCCAACCCCCTCCGATGACTCAAGCCGACTATGCCAAGACCGCCGGGCTGACCCGCGCCCGCGTTTGCCAGATGGTCAAGGCCGGGATGCCGCTCGACTCGAAGGAGGCCGCGGACCAATGGCGACTCCGCCACGTCAACGGAGCGGTCCACCGCCAAGGCCTCGGGCTCGCAAAGGCCGCGGAGGCTGATCCCTACGCGCAGCCGGCGGTCGCCCCCTCTCGACCGCCCGAGGCGGACCAGCCGGTTGAAGGCGCCAAGGCCTCGGACGACACGCCTCAAGGAGCCTACGAACGCCAGCGCCAGATCGAGCGGGCCGCCTACTCCCTCGCCGCGAAGGCGCTGAAGGAGCAGCGGGCCGAGGCAAAGAACTTGGTCGCCGTCCACGGCCAAGCCGCCCGCAACCTGGCGCAACTCCGCCTCGAGGTCCTCGCGGTCGCGGAGCGGGAGCGGACTTTGGTCTCGGGCGAATGGGTCCGGAAGATCATCACCGAGCACGACGGCGCAGTCGTGCAGCTCGTCCGAGCCATGCCGAAGCAGCTCGCTGGCCGAATCTCGCCCCATGACCCCGAGCACGCCGAGCGAGAGCTCGAGCGCTGGGCTCAGGAGGTCTTCCTCAAGACGCTATACAAGACCGACCCTTTCACGAAATGACCGCATGATCGACGAGCTTGCCGACATCATCGCCGCCGCGCCCGACCTCGAGGGCGTCGACCTGGACGCCATCGACCTGGACGGGCTACCAACACGTCCGACCGAGCGCCCGCCGGGCAAGGAGAAACCCAAGCCACCGGGCGAGGCAGCGGGAATCGGTTTCCGGACCAAGGTCACGACCACGGTCGAGCGCCGCCGTTTCTACGACCTCCGAAACGTCCCGAACGCGGTCGAGCTGATCCGCCCGCTCCCCAAGCGCCGCGAAACGATTCACGCCATCATGGGAGGCGACTTCACCGCCTGGGACCTAGTCCCGGCAATTCTCAACCTCGCCGGCAAACCCGCCCGCGCTTTCTTCGCCGCCACCCTGGGCTTCAACGCGCAAAACAGCCACCACCTCTGCCAGCTCATGGCCGCCGGTGAGATCCAGGCCGCGACCGTCCTCTGCTCCGACTACTTCTCGAAGGCGGACGCGAAAACCTACGGTGAAGCAAAGACCAAGCTCGCCAAGGTCGGCGGAGTCCTCAACTCGACGCGCAACCACGCCAAGATCCTGGCGCTGGACTTCGGCGCTGACGCCTACGTCGTCGAGGCCTCGGCGAATCTCCGGTCCTGCAATAACCTGGAGCAGATCGCGCTTTCCAACGACCGCGCCCTCTTCGACTTCCACCGCTCCTGGATTTCCTCCGTCACCTCGACATGACCGCCGCCACCTTGAACGACCTCCAGCGCTCGCTCCTCGACTACCGCAGAAGCATCTACCGCCCGACCCCGAAGAAGACGGTGGTCGAGTGGTGCGAGGAAAACCTCCGCCTGACGACCCGCCAGACCGAGCACCCCGGCCCTTTCTCGACCGCCGTCCGCCCCTACACCCGCGAGGTCTTGGAATGCTTCAAGGATCCCGCCGTGACCGACGTGGTCCTCTGCTGGGGCTCGCAGACCGCCAAGACGATGAGCCTCATGGCCGGGCTCGCGTGGCTCATAGACAACGAGCCCTCGCCGCTTTTGTGGCTCATGCCGACCGAGAGCCTGGCGAGATCCTTCGCGAAGACCCGGTGGCTTCCGATGCTCGCGGACTCCCCGACTATGGTCCGCCACTTCCCGGACGACAGGCACAAGCTCACCACGCTCGAGCAGCATTTCGACCATTGCACGCTCAACTTCGTCGGGAGCAACTCGCCGGCAAACCTCGCCTCCCGTCCGATCCGCGTCCTGGTGGCGGACGAGGTCGACAAGTTCGCCCAGGCGACCGAGCGGGAAGCGGCCGCGCTCGACCTGGCCATGCAGCGCACGAAGAGCTTTTCCAGCTCGAAGCACTTCCTCACCTCGACGCCGACCGTGTCCGAGGGTGACATTTGGCAACAGTTTCTCCGGGGCGACCAGCGGCGCTATTTCATCCCTTGCCCGCATTGTGGCGAAAAGATCCGGCTCGAATGGAAGCAGGTCAAGTGGGAGACCGAGAAGGACGAGGCCGGCAAAACCAACCTCGCCAAGGTCCGCTCCTCGGCACGCTACGAGTGCCAACTTTGCGGAAAGGACATCTCTGACGCGCACAAGGTCGCCGCGCTCCGGGCGGGCGAATGGAGGCCCGAAAACCCGAGCGCCATCCCCGGCGTCCGGTCCTACCACCTTTCCAGCCTCTACTCGCCCGACAGGAAATGCACTTGGGGCTTGCTCGCGGTCGCGTTCCTCGAGGCCAAGGAAAGCCTCAGCACCCTCGCGCTCCAGGGCTTCATCAACGGGATGCTCGCGGAACCATGGGAAAACCAAGGAGCACCGGCCGAGCGGACCGAGATCATCGTCTCCTCCGCCGAGGCCATCGACCAGACGGCGGTCAAGTTCCTGACCGTCGACTTCCAAGCGCGGGCGCCGTTTTTCTGGTTCGTGGTCCGCTCCTGGGACGCCGCCGGCAACTCCCGAGCAATCGACGCCGGTCCGCTCGACACTTGGCAGGACATACGGGACAAGCAGGTCGAGCACGACATCCACGATACTCACGTCTGCATTGATTCAGGCTATGAAGCGTCGACCGTGTATGCGGAGTGCTTGCGGTGGGGAAAATTCCACCAGCGCAGCTTCAAAGTCCCGCTGTTCCTTGGCTGGATGCCGTCAAAGGGCGTCCCTCGCCGCGGCTGGCGTGACAAAAAATCCGGAGTCGAAGTCCCCTTTTTTTTGCAAGGCATCGACCCGCGAATCGGAACGACCAACGGAGCCAAGCTGGAGCTCAAACTTCTGGAATTCGCCACCGACACCACCAAAGACATCCTGGAGCGGATCCGCCGGGGCCAAGTCGCGCAACGCTGGGAGGTCGCGGACAAGGTAGCTACCCCGGAATATTGGCGCCACCTCGACGCGGAGCGCAAGGTCGCCAAGTTTTACAGCAACTCGGGCCGCACGACTTATACCTGGCTTCCGAAAAGCCGGAAGTGGCCGAACCACCTCTTCGATTCCGAGGTGATGCAAGTCGCCATGGCAGTCTTTCACAACCGCCTACGTTTCCAGGCGGCCGCCGAAAATGAGCAACCCGCACCCTGAGCCCCTGTTCACGCCGAAGGAATTGGCCGTGCTCCTGAAGAGAGCAAGGAGCTATGTTTTCGCCATGAAGCGCCGAGGGTTTCGCATGGTCAACAACCGCGCCACGCTGACCGAAGCGCGGGCATGGTTGGCCGCGAATCCGTTGCCGCGGGCGTCCGCCCGAGCATCACGGGACACTATGGAACGCCGCGGAACATCGCCGCCCTTGCGGTGACCGTGACGAAGGCCCGCCCTTTAGGGCGTGGCGATTTCGTCAACCTTCGCTCGCGGCTTCGTCCGCAAACTTTGGCGCGATGCTCAAGCGTCGGGCAAGCCATTGCTTGCAGTCCTCGAAGCCGCCTCCGACTCCGCGCAGGCTTCCGCCGGATCCGGCAAGACCATCGCCGCGACGAGCGGGAACGGGCGCTCGGTCACCTACCAAGTCACAAGCGGAGACGCCTCCCCTGCTGACATCCTCGAATTGACCGCCCGGCTCCTCGACCTTTACGACCGCGCAGTCGCAGAGCTCGGCGGAGCTCCGACGGACGCCGCAACCTTCGGCAAAATCCTCTCGTATCTAGTCGGCGTCCGCTCTTTCCGGCCGCGATTCCTCACGCTTGAACGATGAAGATCGCCGACGCCACCCGCTCTTTCTTCCGCAGGTTCCGCAACCGCTACGAAGGCGCCCGGCAGAGCCCCGGCCGGTCCCGCGTCCCTGGCGTCGTCCAGGCCGCCCGCTTCGACGCGACGGTCGCGGACCGGACCGAGCTCGTCCGAAAGGCCCGCTACTTCGAAAAGAACAACGCCATCGTCAACCGGATGGCGGACCTCTTCGAGCAATACACCGTCGGAAACGGGCTCCAATTCTTCGCCGCGTCCAGCTCGCCCGCCTGGAATGTCGAGGCGAGCGCCTTCTGGTCCGAGTGGAAGCGTTTCGCCGACCTGTCCGGCCCTCTCAACTTTGACTCCCTCCAGGGCATCATCGCCCGGACGCTCTTCGTGGACGGCGAGGTTTTCATCGTCCTGACCAAGGGCGCCACGAACCGCCCGCGGATCCAGCTCATCGAGGGGCACCGTTGCGCGACGCCTGGCACGATGAAGGAGGGCGAGGGCATCATCGACGGCGTCGAGATCGACACCAACGGGCGGCCGGTCGCCTACCACTTCCTCGAGAGCGAGGACCAGCTCACCAAGAAGACCTTCCGCCGGGTCGCCGCCGACTTCGTCATCCACATTTTCGAGCCGAGCCGCGCCGGTCAATATCGGGGCATCCCGTACCTTCACCCGGTCATAAATGACCTGAACGACCTCGACGATCTCCAAAACCTAGAAATGAAGGCCGCGAAGGACGCGGCCGCCATTTCCCGCGTAATCAAGACCGAGACGGGCGAGATCGAGGACGAAGATTTGCTTCGCGGAAGCGTCACGCAGTCGGACAACTCCACCCGCGACGAATACTACAAGGACGTTTTCGGCCCCGAGGTCAAAGTCCTCAAGACCGGCGACGAAATGGAGCAGTTCGCCTCCAGCCGGCCGAACGTCGCGTCCCAAGATTACTGGGACTACCTGACCGCCAAGGTCTGCGCCGGCGTCGGAATCCCCAAGGAGCTTGTCCTCCCGTCCAGCATCAACGGCACCATGACCCGCGCCGTCCTGGACATGGCGAATACGTTTTTCCGCACGCGGAGCGCAGTCCTCGCCGATCACCTTCGGCACGTCTACGAATACGTTATTGAGTCAGGGATCCGGCTTGCCCCTACCCTGCAACCTCCCCCGCCCGATTGGTTTCGATCCGTTGCCCGCGCTCCGCGTGCGGTCAACGTCGACGTGGGTCGCAACTCCGCCGCCATGATCGCGGAGTGGAAGTCCGGGATGCGGACGCTCCAGGACATCTACGCCGAGGTCGGACAGGATTGGCGCGAACAGCTCACCCAGAAGGCCGAGGAAATGGCCTTTGTGAAACAGCTCGCCGAAGGCCTCGGGCTTGAACGCGCCGAGATTGTCCAGCTCGACCCGAACGAACTCTCCGCCGCAAACGCCCAGGCGACACTCGCCGGCCCCGACGACCGCGAAGACGACGACGAAAACTCAACCCCCTGACGCCATGAGCAACGCCCGGACCTGGTACAGCATCAAAAACGCAGCCGACGCCGGCCGCGCCGAGGCCTTCATCTACGACGAAATTGGCATCTTCGGCGTGAGCGCAAAAGGCTTTATCGACGAGATCCGCGCCATGAAGCCCCAGGCGCTGACCGTCCGGTTGAACACCGTCGGCGGATCCGTCTTCGACGGGCTCGCCATCTACAACTTCCTCAAGAGCCTCCCGGACGTCACGGTCAAGATCGACGGACTGGCCGCGTCCATCGGGTCGATCATCGCGATGGCCGGCAAGCGGGTCGAAATGGCCGCCAACGGCTTCCTCATGATCCACAACCCCTCGAGCTGGGTCGACGGCGAGGCCGACGACATGAGGGAGACGGCCGACTTCCTGGACAAGATCCGCGACTCTCTGGTCACCACCTACGCCGCCCGCACGGGCAAGGACGCTGCGACCGTGAAAAAGTGGATGAACGAGGAGACCTGGTTCTCCGCCCAGGAGGCGAAGGACAACGGCTTTGTCGACGTCATCACCGACGAGCTGGCCATGGCCGCCAGCGCCAGCGTCTCGCGCTTCGCTCACCCGCCGGCCGCCCTGACCGCTACCGCCAGCGCCGCAGAGACGGTGAAAATCCAAATTTCCGGCGGGACTTCCCCCGCCCCCACCAACACCCGAAAGGAAACCATGCAGACGATCATCAACTCTTTGGTGGCGGCTAAGGTCCTCGCCTCCGCTGAAATCGCCGAGGACAAGCTCGCCGACACCATCACCGCCGCCTTCGCCGCCCTGACCGCCGAGCGCGACACGCTCCGGGCTCAGGTCCTCGAGCACGCACAGACCGAGGCCACGCGCCTGGTCGAGGCCGCCGTCGCCGACGGTCGCATCGTGGCGGAGAAAAAGGATCATTGGGTCAACGAGCTCCTTACGAACGCGAACGCCCGCGAGCTCCTTTCCGCAATCCAGCCGGCAAACCTCGGCACGGAGCCCGTCAAGGTCGCGCCGGCCGCCAAGTCCCGCGAGACCCTGCTCGCCGAGTTCAACGCCCTCCTCGACCCCAAGGCCCGCACCTCTTTTTGGCGCAATCACAAACGCGATTTGCTCAAGAACTAACTGAACGAAACCTCAACTCACATAAGCCATGCCCAACACCATCGACTCCGCCCTGAACGGCACGCTCATTTCGCAAGCCGCCCTCGAGGCTTTCACCGGCAGCTTCGCGCCGATGAACGCCTTCACGACCGACTTCGACCCGGCTCCCGCGTCCAAGTCTGACACGATCCACGTCCCCTACGTCCCCGCGGCTTCTGCCGCGACGGACTTCGTCGTCGCCAGCGGCTACACCCGCCAGGACTCGACGCTCCAGAAGAAGACCATCACGCTCAACCGCCACAAGTTCGTTTCCTGGACGGTCACGGACTTGGAGTCCGCCAAGAGCCCGGTCATCTCCATGGAGCGCTTCGGCCGCCAGAAGGGCTACCAGCTCGCCAAGGCCGTCTTCCAGGACGTCCTTTCGTCCGTCACGCTGGCGAACTTCGGCGCCGCCGCCTTCACGGGCCTGGCCTCGACCTTCGACTACGCCGACGTGGTCGACATCAAGGGCGCTTGCGACACCGCCGAGATCCCGGAAAATCCGCGCTCGCTCGTCCTCGCCGCCGGTCACTACAACGCCCTCCTCAAGGACAGCGTGGTTAAGGATCTGAGCGTTTACGGTCTGAACTCGAACCAGACGGGCCGCGTGGGCCGCCTGGCAGGCTTCGACCTCTTCGACTCGACCCTGGTCCCCGCAAACGCCCAGAACCTGGTCGGCTTCGCTTGCTATCCCTCCGCGCTGATCGTGGCCATGCGCTACCTCAACCCGGCCGGCGGCGGTGGCGACGGCGTCTACCGTCCGGTCGCGGACGAGAACACGGGCATCACCCTCGGATACCGCGAGTGGTACGACAACGACCTGGGCACCCGCGTCGCGGTCCTTGAGGCCTTCTACGGCTTCAGCGTTGGCGAAGCCGCCGCGCTCAAGCGCCTGGTGTCCGCCTAATCGCTGACCTATGCGCACCGCGCTCCTGATCGCTGACGGCCGGGTCCTTGCGGGCCCGGCTCCTGCCTCCGAAATGGAGGCCGCGTTCAAGGCTTCCGTCCTGGCCGGTGGCGAAGGCCACGCCAGAATTGAGCTTTGGACGGAGGACCGCGGCATTGCCCGCTACCAGAAGTTCACGCCCACCGAACCGAAGGCCGAATCGGCCGCCGGTAAGAAGAAGAAGTCGTGAGCCTGGCCGACGACGCTCTAAAGGAAGGCTTCACCTCCCTGCTCGCGACCGCGGGCGAGGAGGTGACCTTCCGCACGGGCGCCGTCACCGCGCTGGTCGACCGTACCGCGTACACCGACCCCAAGCGCGAGAAGCAACTCCCCGATTTCGACGCCAACGCCATCTCGCGGATCGAGTTCGCGATTGAAGACATAACGGGCCGCCCGAAGACGGGCGAGATCATCACCGACTCCCGCGAGATCAACCACCGCATCAAACGCGTGACGCACACCGGGCTTGCCTGGGCGTGCGACTGCGAGGTCCTCGAGGAATGACGCCCACCGTCCAGTCCAATGTCCGGCAGTTCAACGCCGCGTTTCTCCGCTACATGGAGGTTACGTCGCGCACGCCGGCGGAGGCCGTCCTCAAGCAGTCGCAGGAGTTCGCCTATGCGCTCCGGCGCCGGCTGCAAACCCTCGCGCCGCTCAAGGGCGCAGTCCGGGCGCAGCGTCTCGCCGCGCTGGCTTCGGGCGGAGGCCTCCGGATCCGTCCCGCCGTCCGGGACTTCGTGAAGAAAAACACGACCGCCACCCTCTCCGACATCGCGACCCGCCGCGAGGGCTCCTTCATGGAGACGACGAAGCGCGGCCGCCTCAAGAAGAACGGGCGCTCCTGGTGGCAGTTGGCCGTCGACAAGGAGCTCGGGATGCGCGAACGCGGCCGGGGCTTCGTCGCTTACTCGTCGCGATTCAGCGGGATGAGCAAAATGGCCGCAGGCCGAGGCAAGCAACGCCAACAGGTCCTCGACCGCTACAAGCGCTTTCTCTCCGCCGTCGGCGTCACCGTGAATCCGAACGACGCCTCCGCCGTCTTCGCGTGGGGCGGCAATCGCTCCTCCGGCGAGGTCGCCAAGGTCTTGAAGCAGGGCAAAGGGCAGCAGGCCGTCGCGGATGCGCTCGGTGACGCCCGCGACAACATGATGGTTTACGTCCGCCGGAAGCTCGCCGCCAACGCCGCGCAGACCGTCGGGAGGGTCCGATAATGCTTTCCCTCTCCAATCTCCAGACCACGGTCGCCGCCGCGATCACGGGGCACACGTTCTTTTCCACCGCGCCCGCCGTCCCGGTCATCGTCGACGACGGGACGAGCAAAAACGGACTCGAGACCGCGCTCCGGACCAAGGGCTTTGCCGTCCTGGTGCTCCCCGTCCTGGGCGTCGACCTCAAGGACCAGGGCGACGGGAAGACCTTCACCGGCGAGGCCGAGGTCATGGTCAAGCTTCTGGTCAATCCGCACATCAACCCCCTCCCCACCGGGGCGCAGCGCAACATCCACGGCGCCATCTCCGCGGCCGTCGCCGCCGTCCTCGGATGGACGCCGGGACTTGGCGACCGCCGCTTCAAGGTCGCGGATCAGTCAATTTCCATTTCCGCCGCCGACGAGGGTCTCTTGGCCTACGACGTCGGCTTCACGAAACAAATCACCCTCAACTAGCCTACCACCATGCCACTCACCACCGGCTCCTTCATCATCGGTTCGCACGCGAACTTTTTCCGCGACGGCGACTCCTTCACCGTCCCCAGCTCCGGCACCGCCAGCCGCTCCGCCAAACCCGGCTCCGCCGATACGGGGTGGATCGACGTCGGCATAGTTCAGGATGTCGGCATCACCCACGACATGGACGAGCGCGAAGTTTACGCCCCGACGCCGGGCAAGCTCCGCCTTCACGACGTCATCGCGACGAAGGATCGCCTTTCGCTGAAACTGACGCTCAACGAAATGAGCCCGCTCGCCTTCGAGTTGCTGTTCGGCACCCTCGCGCTGACCTCGGCTTCGACGCAGTATAACCCCCTCGAGGGCCTCACGAAGAAAGGCTGGCTGAAGGTTCAGCAGTACAACCAGAGCGACGCCGCCTTCAACGTCCTGGACGTTTACTGCCATCTCAAGGTCGACGGTGAGGTCCGGTTCGACGACAACATCGTCAACGTCTCGCTCATGGCCCGAGTCCTTCACTCCACCCTGAACACGGGCACGATCTAACGCGAAGGGCCGCGCTCCCATGCCCTTCACCGATCCCTTCTCGAACACGCCCCCGGACACGCGGACCATCGGCCGCGGGGCCGCGTTCGACAACACGGCGCCCGCCTTCTCGGCTCCCACTCGCGGGGCCGCGTTCGACAACACCGCCCCAGCCTTCTCCGCGCCTTCACGCGGGGCCGCGTTCGACAACACCGGCCCGACCGCCGCGACGATCACGCGGGGCGCCGCCTTCGACAACACCGCCCCAGGCCTGACCGCAACGGGCACGGAGAGCTTCACGGCGCGGGCGCAGACCACCGCCAGCGTGACGGTCTCGACGCTCATCATCGGCGCAGCCGTTGACGGCGTGACGCTGGCCTCGGGCGATCTGGTGCTCGTCGCATCCCAAGGCACCGCGTCGCAAAACGGGCTCTACCGCGTGACCGCTGGCGCTCCGGTGCGGGCAAGCGATCACGCCTTCCCCTTCAGCGTCCGGGTCGGACCGGCGGGCACGGCGAACAAAGGCAAGGCCTTCGCCTACTTCCCAATCACGCCCTACGTCCTCGACACCACCGCCGTCAACTTCACCGCCCTGGTCGCGGTCGCGCACTAAGAATCCATGAGCTGCCCCAGCCGCAAAGCCGTTTGCCTGCCGAACCTCATCCAAGGCGAGACGGGTCAATGGGCCATCACGATCACCGACCAGGACGACGCCGCGGTCAACATCACCGGGGCGTCGATTGAGTTCCGCGTGACGGCTCGGGACATCGTGGCCGCCAGCCTGACGACTTCTCCGGGCGTCCAGGTGACCAACGCGGCGCTCGGGCAGATCGTCGTCACCCTCGCGACGGCGAGCCTGCAACCGTGGCTCTACGACGTCCACCTCATCACCACCGACACCGGCGGGCGCACTCACATGACCCCGGCCTCCCTTCGCATCCTCCCGAAACCAACCTCGACTCCCTAACACATGAGCAAGAGCAACTACTACGAGGGGATTACCCTCGACCTCGCCTTCGCCGCCGCTCCTTCCGGCTTCACGCGCACGAACGGCAACCGCTGGATCAGCCTCCACACCGCCGACCCCGGCGAAGACGGCACGACCGGCGAGGCCTCCGGATCCGGCTACGCCCGCGCCCAGTACAACGCCGGAACCGGCTGGACCCGCACGGCCAACAGCGTCGTCAATAACGCCGAGATCACGTTCGGTACCCTCTCGGGCGCCCTGGGCCCGATCACCCACTTTGCCGTTTTCGACGCGGTGACGGCCGGAAACTGCCTCTACAAGGGCGCTTTCTCGACGTCTCGCTCCTTCCTCTCGGGCGATACCCCGAAGATCAACGCCTCGGGCCTGACCATCACCGAGGAATAATTCGTGGGCCTAGACGCCGATTTCCGTCCGCAGACCACGTCCGGAGCGTTTGGCTCCCGATCGCTCAAGGCGCTCTTCGGGGCGCGGGGCAACCGAGCCGCGTTTCGAGCGCTGGTTCCTTTGCGGGCAGCAGACGCCAACGCCCTCATCGGAGGGCTGGCAGAGGGCTCCGCGTCTTTGTCCTCTTTGGTCTCGGCGATCATCCGGCTCCTCGGCTCCGCCACCGCCCAGGCGACCGCCGCGGGCGTCATGGCCGGCGGACTTCTTCTCGGGTCTGGCACCGCGGCCGGAGCCGCCAGCGTGGCGGGCGGACTTTCGGGAGGCTACGCCGTTTCCGGCTCGGCTTCAGGCTACGCCACCGTTGCCGGCTCCATCCCCGCGCTCCCGCTCGCCGGGGGCACCTCCGCCGGATTGGCGACCGTCGCGGGCATCTTTACGGTCCCCGGCTTCACGGGCGGAACCTCGGACGGCTTGGCCACGACCGGCGCCGCCCTGGTCGGCCGCCTGGCGGGCGCCGGCTCGACGGCTGGCACCGCTACCACCGCGGGCATCCTTCCCGCCATCCAGCTCACCGGGGGAACCTCGGCAGCTTTTGCCACGGTCTCGGGCTTGCTGCCCGTCCTCCCGCTGTCCGGGGGAACGTCCTCGGGCTCCGCGACGGTCTCGGGCATCTTCACCGCGCCAGGCTTCACGGGAGGCACCGCCGACGGCTCCGCCACGACGACCGCAGACCTCGACGGGCGCCTGGCCCTGGTCGGCTCGACCGCAGGCTCCGCGACGACCTCGGGCAATCTCCTCCCGCAGCCGCTGGCCGGCGGCACCGCGGCCGGATCCGCTACGACGACCGCAGACCTCGACGGACGCCTCGCGCTAGCTGGCAGCGTCTCGACGACCGCTACCACGACCGCGGACCTCGACGGCTTGCTCGCCCTGGTCGGATCCGCCGCCGGCTCCGCGACTACCGCGGGACAACTCGCGGACGGCATTCCGGCCGACGCGATCCTCGACTCTGCGGGCGTCCCGATCACCGACAGCGCCGGGAACATCATCACCTACGCCTAACCCATGCCGAACCGGATCAAAGACTTCTCCACTACGGCGACGGCGCCAGCCTCGGACGACTTCGTCGCGCTCGACGGAACGACGAACGGAAGCCGGAAGATCTCGGGCAACGTGCTGCTCGCGAACATCTCGACGCAGCTCGTCCAGCCGACGGGCACGATCAACGGCACCAACACCGCCTTTACCCTCCCGGTCACGCCGGCGGGCGACGTCCTGGTCCTCCTCAACGGGCTCCAGGTCGCGGAAAGTGGCTACACGGTCAGCGCCACGACGCTCACGATGACGACCGCCCCGCAGACGGGCGACCGGCTGGACGTTGCGGTCGCGACGCTACTCGCGGGTGTGCAGCGGGAGATCGGGATCGGCACCTCGCTCCCGGGCACGGCCAACGAAGGCGACATTTTCGGCGTCTACACTCCCTAACCACTCACCACCATGGCAGACGACATTCAAATCACGCCGGGCATCGGCGCTCCGGTCGCCACCGACGAAATCGCGGGCCGACACTTCCAGCGGATCAAGATCACGCACGGCGACGACGGGACCGCGACCGACACGAGCTCGGTGAATCCGTTCCCGGTCCAGCCGGGCGGTGAAATGCTCGAAGCGATTGAGGCGCTGCGCATGGCGATCAACTCACTCACGCGCACGGTGGGGCTGACCTCGCCTGACCTTGCGGGCCGCCTACGCGTGCTCGCGGAGAATCCCACCGCAGGAAACTTACAGGCAACCGTTTCGCTCGCGGGTGGTCAGACGCTCACGACGCTTTCAACGCTCACAAATCAAACCCAGATCGGCGGATTCGCCGCAAACGATCAGATCCCGGCAATCGTCAACATCAACGCCGCATCGCTGCGCCGGAACATTTCGACCTCTTAACCACTACTCGCCATGCCCACGACCAACGGAAACCGGAAGCTGCTCGATCTCAAAGCTTGGAACTTCTGCACGCCTTCGCCCAGCGCGACCGTCGCCGGTTCGCTTATCATTTCGTCGCGCCACTACCGCCAGCAGCAGCTTCTGGTCACGTCTACGACGCAGGCCATCCTATACAATCCTAGCGAGGACGGCTGGGTACAGGTTCCGTCCCCCGCGCTCGCGGGTACGTTTGGCGCCGGTGCTGCGGGCACGGCTGGCTCGTTCTCGACCGGCACGACCGTCGGGGCTTCTTCGCTGACCGCGACGGCTGGCACGACGACCAGCATCACGACCAACCAGACGCTCGCCCGCGATCTGCGCGGCTACTCGGTTTACTTCGTCGGCGGGACGAACGCGGGCAAGCTGAAGACCATCGCGTCGAACACCATTGGCGCGAACGCGGTTATCACGTTTGACTCTGCCGAAGCGGCGGCGTTCGACGCAACCTCCCAGTATCGCATCAAGGCTCCGGTGTTCTATCTCCTCGGCGCTGGTACGCTCGCGTCTGGGTCGTTCAAAAAGTACGACTTCGCAACCAACACTTGGACGACGCTATCCAACACCGGACTGCCCGCGTCACTCGCGACTGATGGGCGCATGGTGGGAACTCCCGCATGGATCGACAGCGGCTTCAAGTCATTCGCCACCGGAACGGCCACGGCTGGCGGCGCTACGACGTTGACCAACTCGGGAAAGAACTGGGCCACGAATCAATGGGCCAACTCGTGCCAAGTGCGCATCACGGGCGGCACGGGCACGGGGCAGATCCGTATCATCTCATCGAATACGGCAACGGCGTTGACCGTCTCCACTGCGTGGACGACCAACCCCGACGCAACCTCGACGTACAGCATCGAAGGCAACGACGACTACCTGTACTACATGGGCAACAACGCGGTGACGCTGTACCGCTACAGCATCGCGGGCAACACGTGGACGACGCTATCGCCCGGCGTGGCTCGCGCTGGCGCTCCGGGCGCTGGCATGGGCGGCTCTTGGGTGCATAGCGTTCCCGCCGCAGACTGGAACGTCGAGAACACCATCCTGAACGGACGCTACATCTATGCGTTCCGTGGCGGTGCCACCGCTGCGCTGGACCGCTACGACATCGCGGCTAACTCTTGGACCGCTCTGACCTATGCGCCCGCGACTGAGACCTTCACGGGCGGGACTAAGTACGTCTATAACAAGGACCGGATCTATCTGACGAAGGAAGCGACGGGCCGTTGGTTCTATTTCGACATTGCCGAACAGGCCATGCACGGCTGGACGACCGTCCTGTACACGCAGGGCGCGGCAATCGTGGGCGACACGGCGTTTGATGTGACGTACAAGGACGGGGCAACGGAAATCGAGTACATCTACTTCGTCTTCAACACCTCGACTGTCCTTTACCGCCAGATGGTAATTTGACCATGAACATCCCCGATCTTATCGCGCTGCTCAAAAAGCGCCTAGTCTATCTTAGCTCGCTCCGCTCCTCTGCGGCTGCGCTGGGCGACCTCGCGCAGATCGAGCGCATCGACTCCGACATTGCCGAGACTCAGGCGACTCTGAATCAGATCCAAACGCTGAACTAATCGCGCCATGCTGCTCTCGCTCCTCCGCTCGGCGCCCACGGCGCAGACGCAGTTTTCTTACCGGACTTCGGGCGCCTGGAAACTTTTGACGTTCTACCGCTGGACCTCTGGCGCGTGGAAACTCCTCGTTTTTTCGGTCCGCGTCTCGGGCAACTGGAAATAACACCCTCCCATGTCACGCCCCAAAATTAAGCCGAACCAAGTCGACGCCGCCGGCACCACCGCCGGCCAGGTCCTCACGTCGGACGGCACCAACGCGGCCTTCACCACGCCGGCGCCTAAGCTGGATGCACTCCCCAACGGCACCGCGGTCAGCGTGGCCAAGGTCTTTTCTTCCGCCGGCGACACCAACGGCGTCTTCTACTTCCTCGGGACTCAGCTCGGCACCTCGACCTGGGCGAACCCGCAAACCACCGCGCAGATCGTCGCCGTCCGTTCGACGAACGGGGCCGGCACGGTCGCCGACATCTTCGACCGAACGACAAACGCCACCTACACCGACGGCGGCGCCCTGGGCGACTTTGTCTTCGTTGACCTCGGGGCAAACCGCTCCCTTGTCCCGAACTATTACAGCCTCCGGAACTACAACCAACCGAACCGCGAGTTGCGGACCTGGAAGCTCCAGGGCACGAACTCGGTCGCCGGGACATCGGTCGCGCAGATTAACGCCGCCACTTGGACCGACCTCGACGTCCGGTCGGGCGATACGACGATGTCAGGCGCCAGCGCCTGGGCGAACTACACGCCGAACCAGTCGAACACCATCGCCTTTCGCTATCTCCGGATCCTCCAGACGGGCAACGATGCGCTTGGGCAGCCGTACATCTGCGTCGCCGAGTGGGAGATGTATGGGACGTTCACCTACACGTCATCCGCTCTCGTCGACGGGCGCATCGTCCAGGTTGACGGGACGGGCGGACTGAACCTCCGACAAACGGCATTCTCGGCCGTGGGCGGAACGCTCAGTTCGACCGGCGACGTGACCATCACGTCGGCCGCCACCAACGGCAACGTCACCCTCACGCCGACGGGCACCGGATCGATCACGCTCAACGGGCCGATCACAGCTTCCGCGCTGAATGCCAATGTTCAGACCTTCGCTTCCTCGGGGACTTGGACCAAGCCCGCCGGCGCAAAGGTGGTCGAGGTCTTATTGCTCGGCGCAGGCGCTGGCGCCGGAGGCGGGCAAAAAGTTAGCGGAGCCAACGGCGCCGGCGGAGGCAGCGGTGGCGGTGGTGGCGCATACTCTCGCGCCGTCTTTCGTGCCGACGACCTCGGCGCAACCGAGACCGTAACGGTCGGAGCTGGGGGCGGAGGCGGCGCAGGTCGCAGCACCGACGGCATCGGCAACAATGGGGCCAACGGAGGCGACAGCACATTCGGCACTTGGTTAAAAGCCGGAGGCGGACAAGCGGGCAGCGGCGGAAATGTTCCTAACGGGCAAAACGGAGGAACCGGAGGAAGCGTCCTTGGCGGGTCTGCTTTCAGCAGCACAACCGGAGCCCTGTCTGGTCAAGGAGGCGGAGTTGCTTCTGGCGCAGTTCCTCGCGCCGCGGAGTTTGGCGGCGGAGCGGGGGGTGGCTACTCCGATGAAAACGCTTCCTACGCGGGCGCAAGCTCAATTTGGGGCGGGCCCGGCGGTGGACACGGAGGATTCCGCATCACCGGGACCGATTACGCACCGAGCGCGGGCGGGACCGTTCGCGATTACAGCATCGCCGGCGGTGGAGGTGCTGCGGGATCCAACGGGGCGAGCGGAGGCACCGCGGGAAGCGCTGGCGCCGCGCCGTCCATTTCCTTGGCTGGGACCGGAGGGGGCGGAGGCGGCGGAACTACTACCACGGGCAACGGAGCCAACGGTGGCAACGGTGGCCGCGCCGCGGGCGGTGGAGGCGGTGGCTTTTGCAACAGCACCGGCAACTCTGGCGCCGGCGGCAACGGCGGCAACGGGCTTGTGATCGTCATCACCTACAAGTGAGCGCAGCCATGAAATACCACCTTGTCAGAACCGCGACCGAGACGACGACCATCCTCTGGGACGGCGTCACACCGTATAACCCGCCCGACGGCTGGCAGCTCCTCAACGAGGCCCAGTTCGCCGAGTGGCGGGCGCAAAACCCGCTCCCACCTCCTCCTCCGGACCCGGTCCCGCAGACCGTCGGCTCGGGTCAGATCCGCGCCGCCATGATTGCCTCCGGCTATGCTTCCGACGACGACGCCCTCTCCGCCACGATCGAGGCCATCCTTTTCCAGATCCCCGACCAGGATCACCGGGCCATTGCCGTCACGCTCTGGCGCAATGCCGCGGAATTCCGCAGGAACCACCCGTTCCTCGGTGCCGTCCAGGCCGCGCTCGGGAAGACCGACGCCGACATCGACGACCTGTTCCGGCTCGCCGCTACCTTCTGAGGATGCCCGCCCGCTTTCCACTCCTCGCGGCGCTCACGCTCTTCCTCGGAGGCTGCGCATCTCCGACGGGCTCCGCCGGGAAGGTCACGGCGTGGAACCCGTTGACGTGGTTTTCCGGGTCCGAGGGGCGAGGGGCCGGGCGGGCGGACGAGCGGCAAGCAAAGGCCCGCGATGCGGTCATCGAGGCCGCGCAGAAGACCGCCCACGAAACCGCCGAGGCCCTCGCCTCCGCTCCCGCCAGCCGGCCGGTCGAGGTCGCCCGAGAGTCCGCCGGCGTCACCGTGACCCTACTCGACCAGGCCGCCGGTCCCCTGACCGCCGAGGAAAGCGCCCGGATCCGGGAGCAAGTCCGAAAGCTCCTCTCCGACAACGACGCCCTTCGACGCGAAGGCGAGCAACTCCGGGAAGACCACCGCGAGGCGGTCGGCGTCCTCTCCGGGAAGCTCCAGCAGGCCGAGGCCGGGCGGGCCGCCGCGACGAAAGACCTCCAAGCCGCCTTCGCCAGGGAGAACGAGCTCGCGAACACGCTCCGCAACCAGCGTTTCATTCTTTGGGGCGTCGTGATCCTGGCGGCCATCGGCTACCTGGGCGTGCTCTACCTACGGTTTGCCTACGGGGGCGTGCCGAGCGCCATCGGGCGAGGCCTCGCAGAACTGCGGACCAAAAACCCGGACGCGGGCAACCTCGCGACGTCCATCTTCGACTCTTACCTCAACCGGGCAGAGCAACGCCGCATCGCCCGCAACACCTGACCGCATGAGCACCGACGCCAAACACCGCCTCGAAATTATCGGGCTTCTGATCTCCCTCGCCGTAGGCCTCGCCGCGTTCGGCAAGGCATGGTTCACGCTTCCCTATCGGCTCGACCAGGCCGAGGTCGCCATTGCCGCCGCACGGACCGACCGCGAGCTCCTCGTCCGGATCGACGAGCGCCTTCGTCAGGTACAAGACGACGTCCAAGAAATGAAGCGGCACCAGCCCGCCGCCGCGTCCATCCGCTAACCCCCTTCCATGAGCACCACCACGCCCAACGACAAGATGCAGACGCTCCTCGGCTACTCCGAGGTCCCGGTCACGTTCGCCACCGGCGAAACGGCCACGGTCAAGATCCGGCAGTTGCCGGTCCGCCTCCTCTCCGCCTACCTCCTCAAGATCGACGACGAGGCGGGAGCGGTCGAGCTGTTCACGAACCAGCCGGAAGGCTGGGCGGACACCCTCACCCTGGAGAGCTTCGAGGCCATCTTGAAGGAGGGGGAGCGCCTGAACTCGGAGAGTTTTTTCGCGTGGCTGCGGCGAAGGGTCGAGCGCCAGGAGCGAATCGCGCCGGGCACGACGGGCGACGCGGGCAAAGTTCTGCTCTCGCACTTGCCGACTTCGTCGCAGAAGTCGCCGTAAGATGCGGGATGCCGCTCAATGAAGCCGTTGACCTATCGGTTGCTCAACTCCGGCTTTTGTCGGATGCTGCGGCGCGGGTGGAGGCGGCTCGGGCTCTCCTCCACGCCCAGGGAAGCTACGCCGGCGCCGCCGCGTCGGTCTCGCGTGAAGGTGGCAAGGTTTACGATCGACTGACCAAGCAACTCGTCAAACAGACCAAAGGGGAGACCTAGACCATGGCAGACACTCGCCTCAACATTCAGCTCGGCATGACCGGCGCCTCGACGGTCGCCTCGGGGCTCCGCTCGGTCGTCGGACAGCTCGGCGCCCTCACCGCCGGCTTTCTCGCGGTCAACTCGCTCAAGCAATTCGGGCTTGAGGCGCTCAAGCTCGGGGGCGACCTCTCCGAACTGTCCGCCCGGACGCGGATCGGCGTCCGCGACCTCGCACTTCTTCAGCAGGCATACCGCAACAACGGCATCGAGGCCGGGGCGGTCGCGAAGCACGTCGGACTTCTGCAAAAGAAAATCTACGAGGCCGCGAACGGCAACAAGGCCGCCGCCGAGACCTTCCGCGAGCTCGGGATTTCCGCCCTGGGCCTGCAAAAGCTCGCGCCGGCGGAGCAGTTCGCCGCCATCTCAAACGCCATCGCCGGAATCGAAGACCCCGCGACGAAGGCCGCCATGGCCATGGAGGTCTTCGGGAAGTCCGGGGGCGAGCTTCTCGTCCTGTTCAATGAGAAGGGCGCCATCGACAACGCCGCCTCCCAGCTCGGCGTCCTCCCGACCGTCCTCGCCCGCAACGCCGCGCTCTTCGATGACATCGGCGACGCGCTCGCCCGGATCCGAAACATCCCGCGCAACTTCTTTGTCGGGCTCTTCGACCAGCTCGCGCCACTCCTGAAAAAAGTCACCGACGGCATCGAGGCCATCGACTTCACGCTTATGGGTCAGAAGTTCGGCGCCTTCGTCAACGTCGCGATTGACTTCTGGAATGCGGGCAAGTTCGACGAATTCATTTCCCTGACCTTCCAGGCGGGCATCGAGCAGGCTCAGACCTCCTTCGCCTCGTTCTTCCAGTCCATCCAGGCGGGCCTCGGGAACATCTTCAGCGCCGACAACATCGGCAACCTCCTGCTCCGCCTGCTCCTCTACACCTCGCGAGGCATCCTGACGACGCTCTCCGACCTCCTGGGCTATGGGGCCATGCTCATGACCCCGATCACCGCGGGGATGGAGTTCGCTTTCGAGCAGACCAAGGAGTTTTTCGTCGGCATCGGCAACGCCATCCTCGGCGCCTTCGAGTCGGTTATCAATGCCATGATTTCCGGCATCAACCGGGGCATCAATTTCGCCTTCGACGCCACCAACCGGCTCCGGACGGCGCTCGGGATGCGGACGATGGAGGATACCTTCGGAATGAGTCGCCCGCAGGCTGGCAACGTCGCGCTCCCGCGCATCGACGGAGGCCAGCCGCGCAGCTTCGAGCAGATCCTGGGCGAGTCCCAGGCCGGCGTCGTCGAGCGCATGGGAGCCCGACGCGAGGGCATCCGGGGCTTCTACCAGCCCGCCTTTGAGTCCCTGGGCAGCAACGGGAGCCTCTTCAACTTCGAAAACACGGGCGCCGCCGGCAGACTCGGGTCGCTTGTCAACGCCCGCATGGGTCAGGGCGGAGCCGCACCAGCGGCACAAGCGGCCGCCGGCGCCGTTCCCGTCGAGGGCCTTCTCGAGAAAGCCAACAAGGCGCTTGGCAAACTCTACCAGCAATTCACCGACGTCTCGCAGCAGATCGCGGACACGCTGACGAGCGTCATCGGCGCCGCGGTCGATGGGATTTCCGGGTCCATCCAGGGCCTCATCACCGGGACCATGAGCTGGGGCGACGCCCTCCGGAACATTTACGACACGCTCATGCAGTCGGTCATCAAGGGCATCGCCGACATGGCCGCGCAATGGATCGTCTCCCACGTCATCATGAAGGGCGTCTCAATCGGCTTCGATGCCCTGCTTTCGATGCTCGGCTGGAAGAAGGTCGCGGAGTCGAACGCCCAGGAGGCCGCCAAGACGCCCGCGCTGGCGACCAACGCCGCGCTCGCGTCGGCCGGATCCTTCGGCACCTCAGCCATCGTCGGAATCGCCGTCTTGCTCGCGATGCTCGCCGGGATCGGTCTTGCGGGCGGATTCGCGGAGGGCGGCTACACCGGACCGGGCGGAAAGTACGACCTCGCCGGCGTAGTCCACCGGGGCGAATACGTCATGCCGCAGACCGCCGTCAACCGGATCGGCGTCGATAACCTCGAGGCCATGCGCCAGGGCGGCGAGCTTCCGACCGGCCGGCCGATGCAAGTCGTCGTTACCGACTCCCGCCGCGTCACCGACCAACTCGCCCAGGATCCCAACTTTGAGACCGTCATCATGGACACCGTGACCCGCAATCGCGCACGCCTCGGGATTCAAACGTGAGCTTCCCAATCGTCACCCACAACGGGAACACCATCGCGCTCCTGACGCCCTCCCCCAACATGGGGGCGGGCTACTCGATCGCCTACACCGTCGCGACCTCCCTCGACGAGGGCCTCGGGGGCCGAGAGTCGCGCCGGATCCGCCACGAAGCGCTCCGCCTGGAGCAGACCGCGACGTACATCTTCGAGGCCACGGAGGCGGACGCCTTCCGAAAAATGCTCCCCAATCTCGGGACCGCCTACGTCGGCGTCCCGCTTTGGTGCGATGCGCTTCTCGGGTCGCAATGGTCCGACCGGATCCACGACGCGCAATACCTCGTCCGCTTCTCCGACAACGCCATCGTCTCAAGCGGCATCAGCCTCGACGCGAACACCTACTACGCGCCGCTCCTGGTCGGCCGGCTGAAGGACAAGCCGAGCGGGGCCGCGCTCAACGAGCAAGTCCTCGAGCTGACCCTGACGGTGACCGAGGATTCCCCGTGGGAATATCGCATCGGCCCGAAGGACACGGTCAGCAACGCGACATTCCCAGGCAATCTTGCGCCCGATTGGACCTCCGTCGAGGACCGCTGGGCCGATGGGATCGAGCTCGAGCGCATTGGCGACGGCCGGGTTTCTTCCCTCGACGGCGAAGAGAAGGCGCCGAAGTGGGGCGAGGTCGCCGGCTTCACCCTGGGCAGCCGGTCCGAGATCCGGACCATGGTCGGCTTTTTCGCCGCCGCCCGCGGGCGCTGGGCTTCGTTCACCGCGCCGCTTTGGTTTCGCCCAGGCACCAGCACCGCAGCGGTCCCGCACACGACCAAGACCCGCTTCGCCTCTGACTCCCTCAAGCTGGACTTCGAGGCGGGGGACGTGGCGACCACGCAAGTCTCCCTCTGGCAGGTCCCCTGGGAGGTCAACGGCGTTGCCGGCGAAACCCCGCAGCAACCGGCGCGGGCGTTCTTCTACAAGTTCACCTACGACCTCCCGACGCCCGAGGTCACGCGGTGGACGAACTACGAGAAGCCGCTCACCCGAACGAGCGACGGCACCTACACGCCCGCACGCATCGAGCACGACGGCTTGAAATACGGGCTCAATCTCGACGGGGGGAAGGTCAACCTCCGGAGCGACCGCTTCAGCGGCAACCCGCTGCTCCGGTTCATCCCGTTCAACGCGGAGGCCAAGCTCCTCCTCGAAATCCGCGAAGGCTCCCCGGACGCACCGGACGCCGCGACCGTGGTCTGGATTGGCGAGATCACCGAGGCCACGGGCCTCGGCAAGCGCATCAGCGCCACGGGCGACGTCTTCGGGGGCGTCTTCGAGCGCAAGTTTCCGCGCTTTCTCATGCAGCAAGGCTGCAACGTGACGCTCTTCTCGACCGCGTGCGGAGTGAACAAAGCCACCTACGAAATCACCGGCACGCTCACGACGAGCATCGGGAACGTCCTCACGATCACTTGCGGGAGCACCCAGGCCGCCGACTACTACGCCCGCGGCGAGGTCTGGGTCGGCTCCGGGTCCACCCTCGAGCGCCGACTCATCCTGAGCAGCTCGCCGGGCAGCGGAACGCAAGTCCTGACCGTCGACCGTCCAATCGTGACGAACGGGGCCGGCGGAGTCTCCGCGACCTTTTGGCCAGGCTGTGACGGGCAATTCTCCACCTGCGGGAGCAAGTTCTCGAACAAGCTCCGCTTTCGCGGTCACCCGTTCATGCCTCGCGACAACCCCGCGCTCAAGCGTGTCGCGACGAACCCTGACGCCCGGAAAAAGTGACGCCGTTCTTCAATACTCCCGACCGCATCGCCGCGCTCGACCGCGAGGCCAAGACGTGGCTCGGGACGCCTTTCTTCGCGCACTCCTGCGCGAAGGGTCCGGACGGGGGCGTCGATTGCGTGCATCTCGTCCAGGACATTCTCACCGCGTGCGGGGCGATGGAGCGCCAGGTCCTCCCGTCCTTCCCGATGGACTGGGGCGACCACCGGAGCGAATCTGCGGTCCTCGGCGTCTTCACGGGCGACCGTTACTTCGTCGAACACTTTGTCGCGCTCCCCTTCCCCGAGACGCCAGCCGAGCCCGGCGACATCCTCTGCTTTAAGACCGGCGCCTGCGTCCATCACATCGGGCTCACGCTTTCGGGCGGGCACTTCATCCACGCCCTCAAGCCCGAGGGAGCGACCGTCCTCCCGCTCGACGTTGCCTTCGCCGGTCAAAAGATCCTCGGCAAAATCGTCCGCCTCTACCGTCCCGTTTCCTGACCATGTTCTCCGCCCCCAAAATCCCCGCACCGGAGCAGAAGACCCTCGGCGTCGATCCCTCCCGCCTTTCGAGCAACGAGAGCGGCATCGCGCTCCCGTGGGGCGTGGGGAAGAATGTTTTCGCGCTGAAGTGGCTCACGCCCGCCTACAACCAGAAAACGACCACCATCACGCAGCGGGTCGGAAAGAGGAACCAGACCACCGGGTACAACGTCTACGCCGACGTTGCGGGGGCGGTCTGCGCGGGGCCGGTCGACCAGCTCGAGAAGGTCATCATCGACGGCGTCGTCGTTTGGGCTTCGGCAAACGCGGTCCGGGACGGAACGAACCCGCACTTTTACCAGGGAACGGTCCCCGGCTATGGCACCTTCCGCATCTACTGGGGGACCTCGACCCAACCGAAAGACGACCTGATCCTCAACTTTTCCGCCGGGACGACCATCGTCTGGGAGGACACCGAGGAATTCTGGGAGTTTCAGAACCGCTCCGGGACGACCAGCCAGCCGGTTACCTACACGACCACCGCCTGCCCGGACGACCACCCCGCCTACCTCGACCAATGCTACATGGTCTGGAGCCAGCTCTTCTGCGGGCAGAACCGCGAGAGCGTCCCCAACGTCGAGGTCATCGTCGGCAAGAAGGCCCGCCCCTTCGTCGAGCTCGACCCCGACCTCACGGACGAGGGCGTCAACCCGGTGTTCGCGGTCGCGGAAGTGCTGACGAATGAGCTGTTCGGCGCCGGGCTCCCTCTCTCGGCGCTGAGTGGCGTCACTCAATGGAACGGCGTCGCGACCACCGCCGCGAACCTCCGCACCTTTGCCCGCCCGACCGCCCCGAGCTCGCCGGTCAGCGTTCCTTTCGGTCACATCTCCCCCATCGTCGACCGCCAGGTCACGGTCAAACAGGTCATCAACGAACTCCTGGCCTACTTCGACGGATGGCTCCGCCCGAAGGACGGAAAGCTCGAGGTCGGCCACTTCCCTCACGACGGCGCAACCCCGACCGGGCTCACGACGCTCACGCTCCAGGACGACACCGCCCTTCCCGAATACCAGCCCGGCTCCTGGAATGACACCCTTTCCCAGGTCACAATCACCCACCGGGACTACGCCCTCGAATTCAAGGAGAACGCCGAGACGTGCCAGCAACCGCTCGCCCTGGCCATCACGGGCCAGCCCAAGCGGGAAAGCCTCGCCCGCCCCTACTTCATCACCCGGTGGCAGGCCCAAGACTACGCCGCCCGCTGGTCCCGTATCCACGCGCACCCCGCGAACCTCGTCCGGGGCCGGATCCGCGTCCGCTCCGAACGCGCCGTCCACTCCTCGGGCCAGCCGATCCTCGCAGGCGACCGCTTCATCTTCGACTACCAGCCCTACAGCCTCCAGATCGTCGCCCGCGTCACCTCTCGCCAGGACGACAGCTCGGGGGGCGAGATCTCGCTCGAGTTCGAGGCCGAGCGGGGCCTGGCGCCGCTTCCGTACGTTACCGCCGGCGACGGGCGACCGGCCGTCGTTCAGGTTGTCCCGACGACCATCGTCAACGCCCGCATCTTCCAGCTCCCGACCGGCTACCTGGGCGAACCGACGCCCGCCGTGGTCCCGCTGGCCGAGCGCCCGGCCGCCGCCGTCGTCGGCTTCAATGCCTTTTGGTCGACCTCGGGCTCGTCCTACGACCTCCTCGGGCAAGTCCCAAACTGGGCCGTCCGGGGGGCGCTCGTTTCAGGAATCACCACGGGCGACGCGACGCTCACCCTGTCCGCCTCGGGCCGCGACCTCGCAAAGCTCCAGGGCCAAAGCTCCGACGCCCAAGCAGACAACACGTTGCTCCTGTTTCTCGGCAACGAGATCCTTTCGGTCGGAGCCATAACCGCGCTCGGCGGCGGGCAGTTCACGGTCGGCATACTGCGGGGCCGCTTCGGATCCGTGGCGACCTCGCACTCGACATCCGCCGTCGCCTACGTCCTCCCGAAATCCGAGCTGGCGGTTTACACCAACGCCAACTTCCCGCGGACGCCGAACACCCGCTATTTCAAGCTCCAGAGTTACACTTTCAACGACCAGGAAGACCTTTCCGGCGCCCTGGCCATCACCTACACTTTCCTTGACCGGACAGTCGCCGCGCCGACCGGGCTCACCGCGACCGGAGTCGCCGGCGGTGTCCTGTTTGAATGGACAAACCCGGACGACCCAGACTTCAAGTTTGCCGAGCTTTACGTTTCGACGACCACGACCAAGCCGACAAGCCCGACCTACTCCATCCCCGGAATCCCTGGGCAAAAATCCTCCTACCGCCTCGAGCCGGTCCCCGCCGGGCAGGCCCGCTACGGCTGGGTCCACGCGGTCGACACGACCAACAACAAGAGCGCCACCGGAGCGGGCCCGGTCAACGCCCAGGCCGCCACTTCGGGGGCGGACGCTTACTCGGTCTACCTGGACATGGCCGCGCCCGTAGTCCGCGCCGACTCCACCGGGGCCGCCGTCTCGGGCGAGCTTGGCGCTGGCGGCCGCGTCCGGACGACCGTCTTCGTCAATAAGGGAGGCAACACCCTGTCCGCCACGACCTCGACGCCAGGCAACGGGCAATTCCGAGTCGTCGCCAACGGGTCGCCGGTCAACTCGACCGCCACCATCTCGGGCGGGAACGTGATCCAACTGGACACCGTCACCGCAGACACCGGGACCATTTACTACAAGGTCGAGCTAGAGAGCACCTCGGTCTTTTTCGCGCTCAACTGGGCCTGGATCAAATCGAAGGACGGGGCCGCCGGGGCCGCGGGCGCCGCGGGGCTCAACAACGCGGTCATCACCCTCTACACGCGCAGCGCCAGCAGCCCGAGCGTCCCGAGCGTCTCGACGACGTACACCTTCGCGACGGGCGTCCTCACCGGGGCGAACAACGGCTGGACGCAAAGCCCGCCGGCAAGCAACGGCAACCCGCTCTGGGTCACCGCCGCCAGCGCATCCGCTACAACCGCCACGGACACCATCGCCGCCGGCGAGTGGGCCGCGCCGATCTCCATCCTCAACGAGGCGGTCAAAACGGCGACGATCTACCTTTTCCAGCGGGCCGCCTCGGCTCCCGCCGTCCCGAGCAGCTCGACCACCTACACCTTTTCCACGGGGCTCCTCACGGGCACTCTGGGAAGCTGGGCCCAGACGATCCCGAGCGGGACGAATCCGATCTACGTCACAACCGCCACCGCGACCTCGACGACAGACACGGACACCATCGCGACGGGCGAGTGGGCCGCCGTGACCATCATGGCGCAGAATGGCACCAACGGAACCAACGGGACAAACGGAACGAACGGGACCAACGGACTCAACAACGCCGTGGTCACGCTCTACATCCGAAGCGCCACGACTCCGACCCTGCCGAGCGTTTCCACGACCTACACTTTCGCCACCGGAGTCCTCGCCACGCCGAACAACGGCTGGACCCAGGCGACGCCAACCAGCGACGGGAACCCCCTCTGGGCGACCGCAGCCACCGCCAGCGCCAACGCCACCACCGACACGATCGCCGCCGCTGAATGGGCCGCGCCGGTTTCCATCCTGGGCGAGGCCGTCCGCACCGCGACCGTCTTCCTCTACCAGCGGACGACCTCCGTGCCGGCAGTCCCTGGGGCCGCCACCACCTACACGTTCAACACGGGCGTCCTCTCCGGATCCCTCGGGAGCTGGACGCAGAACATCCCCGCCGGCTCCGACTCTCTGTACGTCACCACGGCGACGGCTATCTCGACCACCGCCACCGACAGCATCGCCAACACCGAATGGGCGACGCCGCGCATCCTCGCGCAGAACGGAACCAACGGCGCCGGCTACGGCGGGACGTCAATCACCTCCCTCACTCTTGGCACCGGGTCCAAGACGCTGACCACCCAGGCCGGGCTTGCTTACACCCCAGGCGACCTCGTCCGCGTGAAATACACGACCGACCCGGCGCAATGGATGGAGGGCGTGGTCACCGCCTACAACTCCGGGACCGGCTCCCTGACCTTCACCTCCAACCTCTACCTCGGAAGCGGAACCTATACCACCTGGACGCTTTCCCTGGCCGGTCAATCGGGCACGGGCGGAGTCTACGTCGGCGAATTCGTGAGCGGGACCGCTTACTACCAGGACAGCGTCCGCTTTGACATCGTGAGCGTCGCGGGCACCTACTACCGCGCAAACAACCCGGCAAAATCGGGCCTCACGACCTGGGGCACGCCGAGCGTCTCCTCGGACTGGATCAGCGCCGGAATGACGCTCAAGTTTGCCGCCTCCGACCTCTTCCTGGCACGCGACGCGACCGTCCTCAAGACCCTGGTCATGGGAGACGGCGCGACCATCAACGCGGGCATCATCCGCAGCGCCGGGGCGACCGCCTACGGCACCGGGAACGGCTACTGGTTGAACCCGAGAAACAGTTCAGGCGCCGTCGAATTCCGCGTCGGATCCCCGACCGGCTACCGGATCGCGTTCAACGGGACCGACGTCGACCTCAACAGCTCCTTGGTCATCGTCGGCGACTCGAGCGGGATCGACGATACCGTCGGGAAGCTCCAGGTCAGCGGAAACACGTCCGGCCGCGCTTTCGGGACGGGCGCTCAAAACGTAGGCTACACGGGCACCGTCGCCCAGGGCTCCATCGGCTCACCTAGCGCCACCGCCGCGGCTTCCTTCGTCGCGCTCCGCTTTCGAGGCTACGACGGGACCGTCTTCACCAGCTCCGCCGCGCTCCGCCTGAAGGCCGCCGCCGCCTTTACCTCGGGCAATACGCCCACGGAAATGGAGCTCCTGGTAAATACCGGATCCGGAGCGAGCCAGTACCTCTATTTTTCCAAGGACGGGAAACTTGAATTCGCCGGCACCAGCGCGACCCGCGACAACGCCAACCTCTACCGCTCCGCCGCCAACACTCTCAAAATTGACGGGACGCTCGAGGTCGGCGTCCTGAAGCAGTCGACCTTTGAGGCCGGCGTCACGACCGCGGTCGACGTCAAAGGCGTGAACCTCCGCCTTTACTCCGGAGGCACGCAGACCGCCCGCATCGACTACACGAACGGCCGCTACTACGTCCAAGGAAACGCCGTTCTAAATACTCAATACGCCACGACCCCGACGACGCTCGCGGACGTGATCGCCATCCTCCAGCACCACGGGCTTTCCGTTTGAGATTGAAAACGCCATGACCATCACCCCGGACATGATTTCCAAGCGCCTGGCAGAAGCCGAGGCCGCCCGCGACGAAGCGCTCCGGGCCGCGCAGTTTCACGAAGGCCGGGCCGCCGAACTGAGGCAGCTCGCCACCTTGTTCACCCAGCCCGAACCGGAGGCGCAGCTCGAAGCGGGGCGCGAGCAGGCTTGAAGGGCCGCCGGTTCGTTGTCGCCAGCGACAACCACGGCGACGAATTCGACCCCGAGACAGCCAAGGCGCTCCGGGACTTTCTGAAAGATTTCAAACCGGAGATCCGCGTCCACGCCGGCGACAACTGGGACTTCCGGAACCTCCGGAAGGGAGCGTCCGACGACGAAAAAGCCCACTCCCTCGAGGACGACTGGGAGGCCGGGACCGAGTGGCTCCGGAACTACTTTGACGGCGCAAAGGAGGGCTACTTCCTCCGCGGGAACCACGACGAGCGCATCTGGAAGTTTCGCGACTCGGCGACCGGGCTCCTCCGCGACTACGCGGCCGACGGCATCAAGCGCATCGAGCGGATCGTCGCCCAGGCCAAGGTCAAAATGCTGCCTTACGACTCCCGCCACGGCGTCCTCCGCCTGGGGCACCTCCGGGTCATCCACGGATTTTTCGCCGGCATGGGAGCCGCTCGCCGGCACTCCATCGCGTACGGCAACTGCCTTTTCGGTCACACGCACGCCACCGACTCGGCGCCGGTCGAATCCATCGAGGGCCCAGCCGAGGCCCGCGGGATTGGTTGCTGCTGCAAAATCGACATGAGCTACAACCAGCACCTGGTCGGAAAGCTCCGGCACGATAACGCCTTTGCTTATGGTCTCCTCTTCCCCGATGGCACCTACCAGCTCTTCCAGGCCAAAAAAATCAACGGGCGCTTCTATGCCGCAACCGAAATCAAAACCCTCTAAGTCTTCATGGGCCGCCGCCTTCGGAGCCGCGCTCAAAACCCGCGAGCAACTCCCACCGGGGGCCGGCTGGAAAACCATCCCAGAGATCAAAGACGAGCTCGGCGTCGGGCACGTCAAATTCTACCAGACGCTCAAAATCTTGCGGGCGGCCGGTCGCGTGGAGCACTTCGCCGGTAAAATCATGGCCGACAACAAGCTTGTGCGCTGCATCTGGTACAGGGTCAAGTGACCCGCCCACCCCGCGCCCACCGGGTCAAAGCCGTGGGAAAGTCCGTGGCTCACCGCCCCGACCATCTTCCCTCTAAGAGGGGCTTTCAGAGGAGAGCGCTTGCAATCAAACGCTCTCAGGAGTGCGTTAGATTGCATGAAAACGCCCACCACTCGCCCACCGGCGCCGCCCACCAAGCGCCCCCCGGCTGGCCTCTGGTACGAAACCCGCCCCGGCAAAGCCAAACCCTTCCTCGCCCGCTGGCGGCGCGGGGGCGTGAAGCACCAGGAAGCCTTCGTCGACGAACGCTCCCGCGATGCCTTCGCCGCCGCTTGGGCGCAGGCCCGCAAGGCCCAGGGCGCCAACGTACTGATCATGCCGCCGGAAAAATTGGCAACCTGGGACGAGTTCGCCCGCATCACCGACGGGGCCGACCCGATCGAGGTCGCCCGCTTTTGGCAGCGCAACCACTCGGTTCTCGAAGGGGCGCTCCCCATCGAGGAAGCCCGCCGCCGCTACGAAATCGCCCAGGCGGCCCGGATCCTCGCCCGCGACACGGTCACCCACCGCGCCCTTCACCTCGACCGCTTCCAGAAAGCCTTCGCCGGCCGCCCGGTGGGCAAGATCACGTCCGCCGAAGTCGGCGCATGGTTGGGCAACCTTGCCCACCCGGACACGGGCGAGCCCGTGGCAGCCAAGAGCCGCGCCCACCACCGCGCGAACATTGGCAAGCTTTTCGCCTGGTGCGTCGTCGAGCGCCTGGTCGATCGCAACCCCGTTGACGCCGTCCCCGTACCCAACGAGGACGCCGAGGATGAGGTCAACGTCCTGACGGTTGACCAGGCTCGGCAGCTTTTCGCGGTCAACCGGGACGCCCTTTGCGTTGGCCGGCTGGCGCTGGAAGCTTTCGGAGGGCTTCGGTTTTCATCGGCCGCCCGGCTCGTCTCCGATGACATCTCGTTTCCTGAGCGGGGCATCATCCTCCCAGCTTCGAAGCACAAGTCCCGGAAACGCCATTACCTAGACGGCCTCCCGGCTAACCTCTGGGCATGGCTGCACCACGCGCACCCGGCAGGCTTCGAGGTGAACCCGCGGCTTTACCTCGACCACAAGCGCCGAATGTTCGAGGCCGCAGGCCTCAAGGGCAACGGGCAGGAGGAGTCCATGCGGAACGTCCTGCGGCACTCCTTCTGCACCTACCACGTCGCCATGGACAAGGACGCCGCTCGGACCGCCGTCCTTCTGACTCACCGTTCGCCGGCCATGCTCTATCGGTTCTACAAGGGCCGCGCATCTGAGAGCGACGGGAAGTCATACTTTGGCATTGTCCCATGAATTCGGTTGTTCTTTTTCGTGGGCAGCCCTCCGATCATGCCCTCCGACGAGACCCCGGTCAGCTACCGTCCCTCTTCGTTTTACTGGCGGAAGAAGATCCGAGGCGAGTCTGACATTGAAGCGCTCCGCGTGGTGGCCCTCCAACTGGTTTCCGAGCTTGAGGTCCACAAGGCCTTTATCCGCGAAAAAGGCTTCTGGCCGCCCAAGACCGCCGTCACCGACGAAGAAGCGAAGGCCAAAAGGCTCAGCTAGCGGTCCGGCCTTTGCTCCGCCGGGTGGGAAGATCTTCCGGCTGGGCCGTGAGGTTCACCTGCTTGACTGAGGCCTTCGTGGTCTTGCAAGAGGCTTTGTGCTGGGCGATGCGCTCGCGG
>Ga0315904_10001408_pt1 | contig 38092 bp, 32 predicted proteins | sample LakEriMetagenome_6_FD_203529 | JGI IMG/M metagenome (GOLD analysis project Ga0315904, IMG submission 203529) | Freshwater fungal communities from buoy surface, Lake Erie, Ohio, United States - Buoy 12 MA120 | ecosystem: Environmental > Aquatic > Freshwater > Lake | place: USA: Lake Erie, Ohio... | reverse complement strand
GCGTAGAACGCCTCGTTGATCATCGGCATGAGTACGCGGTTCGACACGAAGCCGGCGCGGTCGTTGGCGGGAACCGGCGTCTTCCCCATCGCCTTCGCGAGTTCGATCGTGCGCGCCGTGGTTTCCTCGCTCGTCGCGAGGCCCTTGATGACCTCGACGAGCTTCATGATCGGCACCGGATTGAAGAAGTGCATGCCGATCACGCGCGGCGCGTCCTTGCCGACGACGCTCGCGATGTCGGTGATCGAGATGCTCGACGTGTTCGTCGCGAGGACGACGTCCTCGCGGAAGGTCGCCTGCATCTCCTTGAAGATCTTCTTCTTGAGCTCGACGTTCTCGGTGGCCGCCTCGACCACCCAGTCGGCGGCCTTTGCGTCGGCCATCGACGTGACGTACGAGATGCGCTTGAGCGCGGCATCGGCGTCCGCCTGCTGCATCTTGCCCTTCTCAACGAGCCTGCCCAGGCTCTTCGCGTGGCCGGCCTTCGCCTTGTCGAGCGCGGCCTGGTTCACGTCGATCTGCATGGCATTGAAGCCGGTCTGGGCTGCGGTGAGGGCGATGCCGGAACCCATGGTTCCGGCGCCGATGACGGCGATGGTCTTGATGGTGGACATGTGATGCTCCGAGATCAGCCCTTCCAGTGCAGTCCCATCGGGCCCGTGTAGCTCGCAAGCGGACGGATGATGCGGTTGTTCGCGTGCTGCTCCATGATGTGCGCGCACCAGCCGGTGATGCGGCTTGCCACGAAGATCGGCGTGTACTGCGGCACGGGGATGCCCATGATGAAGTAGGTCATGCCGCAGGGGAAGTCGACGTTCGGATGGATGTTCTTGTCGCGCAGCATGATCGCCTGCACTTCGTCGCCCATGTCGAACCACTTCTTCGAGCTCGGCCCCTGCTTCTCGGCGAGCTTCAGGCCCCAGCGGCGCAGAATGCCCGCGCGATGGTCGCCGTTCTTGTAGACGCGGTGGCCGAAGCCCATGAGCTTGCGCTTCTCTGCGAAGGCGCGCTGCATCCACGCGTCCACGGTCATCTTGCCGCCGGCGCAGTCCTTGTCGATGTCCTTGAGCATCTCCATCGCCATCTCGTTGGCGCCGCCGTGCAGCGGGCCCTTGAGCGCTCCGATGCCGCCGCAGACCGCGCTATGCATGTCGGTCTCGGTCGAGGCGATGGTGCGGCAGGAGAACGTCGACGCGTTGAAGTCGTGCTCGGCGTAGAGCACGAGCGACACATCGAGGATCTTTGCAGCGAGTTCGTCGGGCTTCTGACCGCTCATCATCCAGAGCAGGTTCGCCGAGTGGCCAAGCGACGGGTCGGGGTCGACCGGAGCCTTGCCGTCGAGCGTCATCTGGCATGCGCCGATGATCGAGGGAATCTGCGCGAGAAGGCGCTTCGCCTTTCGCAGCCCTGCAGCGGGAGAATTGTCCTCGCAGTCGGGGTCGAGGTGCGAGAGAAGCGACACGCCCGAGCGCAGGATCGACATCGGGTGCGCCTTCGGGCTCTCCTTCGCGATGCGCTGAATCGCGTCGCGGACGCTCGCGGGAATCGCGCGCATCGAGGCGATCTCGGCCTTGAACGCGGCGAGTTCGGCCGCCGACGGCTTGTGGCCGACGAGGAGGAGGTGCGCGACCTCCTCGAACGTCGCGTTCTCCGCGAGGTCGGCGATCTCATAGCCGCGGTAGATGAGTTCCGATTGCGTGACCGCGCAGATCGAGGTGTCGCCGACGGTCTGGCCGGCGAGGCCACGGGTGTCGACAGGCTTCGGGGACGGTGCGGACGCGGTGCTCATCGGGTTTCTCCAGCGGAACGGACAGTCTCGAGACGGACAGACGGAAGAGGGAAGTCTACACCCCCGGCCGACGCGCGGACGGCTGCGGTAGAGTGCAGGAATGACCCGCTCCCGCCTCTCGCGACTGTCCGCCGCCCCGGTTCTGCTGGCCCTGACCGCCCTGCTCGCGGGCTGCGCCAGCGCGACGAGGGACGGCGGCCAGACACCGAAGGCCGCCGAGCCCGCTCCGTCCGCGAGCGCCGTGCCGGAGGTGGCGGCTCTTCTGACGGGCTCGTTCTCGAGCGGAACACAGGCGAAGAGCGACCCGGAGTTCTTCGATGTGCGCCTGCACATGACCCCGATCTGGACATCGCGCGCGGATGGGCCCTGGCTCTACGTCGAGCAGGCCATGGCGACGGCGCTCGAGCGGCCGTATCGGCAGCGGGTGTACCGGCTGATCGACCGAGGCGATGGCTCGGTCGAGAGCTTCGTCTACGAGTTGCCGAATCCACGCGAGCGCGTCGGCGCATGGAGCAATCCCGCCGTCTTTGACTCGGACACCCCGGAGACGCTCGTGCCGCGGGCTGGTTGCGCCATGGTCCTGCGGCGCTCGGGCGCGACGTGGGTCGGCTCGACGAACGAGCGCGACTGCGAGAGTTCGCTGCGAGGCGCGAGCTACGCGACGAGCGAGGTGGTGCTTCGCCAGGATGGCCTCGATACCTGGGATCGGGGCTTCGACGCTGGCGGCAAGCAGGTGTGGGGCGCCACGAAGGGTGCCTACCAGTTCCGCCGAAACTGAACGGTTGCGGCTGCTTGCGGCAGCCGCCTTTGGCGTGATCAGCACCAGAGCGAGCGGCCGCGGCCGCGACCGCTCAAACAACGCGCACCCCAGGCCGAGGCGGATTCACTCCGCCGTAGGTTCGGTCCGCCAGACCGCCGGACGTCGATCCGCGCGGCATCCCGGCTGGCGGCGTCGTCATCGGCTCGCTGTATCGCTGCGGATACAGCCTCGCCTCGCCTCCTTGCCACCCGGGCGCCGCGGCGGATCTTTGGTCTTCGTCGGTCTGACGGCCCGAACCTGCCTGACCAGAGCGAGCGAAAGCGAAGCGAGTCGCGAGCGCCGCGTCGCTTTCGCGGCGGCTGCTTGCGGCAGCCGCCTTTGGCGTGATCAGCGCCAGAGCGAGCAAAGGCCTGCGGCTGCGACCGCTCAAACAACGCGCACCCCAGGCCGAGGCGGATTCACTCCGCCCGGCCTGACCAGAGCGAGCGAAAGCGAAGCGAGTCGCGAGCGCCGAAAGTCACCTTGCGAGCGCTTAAAAAAGCAACACGCCCGGGCGTCCCCGGGCGTGAGCGTGTGAGCGGCAGGTTCCCTTTCCGCCGTCACAGGCGAAACGCTCTAGCGGCGTTTCACCGTCCCTTTATACCTCCGCCCGTCTCCAGGTCCCTCAACCCGGAGACTGCGAATGCCAAGCGGTCCCTAAATCGCTTGGCGGCCACAGTAAAGTGGCCATGCGCATTCTCGCCCATGAATACGGAGGAGGCTAGGTTTGGGTCGCAAAATGATCCAAATTGTGGCAACTTCCCGCACGGACTGCGCTGCCGCATACTCGATCGGGCGTATTGAAGTGGCCAAGAACTGCGGTCTGACGCAGCAACTGTGGAAAAACTGTCGATCAACGCCGCCGGACAGCCGCGCCTCATCCGGCTGACAGCGTCCTCCCGCACCGCTCCCTTCCGCCCGCTTGCACCTTCCCGACGCCACAGAACCACAGAGCCACCAAGTCATCGAGCCATCAAGTCATCGAGCCATCAAGTCACGAGATGATGAACCCATGCGCCTGAGTCCCTCCCCGCTCCGCCGCCCGGGTGCCGCTGTTCCCCGGCTTGCCGCCTTTCTCTGGGTGCCTGCCGTCCTCTGGCTCGCGCTTGCCCTGACGACAAGCGGCGTCGCCTCCGGCTCCCCGCAGTCCGAGACGCCGAGACGGGAACAGCGCGAGGAGTGGTGGACGCGCGCTGGCAAGGAAGTGCGCTCGAAGCACTATCGGATCCTGAGCGATCTCGGCGCTGAAGAGACCCGGCTCTACGGCCAGCATCTCGACCTCTACTACGAGGAGTACGCGCGGCGCTTCTCCGGGCTCGCGCAGCAAGCGCCGGAGATCCCCTTCGTCCTGATGTTCAGGCGCGAGGCCGACTACCTCGAGGTCCTGCGCAACCGCTACGGCGTCCAGGCGACCGGCAGCGGCGGCATGTTCTTTGTGACGCCGGCGGGCGCGGCGCTCGCGTTCTTCGTCGAGAGCCTGCCCCGCTCGCGCGTCTTCCACGTCGTCCAGCACGAAGGCTTCCACCAGTATGCGCACAGCCGCTTCGCGGGCACGCTTCCGCCATGGGTGAACGAGGGACTCGCGGAGTTCTTCGGCGCGTCGATCGTGATCGACGGGCGGGTCATCGTCGGGCAATCGACTGAAGAGTCGGTGACGGCCATCAAGCGCGCGATCGACCTCGGCGCGACGATTCCCTTCCTGCGGCTCCTGACGATGAGCGGCGACGAGTGGAACGCCAACGTCCGCACCGGCGGCGCGGCCATGCAGTACCTCCAGGCGTGGTCGATGGTGCAGTTCCTCGGCTGGGCCGACGGCGGCCGCTACCTGCGCGCCTTCGACCGCTACCTGCAGCTCCTCCACGGCGGCATGGCCAGCGACCGCGCGTTCGTGCAGGCGTTCGGAACCAACGACGTCGAAAGCTTCGAACGCGCCTGGAGGAAGTGGGCTTCGGAGTGCAGGCCCAGTTCGCTCGTCGAGGCGGCGGCCCGGCTCAATCTGCTCGCGGAGGGACTGCGACTTCTCTCGCGCGACGGCGTGAAGGTCGAGAGCCTCGAGGATCTCGTCTCGCAGCTTCGCGAACGCGAGTTCGCCATCGAGGTGAGCGTGCACGGCCGGACCATGCGTCTCGAGGCCTCCGAGTCGATCCTCTTGATTCCGAAGGACGACCTCGCGAAGGCCGCACCTCGCTTCGAGCTCATCCCACCGCAGTTGAAGCGCTCGATGCCCGCGCGGGCGAAGCGTCTCGAGGAGAAGTACCCCACGCCACCGGCCATCACCACACGTGGACTCGAACCTCGGGAACTGACGCTCGAGTGGAGCCGGGTCGACGACTCCGGCGACTTCAACTTCCGCATGCGCTCGCCGAAGGAGGCGCCAAAGGCGCCAAAGGCCCCCCGCCAGCCGAAGGAACCGTCCACGCGTGGCGACGAAACGCCGTCGAAGGAGCCGCCGAGCGGCGGACGAGACCCGGGTTCTGTCTGACGGCTTCCTGGCCGTCGCGCTGCCTCGAAGACGCTCTCGGACGGATTCCCGAGGCGCACGCCGGCCGCCGAACGTCCGCAACTCCCCCGAGTGGACGTTCTCGGCGCGTTCTGAAGGCCGCACGTGCTCCGGGCCGATTGGGAACGCAGGTATCTTCATCCGCCCCCGAAAGTCGGGAAGTGCGCCTCCAAACGGAGACGCCATGCACAATGCGCTCGCCATGCACCAGGTCGACACCTCCTTCCTCCGCCGACTCCGTGCCAGAGACGAGCGCGCGTGGTTCGAGCTTTGGCAGGCTTTCGGTCCCGTCATCCGCGGAACGTTGGCGCGCTGGGGCAACGGCCGCCTGGGCGAAGAGACGCTGCGCGACCTGACGCAGGACACGCTCACCGCGCTCTCCGACTCGATCGAGCGCTTCGATCCGCAGCGCGGTGTGCGCTTCTCGACGTGGCTCCTCGCGATCGCGAAGCACGTCCTTGGCGACGAGATGGACCGACGCTATGCCCAGAAGCGCGGTTCGGGCCGCCGCGGCGCCAGCCTCGACGACAGCTGGATGGGAGCGTCGAACGACGCGCAGCCCGACGAGGAGTACGAGCGGCGCGTGCTTGCCGCGAAAGTGCATGCGGCCATCCGCGCCACGCAGAAGCGCTCGGAGTTCGTGCACTTCGAGGCCTACCGCATGCGGGTCCTCGAGTCGAAGGGCGGCCGCGACATCGGCATGCTGCTTGGAGTCAGCGAGCCGACCGTGACCCGACACTGCCAGCGCGTGCGCGAGGCGCTGCGCGAGGAACTCTCGACCGCCATCGAGCAGTGGAGCTACACCGACGACGAGCGCATGGAGCCGCGGCGCGCTGGCCTCGCCGCGGAGGACGCCGACTTCGACGACGCGCTCGGCGAGATCTGGCGCGCACAGGAGGAGCTCGTCGCGCGTGATCTGACGGCCCGTGACGCCGAGCGCCGCCGCGGCGATCGTGGAGGCGCGGCGCGTGACAGGCATTGAATTTCTTCTGATGGTCATCGGCACGATCTCGGTGAGCGTCGCGCTCGTTGCGCTCGCCCTGCTCGTGGGACGATTCGGCCTCTACACCGCGGCCTTCGCGGCGCACGTCGGCCGCTGCCTCAAGCGCTTCGGGGCCGACCTCATGCGCTTCGTCGGCGGCCTCATCGTGTCGATCGCGATGCTGCCGGTCGCGCTCGGCCGCCTCGCCATCCTGCGCCCGGGGCCGGCGCTCGACGCCCTGCGCGCATCCGGCCGCGAGCTCGGCAGCGCGTTCCGCTCGCTCGGCCATGCGCTCTTCCTGCGGCCTCTCGAGCTGCTGGGCCTCTCCGGCATCGCAAGCCACGTGGCGGAACGGATGCCGGCCGCACTCGGAAACGCGCCGCAGGAGCGCTCGCAGATCGAGTTCCCCGGCTACACGGTGCTGCGTGAACTCGCGCGCGGCGGCTCCGGCGCGCGGCTCTTCGTCGCGGAGCCGGACGTCACCACGCGACGGAAGATCCGGCTTGCCGAAGGCTATGTCGTCGTCAAGAGCTTCGACTTCGACGACGGCACGCACGCCGCCGAGATGCTGCGCGAGGGCCGTTCGCTCGACGCGGCGCGCAAGCTCGGACTCGTCCTCGACCACGAGGCCTCGGAGCGCCGCTTCTACTACGTGATGCGGTACTACGAGGGGATCGACCTTGGCCGCTTCTCGCGGGCGATGCACGAGGCCGCCGGCGACAGCGGCCTCGACCGCGAGCGGCTCGTCCTCGTCGGCTCGCTCGTGCGCGACATCGTGGCGACGCTCCGCGACTGGCACGACGCCGGGCTCTGGCACAAGGATATCAAGCCGGAGAACGCGATCGTCCACAACGGCCGCGCGACCCTCGTCGACCTCGGGCTCGTGACTCCGCTCGCGTCGCACATGACGCTGACGACGCACGGAACCGAGTACTTCCGCGACCCGGAACTCGTTCGCCAGGCGCTGCGCGGCGCGCGCGTCTCCGAAGTCGATGCCGCGCGATTCGACATCTTTGGCGCCGGCGCCGTGCTCTACTTCGTGCTCGAGGGAACCTTCCCCGCACATGGCGTCCTGAGCACATTCCGCAAGCAGAGCCCTGCCTCGCTCCAGTGGATCGCGCGCCGCGCCATGGCCGACTTCGATCGCCGCTATCCGGACGCCGAGGCGATGCTCGCCGATCTCGATCGCGCGCTCCTCGGACAAGACCCAGCCGCCGTGCGGCCAGCCGATCTTCCCTCGATGCGAGGCAATGAGCCCGAGACAGGCGCCGAGGAGGCCCGCTCGGAGGAGGCGCGCTTCCTCGACCAGACGCTGCGCGGCGGCGAGACGCGCGCGGAGACGCCGCCCACTCGGCCAGCGACACCGCCGCCCGACGCGCAGCTCCTGCTTCGTCCGACGGTCAAGGTCACGAACTGGTGGACAGGCGCCTACTCGATCGTGTCGCTGCGTCCGCTGCCGCCACTCTTCGACGAACGGAACAGCCGCGGCGTCGCCGTCGCGATCGCGGTGTTCGTGATCGCGGCGCTCGGCTTCGCCGTGGTGCTCGCGTACTGGTTCGCGTACGTGTGACGCGCGGGCGGCGGATGGTCAGCCGCGCGGGAAGTTCCACTGATCGCCGGGCTTGTACTGGAGGAGCTCGTAGAGCTCCTTGCGGCTCTGCATGCGCACGAGCGAGGGCTCGAAGCCGCCGTCCCGCTTCAGTGCGGCGAGTCCGTCGTCGACCGCCTTCATGGCCAGACGCATGAGCGACAGCGGATAGATCACGATCGCGACGCCGAGTTCCTCGAACGCCTCGCGGGTGATGTGCGCGGTCTTGCCGAACTCGGTCATGTTCGCAAGCGTCGGCCCGGGCGAAGCCTTCATGAAGCGCGCGAACTCGTCGGCGTCGTGGAGCCCCTCTGGGAAGATCACGTCGGCGCCGGCCTTCCGGTAGAGGTTCGCGCGGGCGATCATGTCGTCCCACCCCGTGACGTGGCGCGCGTCGGTGCGCGCGATGATGACGAAGTCGCTCGAGATCCTGTGCGCCGACATCGCCGCCACCTTGTCGGCCATCGCCTGCGCGCCCACGAGGTCCTTGCCGTCGAGATGGCCACAGCGCTTCGGAAAGACCTGGTCCTCGAGATGGAGCGCCGCAGCGCCGGCGCGCTCGTACTCGACGACCGCGCGCACGCAGCACTCGACCTCGCCGTAGCCGGTGTCCGCGTCGGCGATCACGGGAAGCCCGGACGCGTCGCTGATCTCGCGGATCGTGCGGCACATCTCGGTGAGCGTGATGAGCCCGATGTCGGGGTATCCCGCGACGTTCGCGGTGGCGCCGCCCGAGATGTAGGTGGCGCCGAAGCCGGAGCGGGCGACCGCACGGGCGACGAGGGCGTTGAACGCGCCTGGGACGAACACGGTGCCGCGCGACATCGCGTCGCGGAGCCTGCGGCCTGGGTGAACGGACGTCATGAGCGGAATGTAGCGAAAACGAGCGGTTGCACGCAGATCACGCGTACGAGCGCTCGACCGACGCGCCCGGGTAGTAGCGCGCGAGGATCGCCTGCATCGACGAACCCTTCTTCGACATCGCCTCGGCGCCGTACTGGCACATCCCGACGCCATGCCCGTGCCCGCGCCCCGAGATGACGAGTTCGCGTCCGGCGAGGAACGGCTCGAAGAACGCGCTCTTCACGCGCTCCTTCGAAGGCCGCAGGTTCTGCGGGTCGCGGGGATCGGCGTTGAGCGCCCAGCGCAGCCGCTCGGCCGGCACGCCGAACACGCCGCCCTTCGCATCGGTGATCGTGAAGAGGACGGGCCGGCCAGCCTTGTTCCGCTCGGCGATCTCGACGCGCCGGATGCCATCGACCTTGAAGAGCGATGCGAAGCCCTCGGCGCGCGCCCACGCTGGCAGCGTCGCCGCGATGGTCGCCGCGTCGAACTTCAGCTGCCACCGGTAGGTCGGGCTCCACGAGCAGCAGTCGCGGCCATCGGAGCCAGACACGGAAAGCGGCGCGATGTCATTCACGACGGACGTCGAGATCGCGTCGCGCGCGGCGGCGCGCGCCCCGCCGCAGCAGCTCGAGTAGTACGCGGGCACCACGCGCGACGCGTAGACGAGCACCTGCCCGCGCGTCGCAGCGACGGCGTCGAGGCTGCGCTGATGCGCGGTCGCGCCGATCCACGCCTGACCCAATTCACCGGCGACGGCATCGAAATGCCGGCGCGTGCGCCACATCTCCATCTCGCAAAGCGCCCAGCTGCGTGCGGCGATCGCCTGCGCGCGGTGCGTGGCCACGCCCCACTTGTTGAAGAGTTCCTTCGCGATGACGCCGGGGAGATACTCCTCCATGGAGACGACGTGCACGACGTCGACCGGCTCGTTCACGTCGTTCGGCTGTGGAACCAGGCGAATCCGACCGGGCCACGTCTGACCAGGCAACGTCCGACCAGTCAAGGACTGACCAGACAAGGACTGACCAGACAAGGACTGACCAGACAACGTGCTGCCGAACGCGGTCAGCTGCTGCGGTTCGCCGCCGAGCGCGGAGATCTCAAGCGTGGCGCGCGCCGGCACCGACACCACCGCCGCCGCGGACGTGCCAACGCGCTCGGTCACCTTCCAGCCGTCTGCACTCCAGCGGAACTCGACCGGCCCACTCGCGACGGTTCCCGGGCGACCAGCGCCCGGCTCGACGATCCAGACGTCGGGGCCTGGACCCTTGATCTCAATGCGAGGCGCATCCTTCGGCAATCCACCGCTCTTGATGCGGATCGCCGGCTCGCTCTTCGGCGGCGTCGGACGCTCAACCGGCTGCGGCTTCGGCTGCGCGGGCTTCGCGGCATCGCTCGGCTTCGTCGCGTCGTTCGGCTTCGTCGCGTCGTTCGCAGGACGCTCGCCCGCATCCGGCCCGCCGTCATCGGTCGGCGATCGTCCGTCGCGCCGGCTGCCCGGCGCCGGCTTCATGCCCTGCGGGCTCTCGCAGGAGACGATGCCTCCGACGGCCGCCACGGCGGCGGCAGTCGAGAGGAAGACGATTGCCCTGCGACGCTTCTCGAAGCTCTGCGGGTCCATGCAGCGTTCCTCGATCGATCCCGTTGCGACAGCCACACGCCACCGCCACGCGGCGACGCGCGAATCGTAGCCGACAGCGCTGACCGTCGTGGCGGCCCGGCACGGGAGTGGTTCGGATTCGGCAGGCGCTCAGGCGAGCTGGCGGAGGGTCAGGCCGTGCTGGGAGAGCCGCTCGCGGATCTCGTGGAGGCTGGTCGCGCCGAAGTTCTTGACGCCCATGAGCTCGGCTTCGGTCCTCGAGGCGAGTTCGCCGATCGTGGCGATATTCAAGAGCTGAAGCGCCTTGCGGGCGCGCACCGAGAGCTCGAGCGAGGAGATCGGCTTGTTGAGCACGGCCTCCGGCACCACGGCCTTGAGTTCCTCGAGGATGTCCTTGCGGATGCCGCCGCGCGTGCCGGCCTCGAGGCCCTGCCCAAGACGGAGACCCTTCTGCGAGAGCATGGCCTTGATCTCGACGAGCGACTGCTCGCCGAAGTTCTTGTAGCTGAGGAGCTCTGCCTCGGTGATCTTGAGGAGGTCGCCGAGCGTGCGGATCTGCATCTTCTTGAGGCAGTTGCGCGCGCGCACGGAAAGCTCGAAGTCGGTGACCGGCGTGTCGAGGACGGCGTTCGTCGGGCCGACGAGGCTCATCTCTGTCTCGACCTGCATGTCCTTGCTCGCGAGCACGTCCTTCAAGAAGAGCCGTGCGCGGATGTGGTTCGGATCGGTCTCCACGACCTGCACCAGCAGGCGCTCGGCGCGGCCGAGTTCACCGCGGTCCTCGCAGATGACGGCGAGGTTCACCAGCGCGTTGAGGTGCGGCTTGCGGCAGCTCGTGAGCTCGGTGTAGAGGGCCACCGCCTCGTTCTCCTCGCCGAGAAGGTCGAGGAGGTACGCAAGCTTGAAGGTGACGTTCGGATCGTCGCTGATCTCGCGCGCGGCGCGGAGCTCGCGCACGGCCTCGGCACGCTTGCCGTCCTGCTGAAGACGCGCCGCCTCCGCGAGGTGCTTCTTCACCTGCTCAGGGTTGCCCGCCTTGCCGCCGATCACCGTGTCGAGTCCGCTCATCGTGGTGTACTTTCCGAGGTTGCTCCGTCGCCTCCGTCCACGGAAACCGTCCCGAGACGCGGCGAGGGGGAGCGAGTGTAGCCGCTTTCCATGCGGTTTCGCTTCACCCGGGCTTGATTGCGCCCTATAACTACTCTTCGCCGTGCACCGATGCAGCGCGCAGGAGCCAACGCATGTCGACCGAGGAACCATTCCGGCAGATCTTCTGGCAGACCTGGCGCGACCTCGTGTTCGTGCACTGGGAAGTGGAGCCGGCCGCGATCGAACGCCTGCTGCCGCCGCAACTGGAGCCCGACCTCTTCGAAGGCAAGGCGTACGTGGCTCTGGTTCCGTTCCGCATGACGGGGATCCGCTCGGTGTGGTTGCCGCCCATTCCGGGCACCGCGAAGACGCTCGAGACGAACGTGCGCACCTACGTGCGCAGGCGCGGCGCGGCCGTCGAGCCGATCCCGGCCGTGTGGTTCTTCAGCCTCGAGGCAGAGACGACGCTCGCCGTAAAGGTGGCGCGCGCGATGTACGGACTCCCCTACTTCAAGGCGCGCATGCGATACGAGCGCGAGGTTTGCGCCGGCGGCGTCGAGCGGCGCGTGGCCGAGAGCATGCGGCTCTGGCCGCAGCCAGCGCCCGCGCGGTCGCTGGTCGAGGCCGAGTTCGCGGCGCGCGAGCCGTTCCGCGAGGCGGCGCCCGGCACGCTCGAGCACTTCGTCGTCGAGCGCTACGCGCTCTATGCGCGCCACCGAGGCGCACTCACGCGCGCCATCGTGCGGCACAACCCGTATCGGATCCGGCCTGGCGTGCTTCGCGGCGTGGACGCCGGCCTTGTCGCCGCGGCGGGAATTCCTGCGCCGCCACCGGGCGCGATCGCGCTTGTGCACGAAGCGCAGGATGTGACGGTGCGAATCGGCGCGCCCCGCGCGGTCGGCTGACGCGCGACCTCAACGGTCAAGGAGATGCAGGCGCTTCCAGCCGCCGCGCTCGAAGCGAATCGCAAGGACGACGCCGAGGATCGCGATGTACGCGGTCGCCGCGATCCACGGCCCGGTCGACTCGAGCTCCGGGAAGAGGCGCACCATCAGGAAGCCTCCGCCGACGATCACGCCCCACGAGAGGACGACGGTGAGGATGCCCGGGAAGACGGTGTCGCCCGCGCCGCGCAATGCCCCGGTATAGACGATGCCGATCGCGTCGAGCGTCTGGAAGATCGCCGCGCAGATGAAGAGCGTGGCGCCGATCGCGCGGATCTGCTTGGCGAGGTCGGGCGGCGTCGAGTCATCGACGAACACGGCCGTGAGTTCATTGCGGAACACGACGAAGAGCACCGCGCAGATGGTCATCCAGACGACGGCGATGAACACGGCGGCGTGCGCGGAACGCCCGGCGCGGCCAAGATCGCCCTCGCCGATGTGCTTGCCGACGAGGCTCGTCGCCGCCGTCGAAAGCCCGACCGCCGGCATGAACGACATGTGCACGAAGCGCATGACGGCCCAGCCTGCGGTCATGTGCGCGCTGCCGAAGCTGCCGGCGAGCGCGGTCATGAAGATCGCCCAGCACACCATCTCGTTTCCGAAGTGGAGGCCCGCGGCCCAACCGAGGCGAAGGATGTCGCGGATCGCGGGAAGATCGGGGCGCCAGGCACGGCGAATCGCATAGACGGCGTCGAGCCGACGCGAGAGGAACACGACGAGTGGGACGAGCGCCTCGACTGAGCAACCGATGGCGGTGCCGATCGCAGCGCCGACGACGCCGAACTCGGGCATGCCGGGAATGCCGGGAAGGCCGAGTTCCGGAAGCCCGCGCGCGCCGTAGATGAACACGTAGTTGGCGAGGACATTCGTGATGTTGCCGGCGATGGCGGCGATGGTGACGACCTTCGGTCGCTGCAGGCCGAAGAAGAAGTTCGCAAGCGCCTTCGCGCCGATGGTGACGATGCCGGCACCGAGGAGGATCTGTGCATAGGCGGTCTCCATCTCGACGAGGCGCGGCTCGTGGCCCATGGCCGCAAACAGCGGGCCGATGATGAACGCGAACGGGATGAGGACGAACAGCCAGTAGCCGCCCGCAAGCCAGAGAGCGGCCCAGCCGTAGCGCGCGATTTCGTCGGTGCGGCCTGCTCCGACCCGCTGCGAGACGAGCGTGTTGACGAGTGAGAGGACGCCGAAGCCGAAGGAGATCGGCACCCAGCTCCACGAGCCGCCGTTGCCCTGCGCGGCCACTTCGAGCGGACCGAGGACCGACACCATCAGGCTGTCGATGAACTGCATCAGCGTGTAGCTGAGCATGGCGATGACCGTGGGCCACGCCTGCGTCCAGACCTCACGGATGTCGTCGCGCCGCGGCAGCATGGCGCGCAGGGTACGCGGGGTGCCGGGCACCTGCCGTGGAGTGCCTGGCACCGCTGTAGGTTCGGTCCGCCAGACCGCCGGACGTCGATCCCTCGGACAGAACCTACGGCGTTGGCACCGGCTGCACGATCAACTCGGCGACACGCCATCGGCACTTGTTGGAACTCGGCTGCTGTGGATCCTGATCGCATGGCTTCTCGTCGTTGCATTGATTCGTCGCGCAGCCAGAGATCCCCGGGTCCGAGCACTCGCAGCTGCTCCGTACGAGAACCGTCGCGCCCGGGGCCGCGAACTTCGTGACCGCAAGGGCCACCGGCTCGATCGCCATGCCTATCGCTTCATACTCGATGTGCAGACTGCCATCGGGCAGGATCTGCAGCGTTCCGAACAACTCGTCGACCATCGAACCCTCGCCTGGATGTGCAAAGCCGGCAAAGCGCACCGACCCAGAACCATCCATCTCCTGCATCACATAGAAGGATGCGCCGTCCGAATCGCCGAGCCGCTCGATGTGGACTTGCCTTCTACATGCCAGATCCGTAGACCGTGGTCAAACACTTCGATCGAGCCTGAGCGCGACTCATAGAGCGCCTGCGGATCGATGGAATCGCGCTGCGAAGCCATGAGGGCGCCACCGTCCGACGCGAATGCCGTCACCACAACTGCGACAGATGCGAATTGCTGCAGTCCCATACGTCAGTCTCCTTCGCCGTAGGCGTATGTTCGATCGATCACCATGTACCGCGCCGTCGATCCCGCGCGCGCATTGATGTACTCCGAGCTCCAGGCGACGAGCCTGAAATCCGCGGACACGATGAAGCGGTCGATCCGAGAGTTCCGCGAGTCACGGCTCCTGTCGTCGTAGCACGGTCGAGTCAAGAGAAAGGCACCATCCCCATCCCGGCGCTCAACGCGGATGGACTCGGACAGGATGAACCTGAGCCCACTGACACGCAGACTCTGCCTGCCCAACCACGTGTAGAAGAAATCGGCGAGTGCGCATACCGGCGCACCCTGGGCCTCGATCTCGGCCCACATGGAATGGTCGACCTTGAGTTCCTCGACGCCGGAAGCATGCGCCGCCTGATATGGCGCGCCGCGCACATAGGCGTTTCGGTCCGCGTACCAATGCGTTTCCCGAAACATCGGCTTGCCGTCTTCCGTCGAGAGCTCGAGAATCAACTGCGGCTGCACATCGGCTGGCCGCTTGAAGGTCGCGCGCATCGAGTCGCGCGTCATCGTCGACTCCACCTCGACCTGCGCCGTGATGCTCGGGAGCGCCGCGATCGCCGAGCGTGGGTCGCGAATGCTCGAGTCGAACTCGATAGCCTGCTTCCCCTCAAGCGGATCGCTCGCGAACGATACAGTCTGCAACGAGCGCACCGTCAGCGTGCGGCGGTACTCGAGCGGTTCCACGACCCTGTGCGCGATGCCTGCGGCGAGCAGCCTCTGGAGAGCTGGATCCTGCGGAAGGCGCGCGGTCTCGCCCGACTCGGAAATCGCGCGATTCCCGTCCCCGGCGGCCTTGGTCTTGCCGGGAGCGGTGCAGCCAGCGGCAATGAGGCCCGAAAGGATGGCGAGGGCGAGGCGGTTCATAGGACGGGGAACAGGCGATGAACTCTCCGAACTCGGTCTTTTTGGAATGTACCCCCCCTGCATGACAGTCAAGTCAATGTCGTGCGATTCCGTGAAGTTTCCAAGTTCGCTCATACTGGGGTGTTTTGCACCCTCGAACCGAAGCAAGTCGCGAGCGCCGCGTCATTCTCGCGGCGGCTGCTTGCGGCAGCCGCCTCTGGCGTGATCAGCACCGGAGCGAGCGAAAGCGAAGCGAGTCGCGAGCGCTCAATCGCGCGCCCCCCAAGCCGAGGCGGATTCACTCCGCCGTAGGTCCGGTCCGCCAGACCGCCGGACGTCGATCCGCGCGGCATCCCGGCTGGCGGCGTCGTCATCGGCTCGCTGTATCGCTGCGGATACAGCCTCGCCTCGCCTCCTTGCCACCCGGGCGCCGCGACGGACCTTTGGTCTTCGTCGGTCCGACGGACCGAACCTGCCTGACCAGAGCGAGCGAAAGCGAAGCGAGTCGCGAGCGCTCAAACACGTCACGAGCGCTCAAATCACGTCGCGGCTCAGATCTCGACCATCACCATGTCGCTCTCGACCGCAGCCGAAGCCTCGGGCGCGTGGTGCGCGCTCGTCATCGACTCGAGCCCGGCGATCTTCGCCATCTCGGCGCGTGTCGCTGCGGCGTCGTACATCGCGCCTGGCTTGCCCGCGCGCGCGGCGGCGAGATCAAGCGCGATCTGCGCCTCGCTCTTCGCGAACTCGACCGGCTCGATCGCCTGCTCGAAACCCTGGAGCCGACTGGCGGCGTTCTCGAATGAACCCGCCTTCTCGATCCAAACTGCGCCGGGCAGCACGACCGTCGCCATCTCGGTGACGGCGTTCGCGAGCGTATCGATCGCGACGACGGTGCCGATGCCCTTGAGCGCCGACACCATCGACGGCGTCACCCAGTTGCTTGGATAGTTGCCGGTGACGAGCGCTGCGCCGTACTGGCCGCTCGACAGCGCCTGCTCGAAACCCTGCGCGTTGGCGACGGGCTTGCCGCCCGCAAGCGCTTCGAGCACACGGCGCACGCCGCGCGCGTTCGGCGCTTTCTCGGCGCGGATCGTGAACCCGCCGGGGAAGGTCTTGTCCTGGCCGTTGACCGGAACGGGTCCGACCGCAAGCAGCGCGTCGGGGTCGACCGACAGCGCGTAGCGCGCAAGGTGGTAGGCGTCCTCGCAGGAGAGCATCGGGCTCACGAGGAGCGCGAGATGCTTCTTCGCGACGGTGCGCAGCGCGGTCATCGCGCCGTCGACCGCAGCGACCGCCGCCTGCCACGCCTCGATCGGCTTCAGCGGATCGAACGCGTCGCGGCCCTTGATCGCCGGCATGGTGAGGCGCTCGTCCGAGTGGACGAACTTCCAGCCGTAGCGCACTTCATCGGTGATCCACCACTTGTTGACGGCCTCGTTCGCGCGCGGCTTCACGCGGTAGACCTTGCCGTCGTTGTGCTCGACCGAGATGTTGTCGCCAGAAGCCGTGATACCGTCGATCGACGGCGTCTTCTTCAGGAACCACACGCGCTGCTGGAAGAGGAAGTCCTTGTCGAGAAGGGCACCCACCGGGCAGAGGTCGACGACGTTGCCCGAGAGCTCGTTGTCGAGCGCCATGCCGGGGAAGACGTCGATCTGCTCGGTCGAGCCGCGGCCGTCGACCATGAGTTCGCTTGTGCCGGTCACCTCGCGGGTGAAGCGCACGCAGCGCGTGCACATGATGCAGCGATCGCTGTAGAGGAGGACGTGCGGGCCGACGTCCTTCTTCGGCTGCTTGTTCTTCGCCTCGGTGAAGCGGCTTTGGCCGCGGCCGTACTGGTAGGAGTAGTCCTGCAGATGGCACTCGCCCGCCTGGTCGCACACGGGGCAGTCGACCGGGTGGTTGATGAGCAGGAACTCCATGACCGCCTTCTGGTTGGCGACGGCCTTGGGGCTGTCGGTGTAGACGACCATGCCGTCGGCGGCCGCCTGCTGGCAGGTCGGCACGAGCTTCGGGAACGGTTCGAGCTTGCCCGAACGGGGGTTCGGCGCCCAGACCTCGCCAAGGCAGATGCGGCAGTTCGCGACCACCGAGAGGCCGGGGTGGTAGCAGTAGTGCGGAATCTCGACCTCGTGGTCGAGGGCCGCCTGGATGATGGTCTGGCCGGGCTTGAAGGAGTACTTCTTGCCGTTGATCGTGAGCTCTGGCATGGAAGCGGCAATGTAGCCGAAGCCCCCGTGGCGGTGGCGCGGCCGTTGTGCTTGGGGATCAGCCCGCCGACGCGGCTGCGGGAAGCGTCGCGAAGCGGATCTTGATGCGCCCGTTCTCGCAGGAAATGGCGCGAATCTCGATGAATCGTCCGTCCCCGAGCCGGAAGCGGCGGCCGGGGTAGCGCGCCTCGAGGCGGCCAAGTTCCTCGCGGAACGCTCCCGCCGCGTCGAACGCGGCGAGGGAGAGCGGCACAGGAAGCCGTCCGACGCGCGCGCGTCCGACGCTCGCCTCAAGCCGCTCGTCCGCTTCCGTCAGTTCGAGCGGCACGCGCACGGTGCCGACAAGCCCGAGCGCACGCGGCCCGAGCGGCGCCTCGAGCACGATCGCGCCATCCTCGGAGCCGATCCGCACCTCGCTCGCCGCCGCGAACGGTGCGAACTCTGGGTCGTGGGCCACCCACTTCGGAAGCCGCGTCGCGAGCCACGCGTTGATGTCGGCGGGGTCGATGGCGATGGCCCACGACTCCCCCGCCGGCTCGCGCACCTTGGTCACCGCCGCGACGAGCGCCTGCTCGAGTGCCTCGCCGCGCGTCACCGCATCCGCGGGCAACGTCGGGCGCCCCGCAGGCGGCACGAACGCAAGCACGAGGGCCGCGAGAAGCCCCCCCGCTGCGATCGCGCGCACGACGCGGCCGAGTCGCGGCTTGCACGGTGGGCATGGTTGTGGCTCAGCGCTCACACCACGAAAGGTACGCGGAAACGGTGCGGGCCTCCAACGAGACAGGCCCCGCTTGCGCGGGGCCCGTCGGTTGGATCAGTTGCTGGAAGCTTCGCTTCAGCGGCGACGACGCGCGCCCGCGAGGCCCGCGAGGCCGAGGAGCGCCATCGCGCCCGGCGCTGGGATCGCGAAGATCTGCTGGCTGAAGTTACCGGTTCCCGAAATGCCTTCCCAGAATCCGAAGCGCGTGTTCGGGCCGAAGTCGCCGTCGCCGAAGGTCGCTCCGCCGTTCGAGCGGAGGATCGCGTCGATGTTCACGAAGTACTGCACGCTCTTGGTCAGGTCCATCGAGCCGTTGTCGAGCACCGCGAAGCTGCGCGTCGGGAAGTCGGGGAACGCCGTGGCGCCGAACGCAGGGTTCGCGTTCCACGAGTACGGCGCCGTGAAGTTGCCTTCGGCGGGCGAACCGTTCTGGCTGAAGCCGTTCCAGACGGCGTAGTGCCGCACCTGTCCGCGGGGGTTACCGGCGACGGTCGTCATGTACGACGCCGTATCGCCCACATCCCAGTTGGAGACACCGTCGTTCGCGCCGAAGCTCGAGGCGGCGGCGATGTTGTTTCCACCAGCGTCGCGGTGGAAGAAGAAGGTCGACCCACGCGTGGTGCCCGTGTACTGGATGCCCATGCCGAGGATGCGGTCACCCGCCTGCCATGCGCCCGCGAAGAGGCTGGCCTCGGTCTCGCCCGTGTAGCCGACGCCGTTACCCGCAGCGCCGTTGGCGATACGCGTGCCGCCCACGGTCTGAGCCGCGCTCAGCACGAAGTAGGTGCTGTAGATGTCGTAGGTGCGGGTGGTCGAGCCCTGCACCCACGTGCCGGAGGTCTGCGAGTTGCCGACGGAGTTCCAGCCGCTCCACGAGTTGCCGCCGTTGATGTCGACGGTCTGGGCGGAGGCAGTGCCCGCGAGGGCGAGGGCGGCGGTGAGGGACAGGGCTTGAGCCATGCGTGCGGTGATCATGTTGGGACTTCCGTCTGTGATTCCTTTGCGCCGAACCCCTGGGTGATCTCGAACCGGGACGATGGGCTCGATGCGACCAAGTCGGTCTGGGATTGCGTGACGCGCTACGCCACACTCAGCGTAAAACTCCGTAAGTCCGTGTCAAAAAACACCCCCAATCGGGGCGGTTTTTCCCGAACGACTCAATTGGGTGACGCGATATCGCAGCAGCAGCGATGGTTGGACCGCGGGCCTGGAAAGGCGCAATCGGAGAGCCGCCGGCGGCGTGCCGCCCATGCAACGTGAAACGGGCCCCGCTCGCGCGGGGCCCGTCGGTTGGATCAGTTGCTGGAAGCTTCGCTTCAGCGGCGACGACGCGCGCCCGCGAGGCCAGCGAGGCCGAGGAGCGCCAGGGCGCCCGGCGCTGGGATCGCGAAGACATGCTGCGTCGCCCCGGACGCGCCCGCCTCGTAGAAGCCAAAGCGCGTCGCGGCGCCGAAGTCGCCGTCGCCGAAGGTCGCTCCGCCGTTGGCGCGGAGGATCGCATCGATGTTGGTGAAGAACTGGATGCTCTTGCTCGCCGTCGTCGAGCCGGCGTCAAGCACCGTGAACGAGCGCGTCGGCATCGCCAGCGACGGCACAGTTCCGTATGGCGTCGTGAAATTGCCCTCGCCCGGCGACCCGTTCTGGCTGAAGCCGTTCCAGATCGAGTACTGCCGCACCTGCCCGCGGTAGGGATTGAAGGACGCATCGATGTACGAGGAGGTATCGCCGGCGTTGAAGGAAAGCACGCCGTCGCCGGCACCGAAGCTCGACGCGGCCTGGATGTTGTTCCCCCCGGCATCGCGGTGGAAGAAGAACTGGTTCGCGCGGGTCGTGCCCGTGTACTGGATGCCAATTCCGATAATGCGGTCGCCCGCCTGCCACGAGCTGCCGAAGAGGCTCGCGGCTCCGTCGCCGGTGTAGCCCGTCCCGTTGCCTGCCGCGCCATCGGCGAGGCGGCTACCCCCAACCGTCTGGCTTGCGCTCAGGACGAAGGCGCTTTGGTAGATGTTAAAGGTGCGGGTGGTCGAGCCTAGAACCCACGAACCCGCCGTCTGCGAGCTGCCCATGGAGCTCCATCCCCCCCATGAGGTGCCACCGTTGATGTCGATGACCTGTGCGGAGGCGACGGACGGAAGCGCAGCGACCGCTGCGACGAAAAGACCACCAAACAGCGCGAACTTCGATCGGATCAAAGCTGACATGAAGAAACTCCCGGATTAGGGGTTGGGATGTCGGAGGGTGTCGAGGGAGACACCGCGGGAACCTCTTCACAATGCCCCGAGATTCCGATTCCACAACCAAACTGCGTGGAATCCCCCCTGATCGGAGAGTCTTTGCACCCGATTAGGGGTAGCCGGCCCATCTGGGTGTCACTTTGCTGGCAAGTTGATGGCAGGTGAACGGCGAGGCCTTCGAACCGAGGGGGCCGCGCGAGTACCGCGCACAGGCAAGAGGAAGCAAGGCGCCCCGCGGTAGACGCGGGGCGCTGGGGAAGTCTGGCTCTGTGGTCGAGATCGACGCCCGACGAAGGCCGTTCAGCGGCGGCGACGCGCGCCCGCGAGGCCAGCGAGGCCGAGGAGCGCCATCGCGCCCGGTGCCGGGATCGCAAAGATCTGCTGCGAGAACACGCCCTGTCCGAGCGTCTCGTCGCCTTCCCAGAAGCCGAGCTTGGTGAGGTCGTCGATCGCCCCCTCTCCGTAGGTCGCCCCGCCGTTTGAGCGGAGGATCGCGTCGATGTTCACAAAGTACTGCGCGCTGGTGGCGCGAAGCTGCTCGCCCGCGCCGAGGATCGCGAAGCTGCGGATCGGCGTGTCGTTGGTCGGACCCGCGCCGTAGGGGAAGGTGTAGTTCCCGCTTGGGATCGAGCCGTCCGGGCTGAAGTCAAACCAGATCGAGTACTGGTTCGTCTGATGCCGCGACGCGACCCACGGCATCGAGGTGACGTACGAGGCCGTGTCGCCGACGTCGTGCGAGAACTGGCTGTCGTTCGCTCCGACGCTCGAGGCAGCGAAGATGTTGTCTCCGCCGGAATCAACGTGGAGGAACAGCGTGGTGAGCATCGCGCCGCCCGTGTACTGGAGTCCGACGCCGACGATGCGGTCGCCCGCCTGCCACGAGCCGGAGAAGAGGTTCGCCTGCGTGTCGCCCGTGTAGTCGACGCCGTTTCCGGCAGCACCGTTGGCGAGGCGTGAATTCCCGAGAGTCTGGCTCGCGTCGAGCGTGAAGCGCGTGCGGTAGATGTTGTAGTCGCGCGTGGTCGAGCCCGCGACCCACACGCCGTTGGTCTGTGCGGATCCAACCAAATCCCAGCCGCCCCATGCGCTGCCGCCGTTGATGTCGATCACGGCGCCATGCGCGGCACTGGCAAAGAGGGTTGCGGCGAGCACAGACGCCTGGGCCAATCGAGTTCTGTTCACATCTCTCTCCTGCGGTCAGGAACGAGGTCGGTCGCCGGCTGGATGCTCCACGCGAGCCATCCAACGAGGGAATCCGGGCCAACCTCCGCTCCAAAGGGAATCTGCCGCAAGTCTATGCTGCCACCGAACTGCGGCGAGTCGCGCCGGGCCGGACAATCCGTTGAAAAACGCGGGGCCTCCGGGCAGAAACCGCCCGATCAGGGTCTGGGGGGTACCTGAGAGCATCTTGGGGGACCTCGGGAGACCTCGGGGGACCTCGGGGGCGCTCGGGAGACCTCGGGGGGACTTCCGGGTACGCCTCGTGCGGCCGCATGGCGCCGCAGGGGCGGCGACGGCCACGGTTCGATCAGCATGTCGCTCAGTGCGCGTAGCGGCGCACGACCAGCGTGTCGTTCTGTCCGCCAAAGCCGAAGCTGTTCGACAGGCAGATGTCGACCTTCGCGGCACGCGCTTTGTTCGGGACGTAGTCGAGATCGAGGTCCGGATCGGGCGTCTGGTAGTTGATCGTCGGCGGGAGCATTCCGTCGCGGATCGCGAGGACGCAGGTCATGAACTCGACGGCGCCGGCGGCCGCGATCAGGTGTCCCATCATGCTCTTGATCGAGCTCATGGGAATGTCCTTCGCGTTGGCGCCGAAGACGCGCTTCACACCGCGCGTCTCGATCGAGTCATTCTCCTTGGTGCCGGTTCCGTGCGCGCTGATGTAGTCGATTGCGGCGCGGCCATCGGCTCGGCGCGCGAGCGGATCGATGCCGGCCTGCCCGAGCGCCTGGCCCATCGAGGCCGCGCCACCGCGACCCTCCGGATGGATGTCGGTGATGCGAAAGGCATCGGCGCTTGAGCCGTACCCGGCGACCTCCACGAGAGGCGTGGCGCCGCGGGCAAGCGCGTGCTCAAGGCTCTCGAGCACGATCATGCCCGAACCCTCGCCCATGACGAAGCCGTCGCGCGTTGCATCGAACGGACGCGACGCCTTGGTCGGATCGCCCTTCGACGTCGACAGCGCCGTGAGTCGGTTGAAGCCCGTCACGCCAAGCACGTGGATCATCGTGTGCGTGCCGCCCGAGAGCATCACGTCGGCGTCGCCCCGCTTGATGAGGCTGAACGCCTCGCCAATCGCCTGCGTGCTGGCTGCGCACGCCGTCAGGCAGTTGAGCGCGGGGCCACGCACCCCGAACTCGCGCGCGAGGTGCGCAAGCGGCATGTTCGGCTCCTGCTCGACCTCGCGCATGCGGTCCATCGCCGAGTGCGCGAACGCAGCCCAGCGGACACCGTCGACCTTCTTCTGCTCTGCGTCCCAACCCGCGAGGTTCGAGGCGGCGTAGTTCTCGAAATCGATGACGCCTTCACCCGCGCCGAGATAGAGGCCGACGCGCTTGCGGTTGAGCGCACCGAATCCATCGAGGCCCGACTGACGCCACGCCTGGCTCGCGGCGCCGAGGGCGAACTGCGAGTTGAGGCCCGCCGACGCATGCACCGACGCATCCTTGACGAAGCGCGCCATGTCGTAGTTCTTCACCTCCGCGGCGAACGTCGTCGGAAAGGTGCGCGCGTCGAAGCGCGTCGTCGGACCCATTCCCGACTCGCTTCGAAGGAGCCGCTGCCACACGCTGTCGACATCGTGCCCAAGCGGCGTCACCCAGCCCATGCCGGTGACGACGACGCGACGGTTGTTCGAAGTGGTGCTCATCGGAATGCGATTCGTTCGGAAGCGGAGGTTTGATCAGGCTGGCTTCGAGATGACCGCGGCACTGTTCTGGCCACCGAGGCTCGGCGTGCAGACGAGAATGTGGCGGAGGGCGCACGGTGCGCTCGGCGCTGCGGCAGCGGCCACGGAGCCTGTCGACTTCGAGTTGAGCCGCGCCGGCAGCCGCTGCTCGGCGATCGCACGCGCTGCGACAGCGACCGCGATCGCGCCGAACCCGGCGACGGTCGCGCCGATCGAAGGCGCGAGGGTGATGACGGGCTTCTTCGCAAGCTCGTTGCCAAAGACGCGTGCGAGCGCGTTCGCCTCGAGCGAATCGAGCGATGGAACGCCGGAACCGTAGGGAATGATCGCGTCGACCTCGGCGGGCGCGATTCCGGCGTCGCGCAGGGCTGCGGAGACCGCATCGGCGAGCGATTCGCCCGACGCATCGGGCAGCAGGCCGACGGTGTCGTCGCACCAGCTCTGCGATGCGCCCGTTCCCGAGAGGACGGCGTGGATGCGCGCACCGCGCGCCTTCGCCGTCTCCTCTGCCTCGAGCACGAGGATTCCGCCACCTTCTCCGATCAGGCTGCCGGTGGCCGCGCTGTCGAACGGCTTCACGACCGCGGACGCATCGCTCGTCGGCGAGCACGGGGCGAAGCGCCCCGCAAGTTCCTGACGGAGATACGCCATCGGATTCAGCTTGCTGTCGGCGCCGCCCGAGAGGCACGCGTCCGCAGCGCCGCGCTCGATCACGCGCTGGCTCTCGGCGAGCGAGAGGCCGCTCGAGGCCTCGTTGCACGTGATCGTGTTCGAGGGCCCCTGGCAATCGTGGATGATCGTCACGTGGCACGCGAGCATGTTGGGGAGGTACTTGAGGAGCCAGAGCGGCGTGAGCTCCTGCATGCCCTTCTCGCCCCAGTTCGCGACGTCGAAGCGGCCGCTTGCGTCGCGCGATGTCGACAGCGCGGCCGTGAGTTCGTCGAGTTCCGCAGCGATGAGGCCGGCGCCGATGTGGCAGCCGAAGCGGTCGGGAGCGATCGTCGGCGGGTTGTCGGGATCGGTGCCGCGGGTGCGGAGTCCTGCATCCTTCACCGCCAGCAGGGCGCCGCCGACGGCGATCTCGATGTCGCGCGCCATCACCTTGGTTGCCTTGCGGTAGCTCTTCGGCACGAGTTCCTTCACATCGAAGGACTCCGGGAGTTCGCCGCCCGACGCGGCCTTGAAGCCGGAGGCGTCGAAGGCGCGGATGGGCGCGAGCGCCGATCGGCCGTCGCAGAGCGCTTGCCAGAGAGAGTCGATGCCCAAACCGTGGGCGGTGACGGGGCCGAGCCCGGTGATGACGACGCGGCGGCGTGACATGGGCGCGGCATGATAGCGTCAATCGAGCGCATGCCGCCCCTTCCAGTTGCCCCTGCTGCTGAACCCCTGCTGCTGAACCCTTGCCCCTCACCCGTTACTCCTCGCCCCTCGCCCCGCGCCCCGCGCCTCGCGCGACGTCGCCACGTCACGCATGTCGCGCGATGAGCATGGCCAGTTCGAGCGCCTGCTCGTAGTTCAGACGTGGATCGACCTGCGAGCGATAGGCGCGCGCGAGGTCGTCGTCGGTCAGGCCGCGCGCGCCGCCCGTGCACTCGGTCACGTTCTCGCCGGTCAGTTCGACGTGGACGCCCGCCAGCATCGTCCCTTCGCTTCTGTGGATCTCGATCGCCTGCTGGACCTCTGCGAGGACGTGCCCGAACTTCCTCGTCTTGACGCTCTTCCCCGCCCACGCGCCGCCTGTCGGCACGACGGTCTCGGTGTTGCCGTGCATCGGATCGCAGACCCAGGCGACGTCGAGACCGGCCGCGCGAACGGCGCGCAGGAGCGGCGGCAGCGATTGACCGATGCGATGCGCGCCGAAGCGCGTCACCAGCACCACGCGGCCAGGCTCGTTCGCGGGCGACAGCGCGCGAACCGTCTCGAGCAGCGCCTCGACCGTCGCGTCGGGGCCGACCTTCACGCCGACGGGATTGCGAATCCCGCGGCAGAACTCGACGTGCGCGCCGTCGAGCGCGCCGGTGCGGACGCCGATCCACGGTAGATGCGTCGAGAGATTGAACCAACCCTCGCGCCTCGGGACCTGCCTCGTGAGCGCAGCCTCGTACTCGAGCACCAGGAGCTCGTGGCTTGTGTAGAAGTCGACGCGCTGCATCGCGGCGATCGTTCCGCCGGCAAGCGTCTCCATGAAGCGCAGGCTCTCGCCGATCGCATCGACCATGCGCTGGTACTCGGCGGCAAGCGGCGAATGCCGCACGAATTCGAGATCCCAGTTCTCTGGGTGGTGGAGGTCGGCGAATCCGCCGTCGATGAGCGCACGGACGAAGTTCAGCGTCAGCGCGGCGCGCTCGTAGCCGCGGAGCAGCAGCGTCGGGTCGGGCGTTCGCGCCGACAGCGTCGGCTCGGGCCTGTTGACGTTGTCGCCGCGAAATGTCGGCAGTTCGCTGCCGGCGACGAGCTCGGTGGCCGCACTTCGCGGCTTCGCGTACTGGCCTGCGAAGCGGCCGACGCGCGTGATCCTCTTCCGCGTGCCGTGCACGAGGACCAGGCTCATCTGAAGCAGGATCTTTAGTTTGGCCGCGATCGCGGGCGACGTGCAGTCGGCAAAGCTCTCTGCGCAGTCACCGCCCCAGAGGATGAATCGCTCGCCGCGGGCCGCTTCGGCGATCTGGGTCTTCAGCGACTCGATCTCGTAGCTCGTGACGAGCGGCGGGAGTGCCGCGATCTCGGTGAGCGTGCGCTCGAGAGCGCCGCGATCCGGATAGACCGGCTGCTGCGCGCACGGATAGGCGCGCCACGACTGCGGGGTCCACGATGGATCGCTCTGGGACATTCCGGAAGGGTAGCGACAGCATGGCCTAGGTTCTGTCTGACGGATCCGCCGGGCTTCAATCCGCACGGCATCCCGGATGGCTGCGTCGGGTTCAACTCGCTGTATCGCTGCGGATACAGCTTCGTTTCCCCTCCTTCCCCTCCGGGCGCCGATGCGGATTTCGGGCCTTCGGCGATCCGTCAGACAGAACCTAGGGCGGATTGGCCGCGACCGGCGATGCTCCCGCTCGTCGATCACGACTCGCTTCCCCGCCAAAGGCCGCCGCCGCAGCGGCGGCCGCTCAAATCACGGGTTGCCGCCAAAGGCCGCCGCCGCTCCCGCTCGTCGATCACGACTCGCTTCCCCGCCAAAGGCCGCCGCCGCAGCGGCGGCCGCTTAAATGAAGGCCACCGCTCAAACTGCGGGCGACAGGGCTCGAACCTGCACGGGTGTTACCCCACGGGAACCTAAATCCCGTGCGTCTGCCAATTCCGCCACGCCCGCGGAGACTGAGATTGTACGGAACTGACGGGCCGAGCCGATCCACCCCAAAGTCACGTTCCACGACAGCCCCGGCACGTTCGGGGCGTGGTCGCATCGCGAAGGTCGCCCCCGCAGGGTTTCCCATGAAGAAGTTCAGCCAGCAGGCAGCAGCCAATGTCGTGCCCCTTCTCGCACGCATCCTGATCTTCCTCGCCTTCGTACCGACGGGCTGGCACCATGCGATGCAGCAGACTGTCTTCACAGGCGACGCCGCCGCCCGGCTTCGGGAGATCGGGGTGGTGTCCGCCGACACGAACGCCGGCCCTGGCACCTACGTCGTCTGGCACCAGGACGCCCCCCCGCTCACCGCCCCGGCCATCGATGCAGCCGGCGTCCAGACCCGCGCACTCCACCAACTCACCCTCTTCTTCGACAGCCTCAGGCTTCCGAAGCCCCAGATCTGGGCGTGGACGGTGACGGTCTTCGAACTCATCGGCGGAAGCCTCATCCTGATCGGCCTCTTCACCCGGCTCTGGACCGGCGGACTCGCGCTCTGGGCGCTGGCGCTCTTCCTCTCGACACCGACCGTGGCCGCCGCCTTCGGCGCCATCTGGACCCCAACCGCCATCGGCGCGGAACTGCCCCGCGCGGTCGCCCTCAGCCAACTCACGCTCGTGGTCCTGGCGCTCGGCCTGACACTGACCGGTGCCGGCAAGCTGAGCCTCGACGGGTTCATCTTCCGTGGTCGCGGCGGCGACGAAGGCGACGAGTAAGAGCCACCGCCTCCGCGCATCGACGCCAGACCCGACGCGGGAACTTTCCCTGCTGCGAGTTCCGCTGCGGAAATCGGTGGGTTCGCCGGGTGCGTCGAGGGAAGACCATACGATGCGCCGCATGAGGGCCTCTCCCGCGCCGCAACCACGCGATGCAGCCGCCCGTGCCATGCGCGGAGTCGTGTTGTCGCTTGCAGTGCATGGTGCCATCGCGGCCGCGATCCTCGGAGCCGCGTGGGGCGTGACGCGCACCACTCGCGACGACACCCCGCCCGTCGTGCTCGTCGCCGACTTCGCCGATCCGGCGCCAGCGCGCCACGCCGCGGAGCCAAGGCCACCCGCGGAGCCAAGGCCACCCGCGGAGCCAAGGCCACCCGCGGAGCCAAGGCCACCCGCAACGCCGGAAGCGCCGCGATCACAGCGCGATCCGCGCACGGACGACATCGCCGCGAGACTCCGCGCGCTTGAATCGACGGGCGCCGCCAACCCCGAACTCGATGGCCTCACGCGCCGGTTCGGCGCGCTTGCGCCCGGCTCGGGAAGCGACGGCAGCGCCGGCGATTCCCAGCTCGGCGTGCGACAGGGCGCGAGTTTCGCCGGGCTCGTCGCCGGAAACGCCACGAAGGTCGCCTACGTCGTCGATGCGTCGGGCTCGATGGTCGGCAGCTTTCCCGAGATCGTCGACGCGGTCGAGCGATCCCTCGCGCGGCTCGAGCCGTCGCAGGAGTTCACCGTGATCTGCTTCCGCCGCGACAGCGCGGTTGCGCTGAAGGGCGACGCAGCGCTGCGCCCGGCGAGCCGAGCCGAACGCGCTGCGGCGATCGAGTGGCTCCGCCGCGACGTCGTGCCGAGCGGCCGCTCAAGCCCGATCGAGGCGCTGTCGCTTGCCCTGCGGTCCGGAGCCGACTGCGTCTTTCTTCTCTCGACGACGCTGACGGGGCCGGGCCGCCACGAACTCGACCGCGACTCGCTGCTTGCGATGCTCGAGCGGCTGAATCCCGCCGATCCGACGACCGGCCGCCGCCGGGCCACCATCCAGTGCATCCAGTTCCTCGAGGAGGACCCTGGGCGTACGCTCGAGGCGGTCGCAGCGCGCCACTTCGGCGACGGCGGCTACCGCTTCATCTCGCGCATCGACGCAGGTCTCGACACGAGCAAGCCAGACGATGCGAGGGGCACGCGCCCATGACGAGGACGATGACGAGGACGATGACGAGGACGATGACGGCTCCGGACATGCGCGCGCGTGCGCCGATCGATCGAGGCCGCCCGACGCCCATCTACGAACGCTTCACCCGAAGAACCCCATGAACGGATCCATCTTCTTCTACTCGACAAACCCCGATGGCTCGATCGAATGGATCGGGAGCGCCATGATCTGGGTGTTGCTTGCGCTCTCGGTTGCGAACGTGGTGCTCATCGCGATTGCGGCGAGCGCGAATCGGCGGCGCGACATGCTGCCCGAACCGGACGCCCGCGAACTGCGCGAACTGCTCGCGGGCGGGCGCTACCAGGACGCGATTCAGCGCGCGCAGCGCGGCGACAGCGACCTCGCCCGCATGGTGGCCCGCGCCCTCGATCACGCGCCCGACGGCACCGACGCGATGGTGCGCGCGGCGGAGCAAGCCGCCGACGAGATTCTCTCCGCACGGTTGCGCGGACTCGAGAAGCTGAACATCCTCGGTCAGGTCGCGCCGATGATCGGGCTCTTTGGCACCGTCTACGGCATGATCGTCGCGTTCCAAGGAGTCGCTGCCTCGGGCGGCGCCGCCGACCCGGTCCTCCTCGCAGGCGGCATCGGCACCGCGCTCGTCACCACCTTCTGGGGTCTGTTGATCGCGATTCCCGCGCTCAGCGCCTACGCCATGGTGCGCAACGGCACCATCGCGGTGTCCGATGAGGCGCTCTCTGCTGTGGACGAGATGGTTTCGCTCTTCCGGCCGAAGGGCGCCGCGAGCGTCGCGGGCGTCTCAAGCACTGCAACCTGACGACGATCGGACGGCCGCGTCACTGACGCGAGGCCCATGCAGCGAGGCCCATGCAGCGAGGTCCATGCAGAAGAGGTCCATGCAGAAGAGGGACATGCAGAAGAGGGACATGTAGCGAGACCTCTGGAGAGTCCATGCGACGCACGCGAAACAGGCATCAGAACGCAGAGATCGAGGCGAACCTCACGCCGATGATCGATGTGTCGTTCCTGCTGATCGTGTTCTTCGCGCTCGTGTCCGGCATCTCAAACCGGGAGCAGGTCGCGATGTCGCTTCCCGGCGTCGAGGCCGGCGCTACCGTCCGGCCGGATGACGACGCGCGATGGGTGCTCAACGTGCTGCCGGACGCTGCGGGCGAAAGCGCGGGCTACGCGCTGAATGGGGCCGTGTACCCCGCCGACGCCGATGGCGCGGTCGCGCTGGCGGAAGCGCTCGCGGCCGGGTACCGGGCGAATCCCCGGCTCGAGGTGAACCTGCGCGCCGACCGCGCGACCCACTACCGCTTCGTCGAGCCCGCGATGCGCGCTGCGACGACGGCCGCACGGCTTGCCGGCGGCGGCGCACTGCCCCGGCTCAATCTCGTCGTCGATGAGGCGCGGGGCGAGAAGGGAGCGCAGCGCGATGGCGCGTGAGCACCGCGCCAAGCTGCGCGACCCCCGCGCCCGTGCACGGGTGTCGCTGTCGATCACGCCGATGATCGACGTCGTCTTCCAGCTGCTCATCTACTTCCTGCTGACGGCGGGCTTCATGGGGAACGAGCGTCATCTGCGCGCGCAGATGCAGGCCGACCCCCGCCAGGCCGCCGCGAGCCAGCCGACGCTCGCACTCGAGATCGAGCCACTGGTGCTCCGTGTGGCATACGTCGACGGCGTGCTATCGATCGGGACTGGCGGCGCGCTGGCCGAGCCCCGCGACGTGCGCGAACTCGAGCGAATCCTGCGCGACGCGCTGGTCGCGCCCGACTCGCCGCGCGGGTTCTTCACCGCCGATCACCCCATCCGCATTGCGGCTGAACCCGAAGTCCCGTGGCAGGGTGTCGTCGAGGTGTTCAACGCAGTCGTCGCGGCGGGCTACCGCTCTGTTGCGTTCGGAGGCGATCGATGAACGCTTCGCGACGCCCGACGGCGTACCTTCTTGCCTGCGCGATCGCGGGATTGACGGCGACCGCTCCGGCGCAGGCTCGGCAAGAGCACGCGCGCGCTGGCTTCCCCGCTGCGCCGCAGGCAGCGCAGCGCGATGAGGACGCATTCCGCGCCATCCGCGCCGCAGAGATCGGCGGCGACGCAGAGAGGCTGCGCGAGTGGAGCGGCGACGGAGTCTCGACGCGCGTGCGCGCGCGTGCCGCGCTTGCGGCCGAGGCGATCCGGCTCCGCAGCGGCGCGCGCACCGTCGGTGAAGCGGTCGACGCCGAAGATGCGGTCGAGCGACGACGCACGGCGCTCCTCGAGAAGATCGCATCCGACGCGCCGGCCGCGGCGCGGGAACTCGTGCTTGAGTCGGCCGAGGATCTTCTGCTTCGCCGGCACGTGCTGTCGTTCGGCGACGCCTTGGTTGCGGTCGGACTTCCGACAGGCGCGGAACTGCGCCAGATGCGTGCGCTTCTCTCCGCGGTCGACGCGCGGCTTCGATCCCCGCTCGTGGCGTCGTGCCTCGCGCCCGACGCAGCGGTCGCCACCGATGCCGCCGCCTTTCGTGCGCATGCGCTGAAGGGCCTATCCATGCTTCTCGCGGCCGACCTCTTCGCATGCGAGGCGGACGGACTGCTGGCAGAGAGTGCCTCGACCGACGCGCGACACGCCGCGCGCGCACGAGCCGCGCGCGCACGCGCCGAGGCGCGGCGCCTCCTCGCGCGCGCAAGTCTCTGCGAACTCCCGATACCTCCCGCGCTATCCGACATCCTCTCGCTCGCGCGCGGGCGCGTCGAGCCCGACCCAGCCGAGCGCACACGGCTGCTCGCTCGGGCAGCTGAAAGCGCGGACCCGGCCATCGCGCTCGTCGCGCGAATCGCGCGGTGGAAGGACCAAGACAGCCGAGGCGCGTTTCCGAAGCCACGCGGCGAGCGCGCCCCGGTTGATGCGCTGGCCCGCGTGGGCGATGCCGCCGAGGTGCGCGCGCGGCTTGCCGCCGGAGAGGGAGTCGGTGCCGTCGCGGCGGTCATTGCCGACAGCCTGCAGCGGGCCGGCGCCGACTCACGCGATCCGGCGGTGTCGATCGCACGGCGCCGCGCGATGGCGGAGTGGTTCGCCGAGCGCCTGCCCGCCGACACCCTTCGCGCGGCGGCCGAGTCAGGCGCGCCCTTCCCGCTTGTCGCCGTCGCAGCGCTCGCGCCCGGCGGCGATCGCGTGCTCGATGTGGTCCTCGACGGGGTGAGCGACAGGGTGAGCGACAGGGTGAGCGACGCTGGCGTCGCCGCCATCACGCGCGATCCACTCGTCGGCCCGATCGTCGCGATTCGTGTCGCCGAGCGACTCGCCACGCGTGGCGCTCCGGACGCAGCGGCTGAGACGCTGCTCGAGGCGGTGCGAGCCTTCGATGGCCTGCCGGCCGCGCGCCAAGCGATCGATCTTGCGCTCGACCTGCGCCGGTCGCTCGGCGAGCCTACGCGACTCGACGCCGCACTCGCCCTTGCGATCGCGCGCTTTCCCGGCGAGACCGCAACGAACGGGTGGACATTCGAGCGCATCGACCTCGCTCTCCACGACGCGGGCCGGGTGCGTGACCTCGGCCGGGCAGCCGCCTTGCTCGAGGCGATGGCCGCGAATCGGCTTCACGAAGCCGACCGCGCGGCGCGATCGCTGCGCTCGATCGAGCTTGAACTCGCTCGTCTCAATCGCGAACTCGAACTCGACGAGACGACGACTTCCACGAGGCAACGCGAGGCGAGGGAAGAGGCACGGGAAGAGGCGCGGGCCACGCGCCTCGATGAACTGGGAACGCTGGCGACCGCGCTCGACATCGCGGCGCTTCCCGCAGCACCGACCGATGCCTCGCCAGCCCACGTGCGGACGCTCGCGGCACGGCTCGCGACCGCGCGGGCCGAGATCGAACTCGCAAGTGGCGACATGGCGAAGGCGCGCGTGCTTGCCGATCGGGCGCTCGCCGATCGCCTGGTCGACGATGCCACCGCCCTGCGGGCCGCGAAGGTCTGGATCGGGTCTGCGCTCGCCCTTGGCGACGGCGGGCATGCTCCGCGCGCGCTGCTCGAGTTCGCCGCACGATCACCGACCTTGCGTGCATGGATCGCCGACCCGCTTTCGCGGCATGTCGATCGCGCGGAGGCGGCGATCGTGGACGGCAGCGTGGCTGCCGACGCCGCGGGCGCGATCGAGTTCCTCGCGACGCTTGCGACGGCGCCAGACGGTGCGAGCGATGTGTCGATCCTTCGTGCGCGGGCGATGGCGCGGTTCGCCGCGCTCGACCGCGGCGGCGCCGAGGAGCTCGCCCGCGAGGCGGTCGCGGCCGATCCGGACGATCGCCTTGCGCAGTGGCTTCTCGCCGAAGCACTCCGCAGGCGCGACGACAGCCCGGGGCGCGTCGAGGCGTTCTCGCTCTACCGTTCGGCGTCGCCGCTCTCCGCGTCGGACCGCGACCGCTTCTGGTGGCGCTCGCAGCTGGCGCAACTCGAGATGCTGGCGGAGCAGCCCGGTCGAAGCGAGGACAGAGCAGATATCGTGGCGAGGGTGAACAGGCTGGCGGCGATCGACGGCTCGCTTGGCGGACCCGCGCTCGCCAAGCGCTTCGAAGCGGTGCGCGCGCGCGCCTTGGCCGCCACGGCGCCGGCGAGGCCAGCGGACGCAGCAGGAGAAGGGGCAGGAGAAGGGGTAACGCGATGAACAGCAGCAACAACGCAAACCACCGCGACAACGGCGTCGACACCGAGGCAGACCGGGAACGGATCGATCGCTTCGAGGCGGCGTACAACCGCATCGACCGCGAGCTGCAGCGCCTGCTCGACGCGAGCCGCGACGGACATCGCCGTGGCTTCGCCGCGAGCGTTCGGCAGATCTGCTCGGAGCGGCGGCACTTCGCGCGGCATCTCGACTTCCTGCTCGAGGCCGGCGAACTGCGCAACGCGCTCGTCCACAACCGCTTCGGGCGCTCGGAGTACATCGCCGTACCGACGGCGACCACGGTGGCCCAGCTCGAGGCGATCGACGAGGAACTCCGCAAGCCGGTGTCGCTGCGTGCACTTGCCGCGAAGGAAGTCGTGACCATCGCGATCGACGACCGGATCGGCCGCGTGCTCTCGCTGGTGCGCGAACGCGGCGTCGTGCGTTTCCCGGTGCGCCGCGACGGACGCATCGTGGCGCTTCTCACCGCAAGCGGCGTCGTGCGCTGGATTGCGTCGCACGACCTCGAGTCCTGCGCGCTTCCGCCAGAGGTGCAGGTGCCGCGCGGCCCGGCGGGCGCGCTCGATGTGCGCGTGCCGAAGCCGCGCGACACGGGCGCGGGGACTGCCGGCGTCGGAGGCTTGAGCGATGGCGAACGCATCGTGTGCGCGATCGCGTCGGTGACCGTGGGCGAGGTGCTCGCGCGTGACCACCGGAAGGACGAGTTCGCCATTGTCGCGCGGGAGGCGACGGCGGACCTCGCCCTGTCGATGTGGACGCGCAATCCCCGGCTCGAGGCGATCATCGTGACCGAGCGCGGAAAGCCGGAGGAGACGCCCCTCGGCATCGCGACCGCGACCGATCTCATCAAGCTCCTTGATGCGCGCGCCTGAGGGCCCGCGTCAACCAAAGCGGTCGTGGATCCGATCGCGCAGGTCGTCGAGCTTCGCAAGTCGCTCGCGCTTCGCGCCATCGAAGAGCCCCAACTGCCCGGGGGCGTTGGTCACCTTGCTCGCAGAGAACCCGCACAGCCGCACCGCACGCCATTGCCTGCGCGCGAAGCTCGCGAGGAGTTCCCGCGCGTGCTGCCGCAGCTCGTGCGTGTGGTCGCTTGGCGTCGAAAGCGTCCGCGCATGCGTGTGCGTCTCGAAGTCGCTGAATCGAATCTTGATCTGCACGGTCTCGGCGAACAGTCCCTTCGCCCGCAGGCGCCGTCCCACCTCGTCGGCCTGCGCAACCAGCTTCGCCTCGATCTCGGCGCGGTCGACGATGTCCTCCGGGAACGTCTCCTCCTCGCCCACCGACTTCGCGGCACGCCCGGTTTCGACCGGCCGATCGTCAAGTCCGTGCGCGAGACGCCACCAGTGCGCGCCGACATCGGCGAAGTCCTCGACCAACTGTCTCTCACCAGCCCGTTGGATGTCGCCGAACACGCGGTATCCCCGCTTGTGGAGCGCCTCCGCCGCGACCGGCCCCACGCCCCACATGCGCTCGACCGCAAGCGGCGCGAGCCGCGCGCCAAGCGCATCGGCCGCCAGGTCGAGATCGACGAGCGCATCGGGCTTCTCGAGATCGCTTGCGATCTTCGCGACGAACTTGTTGGGCGCGATGCCGACCGAGCAGGTGAGTCGCAGCTCGGCGCGCACCGAGGCGCGAATCTCCTCCGCGATCCGGCGCGCGGTCCCGAACAACGCGAGCGAGGCGGTCACGTCGATGAACGCCTCGTCGAGCGAGAGCGGTTCGATCTCGGGCGAGTAGCGCTCGAACACGCCTCGGATCGCGCGCGACGCCTCGGTGTAGCGCGCGAAGTCAGGCTTCACGACCGCAGCCTGCGGACACAGCCGCATGGCCTGCGACATCGGCATCGCGCTTCGGCAGCCAAACGCACGCGCCTCGTAGCTTGCGGCGCAGACGACGCCACGGCCCTCGCGACCGCCGACGAGCACGGGCCTTCCCAGCAGCGTCGGATCGTCGCGCTGCTCGACCGACGCGTAGAACGCGTCCATGTCGACGTGCAGGATGGTGCGCGCCGGGCCGCCCATCGCGGTTCAGCGCGCGGTGCCCGCGTCGATATCCCAGACGAAGAGCACGTTGGGATCGGGGAGCTTGCCGGAAGCGTCGGGCTTGAGGTCGCCGAGCTCGACCAATTGGTCGATGAGCGTCTGCCACTTGCCGACCCGCATGCCGCCGAGCCCGATCCGCTTCGTCTCATCGGTCTCGATCAGCTTCCGCTGACGCTCCGCGCCGATGTCCATCGCCTCGGCGCTCATGCCGGCGTTCAGACGCGCCATGGTCTCATTGAACGGTCGCGGCCCGTCGAGGTAGGCGCGCCAACCGGCCGCGCTTGCGCGGACAAGCGCTTCGCACACGTCGCGGTTCTTCTCGTAGTACTCGCGCCTCGTCACCAGCACCGCGTTGTAGGGGTCGAATCCGCTGTCGCCGATCATGAACACGCGCGTCCTCGTGCCCTTCAGCTCGAGCGTCACCGGCTCGGAGATCACGAAGCACTGCTGCGCGAGCGTCGGATCGCCGACGAACTGCGCGAGGTTCGACGAGTATGGAACGATCTTGAGATTGCCTCCGGGATACTCCTTCGAGAGCCAGCGGAAGTCGGCGAGCCCTTGCTCGATCGAGACGGTCGAGCTGCTCTGCCAGAGCTCCGCGAGGGACGTGTGCGGCGACGACTCGTGCACCATCACGCCCATCGGGTTGCCTTGATAGACCGCGTACAGGGCCACGAGATCGGCGCCCTTCCCGTTCAACTCGATCAGTTGTGGCGCAGAGACGATGCCGAACTCGACGTTCCCCGAGGCGACCAGTTGCGGCGCAGGCACGCCGGGACCACCTTGGATGAGCTTCACGTCGAGGCCGTTCGACTGGAAGAGCGCCTTCTGCTCGGCCGCGTAGAACCCGCCGAACTCGGGCTCCGCGACCCAGTTCAGCTGCAGCTGTACGGGCCGCAGTTCGATGGTCGCCGCTCCGCCCTGCGCGACCTCGTTGGGCACGGTCCTGGGCCCTCGGTCGTCGCAGGCGACGAGAAGGCTGGCGATGGCGGCGGCGACTGCGGAGAACGCTGCGAAGGTGAGGCGCATGGCAAGAGTGTAAGCCGGGCGGGTAAGGTGCGCGGGTCCCCGATGCAGAGCGTCCCCACCGCACAGCACCCCGCACAGCACCCCGCAGAGCAGCCCGCGCTGCAGCTTGCGCTCCGGAATGCCTCACGCAGTTTCGGCAGCGTGCACGCGGTCGACCGGGTTTCGCTCGTCTGCGCTCGCGGCGCGTTCACGGCGCTGGTCGGTCCCTCGGGCTGCGGAAAGACCACGATTCTTCGGCTCCTCGCCGGACTCGATGCTCCGGACGGCGGATCGTGCGATCGCCCGACGCAGGGCGGACTCGCCACCGGTTTCCTCTTCCAGGAGCCGAGGCTTCTCGCGTGGCGCACCGTGCGCGAGAACGTGGCGCTGCCGCTCGAACTCGCCGGCATCGGAAGGGACGAACGCCTCACGCGCGCCGACGAAGCGCTGCGGCTCGTGCGCCTTTCGGATGCGTCGAGCCGATTTCCCCATCAACTCTCGGGCGGCATGAAGATGCGCGCATCGCTCGCGCGGGCCATCGTCGCGCGTCCGACGCTCCTCTTTCTCGACGAACCCTTCGGCGCGCTCGACGAAGTGACGCGGCACGAACTCGACATGGAGCTGCGCGCGCTCTGGGAGCGGGAGCGGTTCACGGCGGTGCTGGTCACCCACTCGTTGCCGGAGGCCGCATTTCTCGCGGAGCGGATGGTCGTGTTCTCGCCGCGGCCGGCACGCATCGTGGCCGACATCGCGACGCCCGACGGCGCGCGCGACGCGCGCTTCTGGACAAGCGACGCGCTCGGCGCGTGCGTGCGCACGGGAAGCGAAGCCATGCTCCGCGCGATCGAGGAGGCGCGGCGATGAGCGCGCGCGGCACCGACGCCCCGAAGTCGCCAGGCGCACGCGCACTGACCGTGCTCGGGCCAGTCGTCGCGGTGGTGCTTGCGGTGCTCGCGTGGGCCGCCGTCCGGTGGGTGTTTGAGCTGAAGGACTTCGTGCTGCCATCGCCGCTCGGCGTCGCGACGGCGTTCCTCGACGACCCCGCGCCCTTCCTGCGCGGCGCGCTGCAATCGGCGACGAGCGCGATGCTCGGCTTCGCGATCGCGGCGATCGGCGGCGTCGTCCTCGGCAGCCTGATCTCGCTCTCGCGCGTCGTCGAGCGCAGCGTCTATCCGCTCACGCTCCTCTTCCAGATGGTGCCGCTGGTCGCGATCGCGCCGCTCTTGGTGCTGTGGTTCGGCTACGGTCGGCCCGCGATCGTCGCGAGTGCGGCGATCGTCTCGATCTTCCCTGTGATCGCCAGCACCGTGGCCGGACTCGGCGCACGCGACCCGAACCTCGACGAACTCTTCCGCGTGCTCGGGGCGGGCCGGCTCGCCACATGGTGGAAGCTCGCGCTGCCCTCCGCCGTCCCATCGATCGTGACCGGACTCAAGATCGCGGCCGGCCTCGCGACCATCGGAACCGTCTGCGGCGAGTTCCTCGCTGGAGAAGGCGGCGAGAACGCGCCGCTCGGGCTCCTGATCACGACGGCGCTGCGCAACTTCCAGACAGACCGCGTGTTCGTCAGCGTGCTGCTCTCCGCCGCGGTCGGTTTCGCCGTCTTCGGCTCGGTGAACCTCGCGGGCAAGCTGCTGCTTGGTCGATGGATGCGGTGACGACGGCCCCGCGCGGCCCGGCGCGGCCTACACTGCGCGCTTCCCCGTCCAGCGCTCGCGCAGGCAACCCGTGCCAGAACACGCCGTCTTCTCACCTCTTGCCTACTGGCCGCTCCTCGCTGGATTCGTCGCGGCCGTGATCCTGCTGCTCGCGCTCGACCTCTTCGTGATCGAGCGCATCGCCGGCGACGGAACGGACCGCGCCTCGGAACGGCGCCGCTTCCTCGTCTCCCTTGCGTGGACGGGTCTCTGCGTCGTCGCCGCGATCGGCGC
>Ga0315904_10001406_pt1 | contig 38111 bp, 48 predicted proteins | sample LakEriMetagenome_6_FD_203529 | JGI IMG/M metagenome (GOLD analysis project Ga0315904, IMG submission 203529) | Freshwater fungal communities from buoy surface, Lake Erie, Ohio, United States - Buoy 12 MA120 | ecosystem: Environmental > Aquatic > Freshwater > Lake | place: USA: Lake Erie, Ohio... | reverse complement strand
CCCAGCCAGAGCCTGGTGATGCTTTACCGGGGACCACTCCGTTCTTGTCCGTTACGACTGCGGTCGACAGCTTAACTGAGGTCGGAGACTCGACGGATCAGGCCGCAGTCGGCATGTTGGCCAAATGCGCTTTGCTCACCGAGTGTCGATCTGCCAACCCAATAGGACCCCGCCTATGACGTGTTCCGTGTTCGCAAGGTCTACATCCTGTGCGTTGGCTGCCAGTGTGGTCATGGCGATGGCTGCACTATCTCTTGCCCAGACGCAGTCGCCAGCTCGAACATGCGGGTAAACGCCGGCCCAATGCCGCCAGACCTATCGGCAATCAAATGTTCCAACACGGCCTCAATGGTCGTATCCTCGATCCTGTTCATTCCTTGGTCTCCACGGTTTGTTGCAATTCCATGGAATACCAGAATGGACAGCCCGTGCTGAAGCGCGCCTCAGCACGGGCTTCACACCCACACCCTTAACGAATTTCCAGACGTCAAGTTACACCACCTTGCGGGCCTGCTGGCGGATCATGCGGCGGCGGCGGGCCTTGTGGCGGGCTTTATCGATCCGTTCATGCAGGCCCTTCGCGCCGAGCCGCTGGCGCAATTGCCGCTCGGATTTTCGGCCAAGCCGGGCCTTGCGCGCATCCGGTTGGCGGAGAGCGGCCGCGCGGCGCTGAGCCTCGCGGTGTTCGCGCCCTGTGCACCGGTGCGTCCGGCATCGGTGCTGTTCCAGGATGGCGCTGCGCATGCATTGGTGCTTGCCGGAGCAGGAGAGGCGGCGCGCTTCCGGCTCGGAGCCAAGGGATTGACGCGCAAGGCGGACCAGCTGTGGCGTGCGGGTGAGCTATCGGGGAGCCGGATGGTCGCAGGGGCGGCGCTGCAGAAGCGCGCCGCGCTGGCCGCGTCCTAAAGCACCCCGCCTGCCAGCCGGTCGATCGCGCCCTGCAGGATCACCGCCGCGGCGTGGCTGTCGATTGCGGCGGCGCGTTTGGCGCGGCTCATGTCCTGCCCGATCATCGCGGCCTCGGCGGCCTGGGTTGACCAGCGTTCGTCCCACAGCAGGATCGGCAAGCCGAAAGCCTCGGCGCAGTTCCTGGCATAGGCGCGGCTGGCCTGTGCGCGCGGGCCTTCGGAGCCGTCCATGTTGCGCGGCAGGCCGAGCACCAGCCCCTTGATACTGCGGCTCTTGATCAGCGCGGCGAGCGTCTCGCGGTCGCGTCCCCACTTGCCGCGCTGGATGGTGGTGCCATTGGTGGCAAAGCGCCATCCGGCATCGCAGGTCGCAGTGCCGATGGTCTTGGTGCCGAGATCGAGCCCGAGCAGCGCGCCGCCTCCACCGCCGCCGATATCGCCGTTGTCAGCGCCGACCGCGTCGCCGAAGCCGCGCGCGTCCTCGAAAATCAGCGCTGGCTCGCCCATGCCTCGACCCGGCGGATCACGTCGGCCTTGGTGTTCGACCAGAAAAGCGGCAGGTCATAGACGTGGTAATTATTGCCCGGCAGCACGTAGGAGCCCATCTCGGGCGGTGGGCCGATCAACAGCAGCCCGCGCTTGTCGCAAGCCGCGGAGACAAGGCCGGGCTGCAAGGTGCCCTTTTCCATGCTGTCCTCGGGCACCAGCGTGCCGAGATTGGCGCTGGCGGGCGCGGTCCTGCCATACTGGCCGGTGAGCGGATTGGTGCACAGCATCGGCGTGGTACCGGGGGTAACGCCATCCAGCGCGGGCGTGCTGCCATAGGCGCTAAGCACCAGCGCGGGATCGGCGGGCTCGGCAAAGCTCGACCATGACAGGATGCACGCGCTCTGGTCAGGCGCGGCGCAGGCGGGAAAACCCATCGCGGGCAGATCATGCTGCAAACTGACCGGCCAGCCGATCACATAGGCCGCCGCCAGCCGCTCGGCGACCGGGGTGCCGCGCACCTCCTCGGCAATCAGGCGCTTCAGGTGCAGCGCGCCCTGCGAATGGCCGGCGAGCACGATCGGCGTCTTGGGATCGACGCTGGAGAGAAAATAGCGGAACGCCTCGCGCACATCGGCATAGGCCGCGTCGATTGCCTTCTTGCCCTCGGACGCGTCGGTGAGGAAGGCACCCATCGTTGCCTGCCGGTATCGCGGCGCCCAGATTTCGGAAGCCGCGTTGAACGGGCTCGCCATGCCGCGCAGATAGATGCGGGCAATACGCTCGGCCTCCGGGTCGCCGCCATTTTCGAGCGGAGCGTTCCAGCTGGCGCGGTTGAGGTAGCTGGTAGGGTGAACGAAGAAGACAGCGAAGCGGGGCGCCTTGGTTGCATCAGGGGTTGCAGCGGGCGCGCCTTCGGCCAGCGGCGGCTGCCAGCGCGCCGGGTCTTTCACCCCGATGCCGGGGCGCGAATACCATAGCTTGCTGTCCTCGTAGGCATTGGCTTCGAGCGGCTTGACCGGCGAAAATTCAGCCGAGGGCACCAGCGCGATTTCGGCCAGTTCTTCCTGAAACAGCTCGTAGACGATCCGCCCGGCGATCACGAGCGTGATGCAGATCGCGACGAAATAGAGGAACTTGCGGGCCATGCCTCAGCGTGCCTCCAGCTATTGCGCGGCAGGCTTGGGGGCGGCGCCTTCGGCCAGCGGCGGGCGCAGCGTGGTCCACGCCCGCTTCCCGCGCAGGCTGGTGAACCAGCTTGCCGGGTTCCAGGTGGTCGACCCGTCGAGGCTGAAGGTGATGAACTCCGCCCGTCCGCCGATATTGGCTAGCGGCACCCCGCCGCCCAGACCGCTCTCGATCGCCTCGGCGCGGCTGTCGGCGCTCTCGTCGCGGTTGTCGCCCATCACGAAGACATGGTCGGCCGGCACAGTGTAGGGGCCGAAATTGTCGAGCCGCTGGTCGCGGTAATCGATGGTGAGATAGGTTGCGCCGTTGGGCAGGGTCTCGCGCCACGTCGGCGGGGCGAAATATTCCTTCCCGTCAGAGCCGGTCTCGCGGAAATCCTCGAACGCCTCGAGACAGGGCGCGCCGCGGCACAAGAGATCGGGTTCGAAGGGCAGACGCACCGCGGGCACGACCTCGCGCTTGATCGGCGTGCCGTTGAGGATAATCTGGCCGCCGCTGACCTCGATCGTATCGCCCGGCAGCGCGACCACGCGCTTGATGTAGTCCTCGTCGCGCGTCGGGTGCACGGGGATAACGATGTCGCCATATTCGGGCGTCGATGGCATCACCCGCCAGTCGCTGCGCGGCAGCAGGTGGAAGCTCGCCGAGGCCCATGACCAGCCGTAAGGATATTTGCTCACCACCAGCCGGTCACCCACCCACAGGCTCGGCATCATCGAGGTCGAGGGAATATAGAACGGCTTGGCGACGAGGCTGTGGAACGCCAGCACCGCCAGCAGCATGATCGCCAGCCCGCGGATTTCGGCGAGCCAATCGACCTTCTGCGGCTGTTCGGGAGCGCTGGTTTCGGTCACTTGGGGGCTTTCGCTGGTTGCCATGTCGGGGGAGCTGCTCAGAGGGGGATGGCTTCGATGATCACGAAGGCCTGCGCCCAGGGATGATCGTCGGTGAGAGTAAGGTGAATGCGCGCCTCATGGCCTGCCGGGATCATTTCTTCAAGCCGCAATGCCGCCCCGCCGGTCAATGCGAGCGTCGGCGCGCCGGACGGGGCGTTGACCACACCAATGTCTTTCATGAAGACGCCGCGCTTGAAGCCGGTACCGACCGCTTTGGAGAACGCCTCCTTGGCGGCGAAGCGTTTCGCGTAGGTTCCGGCGATGGTGTAGGGCCGGCGGCGCGCCTTGGCGATTTCGATGGGGGTGAACACGCGGTTCTCGAACCGCTCGCCATAACGCGCGAGCGAATTGCCGATCCGCTCGATATTGCAGAGGTCTGAGCCGAGGCCGATGATCACGACGCACCTATCCTGAAAGCGGTGAAACGGGCGCGCAGCGACCGCAAGGCCGCCAAGAGGTTCGGACGCCCGCCCGCAGCGACGCGGCCTTCAGGCCGTGTGAGCGAGGAAATCGCTCGCCGAAGGGCGAGCGTCATCAAGAAAACGCTCGCATAAACACAGCCACCAGCAGCGCCAGCGCGATCACGTGCAGCATCACCTGCGACTTGAACAAAGGATGCGCGAAGTCGCCCTTGGCCATCCGCAATGCGCCGACATAGCCGAAGATCTGCAAGGCGATCCAGCCGACCGCGAAGACCATCATCACTTTGGTGCTGAGCGCAAAGCCGAGAAAGCCGATGGCGATCAGGAACAGCGCCGCGGCGCCGGCGGCCCACAGCTTCTGCTCGCGCGCCAGCGGGGGGAGGTCAGGCTCGGACACGGTCAGCGCACTTCATCCATCAGCCCGCGCATCCGCCGGATCGCGTGTTCGAGGCCGACGAACACCGCCTCACCGATCAGATAATGGCCGATATTGAGCTCGGCGATCTGGGGGATCGCGGCGATGGGCTGGACGTTCTCGAAGGTGAGGCCGTGGCCCGCGTGCGGCTCGATCCCGTTCTTGGCGGCGAGCGCGGCCATGTCGGTGATGCGGCGCAATTCGCGTTCGACCTTGTCGCGGTCGCCATCGAGGAAGGCGTGGGCATATTCGCCGGTGTGGAATTCCACCACCGGCGCGCCAAGGCGCAGCGCGGCGTCGAGCTGGCGTTCGTCGGCTTCGATGAACAGCGAGACGCGGATGCCCGCCGCGCGCAACTCCTCGGCAATCGGGGCGAGGGTGTTGTGCATGCCCGCCGCATCGAGCCCGCCCTCGGTGGTGCGCTCCTCGCGCTTTTCGGGGACGATGCAGGCGGCGTGCGGCTTGTGACGCAAGGCGATGGCGAGCATCTCGGGCGTCGCTGCCATTTCGAGGTTCAAGGGCAGGTTGGTCGCCGCCTGAATGCGCGCGAGGTCTTCGTCTCGGATATGGCGGCGGTCTTCGCGCAGGTGCGCGGTGATCCCGTCCCCGCCGACCGCCGCGACGATTTCCGCCGCGCGCACCGGATCGGGATGATCCCCGCCGCGCGCGTTCCTGATCGTCGCCACGTGATCGATGTTGACGCCGAGGCGCAAGGGGCGGGGATGGAGGGTCTGGCTCATTCTTTTCTACTTCCGGGCTTGGTCACTTCTATGCGCGCCAAAGCCTCGGGGATGTCGTTTTCGTCATAGGTGGGAAAATCAATGGCGAGCAGCGAGTAGAACGGCACGCCGAGATCGACCGACCCGCAAGACCGGTCGATGATCGCGCATTCGGCGATCACCTCGGCCCCCTCGCGCGCCACGGCGGCGATGGCTTCGCGGCTCGAGAGGCCGGTGGTGACGACATCTTCCACCATCAGCACCTTCGCGCCCGGCGCAAGCGCGAAGCCGCGGCGCAGGTGGAAAATGCCCTCGGGCCGTTCAAGGAACAGCGCATCGAGGCCGAGCGCGCGGCCGACTTCGTGGCCGATGATGATGCCGCCCATGGCGGGGGAGACCACCACGTCGATGCGCGAGCGCACATCCGCAGGAATTCCGGCCACCACCGCTTCGGCGAGGCGCGCGGCGCGCGCGGGGTTCATCAACACCCGCGCGCATTGCAGGTAGTGTCCGCTATGGCGGCCCGAAGAGAGCTTGAAGTGTCCTTCGAGCAAGGCACCACTGGCCCGGAATTCGGCCAGAACTTCATCGTCGGTCATCGCCGAACTCCATAGAAAACATGGGGGAAAGCGACGACTTGCGCCGCAGACATGGGGCCTTGCATAATTTTCTCCCTAGAAGCGCTTGAGGCCCTCGGCAAGCGCGGCTAAGGGCGATGGTCAAGGCTGTCCTCAGGGATGGCCAGAGCCTGTGCGCTGTGGGTCTTTAGGGGGCTGTTCGGCGGGCAGTATGGGATCAGATTCGAACCACTTGGACACATGATGATGGGTCAACGGCACACCCGTATGAAGAAGGCTATACTTGCGGCACTCGTCGCCGGACTCGCGGCGTTTGCGCCGATGACTGTGGCAGCGCAGGCTGCGCCCGCACCCGCTCCGGCGGCTGTCGTGGCGGCTCCGGCGCCAGCGGCAGCACCCGCACCTGAAGCAGCAGCGGCTCCGGCCGAGACTGCCCAAGTGGCACCGGCCAGCACCTACACCCCGATGGCTCCGACCGAGGGCAAGGGCATGCCGACGTCCTATGAGGACGACGCGATGAAGAGCCTGACCTTCCAGGACCAGTATTCCGACAACGGCAAATATGCGTTGTGGATGCATGACGTGATCCTGATGCCGGTGATCACCATCATCAGCCTGCTGGTGCTTGGCCTGCTGCTCTATGTGGTGGTGCGCTTCAACCGCAAGGCCAACCCGTTCGCCTCGCGCACCACGCACAACACCCTGATCGAGGTGGTGTGGACGATCGTTCCGGTGATCATTCTGGTGATCATCGCGGTGCCTTCGATCACGCTGCTGGCGCGCCAGTACGAAACCCCGCCGGCCGACGCCGTCACCATCAAGGCGACCGGCTACCAGTGGTACTGGGGCTACACCTATCCCGACCACGGCGAGATCGAAGTGATCTCGAACATGCTCGACGAGGCCGAGGCAAAGAAGCGCGGCGAGCCGGGGCAGCTGGCAGTGGACAACCGCATGGTCGTACCTGCCGGCGTGCCGCTGCGCATCCAGACCACCGCGACCGACGTGATCCACGCCTTCGCGGTGCCTTCGCTGTGGTTCAAGATGGACGCGGTGCCGGGCCGTCTCAATGAAAAGCTGCTGACCATCAAGGAGCCGGGCGTCTATTACGGCCAGTGCTCCGAGCTGTGCGGCGCGCGCCATGGCTATATGCCGATCGCGGTCGAAGCGCTCCCGCCGGCCGAATTCGCCGCCTGGGTGAAGGCGCAGGGCGGCAGCATGCCGGGCGAAGAAGCGGCGGCTCCGGCTGCTGCGCCCGCTCCGGCCGCTGGCGCTGCGGGTGCCGCACCTGCTGCTGCGGTTGCCGCTGCGCCGGATGTGGCTGCAGCTCCAGCCGCCGCCCGCTGAATAATGAACGACGAAACGCGAAAGAGTAGCTGACCATGGCAACCACCGCAGAAGGCTTCGACATCCATCACGACCATGCGCATGACGCGCATGATCACGCCGACCACAAGCCGGGCTTCTTCGCCCGCTGGTTCATGTCGACCAATCACAAGGACATCGGCACGATGTACCTTATCTTCGCGATCATCGCGGGGATCGTCGGTGGTGCCATCTCGGGCATCATGCGCGTTGAGCTCGCCGAGCCCGGCATCCAGTACCTGCAGTGGTGGGCCCAGTTCATGGGCGGCGGCAATGATCTCAACACCGCGCTGCACATGTGGAACGTGTTCATCACCGCCCACGGCCTCATCATGGTGTTCTTCATGGTCATGCCGGCGATGATCGGCGGCTTTGGCAACTGGTTCGTGCCGCTGATGATCGGCGCGCCGGATATGGCCTTCCCGCGCATGAACAATGTCAGCTTCTGGCTGACCGTGGCGGGCTTCTTCAGCCTGCTGTTCTCGCTGTTTGTCCCCGGCGGCTCGGGCCCCGGTGCCGGCACCGGATGGACCGTCTACGCGCCGCTGTCGACCAGCGGTTCGGTTGGCCCGGCGGTCGACTTCGCGATCTTCTCGCTGCACCTAGCGGGCGCTGGCTCGATTCTGGGTGCGACCAACTTCATCACCACCATCTTCAACATGCGCGCGCCGGGGATGACCCTGCACAAGATGCCGCTGTTCGTGTGGTCGGTGCTGGTTACCGCCTTCCTGCTGCTGCTCGCGCTCCCCGTGCTGGCTGCGGCGATCACCATGCTGCTGACCGACCGCAACTTCGGCACGACCTTCTTCGATCCGGCCGGCGGCGGTGATCCGGTGCTTTACCAGCACCTGTTCTGGTTCTTCGGCCACCCCGAGGTTTACATCATGATCCTGCCGGGCTTCGGCATGATCTCGCAGATCGTTGCCACCTTCTCGAAGAAGCCGGTGTTCGGCTACCTCGGCATGGCCTACGCCATGGTCGCGATCGGTGTGGTCGGCTTCATCGTCTGGGCGCACCACATGTACACCGTGGGCCTCGACGTGAACACGAAGATGTATTTCACCGCAGCCACCATGGTGATCGCGGTGCCGACCGGCGTGAAGATCTTCAGCTGGATCGCCACCATGTGGGGCGGCAGCATCAGCTTCAAGTCGCCGATGGTGTGGTCGATGGGCTTCATCTTCCTGTTCACTGTGGGCGGTGTGACCGGCGTGGTGCTCGCCAATGGCGGGATCGACGACAACCTGCACGACACCTACTATGTGGTCGCTCACTTCCACTACGTGCTGTCGATGGGTGCGGTGTTCTCGCTGTTTGCCGGCTTCTACTACTGGTTCCCGAAGATGAGCGGGCGGATGCACAGCGAGCTGCTGAGCCACCTGCACTTCTGGACCTTCTTCGTCGGCGTGAACGTGATCTTCTTCCCGCAGCACTTCCTGGGAATGCAGGGCATGCCGCGCCGCTATCCCGACTATCCGGAGGCCTACACCTTCTGGCACGAGATCAGCACGCTGGGTTACTACATCATGGCTGTCTCGATGATCTTCTTCTTCGTCAACATCCTCTACGCTCTGGTGGCGGGCAAGAAGGCCGAGGCCAATCCGTGGGGCGAAGGCGCGACGACGCTTGAATGGACCCTGCCGAGCCCGCCGCCCTATCACCAGTTCGAAACCCTTCCGGTGATCACCGACGCGCATGACTACCACGATCACCGTCCGGCGACGGCGTGATCGGGACCTGACAGGCGGCAGGCCGCGGGGCATGAAATCCGCGCCGCGCTGACCGCAACGAGACGAGGGGGAGGGCGCGGCCATGGGGCACGCGCTCTTCGCCGATTGAGACACTGAGACCATGGAAACAGCCGCACCCCAGCCTGCCCCGACGAGCGCCGCCCCGGCCGCGCTCCCGGCGGAGTGGCGTGATTTCTTCACGCTGACCAAGCCGCGGGTGATGACACTGGTGATCTTCACCGCGATCTGCGGCGTCCTGGCGGCGCCGGGCCATATTCATCCGGTGCTCGGTTTCACCGCGATCCTCGCGATTGCGATGGGCGCAGGCGGTTCGGCGGCGCTCAACCACTGGTGGGAAGCCGATCTCGACAAGGGCATGAAGCGCACCATGAACCGCCCGATCCCCGCAGGCCGCATGCTGCGCGAGGATGCGCGCGATTTCGCGGTGTTCCTCTCGGCCGTGTCGGTCGGGCTGATGGGCGTGGCGATTGGCTGGCTGGCGGCGGCGCTGCTGCTGGCGGCGATCATCTATTACGCGGTGATTTACACCATGTGGCTGAAGCCGCGCACCCCGCAGAACATCGTCATCGGCGGCGGAGCGGGCGCATTCCCGCCGCTGATCGGCTGGGTCGCGGTGACCGGCGAGATCACCGCCATGCCGATCTTGCTGTTCGCGATCATCTTCTTCTGGACCCCGCCGCATTTCTGGGCGCTGGCGCTGTTCGTGCAGTCCGATTACGCCAAGGTCGGCATCCCGATGCTGCCCGTGGTCGCGGGCGAGAAGGTCACCCGCCGTCAGATCTGGTGGTACACGGTGCTGCTCACCCCGATCGCGATCGCGCCCTGGGCGATTGGCGGGACGAGTTGGATCTATGGTTCGGTTGCGGTGGTGCTTTCAGCGCTGTTCCTGGTGCTGGCCTGGCCGGTCGGCGCGCGGATGAAGAGCGCCGAGGACAAGATGCTGCCCGAAAAGGCGCTGTTCAAGTATTCGATCGTCTATCTCTTCGTGCTGTTCGCGGCGCTGGTGGCAGACCGGGTGGCCGCCTATCAGGGGTGGATCGTATGACGCCCGAGGAAGAGGCCGAATTCCTGCGCCGCCGCAAGGCCCGCAATCTGGTGGTGGCCGGCACGCTGCTGTTCTTCGTGGTATTGTTCTACGCGATCACCATCGTGCGGATCGGAGATGCCGGCTGATGGCAACCCTGCCGCCCCTGACGCATGTCCACGACACCGCTCGCCGCAATGTGTGGGTGGGCGGGATGGCGTTTGCGGGCGCGCTGTTCATGCTCGGGCTCGGTTATGCCGCAGTGCCGCTCTACCAGATGTTCTGCCAGATCACCGGCTTCGGCGGCACCACGCAGGTGGCGAGCGAGGCCGAGGCCGCGCGCGCTGCGATGCTGGCCTCGGGGCAGAAAATCTCGATCCGCTTCGACGCGTCGACCGCGAGCGACGTGCCGTGGACCTTCCGCCCTTCGCAGGCGACCGACACGATCACCATCGGCGAACGCGATATTGCCACCTACATCGCCCGCAACGAAGGCTCCAAACCCATCACCGGCATGGCGACCTTCAATGTCGAGCCGGAGCAGGCGGGCAAATATTTCAACAAGATCCAGTGCTTCTGCTTCACCGAGCAAACGCTCGCCCCCGGGCAGGAGGTCACCATGCCGGTGCTCTATTATGTCGATCCCGCGATGCTCGAGGACCCGAACATGAAGGGTGTCGAGCAGATCACCTTGAGCTATACTTTCCACCGCACGTCGAAGGCCCCAGCGGCCGCACCGGCGGGCACGAACTGACCCAAGCAAGCAACCCAGGGACGGGAACGACCAATGGCTGGCACGGCAAACCACGATTACCACATCCTCGAACCCGATATCTGGCCGCTGATCGGCTCGATCTCGGCGCTCACTTTCACCAGCGGCATGGTGCTGAGCTTCCACCCCGATCTGTTCGGCAAGTCCGCCAGCCTGGTGATGTGGGCAGGGCTTGCCGGCCTCTTGGCGACTTTCTTCTTCTGGTTCCGCAACATCGTGATCGAGGCCCAGCGCGGTGATCACACCCCGGTGGTGCAGCTTCACATGCGTTACGGCATGATCCTGTTCATCGCGTCCGAAGTGATGTTCTTCGTCGGTTGGTTCTGGAGCTTCTTCGACTTCGCGCTGTTCCCGACCGCGCTGGAATTCGATCACGAGACCGGCAAGACGCTGAGCCTGTTCGGCACCGAAGGCGCGATTGCCTCCTTCATCCCTGAAAGCATGGAAGTGCTCGATCCCTTCGCGCTGCCGCTGCTCAACACGCTGATCCTGCTCTGCTCGGGCACCACGGTGACCTGGGCGCACCATTCGCTGATACATGGTGATCGCACGGGCCTCAAGCAGGGCCTGTGGGCGACGATTGCGCTGGGCGTGCTGTTCAGCGCGATCCAGGCCTATGAATATTCGGTCGCGCCGTTCGGCTTTGGCGGCAACACCTATTCGTCCGCCTTCTACATGGCGACCGGGTTTCACGGCTTCCACGTGATCATCGGGACGATCTTCCTCGCCGTGTGTCTGTACCGCGCCTATCTCGGCCACTTCACCCCGCGCCAGCACTTCGGCTTCGAAGCGGCGGCGTGGTATTGGCACTTCGTCGACGTGGTTTGGCTGTTCCTGTTCGTCGCCATCTATGTGTGGGGCGGTTGGGGCGCTGAATACCACTGATGAACGCAGGGCCTTCCGGTCCGAGTGAACAGAAGGGGCAGCCGGGGTTAGTCTCGGCTGCCCTTTCCGGTTTGTGCCCGCGCTGCGGGGCGAAGACGTTGTTTGCCACGCCCGCCGCGCTGGCCGATGAATGCGCCAATTGCAGCATCGACATCATCAGCCTTGAACGCGGGGGGCGGTTTGTCGGCGTGGTTACCATGCTGCTGGCGCTGGCGCTGATCCTCGCCGCGCTCGGCGTGGACGAATGGCTGCGCCCGCCCTTGTGGGTCTCGCTGGTGTTCTGGGGGCCGGTGACAGTTGGTGCAGTGATCGGCGCGATCAGGTTCTACAAGACCATGTGGGTCTATCACCAATACGAAGAGAGCCAGAAGCCATGAGCCGCCGCGTGCCGATTATCTCGACCATCATCGTGCTGGCGGCGGTCGCTACGATGATCGCGCTGGGCTTCTGGCAGGTGCGGCGGATGGGCGAGAAGGCCGAGCTGCTCGCCCGCTATGAAGCTGCGGCAAGCTTCAGCAGCGAGGCCGCCTTTCCGTTGACGGGTGATGGGGCGCAAGTCTGGTTTCGCCGCAGCAGCCTGAACTGTGTAAGCGTCGCGAAGGTCGAAGCGGTCGCGGGCACCTCGGCAAAGGGGCAGAAGGGCTGGGTCCAGCGCGCCACCTGCACCTCGGGCGTGATCGTCGATTTGGGCTTTTCGCGCGACCTGGCCGCGCCCGCGTGGACAGGCGGCGAAGTCACCGGCGTTATCGCTCCCGGGCCGCGGCTGGTGGCCGATCCGCCGCTGGCGGGGCTCGAGGCGATGACGAGACCCGATCCCGGCGACCTTCCCAACAACCACTTGGCCTATGCCGGGCAGTGGTTCTTCTTCGCGCTGACCGCGCTCGTCATCTACGTGCTGGCCTTACGCCGCCGCCACCGCTAGGCGAACAGCCCCATGCAATATGTTTCGACACGCGGCAGCGCACCGGCGCTCGATTTCGAAGGGGTCACGCTCGCAGGGCTAGCCAGCGATGGCGGCCTCTATCTCCCCGCCGAATGGCCGCAGTTCACGCTGGACGAGATCCGGGCGATGCGCGGACTGGCCTATCCCGATCTGGCCGCGCGCATCATGGCGCCCTTTGTCGCGGGCAGCCTGACCGAGGAAGAACTGCTCTCGATCTGCCACGCGGTCTACGGCGATTTCGGCCATGCCGCTGTCGCCCCGCTGGTACAGCTCGACCAGCAGCACTGGCTGCTCGAACTGTTCCACGGGCCGACGCTGGCATTCAAGGATGTCGCGCTGCAATTGCTCGGCCACCTGTTCGAGCTATTCCTTGAACGCCGCGACCGGCGGCTGACGATTGTCGGCGCGACCAGCGGCGATACCGGCTCGGCGGCGATCGTTGCGGTGGCCGGGCGCAGCCGCGCCGAGATCTTCATGCTCCACCCCAGGGGCCGGGTGAGCGAGGTGCAGCGCCGCCAGATGACCACGGTTCGCGCGCCCAATGTCCATAACCTTGCAATCGAGGGCAGCTTCGATGACGCGCAGGCGCATGTGAAGCGGATGTTCAATGATGCCGACGTGACGACCACTTTGAACCTCGGCGCGGTGAACTCGATCAACTGGGCGCGGCTGATGGCGCAGGTGGTCTATTATTTCGCATCCGCGCTGCAACTCGGCGCGCCCGACCGCAAGGCGGCGTTTTCGGTGCCGACCGGCAATTTCGGTGACGTGTTCGCAGGCTATGTCGCAGCCAAGATGGGGCTGCCGATCGAACGCCTGATCGTAGCCACCAATGTGAACGACATTCTCCACCGCGCGCTGTCCGCAGGCGACTATTCGGCCAGCGGCGTCACCGCGACGATCACGCCGTCGATGGACATTCAGGTCAGCTCCAATTTCGAGCGGCTGCTGTTCGATGGCGGCGGGCGTGACGGGACGGCGATGGCCGCGCAGATGCACGCCTTTGAAGCGACCAAGGCGATGCATCTCACCAACGCGCAGGCTCAAGCTGCCGCTGCGCTGTTCACCAGCGCGCGGGCTGACCAGACCGAGACCGCGCGGGCGATGCAATGGGCTTACCGTGCTGCCGGGCAGGTGATCGATCCGCATACCGGCGTCGGTCTCCACGCCGCGCAGGCGCTCGCGGCGGCGAGGGTGATTGCGCGCGACGTGCCGCTGGTCACGCTGGCGACCGCGCATCCGGCCAAGTTCAACGATGCGGTCGAGCGCGCGATCGGCGTGCGTCCGGCGCTGCCGGGCCGGGTCGGCGATCTGTTCGGGCGCGAAGAAAGCTATGTCGAGCTGGCCGGCGATTATGCCACCACGCGCGATTATGTGCTGGGGCACGCGGCCCGATCCGGCGCAGCCTGATGGCGAGCCTCGTCCAGCAGCCGTTGGTGATGACCTGCACCGAGTGGGACTCGTATCGCCTGCTCGACAGCGGGGCAGGGCGCAAGTGGGAGTCTTTCGGCCCTCACACCTTCATCCGCCCCGAACCCCAGGCCATGTGGCAGCCGCGCTTCGACCAATGGTCCGCAGCGGGCGAGTTCATCCCCGGCTCGGACGAGGATGGGGGCGGGCGTTGGCAGTTTTCGGGGCAGTTCGCGCAAGAGGGCCTGCCCGACGAGGGCTGGGCGCTGGCGTGGGACGATGTCCGCTTCACCGCCAAACCCACGCCCTTCCGCCACTTGCAATTCTTCCCCGACATGGCCCCGGTGTGGGAATGGATGCGCGCGCAGCTGGGCGAGATGACCGAGGCGGAGACGCTCAACCTGTTCGGCTACACCGGGCTCGGCAGCCTTGCCCTGTCGCGGCATGGCAAGGTTACCCATGTCGATGCCTCGAAGAAATCGGTGGCGCAGGCGCGCGAGAACGCCGCGCTTTCCGGCATGGCGGAGCGCCCGATCCGCTGGCTGGTGGACGACGCGGCCAAATTCACTGCGCGCGAGGTGCGGCGCGAGCGGCGCTATGACGGGATCATCCTCGATCCGCCCAAGTTCGGGCGCGGGCCGGATGGCGAGGTGTGGCGGCTAGAGGAGCACCTGCCCGGCCTGATCAGCGATTGCGCCAAGCTGCTCGACAAGGACAGCCGCTTCCTGTTCCTCACTGTCTATGCGGTGCGGATGAGCAGCCTTGCCATCGCCGGCCTGCTCCAAGAGGCCTTGCGCGGCCTCCCCGGGCAGATCGAGCACGGCGATCTTGCCGTCAGGGAAGAAGGGGAGGGCGGCCGCCTGCTCCCCACCGCTGTTTTCGCCAGATGGAGCAATCCCGTCTAAAGGCGCACCCCATGACCGATTCGCTCACTCTTGAAGTCAATGATCTCGTCGTCGATGTCCTCACCGGCATCTATTCCGAGGAGACCGGCAAGCCGCAGCCGCTGCGCATCTCGATCGCGGCGCGATACGCTGTCGCGGATCGCTATGATCCCGATACGCCGCTCGAGGCATCCAAGAACTACATGGACCTCAAATTCGCCGCTTCCGAAGGCCTGCCCAAGAGCGTGCATTTCAAGCTGATCGAGGCGGTGGCCGATCACATCTGCGCTACCCTGTTCGTGCAGGACGCCCGCGTGCAGGCGGTCACTGTCAAGATCGTCAAGCTGGCGATTGCCGAGGCCAATGAGCAGATCGGCATCACTCTCCACCGCGAGCGTCCTGCCGATCACGGCGCGGCCTGATGCAGCGGGAGCTTGCCGCCGAACACCTGCCGCAAAGCGCGCTAGATGCGGCGGGTGCCTTCATGGCGTTCCACCTCGAAGCGGCCCGTTTCGCGCTTGATCAGCCCGATTGCACCGCGTTGGCGATTATCCTTGCGCCGGCGGCTCACGACCATGCCGACTGGCGGCGGACGCTCGCCCGCGATCTGGCGCGCGAGGCCGCGCCCAAGCGGGTCAATGTTCTCGCCGGATCGCCCGGCGCAGCGCGCGAGGCAGGCTTACGCTTTTTGGCAGATGCGCCCGGGGTGACAGGGCACTATCTCGTGTGCCATGACTGATGACGTGCCCACCCGCCAGAACTCGCAGGCTCCCCGCAAGCCCGATCTGATCCTGCTGCGCGATCCTGCGGAGCGGCCGCCGCTGCTGGTCGACAGCTTCCAGCGCCGCATCACCTATCTGCGCCTTTCGGTCACCGACCGCTGCGACCTGCGCTGCGAATATTGCATGCCCGAACGCATGACCTTCCTGCCCAAAAAGGAAGTGCTCACGCTCGAGGAGCTTTATGATCTGGCCACCGGCTTCATCGCCCGCGGGGTGACCAAGATCCGCATTACCGGCGGCGAGCCGCTGGTGCGGCGCGATATAATCGATCTGTTCACCGCGCTGGGTCGCAGGCTGGGGCATGATCTGGCGGAGCTGACGCTCACCACCAACGGCACGCAGCTCGCTGAACACGCCGAGGCGCTGGCGCGCGCGGGGGTGAAGCGGGTCAATGTCTCGCTCGACACACTCGACCGCGCGCGGTTTGCCAAGCTCACCCGGCGCGATGCCTTGCTGCAGGTGCTCGAAGGCATCGCCGCGGCCAAGGCGGCGGGTCTCAAGGTCAAATTGAACGCGGTGGCGCTCAAGGGCGTCAACGCCGAGGAACTGCCCGATCTCATTGCTTGGGGCCATGCCGAGGGCCACGACGTGACGCTGATCGAGGTGATGCCGCTGGGCGATGTCGAGGCTGAACGGCTAGATCAGTATCTCCCGCTCGATTCGGTTCGCGAAGGCCTGGAGCAGCGCTGGACGATGACCGACAACAACCACGCCACCGGCGGCCCGGCGCACTATGTCGACATTGCCGAGACCGGTGGCAGGCTCGGCTTCATCACGCCCCACACCAACAATTTCTGCGCCGGCTGCAACCGCTTGCGGGTGACCGCCACCGGCCAGCTCTATCCCTGCCTTGGCGGGGGCGAGCAGGTCGATCTGCGCGCCGCGCTGCGCTCGGACGCGCCGGAGGCCAACCTCGCCGCCGCGCTCGACGAGGCGCTCAGGATCAAGCCCGAGAAGCACCACTTCCGCATGGATGCGCGCGGGGCCGATCCGGCGACCGCGCGGCATATGTCGATGACGGGCGGGTGAGGTGATCACCGTCGTTCTGCTCGGCAAGCTCGCCGATCTGGCGGGCGCGCCCGCGCTCCAGCTGGCCGCACCGCTCGACTGGGCCGGGCTCAAGGCGGCGCTGCCCGCTGCTCTTGCCGAAGCGATCGACGATCCGCGCAACCGCGTGGCGGTGAATGGCGCGCTGCTGGCCGACAAGGCGGCGCTCGCAGCGGGCGCGGGCGACGAGATCGCGCTGCTCCCGCCGGTATCGGGCGGCTGACCGATGGCCGCGCACGTGCCGATGCGCGACATCCGCCTGCTCGATCAGATGTTCCTCCCCGGCATGCTGATCGGCCCGTTCACGCAGGCCAACAAGGGGCTGGGGGGTGTGTGCACCTTCGTGGGCGAGGTGCGGCTTGATCAGGGCGTCGAGGCGCTCGAACTCACCCATTACGAACCGCTGACCCTTTCCGGGATGCATGACCTCGCCGACCGGGCGTTTGCGCGCTTTGAACTGATGGGCCTCCTCATGGTCCACCGCATCGGATTGATGCGCCCGGGCGAGCCGATTGTCTGCGTGTCCGCCGCTGCGCTCCACCGCCGCGATGCGATCGATGCGGTCGATTTCTGCATGGACCACCTAAAAAGCGCCGCGTGGTTCTGGAAGCGCGAGAAGCGGGCTGGCGAATGGCACTGGATCGAGCCGCTTGCGCAGGATGCGGTGGATCTTGCGCGCTGGCACAGCTGATTTGATCCCGGTCAAAGCAGCGCGGCGCGACGTGCGATAATTCTCCTACCAACACAGGAGGAGGATTATCCATGAGCCACAGCATCCACGATCTCATCGCCCGCGGCGACGCACGCATTGTCGAGCATCCCGCCGCCGCACCTGTGCGCCACCAGATCGAGGCCGACCGCAATTTCGGCCTGCCGACCACGCTCTACGGCGTGACCATTGCCTGCTATCTCGGGTTTCTGGTGATTGTCGGCAGCGCCTTTGCCAATCCGCTGCTGGCGATCCCGCTGGCGATCATCGTGCTGCTGGTGGTGGCCGCCTTCGGGGTTCCGGCGATCTGGACCCGGCTCAGGGACAATCGGTCACAGCCCCAGACGCTCGGCGAGTTCGAGACGCGCGGGATCATGACCAATACCGGGCGGCTGTCGGCGCGCGATGCGACCACGCAGGTGCTGGTGCTCCCGGTGCTGCTGGTGGTGTGGGGTATCGCGATTGCCGTAATCGCTGCGATCGTCGGCTGAAGGCTCTACCAAGAATCTCCCCGACTGCGGGGCGGTGGCTAGGGTTACCGCCCCGATATTTCATGGAGCAGTTCGGCATCGCGGACCACAATGCCGCGCTTGCCATCGCGCTGGATCGCGCCGGTATCTTCCAGCTCGCCAAGCTTGCGGCTGACGGTCTCGATCGTGAGGCCGAGCATATTGCCGATCTCGCCGCGGGTCAGTGGCAGGTCGAACCGCTGCGCGAGATGGCACGAGCTCTCGCTCGCGGCGGCCGCGAAATCATGCAGCAGCGCGGCAAGGCGCGCCTCGGCGCTGGCATGGCCGGCCAGTTCGAGCAGCGTGCGGGTCGCCAGGAGATCGGCCTGACTTCGGCGCAGCAGTGCGCGGGCGAGCGCCGGATAGTCCTCGATCGCGCGCTCGATGTCGCGCTTGGCAAAAGTGCACAGCCTGCTTTCGGTCAGCGCAACCACATCGTGATGCGCAAACGGCGCAAACAATTCGCCGATGAAGCCGGACGGATGGACCAGTGCGAGAATCTGCTCGTTGCCATCGTGGTCCACCGCCGAGACCTTGAGCGCGCCGGAGAGCAGCGTCGCGCAGGCGGCATCCTCGTCCCCTGCAGCAAACAGCATCTCGCCGCGCTTCAACGTGCGCGTGCGCCCGGCAGCGGCCATCGCGTCGCGCTCTTCCGCGGTGAGCACGGCGCAAGCGGCGGTTTCCCTTACCGGGCAGGAGCTGCACGCCAGATTCATGTGCCCATCACGCCCCATAGCCGTGCCATGGCAGCGTCCTGGCTGGTTACCAGCCCCAGAACCTGCGCGCGGGCGGCCTCGACCTCCTGCGCCGGAGCAAAAGTGACAGCGCTATTGGCGGCAAGCCCGTCGAGATCGGCGAGCACCGCCGAGGTCGCGCCGCGTTTCGCCGCCAGGTCGGCCATTGCCACCAGAGCGCGCGCGCGCGCGTTGCTTTCCACCGATTGACCCGCAGCGGCGCGGGTGAGCTGCGCGGCAGCGGTCTGCTGGCGGGCAAATTCCGCATCGGCGCTCACGGCGCGGGAAACCAGCGCGGCCAGCTGCGCGCGATCGGCGAGCGGGCGAGTCGGTTGGGCAGCGGGCGCGGTGTCCGCCGGAGGCGGCGCGGTCTCGAACGGACGCATCGCCAGCGACGGGTAGCGCGTGTCTCCCGCAGCGCAGGCGCTCAGCACCGCGACCAGCGGCAGCAAGGTAGAAATTTTCGGTCGCGCAAACATATCGATCCCATGGCCCATTACCACGCTCGCGAACAGTGGCAAAGGCAAGTGTCATATAGCGCGAACGCGATTTTTGGGGTGCGGGGCCGTTGACTTGGCCGCGCCTTTCCCTTAACGGCTCCCAACTTTCCGGGGCTGCATCTTCGCGTGCCTCACATTGCCGTTCGGTTGGCGGGACGTTTCTCTGCCCACCCGGACACCGCATCAGATTGAGAGTATAAAGCCATGTTTGCTGTAGTGCGCACTGGCGGCAAGCAATATCGGGTTGCCGCCGGAGACAAGATTGCCGTTGAAAAGCTCGCAGGCGAAGCCGGCGACACGATCACGCTGGGCGACATCCTGCTCGCCGGCGAAGGCGACGACCTCGCCGACGCCTCGCAGGTGACCGTCTCCGCCGAGATCATCGCTCAGGCCAAGAGCGAGAAGGTGATCGTCTTTAAGAAGCGCCGCCGCCACAATTACCGCCGCAAGAACGGCCACCGCCAGCAGATGACTCTGCTGCGCATCACGGCTGTCGGTGCGAGCGAAGCCAAGCCGGCCAAGAAGGCCGCTGCCAAGAAGACCAAGAGCGAAGCGCCGGCTGAAGCCGCCGCATCGGCCGAATAAGGAGCGACTGAACCATGGCACATAAGAAAGCAGGCGGTTCGTCGCGTAACGGACGTGATTCGGCCGGTCGTCGCTTGGGCGTGAAGAAGTTCGGCGGTCAGGAAGTGATCGGCGGCAACATCATCATTCGCCAGCGCGGCACCCGCGTCTATCCGGGCGTGAATGTCGGCATTGGCAAGGATCACACCCTCTATGCGCTCGACGCAGGCGTGGTGCGGTTCCACTCGGGCAAGCTCGGCCGCAAATACGTCTCGGTCGACGCCATGGCCGAAGCGGCCGAATAAGCGGACGATTCGCGAAAGGGATCGTCCGGCAAGGATGGTCCCGGCCAGTGCAAGACTGGCCATCAGAGGGAGAAAGGACCGTCCTCAACCGAGGGGGTTCCGTCTCCCTTTTTGCATTCTCCCTCGCAAATGCCATCGAATCACAAAGTTTCGCGGCCATGAAATTGTCATGCGTTGGCTCTAGTGGCCGGCACGAGGCGAGGAAGGAAGAACTCGTGTTCCACCGCACTGAAAGACTGTTCTTGAGGCCCGCTTTCCAGGAGGACTGGAAGGCGATTTTGGCGCATATTGGCCGGGACGAGGCAATTGCGCGCAACCTCGCGCGCGCTCCCTGGCCTTACGGCGAAAAAGACGCGCGCGAATTCGCCGCGTTGCCGCAGAACCTGCGCCTGCCGCACTTCCTCGTTACGCTCCCCGGCACCGGCGTGATCGGCAGCGCGGGGCTGGGCGAGCATGAGGGCGAGCCGGAGATCGGCTACTGGATCGGGCGCGACTACTGGGGCCACGGTTTTGCCACCGAGGCCGCCGGCGCGGTGCTGCGGATCGCGTGCACGCTCGGCCACCGGCGCCTGATCGCGGGGCATTTCATCGACAATCCAGCCTCGGGCAAGGTTCTTCGCAAGATCGGCTTCGAGCCGACCGGGCGGATCGCCGCGCGCCATAGCTGCGCCCGCGGCGGGCCGGTCGATTCGGTCGAATATGCGCTCGACTTCGATGCCGAGGCTGATCCGGTGCCGGTAAAGCGCGCGGCCTGAACACGCACGGGGGCAGTCTCAGCCCCCGCCTTGCTCGCAGCCGCAAAAGCGACTAGCTCCCTCGTCACCTATGAACACTCGCAAGCGTCTCACACCCGAGGAATCGCGCAGCACCGCACTTGCCGCCGCGCGTGCGCTGCTGATCGAAACAGGGCCGCAAGCGGTCACGCTCAAGGCGGTGGCGGCGCGGATCGGGCGCACCCATGCCAATCTGCTGCACCATTTCGGCTCGGCCTCGGGCCTGCAGAAGGCGCTGGCCGAGCATCTCGCACGCTCGGTGTGCGAAACGATCATCGATGCCGTGCGTGCGAGCCGCGCTGGCCTCGGTTCGGCGCGCGAGGTGGTCGATCTCGCGTTTGACGCCTTCGACCGCGAGGGTGCAGGCGCGCTGACCAGCTGGATGCTGCTGACCGGCAACGAGGACGCGCTCGATCCGATCATCTCGACGATCCACGATCTGGTCGACGAGATTGCGCCCGAGGAAGCCAGCCATGGGCCCCAAGCCGGACGCATCCACCGCGACACGATGACGCTGGTGTTGATGGCGCTGGGCGATGCGCTGATCGGCGGGGCGCTGGCCAAGTCGCTCGGCCTGCCGCGCGATACGGCGCGCGAACGCGCGGCAGCGATGCTGGAAGCGAGCCTCGCCGATTACCAGCAGGCCTAGGTTTCGGCTGCCACCACCCCGGCGCGCTGCCAGGCGGGCAGGGTGGCAGGATCAAGGCTGTCCACCCGCTGATGATCGACCGCGAGGCCGAGTTCGGGATAGGCGGCCACCCGGCGCGCCTCGTCTGACGCCGCCTGCGGCACCACCACCAGCCTCCGGTTGACCTTCTGCCGCCAGTTCATCCGCGCGGTGTTCTCCTGCCCCACGTAGCAGCCCTTGGTGAAACTGACGCCGCCGAGTTCGACCGCGTTGGTTTCGAGCCACAGGATATCGCCCAGCTCTGCGCGGCCCTCCGGCACGCCCAGAGACAGGCGGTGGGCGAGCCATGCCTCGTCGGCACCGGCGGCGCTGTCGCCAGCCGGAGCGAGCCAGCGTGAGCCGAGCGCGGCAAGGCGCGGATCGGACACCGCGCCTTCGTGCGGCTGCGTGCTCCAGTTCACGCCGAGCGAATCGTCACGCGCAATGGCAATTTTGCGCCGCAACCGATACATCGTCAGGCGCTTGGCCAGCTCATCGGCATGGGCGGCTTCGCAATCGAGCAGCAGGTCGGCTCCGTCACCCCACACCAGAAAATCGAACAGGTGCTTGCCCTGCGCCGATAGCAGCGCGGCATAGCAGGGTAGCGGGCCGGTCACATCATTGGTGACGAGGCCCTGCAGGAAATCGGCCACATCCTCCCCGTCTTCCAGCGGGGACAAGCGGATAATCGCGCGGGCAGCAAGATGGGTTGCACTCATGCGTGACAGATAGGATCGGACATCGCTAAGGGGAAGACATGACCGACCGCCTCACGATCCGCCGCCCCGATGACTGGCACCTGCATTTCCGCGATGGCGACATCATGCGCGAGGTGGTGCCCTACACTGCGCGCCAGTTTGCGCGTGCCATCGTAATGCCCAATCTCACCCCGCCGGTGACGACCACGGCGCTGGGCGCGGCCTACCGGGACCGGATTCTGGCCGCTGTGCCCGAAGGCGTGAGCTTTACCCCGCTGATGACCTGCTACCTCACCGACACCACCGATGCCGATGATCTCGCGCGCGGCGCGGCCGAGGGGGTGTTCACCGCGGCCAAGATGTATCCCGCCAACGCCACCACCAATTCTGCGGCGGGTGTGTCGAACATCGAAAACCTCTACCCCGTGCTCGCGCGGATGGAGGCCGAGGCCATCGTACTGTGTATCCACGGCGAGGTCACCGATCATGATGTCGACGTGTTCGACCGTGAAAAAGAATTTATAGACAGGCACTTGCGGGCGATTGTTGCTGCCTTCCCGAAGCTGCGGGTGGTGTTTGAACACATCACCACCTCGGACGCTGTCGACTTTGTGAAAGCGGCCGGCCCGCAGGTCGCCGCGACGATCACGCCGCAGCACCTCCACATCAATCGCAACGCGATGCTGGTGGGCGGAATCCAGCCGCACAATTACTGTCTCCCAGTCGCCAAGCGCGAGAGCCACCGGTTGGCGCTGCGCGCGGCGGCAACGAGCGGATCGCCGAAGTTTTTCCTCGGCACCGATTCTGCCCCGCACCTGCGCAGCGACAAGGAAAGCGCCTGCGGATGTGCGGGCATCTTTGGCGCGCCCTTTGCGCTCGAAAGCTACATCACCGTGTTCGACGAGGAGGGGGCGCTGGAGCACTTCGAGGGCTTTGCCTCGCTCCACGGTCCGGCGTTCTACAAGCTGCCCGTCAACCAAGAGACGGTAACGCTGGAACGCGCCGAAGTAGCGGTGCCCGCTTGCCTGCACGTGACGGGCGAGGAGATCGTGCCGTGGCACGGCGGGACCACGCTGGGCTGGACGTTCCTAGGCTGAAGCCGCCCTGCGCTTCGCCCACAGGTCCCACACGAAGATTGCTACAGCCACCCAGATCAGCATGAAACTCGCTAGCTTTGCGGGCGCGAGCGGCTGTTCGAACACGAACAGGCCGAGGAAGAACACGATCGTCGGCGAGAGATACTGGATGAAGCCGAGCGTGGAGTAATCCATCCGTCGTGCCGCCAGCGCGAACAGCAGTAGCGGCACCGCGGTGACAACGCCCGAAAAGATGATCAGCCCGCTCATCTGCCAGCCTTGCCCGAAGGACGAGCCTTGCGGGCTCATGCTATACCAGCCTGCAATGGCGGCAGCGGGCATTAGCAGGATCGCGCTCTCGATCGTGAGGCCGGGGAGTGATCCGACGGCGACCTGTTTACGAACAAGGCCATAGAGTGCAAAGCTGAAGCCGAGTGTGAGGCTGATCCACAGGCTCGTCACCGCACCCGCAGCCAGCAACGCCACCGCCACAGCGGCGATGGCAACGGCCAGCCACTGGCGGCGCGACAGGCGCTCGCCCAGCACCAAGGTGCCGAGCAGAACGTTGAGCAGCGGGTTGAGATAGTAGCCGATCGAGGTCGCGTAGACCTCGCCCGCCATGATCGCCCAGATATAGACGAACCAGTTGATCGCGATCAGCACCGCGCTCGCCAGCAGTGCCAGCAGGCTGCGCGGCGAGCGCAGCGCGGCGAGCAGCTCGGGGAACTGGCGCCGATAGGCGACGATCAGCAGGCACAGCGGCAGGGTCCAGATGATCCGCCAGCCGACAAATTCGAACGGCGGGACGCTTTTCACCAGCAGCAGATAGAGCGGCAGGAACCCCCAGACCAGATAAGCCCCCAAGGCAGGCGCGAGCCCCGAGGCGAAAACGCTTTTGGAGGATTGGGCGGGCGTGGGGCCGGCAGCGGGGGCGGGGGTGTTCATGGGCCGGGCGGCGTTAGGCGGCGCGGCAGCGCGGTGCAAGCGGGCGCCGCGAATGAATGGCGGCAGCAAGCGCTGATGCCGATTCGTTCAGACTGAACGCGGTAGAAATGAACAAGATCTCGAAAAGCCTGCCTTGGTCCGACCGGGCGCTTGCACGGCTTTCCCACCTTGCGGCCGCTCCCACCAAGCGGTCGCCGGCGCGGGCCAACCGGTTCGCGGAAAGTGTCTCCGGATCTCCTATGGGTCCGGAGGCGCTTTCGCACTGGGGGTTTGCTGGCTGAATCTTAACCACCTTATGGCATGGCCACAGGATGCGCTGCGCCCTTGTCCTTGCCCTGCTGTGCGTCTTTTCGGCCTGTTCGGCGGGCGAGGGTGATGGCACCACCGCCAAGCCGTTGGCGGGCGATCCGCTGGTGGCGCGCGCGCTCCTTGATCCCTTGATGAGCGATCCCGATCTTTCCGCCCTGAACGAGGCCAATGCCGTCCTCGGTTTTGCCGGCGACAGCGCGCTGCCGGTGATGCCCGCCACGCCTGAGGTCGCGCAAGCCGCGCGCGAGGCGGGGCGGCTCGAACTGCTCGATTCCGGCGCGATCGCGCCGCTACCCTCTCCGGTGACCGGGATCGGCCCGATGCCCGCGCGCGATGCGTCGGCGGCAGATCTGCTGGCTGCGCTTGGCGCGCCGGAAAGCTGCGTGCCGGTGCTGGAGCAGGGTTTTGTCTGGGCCGCAACGCTTCCGCCAGCTGCCGCGATCATGCCGCAGGGCATGGTGGTGCGCGCAGGCGGGGCGGATACGGCGGCGTGCAAGCTGCGGATCATCCGCTACCACACGCCGGCAGCTGGCGAGGCCGTGCTCGAATATCACTTCACCCGCGCACTGCGCGCCGGATTGCGGCCGCTGCGCTATGCCGAGGGCGGAGAGGGCCTCGCTGCCCGCGCCGCCGGAGGCGAGGCCTGGGCCTTAGCGGTCCGCAAGACAGCGAGCGGTCTGACCGAAGTCGATCTGCTCTACCGCGCGCCCTGACGTCCTGCCCTAGGGCTGCATTCCCAAGCCGATGGTCGCGTGCGGCTGGTCCATCTCGGTGCTGGCAACCGGATAGGCGCAGTAATCCGCTGCGTAATAGGCCGCCGGACGATGATTGCCCGACAGGCCGATCCCGCCGAACGGGGCACTGGATGAAGCGCCGTTGGTGGGACTGTTCCAGTTGATGATCCCGGCGCGGATATTGGCCCAGAACCGCCCGTAATCCTCGGGCGTCCCGCCGATCAGCGAGGCCGAGAGGCCGAAGCGGGTGTTGTTCGCCTCGGTGATCCCGGCATCAAGATCGGGCACGCGGATGACTTGCAGCACCGGGCCGAACAGCTCGACATCGGGCCGGTCGGGAATGTCGGTAACATCGATGATGCCGGGGCTGAGGAACGGCAGATCGGGCCCGGAGCGCTTCATGTGGAGTAGCGGCCGGCCGCCTGCGGTCATCAGTGTCATGAAGCTTTCGGACAGGCGAGCGGCGGTTTCGTTGTCGATCACCGGTCCCATGAAGGGCTGCGGCTCGCCCATCGGGTCACCCACCATGAGCTTGCGCGCCATCGGCAGCAGAACGGCCATCAGGTCCTCGTAAACCGATTCCTTGACGATCAGGCGCCGCGCCGCGGTGCAGCGCTGACCGGCGCTGGTGAAGGCGCTCTGCAGGATCAGCGCGGCGGCATCGGTGAGCTTTGGGGTGTCGATCATCACGATCGGATTGTTGCCGCCCATTTCGAGCGCGACGATCTTGCCCGGATTGCCAGCGAGCTTGCGATTGATCGCAATTCCGACATTGGCCGAGCCGGTGAATAGCACGCCGTCGACCCCGGGGTGGGCGACCAGCGCCTTGCCTTCCTCGGGCCCGCCGATCACGAGCTGGATCACATCCTCGGGCACGCCTGCGCGGTGGAAACAGGCGACCAGCGCCTCGCCGACTGCCGGGGTTTTTTCCGAGGGTTTGAACAACACTGCATTGCCGGCAAGCAGCGCCGGGATAATGTGGCCATTGGGCAGGTGCGCGGGGAAGTTATAGGGACCAAGCACCACCATCACCCCGTGCGGCTTGTGACGCACGGCGGCGCTGGCGTGGAGCCCGGCGTCGAATTTTCTCTTGCCGGTGCGCTCGGCAAAGGCCTGCACGGCAATATCGACCGTGTTGACCACGGCATCGATTTCGGTGCGGGCTTCCCACAGTGGCTTGCCGGCCTCGCGCGCGATCAGTTCGGCCAGCGGCTCACCCTCGCGGCGGACTTCGTTGGCAAAGGCACGCAGCGTCTCGATCCGGTCAAGCAAGGGGAGCCCGGCCCAAGTCGACCAGGCGCGGCGCGCGGCGGAGACGGCAGCCTCGACATCGCCGTGCACCCCGCGCCAAATCTCCTCGCCGGTTGCGGGTTCAAAGGAAACCAGAATGTTATCGCTCACCGCGCCTCTCTTACCCTTCCTTAAAGGTGTGATCCGGTCAAGTGGCCGGCATTTAATGCGCCTTGCCATGAAAATATAGGGTTAAGCCCTGCACCGGTACAAGCCACGGATTAACCGCTAGAACCGCGCTTCATCATGGCCGGCGGGAACGGGCGGTGGACCGTGGGCTGCGCCCATCCGCCGCAGCAGCGTGACCTTGGCGTGAAGCGGCGACCAGTCGTCGTGGGCGTCAATCGCGGCCCAGATCGCCTCGACCTCGTCAATCAGCATCGCTTGGGGCGTCTCGTCCGCCCAGTAGTCGTGCGACAAGGCCAGCGGCGTGTAATCCGCCAGCGACTCGCCGAGCGCGCCGTCCGCACCACCGCGCCCGCCGCGGTGCTGGAAGAAGAAGGCATCGGGCTGCGCTTGCCCCTCGCGCATCGCCGCCTCGCAGGCCGCGACCAGCTGCGTGTCTGCTTCCAACCCGCGCGGCTCCATCCCCAGCCGCCAGCACCAGCGCCGTGCGACGTTTGCCATGTAGAGCGCCCCGAAACGCTCGAGCGCGGCGATCAGCGGCGGGCTGTCAGCCAGCAGCCGCAGCGCGACGGCAAATTGCCCGCAATTCCAGTGCAACGCCTCGGGCTGGCGACCAAAGGCATAGAGGCCTGCATGATCGAAATAGGCGGCGGTAAAGCCCGGCTCCCAGGTCGGCAGCCAGCGCCACGGGCCATAATCGAAGCTTTCGCCTGTGATGTTCATGTTGTCGGTATTGAGCACGCCGTGGACGAAGCCTGCCACCATATAGCTGGCTGCAAGATCAGCCATGCGCTCGACGACGTGGTGCATCAGCCGCACCGCAGGCTCATCGCGCCCGGGCGCGTCGGCGGGCGGGGGCGGGCCGGGGAACTGCGCGAGGCAATAGTCGACGAGGCTCGCCATCGAAACCGCATCCTCGGTCGCCAGCAGGCGCTGGAAGGTGCCGATGCGGATATGCGAATGGCTGAGGCGCACCAGCACCGCCGCGCGCGTCGGCGAAGGCTCGTCATTGCGCCATAATTGCTCGCCGGATTCGATCACCGAGAAGGTCTTCGATGTGTTCACTCCCAGCGCCTCGAGCATCTCGGTGGCGAGGATCTCGCGCACAGCGCCCTTTAAGGTCAGCCGACCATCGCCCGCGCGGCTATAGGGCGTCGTGCCCGAACCCTTGGTGCCGAGATCCAGCAACCGGCCATCGGCACTACGCATCTGGGCAAACAGGAACCCGCGCCCGTCACCGATCTCGGGATTGTACACCCGGAACTGGTGGCCGTGATATTTGAGCGCGAGGGGGGCGGGCAGATTGCCAGGCAAGGGCACGAATCGCCCGAAATGCGCCGCCCATGCGCTATCGTCCAATTCCGCCAACCCGACACGCGCCGCGGCGCGATCATTGCGGAAGCGGATCCGGGTTTCGGGGAAATCGGCTGGTGCCACTGCGCTCGCCAGCCATGGAGCCAGTCCGATGATTGCCGGATCGGGACGATAGCCATCCGGCAAATCGCGGTGTTGCACAGCCTCGCTCATCCCGCGATAGTGGGGACAAGTGTGCCGCCGCGCAAGCCGTGCGACTCAACGACCAGAGGGAATATCGCCGTTCATGGCCGCACAATACGAAGATCGTTTCTGGACCAGCGGCGACGGGCTCAGCCTGCATTATCGCAACTATCCGGGGCCCGGGGACAGCAGCGCCCTGCCGGTGCTGTGCATGCACGGCCTCACGCGCAACGCCCGCGATTTCGCCGGGCTTGCCGAAAGCCTCGCGCACAAGCGGCGGGTGATTGTCCCCGAAATGCGCGGGCGGGGCATGTCGGACTATGCGAAGGTCTCCGACACCTACACGCCTGCGACCTATGTCGCGGATGTGGAAAAGCTGCTGGTCGAGCAGGGGATCACCCGGTTTGTGGCGATTGGCACCTCGATGGGCGGGCTGATGACGATGCTGCTGGCCCACGCTCAGCCGGGGCGGATCGCCGCGGCGGTGATGAACGATATCGGCCCGGTGATCGATGCGGGCGGGTTGGGGCGCATCTCGGGCTATGTCGGGCAGGGACGTTCTTATCCCACCTGGGTCCATGCCGCACGCGGCCTTGCCGAGGCGCATGGGGCCGCATTCCCCGATTACGATCTCGACCAGTGGCTCGAAATGGCCAAGCGCACGATGGTCGTTACCCAGAACGGGCGGATCAGTTTTGATTATGACATGGCGATCGCCGAGCCTTTTGCGAAGCCCGGCAATGCCGCGCCGCCCAATCTCTGGCTCGCCTTCGAAAGCCTGCGCGATGTGCCGATGCTGCTGGTGCGCGGCGAGCTGTCCGATCTGCTGAGCGCCGACACGGTCAAGCAGATGGGCGTGCGCAACCCGGCGATGCGATCGATCACAGTGCCGCGGGTGGGCCATGCCCCGACCCTCGACGAGCCCGAGGTCCGAGCCGCGATCCACGCGCTGCTGGACGGGATCGAATGAGCAAGACCGCGCGCGCTCCTCTGCGCGTTCTGCACTGTCATTCGACCTTCTCCGCCGGTGGCAAGGAAGTCCGCTCCGCGCGGCTGATGAACGCCTTCGGGGATGCGATGGTACACACCGTCGTTTCGGCAGAACCCGAGTCAATGGAGGCGCAGGCGCTGATTGCGCCGGGCATCAATGTCCGCTTCCCGAAAGACTTTCCGGCCTTGAAGGGCCTGCCGACCCCTGGCCGGCTGGCGGCGTTGGGCGAGGCGCTCAAACCTTTTGACCTCATTTGCACCTATAACTGGGGCGCGATGGACGTGGCGATGGCGCACACGGTGTTTGGCAAAGCCTTCGGCCTGCCGCCGCTGGCGCATCACGAGGACGGCTTCAACGAGGATGAGGCGGGCGGGCTCAAGCCGCGGCGCAATCTTTATCGCCGCGCTGCCCTCAGGGGTGCGGCGCGCGTGATCGTGCCCTCGACCGGCCTCGAGCGGATTGCGATCGGGCCTTGGGCGCAGCCTCCTGAGAAGGTGCTGCGGATCGCCAACGGGATCGATACTGCTGCCTTTGGCGCACCACCCCCAAACCCTTCAGCGCCCGGCGCGCTGCGGGTGGTTAAGAGGGCGGACGAGCGCTGGATCGGGACGCTCGCTGGCCTGCGCGCGGTCAAGCAATTGCCGCTGCTGGTCGCGGCCGTGGCGGAGCTGCCCGAGGAATGGCACCTGGTCATTTGCGGCGAAGGGCCGGAGCGCGATCGGATCCGCGCCGCAGCCGAGGCCGCCGCAATCAGCCACCGTGTGCATCTGCCCGGCGCGGTCCCTGATCCTGCGCAGGCCATCGGGCTGTTTGACATCTTCGCGCTGTCATCGGCCTCGGAACAGTTTCCGCTCTCGGTGGTCGAGGCGATGGCGGCGGGCCTGCCGGTTGCCGCGCCCGATGTCGGGGATATCCGGCAGATGGTGGCCGAGGAAAACCGTGGCTTTATCGCAGTGCCGCATGATGCGCAGGCCCTGGCCGCAATGCTGGCCGAACTTGTCGCCGACCCTGCCTTGCGCGCCCGGATCGGCGCGGCCAACCGCGCGCGCGCGATCGCGCATTACGATGCCGCAAAGATGGTGGCGCAGTACCGCGCGGCCTATGGCGAGGCGCTGGGGCGGGCATTCTGAGCCTGCCTGCTTCATCTGCCATTCAAATCGAGGCAGGCACACATCTGCGCACATCGGCAGGCTGGGACGTCCCCGCCATTGCGGAAGCTGCCGCACCTGCCTAAAGAGCGCGGCAGTTCCGACTGCGGCAAACGCAGGGCAATTTGATCAACAAGGACTTCAGGCTCCGCATGGCGCGCACTCCCACCCCTTCCTCCGATACAACCATGGTTCCGGCCGAGGACGACATTCTGATCCGCGAGATCGACGAGGCGGTCCGTCAGGATGGCGCGCTCACCTTCTTGCGCGATCACGGTGCCAAGGTGCTGGGCGCGATCATCGTGCTGATCGGCGGGCTGGGCGGCTACATGCTGTGGCACAATTACCGCGAGAGCCAGCTCGAAGCCCAATCGGAAACACTGGTGGCCGCGCTCGACTATGCCACGCAGAACGATTTGAAGACTGCGGGCGAAAAGGTCGCGCCGCTGCTCGATGACGGCTCGCCCGGCGCGCGCACAGCTGCGCGGTTGTTGCAGGCCGGTGCCGCGCTTCAGGCGGGTGACATCAACACCGCCAGCGGGTTCTACCAGCAGGTCGCCAATGACGCCGATGCTCCGCCTGCGCTGCGCGATCTGGCGCGCATCCGCGATGTCGCCGCGCGCTATGACACGATGAAGCCGGCCGATGTGATCGCGAAGCTCGGCGATCTTACCAAGCCGGACAATCCCTATTTCGGCGCTGCCGGAGAGCTGGTCGCCATGGCGCATCTTGAGGCGGGTAACCGCGCCGAGGCCGGGCGGCTGTTCGGCGCTATCGCCAAGGACGAGGAACTGCCCGATACCCTGCGCTCGCGCGCCCGCCAGATGGCCGGGCTGCTCGGGGTTGATGCGATTGTCGATGTGAAGAAGCTGCTCGAAGACGAAGGGGTCGCGTCCGGTGCGAATAGCCCGGCAGACGGCGCAAACGCTGCTGCTGCGCAATGAGAGAACAGGTTGAACGGACGGGTATGAAAACCATGAAGATTGTGCGCGCCGCGCTGATGGCGGGTATCATTGCGGCCAGCCTCACCGGCTGCAAGGGCGGGCTGTTCGGCGGCGGGGACGACAAGACCACGCCGACCGTGGGTAACCGTATGCCGATCCTTTCGCGGATCGAGAGCGGGGCCGAGGTCGATCCGGCGCTGGCCGGGATTTCGGTGGTGCTCCCTCCGCCGCGCAGCAACCCCGAATGGGCGCAGGTCGGCGGTTCGGCGAGCAAGTCTTACGGCCACCTCGCACTGGCTGAGAACCCCACCAAGCTGTGGACCGCAAGCATCGCCGGTTCGAGCAACCGGATGCGCCTTGCGGCCGCGCCGGTGGTTGGCGGCAACAAGCTGTTTGCAGAAGGCACCGACGGGGTGATCGTCGCTTTCGACAAGAACACCGGCGCGAAGTTGTGGACCCGCGGCGACGGCGAAATGACCAAGGATCAGGCGCCTTCCGCGTTCGGCGGCGGGGTCAGCTACGAGGCCGGCAAGCTTTACGCCACCAACGGCGTCGGCGAGGTCAAGGCGCTCAATGCCGATACCGGCGAAGTGCTGTGGAAGGTAACGCCCGCAGGCCCGCTGCGCGGTTCGCCGACGATTGCTTTCGGGCAGTTGTTCGTGATGACCCAGGATAACCAGATCATTTCGCTCAACATCGCCGATGGCTCGCTGGTATGGGACGAGAGCGGCTCGACCACCCAGTCGGGCGTGTTCGGCGTGGCCGCACCTTCGGCCGGGCAAGGCACCGTGATCGCGGGCTATTCGAGCGGGGAGCTTAGCGCCTATCGCTACGAGAACGGCCGCACGCTGTGGTCGGACGCGCTGGCGCGCACCAATATCTCGACCACGGTCGGCTCGATCACCGATATTGATGCGGATCCGATCATCGATTCGGGCCGCGTCTACGCGCTCGGACAGGGCGGGCGCATGGCGGCCTACGAGCTCCTGACCGGCCAGCGCATCTGGGAACTCAACCTTGCCGGCATCTCCACCCCCTCGATTGCGGGCGAGTGGATCTTCACGCTCACCGACGATGCCCGCCTGCTCGCCATCGCCCGTTCGACCGGGCGCGTGCGCTGGATCACCCAGCTGCCGCGGTTCCGTGACGAGGAAGACAAGAAGGGCCCGATCTTCTGGACCGGCCCGGTGCTCGCGGGCGGCCAATTGTGGGTCGCAAGCTCGCGCGGGGAATTGTGGAAGGTGAGCGCGGGCGAAGGCTCGGCGCAGATTTTTGCCGATCTCGGCCAACCGGTCAGCCTGCCGCCGCTGGTGGCCGATGGCTATCTCTACATCCTCGACGATAGCGGTGTGATTCACGCCTGGCGCTGAGGCGCGATTGCGCGCTGAAAGGGCGTTAACCCTTTTGCGTTAAGGCGGGCGCGTGATGAGCTCTGTCCATTCGCCCGATCAAGCCGCACCGCCTGCCTTGCCGCCGTCCGATGTATCGACCGGCGTCGGGCTGGTCGGGCTGGCCGGGCTGCTCGGGTGGATTGCCTTCTGTCGATCCTATCCCTCTATTGCCGAGGCGCTGGGCCTCACCGGCCCGCTCTCGCCCGCGCGCGGGGTGCTGTCCGGCCCGTATGCCGCGCTTGCCGCGATGGTGTTTGCCGCGCTGCCGATGGCGCTGTGGTCGGTGCTGGTGGACAAGGTCCACCGCCGCCCTTCGACCGGCATCGACTGGAGCCAAGCGCGTCCGCTCGCCGAAGTGCTGCCGGTCTCGGTGGTCAAGCTCTCGGGCTTGTGGGCGACATGGGCCATCCTTGCCGCCTTCTACGGCCTGGCGCGGTGGTATTGGAGCGGTTCCTACCTGTTTGCGATGGAGGTGCTAGCCTTTGCCATTGCTCCGCTGGTGGCGCTCTCGATCCCCTATGTGATCTGGCTCGATCGCCATCTGGTGAACCTGCGCGACGGCACATGGCATTTCGGTGCCGCGGTGCTCGGCCTCGGGGTTATCGGGCGCGAGACGTGGGACAGCGCGCAGATCGCCAAGCATTGGCGGGCGTGGATCATCAAGGGCTTCTTCGGCGCCTTCATGATCTCGATCCTGCCGCCCGGCTTTGCGCAGCTGGTGGAGGCTGATCCGGCGCGGATTATCGCCAATCCGGTCGATCTGGCGATGATGCTGGTGACGCTCTTGTTCGTGATCGACGTGCAGATCGGCACGGTCGGCTATCTGCTGACGCTGCGCCCGCTTGATGCCCATATCCGCTCGGGCAATCCGCTGCTGGCGGGCTGGCTGGCGGCGCTCTTGTGCTACCCGCCGTTCGTGTGGGGGATCCTCGGGCCGGAGAACCAGGTGCTCGGCTACGAGACCGCAACGCCCGGCTGGTCGCACTGGTTCGGCGGACGCGAGGCGCTGCTGTGGCTGTGGGGCGGGGTGCTGGTGTTTCTCACCGGCGTCTATGCCTGGGCGACCGTGGTGTTCGGTATCCGCTTTTCCAACCTCACCTATCGCGGCGTGCTGACTCATGGGCCTTACCGTTACACCCGCCACCCGGCCTATCTGTCGAAGAACCTGTTCTGGTGGGCCTCGGTGCTGCCGTTCATGGTCAGCAGCGAAGCGCTGGTGGACGCGGTTCGCAACACCTTCTTCCTGCTGATGGTCAACGCGATCTACTACTGGCGCGCGCGGACCGAAGAGGTGCATCTGCTCGCCGAAGACGCGAAATACCGCGACTATCACGCGTGGATGGAGCGCAATGGCCTGATCACCGCGCCGCTCGCACGGCTGCGGCGGATGCTGACCGGCAGTCCAGCCGGCCGCCGCGAAGAGCCGCAGCCCTTCCCGGCGGAATAGGGCTACATCACCGGCGCGCCGTCATCGGCGTGATACTTCACCGCTTCGATCACCTGAAAATCGAGCCCCGCGATCGCCGCCCCGAAGGCGGCCATATGCGGCGTGGCGAAATGCGCGGCGAGCGCGGCGTCGCCCGTCCACTTTTCGACGATGTGGATTGTGCCCGGATCGAGAAGATCCTGCGTGAAGGCATAGGCGATGCAGCCTTCCTCGGCATTGGACGCAGCAACCATGTCGGCAATCGCCGCTGTTGTGGCAGCCATCGCGTCCGCGCCCACCTTGGCCTTGGCCAGAACGATCAGCATATCATTACCCTCCCTCAGAAGGACTGTTCATAGACCCGGGTGATGTCGCCGTTCCACTCGCCATTATAGGCATCGAGCAGGCGCTGGGCCGGCACCTTGCCGCTGGCGACGATCTCGTCGAGCGTCTCGAGATAGCCGGTCTCGTTGTCGCCGGCTGCGTTGAGGCGTGCACGTGCAGCGAGCCCCTTGTGCGCGATCGCCAGCGCCTCGCGGCCGATATCGCGCAGGGTGCCGCCGCCCGGGACGGGAGAATCGAGCGCCAGCTTGGGTGCATTGCTGCGCAAGGCCTCTCGCTCCTCCATCGTCCAGTGCTTGACCAGATCCCACGCCGCATCGAGCGCGCCCTGATCATACAGCAGTCCGACCCAGAAGGCGGGGAGCGCGCAGATCCGGCTCCACGGGCCGCCATCGGCGCCGCGCATTTCGAGGAAGCTCTTCAGCCGCACTTCGGGGAAGGCGGTCGAGAGGTGATCCCACCAGTCGCTCTGTGTCGGGCGTTCACCCGGCAGGACCGACAGCTTGCCATCGAGGAAATCGCGGAACGAAAGCCCAGCCGCGTCGATATATTTCCCGTCGCGGAAGACGAAATACATGGGCACATCAAGCATATATCGCGCCCAGCGTTCATAGCCGAAGCCGTCCTCGAATACGAAGGGCAGCATCCCCGTGCGCGCCGGATCGGTGTCCGACCAGATGTGCGAGCGGTAGGACAGGAAGCCGTTGGGCTTGCCCTCGGTGAAGGGCGAATTGGCGAACAGCGCGGTCGCCAGCGGTTGCAGCGCGAGGCCGACGCGGAATTTCTGCACCATGTCGGCTTCGCTACGGTAGTCGAGATTGACCTGGATCGTGCAGGTGCGCAGCATCATGTCGAGGCCCATGCTGCCGACGCGCGGCATATGCCTTAGCATGATGTCATAGCGGCCCTTGGGCATGATCGGCAGTTCTTCGCGGGTCTTGTCGGGCCACATGCCGAGGCCGAGATAGCCCACGCCGCACTTCTCGCCGACTTCCTTGACCTGCACGAGATGCCGACCGGTTTCGGCGCAGGTCTGGTGGAGGTTTTCCAGCGGCGCGCCGGAAAGCTCCAGCTGTCCGGCCGGTTCGAGGCTGACGGCCCCGTCGGCGCCCTTCAAGGCGATGACGTTCCCGCCTTCCTCCACCGGCGTCCAGCCGAATTGCTCGAGGCCTTTGAGCAGGTCACGGATGCCGCACTTTTCGTCATAGGACGGGGCGCGGTGATCGGAGCGCTTGTAGACGAGCTTTTCATGCTCGGTTCCGATGCGCCAGTCTGCGGGCGGCTTTTCGCCGCCGATCATCGGCGCGACCAGCTGGTCGAGGCTTTCGATCACCGGATCGTCGGCCGTGGTTGCTTCGCGTGTGCTCATCGCAAGGTGACCCTCTCTGGCCGGTTGCTTTAGAAAACTGAATTGCCGGTGGGAAGGCAAATTTGCCTTTGGCAGGGTGAAGCCGATCTGTCTTGCCGGATTGTGACAGGCAGGGCGGCTACCAGTCGCCAGCCGCCGCCATCCAGACGGAAAGCGCGGCGATAGCGGCGGTCTCGCCGCGCAGGATGCGGGGGCCGAGGCTGATCGGGCGGGCGGCGGGATGGGCGCGGATCGCAGCACGCTCGGCCTCGTCGAACCCGCCTTCGGGGCCGGTGAGGATCGCGGCAGGGCCGGTATGCGCGGCGAAGGCAGCCGCCGCCGGTTCGCGCACCTGTTCTGTGGCCTTCTCGTCAGCGAAGAACAGCGCGCGGCCTTCGGGCCAGTCCGCCAGCAGCGCGTCAAGCTGCACCGGTTCGGCCAGCGCCGGGAGCGCCGTGCGGGCGCATTGTTCCGCCGCCTCGGTGGTGATCGCGCGGGCGCGTTCGAGGTTGAGCTTGTCGGCCACACAGCGACGGGAGAGCATCGGCTGGATGCGCGCAGCGCCGAGTTCGGTCGCTTTCTCGAGCACCAGGTCGAAACGGTCCTTCTTGAGCAGCGCCGGGCAGAGCCAAAGATCGGGCACGGCTTCGCGCGGGCGGAGCATGTCGGCCACCTCCAGCACCACATCGCGCTTGCCCACATCGCTCACTCGCGCCGCCCATTCGCCGGTCACATCGTCGCACAGGACCACCACATCGCCGGGCGCGGCGCGCATTACGCGGGCAAGATAATGCGCCTGATTGCCGTCGATGCGCACGGACACGCCGGCTGCCAGAATCTCGGCGACAAACAGGCGCGGCGCGCTTTTCAGGGGCCAGGCGGGGGTGGCAGGCATGGCTTTGCACTAGGCGCGTCCGCCGCTAGGGAGCAAGTCATGTCCGCGCGCACCGCACAATTCCTGATCGCCGCCGTGTTCCTGGCAATGGGCGGCTGGGCGCTCTTGGCTCCGGCGAGCGTGATCGATCTGGCGGTGACCGAAGCCTATCGCGGCAGCACCTTCCTCACCCGCTTCACCATGGCCTGCTTTGGCGCACAGGCGGTGCTGTTCGGGCTGATGACGCTGGTCACCCGCTGGACCGCGCGCAGCTTCGCAGTCTTCGCGGTGCTGCTGCTGCCGTTCTTCGGCTTCAACTACTGGTTCCACTACGAGGTGCCGGTGCTGACCTCGATCGGGATGCTCGATTTTGCCGGGAATGCGACCATGCTGGTGCTGGCCGTTAACGGTTGGCGTGCGGCGCGCGCTAAGGAAGCGCAAGCATGAGCGAACAGATCGTCCCCGATAGCGAACACCGCGGGCTGGTCGCGCGCCTGCCGCAGATGCCGCGCGATCTGGCGCTGCTGGCGCGGTTTGACCGGCCGATCGGCTGGTGGCTGCTGTTCTGGCCCTGCGTGTTCGGGGTGTGGCTGGCGGGCGAGGGGCCGCAACTCGCGCTGCTCAGCTGGCTCCTGCTCGGCAGCATTGCGATGCGCGGGGCGGGGTGCGTCTATAACGACATCGTCGATGCCGATCTTGACCGGCAGGTGGCGCGGACCGCGCTGCGTCCGGTGGCGAGCGGGCGGGTGCCCAAGAAGCTGGCGTGGATCTGGCTGCTGGCGCTGTGCCTGATCGGCCTCCTGGTGCTGCTGCAGCTGCATTGGCAGGCGCAGGCGGTGGCGCTCGGCAGCTTGGCGTTGGTGGCGGCCTATCCCTTCATGAAGCGCATCACCTGGTGGCCGCAGGCATGGCTCGGCATGGTGTTCAACTGGGGGCTGCTGGTCGGCTGGACGCAGCTGCGGCTCGACAACTGGGACGCGCTTGCGGCGGTCTATGCCGGGTGTATCGCCTGGGTGATCGGTTACGACACGATCTATGCCCTGCAAGACCGCGAGGACGACGCGATGGTCGGCATCCGCTCCTCGGCGCTGGCGATGGGCGCGCGGGTGGAGGCGGGGATCGCGGGGTTCTATGCCGCTGCCATCGGGCTGTGGTGCTTGGGCGTGTGGCTCTACCGGCCCGATCCCATCGCGCTGCTGGCGCTGCTGCCGGTGGCGGGGCATCTGGCGTGGCAGGTGGCAACGCTCGACGCAGCGGACCCCGACAACCCGCTCGCCCGGTTCCGTTCGAACCGCTGGGCGGGCGCGCTGATGGCGGCGGCGTGCTACGTCATCGGCAACGCTGGCGCCTGAGCCGATGTGCAACCTCTACCGCATGACCAAGAACGTGAGCGAAGTCGCCGCGTGGTTCGCTGCGGTGGAAGGCGCAGGAGGCGCCAATTTCGCCGCCGAGGTCTATCCCGGTTACACTGGCCTCGTCGTGGCGCAAGGCGAAGTGCGGGCGATGACATGGGGCTTCCCGCTGCTGCTGAAAGGCAAGCAGGGCCAGCCGCTGAAGCCCAAGCCGGTCAACAATGCGAGGCAAGACAAGCTGGAGACCTTTTTCTGGCGCCATTCCTTTGCAGAGCGCCGCTGCCTGATCCCGCTCACCGGCTGGGCCGAAGCGCAAGGGGTCAAAGGCCGGATGACCCGCACGTGGCTCTCGCTGCCGGATGCCGAGCTGTTCGCGGCGGCGGG